>CAJDTU010000041.1_pt1 | contig 62565 bp, 57 predicted proteins | sample 7389901 | NCBI WGS metagenome assembly CAJDTU01 (sample SAMEA7055649, study PRJEB34461) | soil metagenome | biome: terrestrial ecosystem; feature: Peninsula; material: soil | place: Antarctica | collected 2016
TAGACAATCGCATCATGCCAGCAATGGCCGCCCGCACCCACCGATCTCGTCTCCCCGCACCCAAAATTCCCCGCGCGATCAGCCTTTTGCAAGAGGCTCTGAATTGAAGAACCATTCGGAGATCTGCCCAGGTGAGCATGCGAGATCCGAATAGGCGGGGCAAGGGCATCGATCACGCTGCGTTCGAAGCGACACGATCTAAGCGATCACCGGCCGGTCGGGAGCATGCGCAGGCGCGCCTCGGCGTTGGCACGCGTGAGCGTTTGGCTCCCGATAGGTTAAGGAGACCGGTTTCGTCGATCCGGCCGTTGGCGTGGCCGGTGCGCAGCGTCGCACGAGGGCGGCCACATCCAGGGTGTGACGCTCCCGAATGCCGTCTTTCACGCAGCTTCCTGCTCAGCCCGATCGCCCGCCCTGTGTTGTGCGCCTCATGCTCGACATTTCACACCTCACTGAGAGCAAGCGTCCATCTTGCTGAGGTTAAAGAGCTAGCGAGGTCATTTACCGCTGGTTCGCGGAATCCGCTGGCCCGACTCCAACTCCAACTTCTCGAATCGGATTCATCGCCATGTGCGCCGTCTCGAGCGCAGGTTGGGCATTCACAACCATTGTGCCGCACTTCTTCTCGTTAAGCGTGATCTGCAGTGCCTCGGCTTCGCCCTTTAGACGGCTGAATTCACCTTCCTGGGGGTTCTTTCCATCAAGGAAGAGCAAAGCCGGCCAAAACAAAACCACGCCGATAGCGACCTTGGCTTTGTCGTTGCTTGCTTTCGTATCGAGTTGACCGCCAAGGTCGGTCACCCGATTGCCTACTCGTTGGTATTCCGAGGACAGCTGAGTACAATCATACGTGTGGTATTGCATGGGACTTACGGATGCCGAGGCGATGTCTTTAGAGGCAGTTGCGCAACCAACTGTCGAGCCTAGCATCGATGCGACAACCCCGAGAGCGACGCAGCGTTTCAGCGAACTCATAAAAAATTCTCCGACTGGTAAAAAAAACATCGGTGACGCCCTGCTGAGCATCGAACCGATGAATTTGGTATTTATAATTTTCTGCTCTCAGATTCTATGGGATCGGGATAGACCCGCCTGTACCACTCATCTTCACAGGTCTGCCAGACATCGGCTTGTCGGTCTGCGCGCGTTCCGTGCACTGTCCTTCGTGCGCTGCTGGGGAAATGATTCTGGCATTCGAGGTAGCACAATGCCGTGAACTTATCCCGTTTACGCCGATAAAAGACGGAACAATTCTTCCGGCTTCCATCATGGCAGCGGCGCGACTCTCCAGCTCTAAGGAAACGGCGATTTACTTCATTTCGGCGCCAGTCGGGGTGCCGCGTCGCGCCGTTTTTCAGACAATAGAGCTATGCGTACCAAGGGTCTTGCCATGCAGTCGAGGTTCTCGGATCTGGAATATGCGGCTAAGAAGGAGCGCACGTGGCGCGACCGGTTTTTCGCCGAGATCGAAGGGGTTACGCCCTGGCAAGCCTTGATCGCCGAACTCGAGCCGTTCGACTCGTAGGGCGACGGCTGGGGCCGCCCGCCGATCGGAGGGCACGGAGGCTGCGGATGTACGTCGCGCAGCAGTGCTTCGGGCTGTCCGACGAGGGGATCGAGGAGGATCGAGGATGCTTTGTACGACAGCCAGGCGATCCGCCGCTTCGCAGGGATCGACCTGAGCCGCGAGGCGGTCCCGGATGCGACCAGGCTGCTCAAGTTCCGTCGCTTGCTCCAAACGCACGGGCTTACGCGCAAGATGTTCGAGGTCATCAACGCGCACTTGGTCGACAATGGCTCGATGATGAGAAAAGGTACGACCGTCGATGCCTTCGTGATCGCTGCGCCGCCCTCGACGAAGAACCGCGACAAGTAGCGCCACCCCGAGATGCCTCCGAGAAAGAAGGGCAACGCCTGGCACTTCGGGATGAAGGAGCACGTCGGTCCGCCCTCGACATGCACCAAAAAGAGCGAGCTATCCATAAGCAAGCGACTTGAACCAGTCCTCGACTTCGAGTGCGAAGCGGAGGAGCGAGCCTTCTGGGAACAGCACGATTCGACCGACTACCTCGACTGGACGAAGGTCCGGAACGTGGTACTTCCCAACTTGAAGCAGACGACGAAGACAATTTCCCTGAGACTGCCGCAGCACCTGCCCGATTCCCTCAAGGCCGCCGCGAATGCGCGCGACGTGCCATACCAGTCGCTGAGCAAGGTCTGGCTGCAGGAAAAGGTGCACAACAAGTAGGCTCCTCCAGGCGAAATCACCCATGGCTCCCGCACCCTATCCATCGCTCGATCGACTTCTCGCCGAGCGCCACAGCTGCCGCGCATTCCTGCCCACGCAGGTCGACCGGTCGACACTGGAAGGCATTTTCGAGACCGCGCAGCGCACTGCCTCGTGGTGCAACTCCCAGGCCTGGCAGGTCTCGGTCGTCTCGGGTGCCGCCCTGGAGCGTCTGCGTACTGCCCTGGTCGACGCAGCCCGCTCCGGCGTGCCAGGCGGATCCGACTTTCCCTTTCCCGCCGAATACCGGGGGGTGTATCTCGACAGGCGGCGCGAGTGCGGCTTTCAGCTGTACAACGCCGTCGGCGTCGAACGTGGGGACAAGGGGGGCTACGCCCGCCAGACGCTGGAGAACTTCCGCCTCTTCGGCGCGCCGCACGTCGCGATCCTGACCAGCGATCCGGGCCTCGGCGTGTATGGGGCCGTCGACGTGGGCGGCTATGTCCAGGTGCTGCTGTTGGCGATGCAGTCCCGGGGCGTGGCGGCGATCCCGCAGGCGGCGCTTGCCGGATACAGTGGTCTCATCAAGTCGCAACTCGGCATCGCGCCCGAGCGCTTGATGGTGTGCGGCATCTCGTTCGGCTATGAAGACCCCGCTCATCCTGCCAACAGCTATCGCATGCGGCGCGCGCCCCTGGCCGATGTCGTGGCCTGGGTGGAATGAGCGCACCCCCCCTCTTGGTAGCCTTCGTCCGACCGAGTAAACAGGAGCGGATCTCGGTCCATCGCACTCACCGCATGGTTCAGCGCCAATGCGCTGGACTCCGTCAACCTGCCAGGAAGCGCTTGAAGATCTCCTGCGTCTCCGGCGACTTCAGCCGCTCTGCGTACATCTGGACCTCGTTGTCGAAGGCCGAGCTGACAGCGGAATCGGACAAAGACCGAGCGCGACGAATGGCAGCCTGAACCTCGCATTCGAAGCGCAATAGACGAAATCACAATGCTGCAACAGCGTCGTGCCGATCCCGATCGCGTAGCCCTCGACCGCGGCAATCAAAGGCACTTCGACCCGATCGAGAGCACGCAAGAAAGTGACCGCCGGCGAATCCCCTGGGCTGCGCCTGGTCTGGAAATCCTTGATGTCGGCGCCCCCGAACATTCCGGCACGATCCACGAAAAGCTGATTGTTCTCTTCGATGGCGTCGATTCCACGACGCGCAAGCGCCGCCTTGCATGCACCGACATCGTCGACCGTCACTCCGCCGCGATACATGCCCTCGCCCATTTCGCGCAGATGGCTCTCGATGGGGCCCGGCCCGATCGGCGAGCAGAGTTCCACTTCACTGTCGCCCAGCGAAAGCACTCGAACGTTGGCGTTCATGAACGCACTCTCGCGCTCGCGCGCAACGGTACACCCCAGGAGGGCGGCGTAATTCTCCGTCGCCTGGGCGAGGTCATGCACGGCAACCTGAATTCTGTCCACGGTCTTGAACATCGTCTGCTCCTGCCAGCAATCACATTCCACGGCCGCGCCTGCGTGACGCTCCTATCGCGGAGTTGCGTCCACGATCACCGCAACCATCGTCCATGCAGATCGACGTCCTTGAGCTTTCTTACGACGCCGCCCCACTTCTCGGGTATCAATCCAGCAACCAGGACCTCGCGGACTCCCATCGCCTGCTCGTCTCCTCGCTGCCTGACTGGATTGCCCGGGTACTCGCCTCCTTGGCGGCCGCCCAGGCCTCGGCGCTGTACTCTGCCGAGGCGCCGATGGCGTCGGAGACTACTTCGGGAACGGCGTCGATCGCCTCTTTCGCGATCGCCTTCAAGGCCTGCCTGGCTTCGTCGACGCAGTTGTCGGCATCGAACTTTGTCTCGGTGCCGTACAGCAGGTCGCCGTCCTGTTGAAGCTCCTTCTTCTCGGCGCAATAATCATCGGCTTCGATGCCGATCATCGCGACGGCAACCGCGGCGGTGCCGACCGTTGCGGCTGCCAGGGCGGTCGACGCCACTCGCTTGCCCGCTTTTCGGGCGAATTTCTTCGAAACCCGCAGCTTTCTGGCGCTGTGCTTGTTCTGCATTTTTTCCACGATCTGCTGCGAAACCTGGAGCTTCTGGAGCGCGGCGACCGATGTGGCAGCAAGGCCGAATACGCCGAGGATCTGGGACAGGAAGAGCGATGCAACGAAAACGATCGCAGCGACGGTGAAAAGGAACGTGATCATGACTGGCTTGATTGTCTTCATGCTTGGGACTGTGTTCCGGGTGACGCGTCGGCCATCTCGCCGATGCCTGTGTGAAGGTCCGCGTCTCGACCGTCCCGGCGCGCGGCGCCTTGCGGTGAGTTCCTTCTCGCGGAGCAAGTGATAGATTCGTGCACTGTCGGGCACGTTCCACCCGAGGCAAGCACCCTGCAGGAGTCGACCATGGGCTGGTTCTCGAAGACCGACAAGAGCTTCTTTCTCGCCACGATCGTACCGAACGGCGAGGCTGCTCGCATCGAGAAGTTCCTCGGCATCGTCAATGGCGAGGCGATCATCGGCGCCAACATCTTTCGTGACCTGTTCTCGTCGGTGCGCGACGTGGTTGGCGGGCGCGCCGGCGGCTACGAGCGGGCGCTGTCCGGCGCGCGCGACGCGGCCCTCGACGACATGATGGAAGCTGCCAGGGAGCTGAGCGCCGACGGCATCGTGGGCATCGACTTCGACTACGAGGTGCTCGGCGAGACCAACGGCATGATGATGGTGTCGGTCAGTGGTACCGCCGTGAAGATGAGTGCCAGCGCCGGTCAGGGTTGATCAACCGCCCTCGATTTCCGTCCTTGCCTGCGATCCTCTGCGCGCATCCGGCGAGTTGCGGCCGCCGCCGCCGTCAGGCCCCCGCCGCTTTCGGCGCCACGCGCCCCAGGCCCCAGCCGGCGCGCAGGCCGAGCCACAGCATGACCCCGAGCACGGCCAGCACCGCAGGCAGCGACAGCAGGTTGAGCACCGGCCAGCCGTTGGTGAAGAGCAATGCCGCGGAGCCCGCCGACGAAGTCACCATGACGCCGAACACGCATGAATCCATCAGGCCCTGCACCTTCATTCTCTCGGCTGGCCGGTAGGCGGCACCGAGCAGGGTGGTGGCTCCGGTGTACATGAAGTTCCAGCCGACGCCGAGCAGCACCAGGGCGATGGTGAAGTGCATCAGCTCGACGCCGGACAGCGCAACGGCGACGCATCCGAGCATGAGCAGGCCGCCCGCGACGATGACCGGCAACACACCGAAGCGCGCAATCAGCGAACCGGTGAACAGGCCGGGCCCGAACATTCCGACCACGTGCCAGGAAATCACCATCGCAGCGTCCGAGTACGGCAAACCGCAGACTTCCATGGCCAGCGGCGTGGCGACCATCAGAAGATTCATCACGCCATAGGCGAGCGCCGCGCACAGGATCGAGATCCAGCACACTGGCTGGCGAACGATTTCTCCCAGGGGGCGCACCTCGCCGCCCAGGACGGCGCGATGCGCGGCGGGCAGGCGCAGCAGTTGCGCCAGCACGAGCGAGGCGAAGGCGAAACCCACCAGGGTGATGTAGGTTCCGCTGAACTGCGTGGCCAGCCAGGTGCGGGACCAGTTCGACAGCGTCGGTCCGACGACTCCTCCGAGGATTCCCCCCGTGAGGACCAGCGAGATCGCGCGGGCGCGGAAGTCGGGCCGATAGGCATCGGCCACGTCGGAGGCCGCGAAGCGCAGGCTGGCGCCAAAGGCGTTGTACAGGCCGCAAACGAAGGTTGCAGCGCACAGGAGCCACAGGCTGCCGACGTTCAAGGCGTACCACGCGAGCACGGCGCCCGCCATGGCCACCAGCGCGCCTACCGTGTAGCCCGCGCGCCGGCCGAAACGACGCATGAACGCCGCCGCCGGCATCGCCCAGAAAGCGCCCCCCAGGACATAGCCGGTCACCGGCAGGGTGGCGAACAGCTTGTTGTCCGCCAGCTGCAGGCCGGCCAGGCCGTTGATCGCAACCAGCGTGACATTGTTGGTGAGAAGCAACGCCTGGAGCAGCGCCAGGAGCCCCACCTGGAAACGCAGATTTGCGAACATGGCCGAAAGTTTAGCCTGGCGCCGGCATTGCAAAAAGCGCGGACGACCGTGGTTCCGCAGCCACCGCCCGGGCGAAAAACGCGCTGGCCGGCTTCAGTATCTCGCTGGCCCGGCGTAGCGCCTTGACCTCGCCCGCCTGGTCTCCGATTCGGGCGGAACGCGCAGGAGGCGCCGGGCCAAAGGCCGGTGCTGCGTTGACCAGGCGGGCGTCACTCCTTCTTCTCTTCAAGATCCCGGATGTCCCCCGCGTCCTTTGGCACTGCGGACGGCTGACCTTTGGACGGCATCGGCGGTGTGAGCAATGATGCCGCATCGGTCGCCGTGGAGAAGGTGAGAAACGCGAGGTGGGCCTCGTACCGCTCGAGCACGTCGTCAATCACCTGCTGCTTGGTAAGGCCCATCAGGTCATAGCCGCCCGAACCGGTCTGCGTGAACACCTCGAGCCGGAAGTAGACGTCGGTCTCACGCGAAATCCGGCCGCTGAACATCGGTACCGGCGCCTCGACGATGGCGACCTGGTATTGGAAGGCCGCACCGTGCGGTCGAGGAACTGGATGACCTCCCGCTGCGACGGGAACGCGCGCAACTGCTCGAGCCGCTGCTTCCACGACCGCTCCGGCACGTGGCCGCCGATCGGGGCCATGGACCGCCTTCGCAGCACCTGACCCTCGCGCTCGGCCCGCTCCATCCGCAGCACCTTGTAGAAGGACGCCATCACCAGGTAAGCGATGATCGTCACCGGTAACGCGAAGATGAGCGTCGCGTATTCCATGGTCGTCACGCCACCCGCCAACAGCATCGCCACGGTGAGCACGGCAGTGAGCACGGCCCAGAAGATGCGCAGCCACTTCGGCCCGTCCTGCGACGGATCCGGGATCGAGGCCGAGAAGTTCGACATCACCATCGCGCCCGAGTTCGCGCTCGTGAGATAGAACAGCAACCCTGAGAGCGTCGCCAGGCCGATCAGGAACATCGCGCCCGGGAACATCGCCAGCAGCGCGTACCAACCTCGCTCCGGACTCTGGACCGCGAGTTCGGCGAACGCCATGTTGCCCTGCAGCACCTGGTACAAGGCCGAATTACCGAACAGCGAGACGATGATGAAGTCGCACAGCACCGGTGCGGTGATCGCCGCGATCACGAACTCGCGCAGCGTGCGCCCGCGCGAAATGCGAGCGAGGAAGACGCCTACGAACGGCCCCCACGCGAGCCAGAATGCCCAGAAGAACAGCGTCCATCCGGCCATCCACTCGGCCGCGCCGGGCTGGTAGGCGAAGGTCTGCAGCGTGCGTGCGGGGAGCGTCACAACGAATCGACCAATGTTCTCGACGAGGGCGTTCAAGAGGAACGCCGTCTGACCGGTGATGAGGATGTAGACCATCATCGCCACGGCGCTCCAGAGGTTCAGCTCGGAGATCCAGCGGATGCCGCGGTCGACGCCGGACGTGGTGGCCGCGATGGTCAGGACCACCGCGCCGATGACCAGCGCAATCTGCAACGCGAGGCCCTGCTCCAGGCCGAAGAGCAGCGAGAAGCCGACGTTCAGCAGTACGACGCCGATGCCCATCGATGTGGCGACGCCGAACACGGTGCCGACCAGCGCGATGATGCTGATGCCGTCGCCCAACGGGCCGCGCACGCGCTTGCCGAGCAGCGGGTAGAGAGCCGCACGGATCGACAGGGGCATGCCCCACCGGTAGGCGAAGTAGCCCATTGCCATGCCGAGTAACGCATACACCGACCAGCCGGCGATGCCGTAGTGAAACATCGTCCAGACGACCGCATCCTGCAGCGCAGCCGATGTGCCGCCCTCGCCGGAGGGGGGATACAGGTACTGCACGACCGGGCCGGTGACCGAGAAAAAGAGCATGTCGATCCCGACACCCGCAGCGAACAGCATCGCGACCCAGGTCGCGAGCCTGTACTGCGGCCGCGACTGGTCGGGACCGAGCCGCACGTCGCCTTCCTTGGAAAGCGCGACCCAGAGCACGAAACCGATCACGAGAGTCATCGTGAGCACGTAGTACCAACCGAGGTTCGTCGCGATCCAGTCGACGGCCCTCTTCATCGTCGTGCGCGCGTCACCGGGCATGAGGATAGCCAGGATCGAGAAGGCGAGGATCACCACCGACGAGGTCACCAGAACGCGCCAGTTGATGCGGACCGTGCGGTCCTCGAGCAGTTCCTGGGGCCCCTTGCTGAGATCGCTGCGCGAGACCGGCGCGTCGTCGTCGTCCGGACGCTCATGCCGGCGTACCGTGCCGCCGAATCGGCTGCGCTCGAGCGGCAGACGCGACTTCGCCGTCTGCGCGTTCGGCGCTTGCGTGCTCGGCTGAGCGACTTCGGAGCGCTCGTCGTCGGAAGGCCTGATTGGCATGGATTTACTCCAGGCGATCGCTCAACTCCGCCTTTTAGAGGCCGTTGATCGTCTCGGGCGGAGCGTTGTCACAGGAGTCAAGGCTGATCCACTGGCTCGATGTCCGTCCCCGTCAGAATCCGGTTCAGGGCAACATTGATGTAGTAGTTCGAGCGCCCGACCTTTCGCTTCGCCAGAAAGCCATCGTCTGCCAGTGCATCGAGATATCGCGTCGCGGTCAGGCGCGACACATTCAGGTCGTTCTCGATGAACGCAATCTTCGTGTATGGATGCGTGAACAGATTGTTTATCAGATCCTGGCTATAGAATTTGTGCCGTGCGCGGATGCGGTGCTTGTAGTCCATGACGGCGGCCTTGATCGCGGCGACGGTGCCGATCGTTTCGCCGGCCGTCTGCTCCACGGCAGAGAGCATGTATGACACCCAGTCCTCCCACGCGTCCTCTTCACGAACGGCTTGCAGCAGACGGTAGTAGTCGCCCTTGGTGCGAACGATATGGCGGCTGAGGTACAGGACTGGAATATCCAGCAGCCTCTGCTTGACCAGGTACAGCACGTTGAGGATTCGCCCAGTGCGTCCGTTACCGTCGTAGAAGGGATGGATGCTCTCGAACTGATGATGGATGAGGGCCATCTTGATCAGCGGGTCGGCATCGAGCAGGTTGTCGTCGTTGATGAAGCGCTCGAGATCCCGCATCAGGGCGTTGATTTCTGCCGGGTTTTGCGGCGGCGCATAGACAATCCGGCCGGCGCCGTCCTTCAAGGCGGTGCCGGGTAACTTGCGAAAACCGGCGTTGTTGCGTTCCAGTTCGGCCTGTATGCAGAGGATGTGGTTGAGGGTGAGCAGTCGGGTTTCTTGCACCAGGCCCAAGCCCAGCCGAAGTGCTTGCCGGTAACGCAGTACCTCCTTTGCCGCGGGATTGGCGAAGTTTTCCGGAAACGCGTCGTCCTTGAACAAGTCGTCGTGCGTAGTGACGATGTTCTCGATGGCCGAACTGTCCTTGGCCTCCTGGATGCCCAGGGTGTTGACGAGAATCGCCTGGTTCGGGATCGAGGAAGCGATCCCCTTCAGTTCCGCCAGGTTGCGGCTGGCCGATGCCAGCCCCTTCAGGATGGCAGGGGTCTCGAAGCGCGATGATGGCAGGTGGTGAAGCGGCCGCACCATGGGCAAACGAACCTCATGGACAAACGGATCTGTATAGAAAACAGCGCTTTACTATACGCGACACTACCGATATGTATAGGAAACCGCCCTTCCTGACGGTTCTTGCCGTCGAGCCGCCTCTCCCCTGGAGCGGACACGGAGCTGGCGCGTAAACGCGACGCTACCGCACCCGGACAAGCAAGGGATCCTTCAGCCCCGCCTCTGAAAACCCCTTGGCGCGCAACAGGCAGGCATCACAACGACAGCAAGGGCGCCCGTCAGCGTCCGGGTCGTAGCAACTGCTGGTGATGCTGTAGTTCACGCCCAGTTTCATGCCCGCCCTGATGATGTCGGCCTTGCTCATCATGCCGAGTGGCGTATGGATCTTCAGCGCGGTTTGTCCTTCCACGCCCGCCCTGGTCGCCAGATTGGCCATCCGCTCATAGGCAGCGATGTATTCCGGCCGGCAGTCCGGGTAACCGCTGTAGTCCAGCGCATTGACTCCGATGAAGATGTCGGCCGCGCCGAGCACCTCGGCATAGGCCAGCGCGAAAGACAGGAAGATCGTGTTGCGCGCCGGCACGTAGGTGCTCGGAATGCTGCTGCCCATCTCCGATGCGGGGCGGTCCTTCGGGACCCTGGCATCACTGGTCAGTGCCGAACCGCCGAACACGCGCAGGTCGATTTCAACGACCACGTGGTTGGCGACGCCCATCGACTCGGCAACTTGGCGGGCGCTGTCGAGCTCGATCACATGGCGCTGGCCGTAGCGAAAGCTCAGCGCGCAGGGCTCGAAACCCTGGCTGCGCGCCATGGCCAGCACGGTGGTCGAGTCGAGGCCACCACTCAGGAGGACAACGGCCTTCGGGGAAATGGACATTGATGCGCCGCAGGTGGAGGAATTCGTAGATGCGAACTTCGTCGGCATCTGCGATCGCAGATTGCACGAGTTTCCAAAGTCGGCGATGCCGCACACGAGCAACCGACACTTCCTGCGGCACGACGATCACGTGGATGATCACCTGATAGCCCTCCCGCTTCGCGCTGCTCAATCGGAGCGGAAGCGCAAAACTATCGCGTTCCCACGAACGTCACCCCGAATTCCCGCGAAGCATCGATTGCCGCCACCAGCAATTGCCTCGCACCGGCAACAGGTTCCACGATGATCGCGATGCCGGTTGCAGTTCCTCCGGCCAACTGGCAGGGCGGGCCGCCGAAGGTGATCCGGACGACGTAGACGTTCCGGCCGGACGCGCGCGGGACGGCGGTACCCGTATAGTTGCAGCCAAGCGAGGTCATTGCGTTCACCTCGCCGTTCGGCGAAATGTCGACCAGGCCACTGTCGAAGCCGTCTTCGTAGAAGCCTCGCCACCGGCCCTGGATCTCGGCCGGCATGGCCCGCCGGTTGTAGTCGTAGCCGGTGACGGCGGCCGTGGTCGCGTCGAACGAGAACTGGCTGCCGACGGTCGGGATCACGGTGCCCTGTATTGACACGCCGGCGAAGAAGGTGGCCCTGGCCGTGCCGTGCCGGGTGACGCGATCGACGAAGTCGAAATCCCGGACATCGGCGACGGTGATGCTGCGGTTCTCCGAAACGCCGGCACCCTGGAAGAAGCCGACCAGGAGGCCGTCGCGCTCGTACAGGCCCCAGACCGTGTCATCTTCGAGGATCAGCATCGAAAGCTCGACGCCTCGGGAAGTGCGGCCAGCGTAAGCGCCCTCGGCCTTCGCGATCGGGCCCAGCGCGGGCGGCGCCGCAGCGGGCGGAGCGCTGAGCCCGTTCCCACCGGTCGCGCCGTCGCCGCCGCACCCCGCCAGCGCGAGTGCCGTGGCGACCGCGACCGCCCGCCCGTGCCCCCTTTGTTTCATCCTCATACCGTTGCCCTCCTCGAATTCATTCTCGCCCGCAGTGCGCTCCGGGTGCGCCGCGACCTGTTCGCCGCTCCTTTGCTGCCCGACGAACGGTACCGGTGTAGTCTGGTATAGACCACAGATCCACTGGCGACAGAACTTCCGAGGGTCTTGCCATGACCAAGCACGATTCCCCCAATCCGGACACCGGCACCGCTGCAAGTAGCGACCAGACACCCTGGAAGCGCGATGGCGTGCGCGTGATTCCCGGCAACCAGCTCGACGCGAATACGGCCCAGACGCCCGGCATGGATCGCAGGGCTGCCATCAACTTCGCACGTGTCGGCGCACAGAAGCTGTGGGCCGGTACCGTGTCGATCCACCCGGACGCCAAAACGGGCGCCCATCACCACGGCCACCTGGAGAGCGTGATCTACATCGTGAAGGGCAGGGCGCGCATGCGCTGGGGCGAGCACCTCGAGTTCGTGGCCGAGGCGGGGCCTGGCGACTTCATCTATGTGCCGCCCTACGTGCCGCATCAGGAGATCAACGCAAGCCCCACGGAAGTGCTCGAATGCGTGCTATGCCGCAGCGACGGCGAGGCGGTTGCGATCAACCTGGATATCGAACCGGTCGAGAAGCCGGAGACCGTGCTCTGGATCGATCCGACGCACCCGCACGGCGGCGTATAGGTCATTCGCTTTGCCCTACTCCCGGATCAGTCGCAAGGCCGTGCGCAAGTATTCCGGCTCGCCCGACCCGATCCGTTCGAAGTGGGGGGCGCGGGGTTGAGGAGAACCCGGCGCCGATGAACGCGCCGCTCGCGCATTATGATCACGTCCATGCGTATCCATTCCACGATTCCCGGCCGCCCTCGCGGCTCCTTTCTCGCCGATGCTGCTGTCGCTGCCGTTTACGTGCCGCTCGCACTGTCCCTCTTCGCTTCACCGGCCCTCGCCCAGTCCGGCGAACGCGGGGCCGGCACACCGGCGGCGCCCTCCACGCCGGCCGCCCCGGCACCCGCCGCTGCTACCGCCGCGAGCTTCACCGCCTGCCTGGCCCGGCTGCGCCCGGAAGCAGCAAGCAAGGGCGTGACCGGTGCAACTTTCGACATCCACACCGCTACGCTTGCCCCCGATATGAGCGTCGTGGCCATGCTCGATACTCAGCCCGAATTTGTCACGCCGATCTGGGACTACATGGCGGCACTGGTCGACGAAGAGCGGATTGCCGACGGGCGCGCAATGCTCGAGCGCTGGCGCAAGGTGCTGGCCAAGGTCGAGGACGAGTACGGCGTGGATCCGGCCACCGTGGTCGCCGTCTGGGGCGTGGAGAGCAACTTCGGGCGCAACTTCGGCAAGCGGCCGCTACTCACTTCCTTGTCGACACTGTCGTGCTACGGTCGCCGCCAGTCCTACTTCCAGGGTGAATTCTTCAGCACGCTGATGATCATCCAGGACGGCGATATCGCCCCCGATCGCCTGAACGGCTCCTGGGCGGGCGCCTTCGGCCATACGCAGTTCATGCCGTCCACCTTCATGCGGCTCGCGGTGGATTTCGACGGCGACGGCCGGCGCGACCTGATCGACAGCGTGCCCGACGCATTGGCGTCGACCGCGAACTTCCTGCGCCGCGCGGGCTGGCGCGCCGGCGAGTCCTGGGGCTTCGAAGTGAAGTTGCCACCCGGCTTCGACGCGACGAGCGCCGGCCGGCGCAACAAGCAGCCGATGTCAGTCTGGGCGGCGCGCGGCGTGCAGCGCATCGACGGCATCCCGCTGATCGGTGCGGCCGCCAACGGCCTGGCGCCGCGACAATCCGCCCCCGGCGGAATCGCCGAAGGCCGCGTGGCCGCGGGCAGCGTGGCCGCCGGCGGCGTGGCCCCAGGCGGCGCAGCCACAGACGACGCCACTCCCCCCGACGGGTCCACGCCCGCCGCGCTGCTGCTACCCGCGGGGCCGCAGGGACCCGCCTTCCTCGTGCTGCGCAACTTCGACGCGCTGTATTCCTACAACGCTGCCGAGAGCTACGCGCTGGCCATCGCCCACCTGGCCGACCGCCTGCGTGGCGGCGGGCCGTTCGTCACCGCCTGGCCGACCGACGACGCGGGCCTGTCGCGCGCCGAACGACGAGAGTTGCAGACCTTGCTGATCGCTCAAGGCTATGACATCGGCGAACCCGATGGCATGATCGGCGCGCGAACCCGCGATGCCTTGAAGACGGCGCAGGTCAGGATGGGACTGCAGCCCGATGGCCATGCCGGCCAGAAGGCTCTCGCGGCGCTTCGGGCAGCGCCCGTGCCGCGGCCCTGAGGAACCCGGAGCGAAACATCAGTCCGCATAGCAGCCGTTGTACGCGGGCGGGCACTGCGCATCGAGGTCTGACGTGGTCGCTCCCTGGGTAGACGCGCACCCGGCAAGCGACACCGCTATAAATAGCAATAGCGCGAGAGTCGATTTCATGAAGACCTCAAATCTGATCTTCGAAAGCACCGGCACCGAGCCGGTGACCTCGACGCCCGAGGAGTTGGCGAAATTCCAGGCGGCCGAATCGCAGCAGTGCGGCCGGATCATCGCAGCAGCGGGAATCGAGGCGGAATCGTCTCGGCGTCAGAACGTATACCGCGCCTTCACCCCGGCAAAGAAGTTGCGCCCCGGCGCCGGTTCGTAGTACCGGCCATTGGCCGCGTTCACGATTACCGAGCCGACATAGCGGCGGTCGAACAGATTATCGATGCGCAGGTAGGGCGAGACGCGCCAGCCAGCCACCCGCCAGTCGTAGCCGACGCGCCAGTTGAGCGTGGAGTACGCGCCCGCATCGGCGGAATTGGCATCGTCGGCGTAGACCTTCGAATTCCATTGCCCTTCGAGTGCGGTCACGAACCCGGAGGGCTTGTGGCGCCACGCGAGCTCGCCGTAAAGCGAGGACCGGGGCGCGCCGGGCAGGGTGTTGCCGGAAAGGTCTTCACCCGAGGTGCTGCGGTAGTCGCTGAACCGGGCGTTGAGCAAGGTGTACGCCAGGTAGGTGTTGAATCCCCGGCCCAGTTCCGACTCGAGCCCCAGCTCGAGACCGCGACGCGTCGTGCGGGCGGCATTGCGGAAGGTCGCGCGACCCCCGGCGTTCACGTCCGGCACGATGTCGTTGCGCGTGTTCGAACGAAACAGCGCAAGCGTGACGCGCGTTGCGCCGCCCGCCTGTGCTTTCACGCCGGCTTCGAAGTTCGTGCTGGTGCTGGCATCCAGCGCGGTGTTGAGTCCGGATCGTCCGTCCGGACGATAGGCCAGTTCGGTGAAGGTGGGCGTCTCGAAGCCGCGTCCGGCCGACGCGTACAGGTTGATCGAATCGTTCAGCACGTAGAGCAAGCCGATGACCGGCCGGGTGGCGGAGTAGCGCAGACGCCCGGAGTCGTCGGGGTTGGCCGCGTTCACGAAGTCGTCACTCAGCTTGAAGTCGACGCTGGAATGGCGCACGCCGCCCGATAGCTTCCAGCGCTCCGCCATCCACCACTCGGCGATCGCGTATTCATCCAGGTTGTAGACCGAGTCGAGCTCGTTGCGCCGCAGGTCGCCGGCCGTGCCGAAGTCGTTCACGAAGCCCTTGCGGCGCTCGGCCATCGAGTCGTAGTCGAGACCCAGCGTGAACGTAAAGGGGCCCCAGGTCATCGGCACGGTGCGCGTCCACTGAGCACTCGCGCCGCCGAAGTTGCGATCCAGATCGACGACTCCGCCCGACGAGTCGATCGCAGCGCCGCTGAAGGCGAGAAACTGGGTCACGCGACGATCGCCGATATAGCCGCTCACCTTCAGGGTGTCTCGTGGGCCGAGCCGGCGTTCCCAGCCGAGTCCGACCTGACGGTGATCGATGCTTTTGCGCGTATCGAAGGTGAGCGCTCCGGTGCCGGCCTGCCGGCGATCCTGATTGAGTTGGCTTCGGGTGAGGCCGAGCGGATCCTGGGTGTCGGGCTGGTTGAGTGTCGTCGCGGTCAAGGTAAACCGTGAAGCGTCGTTCGCGCCCCAGACAAGCTTGGCGCTTGCAAGGTCGCGCTGGGTGCGGCTGTGATCGCGATAACCGTCGATCGCGAAGCGCGACGCATTGAAGAGCACGCCGAGATCGCCGAGCGTGGTGCCGTAGCCGCCGCCCAGCTTCCAGGCACCGTAGCTGCCGGCGCCACCGGCCATGCGCAGCGTCGGGCGCAGCGGCGGATCTTCGGTGAACAGGGACACCACGCCGCCCGATGAGTTGCCATACAGGGCCGCGAACGGGCCGCGCAGCACTTCGATCCGGGCCGCCGAGTCGAGATCGAACAAGCCCGTTTGTCCCTGCCCGTCGGGCGTGGTGAAGGGAATGCCGTCTTGCATCAGGCGCACGCCGCGCACTCCAAACGCCGCGCGAGCGCCAAAGCCGCGCGACGACACCTGCAGGTCCTGCGCGTAGTTCTGGCGGTTGCGCACGATCACGCCCGGCACGCGTCCGAGTTGCTCCGAAAGGTTCACCGCGGGCTGCCCGGTATCGAGGGCATCGACGTTCACCGTGTCCACTGACGCCGGGACATCGAAGCTGCGCTGCTCCACGCGGGTCGCCGTAACCGTTACCGGCGCCAAGCGAGAGCCCGAAGCTGCTGCCTGGTCGGCGTTGCCGGGATTCGATGCCTGGGCAAAGGCGGCCGGCTGGCCGATCGCCATACTCGCTCCGGTCACGGCGAGCGCGAGGACGAATGCGTGACCAGGCATTGCGGCCGCCCAAGCGCGAGCCCGAGTCGCCCGCGCCGCGCTGCGTGGCGGCCCGACCGCGTGCATCGGCGCCATCGTGCCTTGCTCCTCGCGAGCCGCGTTGGCCGCCGGTGCTCTGCGGCAACCTGTCCCACGCTCGACAATGCTCGAGAGTCGCGTGTGTATCGTCATGCCCCCTCCATCCACACAGATGTTGTCATCGATCCGCGCGCCTGAAAGGCAAGATCCCGACCCTTGCGATACATGAAGACCCGCGTCGATCGAAATCCGGCATGGCGAGCAACGAGTCCGGCGCCGCCGCCGTGAAACGACGAACGCGGAAAACGGCGATCGCAGGCGCAAGGCTGTCGTATGATAGCTGCGTCGCTGCAGTGTCCGCCGACCGGGCGCCTGTCGGCATCGTGGATCGAATCGAGGAGACCTCATGAATCGCATCGTTCGCCGACTGCTCGCAGCCGCCGCCATCGCCGCTTTTGCGCAGGCGGCAGCCGCTGCCACGGACAAGCCCGAATGCATCGCCCCCGCGAAGCCGGGCGGAGGATTCGACCTGACCTGCAAGCTCGCGCAGGGCGGCCTGATGGAGACCAAGCTCATCAGCGACCCGATGCGCGTGACCTACATGCCGGGGGGCATCGGGGCGGTGGCCTATAACGCAATCGTGGCGCAGCGGCCTGCGGAAGGAAATACCATCGTCGCGTTCTCGGGCGGGTCGCTGCTGAACCTTGCGCTCGGCAAGTTCGGCAAGTACGACGTGAACGACGTGAAGTGGCTGGCGGCGATCGCGACCGACTACGGCATGGTCGCCGTGCGCGAGGACTCGCCCTACAAGACGCTGAAAGACCTGATGGAAGCACTGAAGAAGGACCCGAGCAAGATCGTCTTCGGCGCAGGCGGCTCGGTAGGCAGCCAGGACTGGACCAAGGCTGCGCTGGTCGCCCACGCCGCCGGCGTCGAGCCGAAGAACTTTCGCTTCGTGGCATTCGAGGGCGGCGGCGAAACCTTCACCGCGCTGCTGGGTGGCCATGTGCAGGTCGCCTCGGGCGATGCTTCCGAAGCGCTCGGCCAACTCGAAGCAAAAAAGATTCGCGTGCTGGCGGTCTTGGCCGACGAGCGGGTGCCCGGCGAACTGAACTCGATCCCGACTGCCAAGGAACAAGGCTACGACGTTGTCTGGCCGATCATCCGCGGCTTCTTCATGGGCCCCAAGGTGTCGGACGCCGACTACCAGTACTGGGTCGACAAGTTCAACAAGTTGCTCGCCACGCCGGAGTTCGCCAAGCTGCGCCAGGAGCGCGGCCTGTTTCCGTTTTCCAAAACCGGCGCGGATCTCGATGCCTACGTGAAGCAAAGAGTGCCTGAATACCGCAAGATTGGAATCGAGTTCGGACTCGTGAAGTAAGGCAGTCGCCGAGCCGAGCGGGCCGGGCGCCAGGCGCTGCGTCACTTCCAGGGGTCAGCCATGAAGAGCGATCGCATTTTCGGGGTGATCTGGCTCGCGATCGCGATCGCGATGGGCCTGCTCGCCACGCAGTTCCACGCTCCCTTTTCCTACGAACCGATCGGGCCGGCCAAGTATCCGATGCTGCTGTCCATCCTCATGGGGCTGTGCGGCATCTGGTTCATCGTGCGCCCCGGTCCGGAGCCCGAGTGGCCCGATGCGAAGCTGTGGCGCAAGGTCATCGTGATGTTCGCGGTGCTGCTTGCCTATGCATGGCTGTTCCAGTTGCTCGGCTTCATGCTCGCCACCGCGCTGCTCACCGTGGCCCTGGGGCGACTTTACGGTGGGCGCTGGCTGCAAAGCGTGATCGGGGGCGCGTTGCTCGGGCCCGGGCTTTACCTGTTCTTCGACAGGCTGCTCGACGTGACCCTGCCGATCGGCACTCTCTGGACCTCGCTGTAGGAGCACCGATGGACACGCTTTCCTTCCTCGAGTCCGGCTTCGTCGTTGCCCTGCAGCCGATGAACCTGATCGTCGCGCTGATCGGCTGCTTCATCGGCACGGTGGTCGGCATGCTGCCCGGCCTGGGCCCGATCAACGGCGTGGCCATCCTGCTGCCCCTTGCGTTCGCGCTCAAGCTCCCGGCCGCGACCGCGCTGATCCTGCTCTCGGCGGTCTACATCGGTTGCGAATACGGAGGCCGGATATCGTCGATCCTGATCAACGTGCCGGGCGATGCCGGGGCGATCATGACCGCCATCGATGGCAATCCGATGGCCAAGAAGGGGATGGCCGGCGTGGCGCTGTCGATTTCGGCCTGGAGCTCCTTCGTCGGCAGCCTGGTCGCCACGATCGGCATCGTCCTGTTTGCGCCGCTGCTCGCCGACTGGGCGCTCGCATTCGGCCCGGCCGAATACTTCGCGCTGATCATTTTCGCCTTCTGCTGCCTGACCGGAATGGTCGGCGACAAGCCGATGAAGACGGTGGTATCGACCCTGCTCGGACTCGCGCTCGTGACGATCGGCATCGACGCCAACAGCGGGGTGTACCGCTACACGTTCGACAGCGTGCATCTGGCCGATGGCGTGCAGTTCATCGTCGTTGTGATCGGCCTGTTCAGCGTGAGCGAGATCCTGCTCATGCTCGAGCAGACGCATGCCGGCAATGTGGCAGTCAAGAGCACCGGGCGCATGCTGTTCAACCTCAGCGAGATGGCGGCAACGGGATGGAGCACCATGCGCTCGTCGGTCATGGGCTTCGTCATCGGCGTTCTGCCCGGCGCCGGGGCCACGATTGCAAGCGCGGTGGCTTACACCACGGAAAAGAAGCTCCTCGACAAGGAAGGCACCTTCGGCAACGGCGATATCCGTGGCGTGGCGGCGCCCGAGGCGGCCAACAACGCATCGGCGATCGGCTCGTTCGTGCCGATGCTCACGCTGGGGGTGCCGGGCTCGGGCACCACGGCGGTCATGATGGGCGCGCTCACGCTCTACAACATCAATCCCGGCCCGCTGCTCTTCCAGAACCAGCCCGACCTCGTGTGGGGCCTGGTCGCGTCGATATTCATCGCCAACGTGCTGTTGCTCATCATGAACATTCCGATGATCGGGCTTTTCGTGCGCATGCTGGCGGTGCCGAACTGGTTGCTGGTGCCGGGCATTGCGGCGGTCAGCGTGGTCGGCGTATATGCCGTGCACAGCACGACCTTCGATCTGATGCTGATGGTCGCGATCGGCATCGTTGGCTACCTCATGCGCAAGATGGACTTCCCGATGGCACCGTTGATCCTGGGATTCGTGCTGGGCGACATGATGGAGCAGAACCTGCGGCGTGCGCTCTCGATCTCCAACGGTGAACTGGGCATCCTGTTTGCGAGCCCGATTTCCATCGGCCTGTGGGTGCTTGCCGTGCTGATGATCGTCGGCCCTCGCCTGTACCGCAAGGCGCGCGGAACGCCGATCGTGCCGCAGGCGGCAGACTCCTCGACCGAGGCGGGCGGCACGAGACCGTAGCCGCCGACGCTACCGGACAGGCATCGCGTTCGAGTCCCGGTGAACTACACCTTCCAATTCGGTCCGGTCTTCGAGGCGTGGCCGCTACTGCTGAAAGGCACCTGGATGACGATCCAGCTGTCCGTTCTGGCCATGCTTTTCGGCCTGGTGGTCGCGATCTTCTGCGCCTGGGGCAAGACGGCCGGGCCACGGCCGGTGCGTTGGGTGATCAATACCTACATCGAGGTGATCCGGAACACGCCGTTCCTGGTGCAGCTGTTTTTCTTTTTCTTCGCCTTGCCTGCGCTCGGGTTGCGCTGGAGCGCGCACACTGCGGCGCTGACCGCGATGGTCGTCAACCTGGGCGCCTACGCCACCGAGATCATCCGCGCCGGCATCGAGTCGATTCCCAAGGGCCAGATCGAAGCGGGCCTCGCGCTCAGCCTGAAACGCTACGAGATCTTCCGCTTCATCATCCTCAAGCCGGCCCTGCGCGCGATCTACCCGGCCTTGACCAGCCAGTTCATCCTGCTCATGCTCAGCTCGAGCGTGGTCTCGGTGATCTCTGCCGACGACCTGACCTCGGTGGCCGCCAACCTGCAGTCGCAGACCTTCCGCAGCTTCGAGATCTACATCGTCGTCACTGGCATCTATCTGCTGCTCGCGCTCGCGTTTTCCGGCCTGTTTCGCGCGGCCTATCGGTGGGGCCTCGAGTACCCGGAGCGCCGCTGATGCGCACCTTCGGCTATCCGGAGTTCCTGTTCATTCTCGAGGCCGCCCGCTGGACCGTAGCCCTATCGCTGGTCGCCTTCATCGGCGGCGCGATCGGCGGCCTCACCCTGGCGCTGAGCCGCACCTCCGAAATCCGGGTCCTTCGGGTGCTGTCGACCGGCTTTATCCGGCTTTTCCAGGGCACACCGCTGCTGCTCCAGTTGTTCCTGATCTTCTTCGGCGCGCCGGTGCTGGGCTTCGACATCAATCCCTGGATCGCCGCCGGGGTGGCCCTCGTGCTGAATGCGAGCGCCTTCCTGGGCGAGATCTGGCGCGGCTGCATCGAGGCGATTCCGCGCGGCCAGTGGGAGGCCGCCGAAGCGCTCAGCCTGCCCTGGCGATGGCGCATGCGCGACGTGATCCTGCCGCAGGCGATGAGGATCGCGGTCGCACCCACGGTGGGGTACCTGGTGCAGGTGATCAAGGGCACGTCGCTTGCCTCGATCATCGGTTTCACCGAGGTGACGCGCGCCGGCCAGATCATGAATAACGTTACCTTCCAGCCGCTCATCGTGTTCAGCGCCGTGGCGGCGATCTATTTCGTGCTGTGCTGGCCACTGTCGCTGCTCGCCGGACGAATGGAACGCCGGCGCGCCGCGGCGCTCGCGCGCTGAATGCGGCGCTGTCACGATGAACCTGCGTTCCACACCGATCGCTCGAGTTGCCGCTCCTCACTGATTGCCGCTTCTTCTTTGACTGCCTTTGCCAACAACGGAGACACCACCATGATTCAGTCCAGAGACCGCCGCCGCTTCGTGATCGCCACCGCCGTGCTCGGCATTGCTGCCGTGCTGCCCGCGTGGATGACGACCGCCAGCGCCCAGGCAGCTCTCGAAGATATCAAGAAGAAGGGCGAGCTGAACGTCGGTGTGCTGGTCGACTTTCCGCCCTATGGCGTGCTCAACAGCGACAACAAACCCGACGGCTACGACGCCGACGTGGCGCGACTGCTCGCCAGGGATCTCGGAGTCAAGCTGAACCTGGTGCCGGTGACCGGGCCGAACCGGGTGCCGTTTCTGTTGACCAACAAGGTCGACCTGTTGGTGGCGTCGCTCGCGATCACACCTGAGCGCGCCAGGCAGGTCCAGTTCTCGATCCCCTACGCGGCCGCAACCATCGTCCTGTACGGCAGCAAGAAGGCGAACATCAAGGGGCCGGACGACCTGAAGAACGTGCGGGTCGGTGTCGCGCGTGCCAGCACTCAGGACATTGCGCTCACGGCAGTGGCGCCGCAGGGCACCGAGATCCGGCGCTTCGACGACGACGCCTCGGCGATGCAGGCGCTGATGTCCGGGCAGGTTGATGCGATCGGTTGTTCGACTACCGTAGCCGCGCAGATTGCCAAGCGCGCGCCTGCCAATACCTACGAAGACAAGTTCGTGCTGCGCCAGCAGGTGATGGCGATGGCGCTGCGCCCGGGCGAACCCGAACTGCTGAAGACGGTGAACGACTTCATTGCGCGCAACAAGGCCAACGGCGAGTTGAACAAGCTCTATCAGAAGTGGCTCGGAACCGACTTGCCGGAGATGAAGGCCCCCTGAAACCGGCACAGACACCATGATCCAAGGGACGGACATCGCGGCAAGCAGAGCAAGCGGGGCTGCGCAGCTTCGGAGCGGCGCGACCGAGGGCGAGCCGATCATCCTCATGGAAGCCGTGAACAAATGGTTCGGTGACTTCCAGGTGCTGACCGACATCGATCTGTCGGTGCGAGTGGGCGAGCGCATCGTGGTCTGCGGCCCTTCCGGGTCGGGCAAGTCCACGCTGATTCGCTGCATCAACCGCCTCGAAGCCGTGCAGAAGGGCCGCATCATCGTCGACGGCATCGACCTGACCGCGGGCGGGCGCAACACCGACACGGTGCGCCGCGAGGTCGGGATGGTGTTCCAGCAGTTCAATCTGTTTCCGCACCTCACCGCCCTTCAGAACTGCACCCTGGCGCCGATGCGCTCGCGAAAGGTGAGCCGGGCCGAGGCCGAGGCAACCGCAATCAGGTATCTCACCCGCGTGCGCATCCCCGAACAGGCCAACAAATACCCGAGCCAGTTGTCTGGCGGTCAGCAGCAGCGGGTGGCGATCGCCCGCGCGCTTTGCATGAATCCGAAGATCATGCTGTTCGACGAGCCGACCTCGGCGCTCGACCCGGAGATGGTCAAGGAAGTGCTCGACACGATGATCGGCCTGGCCGAGGACGGCATGACCATGCTGTGCGTGACCCACGAAATGGGTTTTGCGCGCAGCGTGGCCGATCGGGTCATCTTCATGGCCGGGGGCCGCATCATCGAGCAGGCGCCGCCGAAGCAGTTTTTCGACCACCCGCAGCACGAGACGACTCGCGCCTTTTTGGGGCAGATACTGCAATCGCATCAGGCGGCGGGCTGATGAGATCGGTCCCCGTCAAGCCGCCGCCGAGCACCCGGTACAGCGTCACGCGGTTCTGGACTTCGGCGGCCTTCACCTGCACGACTGCCTGTTGCGCGCTGAACAGCGAACGCTGCGCGTCGAGCACATCCAGGTAGCTCGCCGCACCGTTGCGATAGCGCAGGTCGGCAAGCCGGAAACGGACCTCCTCGGCCTTCGCCTGGGCCTGCTGCGCACGCAATTGATCGTTCAGGGTGGCGCGGCCCGCAAGCGAGTCGGCGACCTCGCGAAACCCGGTCTGGATCGCCTTTTCGTACTGCGCCACCGCGGTTTCCCGGTCGACCTGGGCAACCTCGAGTGCGGCCCGGTTGCGTCCGAAGTTGAAGATCGGCATCAGCAGTTGTGGCCCGAAGGTCCACGCGGTGGAGCCGGCCTTGAACAGGCCCGACAACTCCGTGCTCGCGGTGCCAAAGCTGCCGGTCAGGGTGATGCGCGGAAAAAACGCTGCCCGCGCAGCACCGATGTTCGCGTTCGCTGCGATCAACTGCTGTTCGGCCTGGCGCACGTCAGGGCGGCGGGTCAGCACTTCAGAGGGCAAGCCGGCGGGTAGATCGGAAAGCAACTGTCGGTCGACCCGTTGCAGGCCGGCCGGCAGATCCGGCGGCACCGGTTGCCCGAGCAGCAGGACCAGCGCGTTTTCGTCGAGCGCTCGCTGTCGCGTCAGTTGCGCGAGCACTACCCGCGCCCCCTCGAGCAGCGACTCGGCCTGCCGGAAATCGAGCTCCGAGGCCGCGCCGTTGTCGAACTTGAGTTTCGTGAGCTTCAGTGATTCTTCGCGCGTGCCAAGCGTTTGCCGCGTGACGTCGAGCAGTTCGTCGTCGGCAAGCACGCTCAGATACGTGTTGGCAACTGCGGAGACGAGCGAGATCTGCACGGTCTTGCGGGCTTCGTCGGTTGCAAGGAACTGCGACACCGCCGCCTGGCTCAGGCTGCGGATGCGACCGAACACGTCCAGCTCATAAGCGGAGACTACGAAGCCTGCGTTGTAGATGCTCGGGGTGAAGCCGCTCGGGTTCGGCTGGCGGTTGGCGCCGACACCGACGTTGAGGCTCGGCAGCAGGTCCGCGCGGCGGATCTGATATTGGGCGCGAGCGCTTTCGATGGCCAGCACCGCCACCCGCAGGTCGCGGTTGTTCGCGAGCGCGATCCCGATCAGGCGCTGCAGCCGCTCATCGCGAAAGTAGTCCTGCCAGGCAATATCGCTCGCCGCTTGGCGATCGACCGCCGCATCGGCTGCTCCCGAGTACGGAAAGGTCGACGAGACCGGCGCCTCCGGGCGCTGGTAATCGGGAATGAGCGACATGCAGCCGCCGAGCGCGAGAGCACCGGACAGCGCGAGCGCGGTGGAAGCGGAATGCCCGGTGGTGCGCCTTGTCATGAGGTCCCCTTGTCGTCCGGCGTCGTGCGAGGCGTTTCCGCAGTGCCGGGGTTGTGCTCGCCGCCCGGTGCTGCATCGAGCTGATGCGCATAGAGTTTTCGCTGGCGCTCGCTGCCCTTGAAGACGCTTGTGACCACGACATAGAAGGCCGGCACGAAAAATACCGCGAGCGCGGTGGCGGTGATCATGCCGCCCATCACGCCCGTGCCGATAGCCCGCTGGCTTGCCGAGCCGGCACCACTGGCGATCGCCAGCGGCAGCACCCCGAGAGTGAACGCGAGCGAGGTCATGAGGATCGGTCGGAAGCGCAGGTGCGCCGCCTCGAGCGCGGAAGCCACCAGCCCTTTGCCCTGGGCGTGGGCATCCTTGGCGAACTCGATGATCAGCACCGCGTTCTTCGCCGACAAGCCGATGATCGTGATCAAGCCGACCTTGAAGTAGATGTCATTGGTCAAATCCCGCACGCTCGCCCCGAGCAGCACACCGAGCACGCCGAGCGGCACCACGAGCAGCACCGACAACGGAATCGCCCAGCTTTCGTAGAGTGCGGCCAGGGCGAGAAACACGGCGAGCAGCGAGAAGGCGAACAGCACGAACGCCTGCGAACCTGAAAGCTTTTCTTCGCGTGACTGGCCGGTCCACTCGTAGGCGAAGCCGGCAGGCAGTCGGGAGGCCAGGCGTTCCATCTCGTCCATCGCTTCGCCGGTGCTGTGCCCGGCGCTCGCATCGCCCAGGATGCGCATGCTCGGATACCCGTTGTAGCGCACGGTCTGCATCGGGCCGGTCGTCCAGCGAGTGGTTGCAAACGCCGACAACGGCACCGGATCGCCGTTGGTGTTCAGTGCGTTCAGCCGCAGGATGTCGGCAGGCTGCATGCGCGCGGGCGCATTGGCCTGGACCACTACCCGCTGCAGGCGCCCGGCGTTAGGAAAATCGTTCACATAGGCCGAACCGAGCTCCGTGGAGATCGTGGTATTGATTGCGTCGAAGGTCACGCCCAGCGCACTGGCCTTGTCGCGATCGATCTCGAGTTGCACTTGCGCCGCGTCCTCCAGGCCGTCCGGGCGAACACCGGACAGTAACGGGCTTTGCGATGCCTGGCCGAGCAACTGATTGCGCGCTGCAAGCAGGGCCTGATGGCCGTTGCCACCGCGGTCCTGCAGTCGGAACACGAATCCCGAGGCCCTGCCGAGTTCCGGGATGGGCGGCGGGTTCACCGGAAAGATGAACGCATCGCGAATTTTCGAGAGCGCGCCGAAGGCTCGGCCGACCAAGCCCTGAGCCGAGTGCTGCGCACCCTTGCGCTCATCCCAGTCCTTCAGCGTGACGAAGGCCAGCCCCGCGTTTTGCCCCTGACCTGAAAAGCTGAAGCCCAGCACGCTGACCATGCCCTGGACTTCGGGCTGCTTCAGGAGAAAGTCTTCCACCTGCTTCATGACTTCGGTGGTGCGCTCCAGCGTAGCGCCTGGCGGCAGTTGCACGTTGACGAGAATGTTGCCCTGGTCTTCGTTGGGCAGGAACGACGAAGGCAGGCGCGCGAAGAGCAATGCGACCACTCCGATGATCGCCACGTAGAGGATGAGGAAGCGCGCCGCCCGTTTCAGGATTCGCGCGACCACCCCCTCGTATCCCCTTGTGGTGCGGGTGAACCCGCGGTTGAACCAGCCGAAAAAGCCGCGCTTCTCGAGGTGATGGCCCGCCTCCACGGGCTTGAGCAAAGTGGCGCACAAGGCCGGTGTCAGCGACAGCGCCATGAAGGCGGAGAACAGGATCGAGGTGGCCATCACCGCCGAGAACTGACGGTAGATGTTCCCCACCGACCCACCGAAGAAGGCGAGCGGCACGAACACCGAAACCAGCACGACCGTGATACCGATGATGGCGCCCGAGATCTGGTCCATCCCCTTTCGGGCGGCAGCGCGCGGCTCGAGCCCTTCTTCGCTCATGATCCGCTCGACGTTCTCGACCACGACGATCGCATCGTCGACGACCATGCCGATTACCAGCACCATGCCGAACATTGTCAGCACGTTTATAGAGAAACCGAGCGCCAGCAGCACCGCGAAGGTGCCCATCAGGGCGATCGGCACCACGAGAGTCGGGATGATCGTGTAGCGAATATTCTGCAGAAATAGATACATCACCAGGAACACCAAGGCGACCGCTTCGAACAGCGTGATGACCACCTGTTTGATCGAGATCGCCACGAAGCGCGAACTGTCGTAGGGGATCGACCACTGCACGCCGGGCGGAAAGTACTTCGAAAGCTCCTCCATGCGCGTGCGAACGGCCTCAGCGGTAGCGAGCGCGTTGCCGGTGAGCGAAAGTTGTACACCGATGCCGGTGGAAGGCTTGCCGTTCAGGCGTGCTTCGGTGGCGTAGGTCTGCGCGCCGAGATCGATGCGCGCGACATCTTTCAGCCGCACCGTGGACCCGTCCACGTTGGCGCGCAGGATGATATTGCCGAATTGCTCCACGGTGGAGAGCTGGCCGTGGACCACCACGGTGGCCGCAATCGTTTGCCCCGGTACATTGGGCAGGTCGCCGATCATTCCGGGCGACACCTGGGCGTTTTGCCCACGGATCGCATTGTTGACGTCGCCCGCCGACAGGTTCAGGCCGGTCAGCTTGGCCGGTTCGATCCAGATGCGCATCGCGCGCTCGGTACCGAACAATTGCGCCTGGCCGACGCCATCGACGCGCTGGATTTCCGGCAGCACGTTGCGCGAGGCGTAATCACCGAGCGCGATCGGGTCGATGTCCGGATTGTTCGACGACAGGATCGTGAACAGCAGGAAATTGCTACGCGCCTGATCGACGCGCACGCCCTGCTGGGTGACTGCCTGCGGCAAGCGCGGGGTGGCGCGCGACAGACGGTTCTGGACATCGACCTGGGCCAGGGCGGGATTGGTGCCGCTTTCGTAGGTCAGCGTGATCTGCCCGGTTCCGTCGGCCTGGCTCACCGATTCCATGTAGATGAGACCCGGCGAGCCGTTCATCTCGCGCTCGATTACACTGATCACGCTGTCTTCCAGCGTCCGGGCGGAAGCACCCGGGTAGGCGGCGGACACGATGATCGCCGGCGGCGCCACCGGCGGATACTGAGAAACCGGCAACTGCGTGATCGCGACACCGCCCATCACCAGGATGAAGAGCGCAATCACCCACTTCGAGGGCGACGACCGGGCAGTGCGCGCTGCGTCCGAGGCCCGCGCTGCGTTCGAGGCCCGCGCGGTTTCCCGGGTACGAGCGTTCGAGCTTGACGCGGCATTCGAACGTGACCCGGTTTTCGAACTCGGCGCGGCTTTCGAACTCGGCGCGGCTTTCGAACTCGGCGCGGCTTTTGGCGCCGAGCCTGCTTTTGAAGCCGGCGCTGCCGGCGGGGTCGGCGCTTCTTGTCCGTTCGGCGCTGCCGGCGAGGTCGACGTTTCTTGCCCAGTCGGCGAGGTCGACGTTTCTTGCCCAGCCGGCGCTTTCTCTGCGGCCGGCGCTTGCTTTGCCGCCGCATCCGTGGGTGCTTCCTTCGCGCCCGGCGCCCCAGTCGCCGGAGCGTTGTTGCCGGAGGCGGCAGGAGGCGCCGCACCGGGGCCGTTCCGCGGAGCCGCACCGCCCTTCCAGGGCACGGGCTTTACCGGTGCGCCCGGCACCATCATCTTCTGGAAGCCGTCAACGATGACCTGTTCGCCGGGCTTCAGCCCGTCGAGCACAACCCACTGGTTGCCTTCTGCCGTGCCGATCTTCACCGGCCGCTGGACGGGCTTGTTGTCGGGGCCCACGACCAGCACACTATCGCCGTGGTCCGTGCGCGTGACGGCCTGCTGAGGCAGCAGCACCGCATCGGGAACCTCGCCCTGGGCAAGGCGCACACGCACATACATGCCAGGCAGCAGCAACCCGTCGGGGTTTGGCAACTCAGCGCGCAGCATGACCTGGCCCGAAGCCGGGTCCACCGTAAGGTCCGAGAACAGGAGCTTGCCGGGGTGCTCGTAGTCGGTGCCGTCCTCCAGGATCACGTCCACAGTGGTCGAAGCGCCGTCGGCGCCACGCGTGAGCTGCCCGCTTTCCAACGCCCGCCGCATTTCCAGCACATGGATAGACGGCTGGGTGAAGTTCACGTAAAGCGGCTTGATCTGCTGGATTACGGCCAGGGGAGTGGCTTCGCCCTGACCGACGAGGGCGCCTTCGGTGACCAGTGCCCGACCGATGCGCCCGGAGATCGGTGCTGTCACCGACGCATAGCCGAGATTGATCTGCGCGGTTTCCACGGCGGCCTTGCCGACCGCGACATCGGCCTGCGCCTGCTTCTCCGCGGCCACCGCATTGACGTATTCCTGCTTGCTGATGGCGTGTGCGTCGAGCAGCGGCTTGTAGCTCTTTGCGAGCGCCGTAGCCTGCGTGAGGTTCGCCTGCGCGCGCGCCAGTGAGGCCCGGGCGCTCTGGAAGGCGGCGCGGTAGGGAGCGGGATCGATCTGGAACAGCGCCTGGCCGGCCTTCACGTCGCTGCCTTCGCGAAACAGTCGCTTCAGCAAAATACCGGCGACGCGCGCCCGAACCTCGGCGACACGCGACGCCTCCAGGCGACCCGGCAGTTCGGTGGTCAACTGAACAGGGTGCGGCGCAACCGTGACCACGCCGACCTCGGGCGGTGGCATGGCGCCGCCGCCCGGCGCGGATGCGCCTCCCTTTTCGGCCGGCTTCGGGCCACAGGCGACCAGCAAGGTCGCCATGGAGAGCGCGACCAGCGCAAGAACGCGGGCGCGGCGGATGCGCAAACCAATCGACCGAGCCACGACGTTTTTCAACGCAGACATGCACAACCTTTCGGGAGATGCGCCAGACTCAGGCGCGAACGCAGAAGCTTTGCGCCAGAGAGAGCCGGCGTCAACGCACGTTTGATTTCGCGAGTGCCGCTTTGGCGCAGAACAAACAGTCGCGGGAAAATTTTGAAGACAATGCGAAAACCACGATAGTTTACATGCAGCCTTGAAGGTAAACGAGTCGAAAGCGAACGGCAATGGTACGCAGAACCAAGGAAGAAGCGCTGGCTACGCGCAGCCGCATCCTGGACGCCGCTGAACGCCTCTTCCAGCAGCACGGTGTGTCGCGAACCTCCCTGCAAGACATCGCACAGGCGGCCGGCGTGACGCGTGGCGCAATCTACTGGCACTTCGAGGGAAAGGCCGACCTGTTCAACGCCATGCTCACCCGCGTCACGCTGCCGTTACAGGAGGCCTTGAGTCGCAGCGACGATCCGCAGTTGGCGGATCCGCTGCAGCGCATTCGCAGCAGCATCACCGAGGCCCTGCGCAAGACCGTGGATGATCCTCAGATCCGGCGTGTTTTCGAGATCGCCACGCACAAGGTCGAGTACGTGGACGACCTGCTCGCCGTGCGCGACCTGCATCTGAACATGCGCAACGCAGGAGTCACTCATATCGAGCGCGGCCTGAAGACCGCGATGCGGCGCGGACAACTGCCCCCCGGCACGCCGGCGCACCTGGCCGCCCTGGGCCTGCACGCGCTCATTGACGGGTTGATCCAGAACTGGATGCTCGACCCGACAGCCTTCGATCTCGTGAGGGTCGGCGAACAGTCGCTCGACGTCTTCCTCGCCGGCCTTGGGATGCCCGTTGCAGCCGGACATCGGCAGCCATGAGGCGGTTACCCGGAATCCGCGGCGCCGAGTGCCTGACTTTCATGTGGACCCTGGCGCAACTCCAGCAGATGCTGATCCGGATCGCGCACGAGCGCCGCCAGTGAACCGTCGGGGAACGACACGCAAGCCGGTGAAACGGTGGGCAAGCCCGCGCGCCCGAGCCGCGCAAGGAGTTCGCCGAGATTCGCCACCTCGAGGACGAGCCGATCCGCGGCGAGATCGTTCGCTGGCGCTGGCGCTGGCGCCGAACGCCCGCGCGGATTGCGGTATCCGAGCAACTCGATGTGCGGCGTCGCCGCTGACTGCGGCTGCAGCGCCACCACGTCGACCTCGACCTCCGGCAGATCGTCCAGCCTCTCCTGTTCGGCACCGCGATTGACCTGGCGGGAGGCGACGCCAAGTCCGAAGAGGCCCGCATAGAAGGCGATGCTGCGCTCGGGATCCGCCACGCTGATCGCTGAATGGTCGATGCCGATCGTCATGCCCTGCGCTGCGCGTCGCTGCCAGATCGCAGCGCCCGTGCCGTGCGGAAAGTGGATCAACTCGACCGGGTGGCCCTCCGGATCCCGAAACTTGAAAGCGCTCACCCCCCCGGCGCCGGCCGGCAGCCGCTGCGGGCCGCCTCGCGTGATGGCATGCACGCCATGTCCCTGCAAGCGCCGCCATGCCGCCTCGATGTCGGTCGCGACGATGGCAATGTGCTGGAACCACAGATCGGCCGCGTTGCTGTCCGAGGGATAGGCGCGCCCCGACGCATCGAACGCAATGAGGCGCAGTTCCTGGCCACCCAGTTTCAGGGAGGCGCTTTGCAACGGACCGGCAGCGAGCAGGTGCGCTTCGGCTGCCTTGGTATCGGAGCCCCCCGCGGCCGCGAAGCCCAGCGCATCGCGGTAGAACGCCAGCGCGCGCGGCAGGTCGGCCACGGTGCGCTCGACCCTGAGCAAGCGAAGCACGCCGTGGCGGTGCACTGGCTCAGGCTCTGGCGCCGGCCGCTGCGCTCGCCGTGGCGCCGGTGCTGGCGCTGCCCGCGCCATCACGGCCTTTGCGCGCCCCGGCGATTCACGTAGATCGCGTAAAGCGTGTGCGAGGCGCAAATGAACAGCCGGCTGCGATGGCGCCCGCCGAAGGTGAGGTTGGAGACCACGAACGGCACCTCGATCTTGCCGAGCAGGTCGCCGGACGGGCCGATGCAGTGCACGCCGTCGCCGGCGCTGCTCCAGACGTTGCCGTCCTCGTCGCAGCGCAGCCCGTCGGTGAAGCCCGGTTCGACCTTGTGGAACACCCGGGCGTTGGCGAGGTGCGCGCCATCGGCGGACACGTCGAAAACCCGTAGATACTGGAGCGGATCGGTGGCGAATGCAACGCCGCTTTCGGCCACGTAGAGCCGGCGTTCGTCGGGAGAAAAACACAGCCCGTTCGGACCCTGGAAATCGTCGGCCACGACGCTCAGGGTGCCGTCGCGCGGATCGAAGCGAAAAAGGTTCGGCGGCAACTCGGCCTGCTGTTTGCCTCCCTCATAGTCGGTCGTAATGCCGTAGATGGGATCGGTGAACCAGACCGTGCCGTCGCTCCTGACGACCACATCGTTGGGCGCGTTCAGGCGCTTGCCCTGGTAGCGATCGACGAGCACCGTGATGCTGCCGTCCAGTTCGGTGCGATGAATGCAGCGCGCGAGATGCGAGCACCCGATCAGCCGGCCCTGGCGATCCCGGGTATGGCCATTGGCGAAGTCCGAAGGCTGGCGAAACACCGATACGCCGCTCGACTCGGTCCAGCGCAGGATGCGGTTGTCGGGCAGGTCGCTCACAAGAAGGCAATCGAGGTCGGCAAACCACACCGGACCCTCGAGCCAGCGATAGCCTTCGCCGAGCTTTTCCAGCGGCGCGTTGGGCAGCACGAAGGACCTGAAGACGGGGTCGACGATCTGGATGCCGTGCACACGAGGCTCCTCTATTTCACGTGGCAGGCCTGGCGCACCGGCGCCACGTGGCACTGCACGACGAGCAGCACCGCGGACTCCTCGCCCACGGTGCCGGAGCGGTGACCCTGGCGGCCCTGCTCGTCTTTCTTGCAGTTCTGATCCTCACCGAGCGACAACTCGCCCGGCCCCATCTCGATGCGGGTGCCGTCCATTGCCTCGACCCACCACCGCCCCGACAAGGGCACGATCCATTGCGGCGCCGGGTTCTCGTGCCAGTCTCCAACCCAGCCGACCGGCAGCACGGTGAATACCATGGTCGCCTCGCCTCTCGCCTGCTCGTCGTTCCATTGCGGCGCGGCCTTGCCGACCCGGGACAGCTCGAAGTGATCGAGCACACATCGGTCCTGGTGGCTCGCGCCCTTCGCGTCGGTCCACAGATGCCAGTAGCCCAGCTTGGGTGCCGCGCCCGGCTTCGATTGCATAAGATCCGGATCAGCGTGCGGGGAGGTCGCGTCATCGGTCATCGATTACCTCACTGGACGATCAGCAGCAAGCCGCCGGCCAGGCCGAAGTTCTTCAGGAAGTCCCAGAAATGCGCGCGCCCCTTGCTGTCGCCCGGGGTCCAGAAATCAGAGTACTTCCAGAAGCGGTGATAGAGCAGCGCCGTGACCACGCAAAACAGGGCGAGCACGGCGGCGGCGAGGCGATCATGCCAACCGATCACGATGCACACCGGCGTCACCAGTTCGACGACGATGGCGGCAACGAGCAGCACCCGCCCGAGAGTGCCAGGCACGAAAGACGAATCCGCTTGCTCGAGCGCATCATTCCAGTACAGGATCTTGTCCAGCGCGCTGAACGGGAACAGAAGCACCAGGAAGATCCGGGCGAGCAGCGGCATGGCGAGGTAGTCGAGCCAATGCATCTTGCGCCTCAGGAACGGCGCATCTTCAGGTCGCCCGGTGCGGGGCCGCCCGCTGCCCGGCCGCTCGTTTCAGGGCCGCTCGGTGCGGTGCTGCTCATTGCAGGGCTTGCTGCGCCGAGGCGCTCGGCGACCTTGTCGGCAACGCGCAGCGCATTGGCAATGATCGTCAGCGTTGGATTGACCGCGCCGATCGACGGAAAGAAGCTTGCATCGACCAGGTACAGGTTGTCCAGTTCGTGCGCCTTGCAGTCGAGGTCGAGCACCGACGAGCGCGGATCGGTGCCGAAGCGCGCCGTTCCTGCCTGGTGAGCCGTGCCGCCAACCGGAATGTCCTTGCCCAGGTAAAGTTTCCGCTCCAGCAAGTGCGGGTGCGCATCGGTCGCGCTCAACAGATGTTCGAGCTTTCCCTTGAGCCGCCGATGCGCCTCCAGGTTGTTCTCGGTGATCTGCAGCACTACCCGGCCATCGCGCTCGAGCCGGATCCGGTTCTCTGCGCGCGGCAGGTCTTCGCTGGACAGCCAGAAGTCGACCGCGTGCCGCGCCATCATCTCGAAGGGCATTTCGGGCACCCAGGCAAGCCACTCGGGCAACGCTTCGGCGCGGATCTGGTCGGGGTGGGACTTTCCCATCATCTGGATCAGGCCGAGCGGGTATTCCCAGTCGGGAGCGCCGAAGTAGTAATCGCTCAGCGCGAGCGTTTTCTGGAACACCGTGTCGTTCGGTTTGCGCGATAGCGCCATCAGCACGGACTGGTTGTGGCGCAGGTAGTTGCGGCCCACCTGGTCGGAACCATTGGCCAGGCCGCTCGGGTGGGCTGCGTTCGCCGAGCGCAGCAGCAGCAGCGCGGAGCTCAGTGCGCCGCAGGCCACGACCACGATATCGGCCGAGTACCGCTCCTCGTGCCCGTTGTGCGCCACCTCGACCGCAGCCACGGTCGTTCCTGAGGAATCAGTGTCGAGTTTCGCCACGTACGCGTTGGTCAGCAAAGTGACGTTGTCGTATCGGGCGAGGACCGGATCGACGCAGATCACCTGCGCGTCGGCCTTGCCGTTCAGGAGGCACGGAAAGCCATCGAAGGCGTTGTTGCGAAACCAGATGCTGGTGGGGGTCGCCTTGCCGTCCTTCTCGTCGAGCAGCACGCCCATCGGCATATGGAACGGATGCAGCCCGGCGCGCCTGAGGCTCTCGCTCAACTCCTGGATGCGCGGCTCATGAGAGACGGGCGGAAACGGATAGGGGCCGCTCGCCGGCGGCTCGGTCGGGTCTTCTCCGCGCTGCCCATGCACGTGGAAAAGTTCTTCGGCGGCCGCGTAATAGGGCTCGAATGCCTCATAGCCGAGCGGCCAGGCCGGAGAGATACCGTCATGGTGGCGGATCTCGCCGAAGTCGCGCTCCCGCAAGCGGAAAAGCGCCGCGCCGTAGACCTTGGAATTGCCGCCGACGAAATAGTGCAACCCGGGATGAAAGCTCGCGCCGTCCTTGCCGTACCAGGTCTCCCTGGTCTGGTAGGCAGCATCGACGAAGACGACCTGTGCGTCCCAGTTGTCGCGCGAACGCGGCAGGTAATCGCCGCGTTCGAGCAGCAGAATGCGCTTGCCGGTGGGCGCCAGCCGATGCACGAGCGAGGCACCACCCGGGCCGCTGCCGATGACGATCAGATCGTAGTGGTCCACGGATCTACCATTCCATGCCTCAGCCGCCGGTAGCAAAGCCAGGAAAGAGCGTCATGCCGCCATCGACGAAGAGCGTTGCGCCAGTCACATAGTCGGCCGCATCCGAGACGAGCCACACGGCTGCGCGCGCGATGTCGTCGGGCTCGCCGATCCGCTTGTACGGCACCAGCGTCATCAGATCGGCATAAGCCTGCGCTGTGTTCCAGGCCGCGGTGTTGATGGGCGTGCGGATTGCACCCGGCGCGATGCCATTGACGCGGATGCGCCATGGGGCGAGTTCCTGGGCGATGCTTTTCATGAGCATCATCACGCCGCCCTTGGATGCTGCGTAATTGACGTGTCCGGCCCACGGGATTTCCTGGTGCACCGAACTCATGCAGACGATCTTTCCGGCGGCCACGGACACGGAGGGCACGACGCCCCGGCGCTTGAACTCGCGCGCCGCCTCGCGCGCGCAGAGAAACTGGCCGGTGAGGTTCACGTCGAGCACGGTGCGCCATTGCTCGAGCGTCATTTCCTCGAACGGCGCGTCGCGTTGCAGGCCGGCGTTGCTCACCAGCACGTGCAAGGTGCCGAAATGATCGATCGCACGGGCGAACATCTCGCGCACCTCTTCTTCCTTGCTCACGTCCGCCTTCAGTGCGATCGCACGGCGGCCGTATTGCTCGATGCGGTGGGCAACGTCCTCCGCCGCAGCGGGATTGGTAACGTAATTGATCACCACATCGGCGCCGGCCTGCGCGAGGCCCAGCGCAACGGCCTGCCCGATTCCCGAGTTGGCGCCGGTTACCAGGGCAGCCTGCCCAGGGAGCACCGCCATGTAGGGAACTTGCGGAAGCCGCGATGCGTCCGCTTGCGCGGGCGCAGCAGGATCTTTCGCGGAATCGGTCACCAGACCTCCCCGGCGTCGCGACCCAGTACTTGGCGCGCGCGCTGTGCTGAATGCATCACGGCGATCGACCGCTCTGCTGCAAGCGACGAAAGCGCCCCGGCGGTAGAAGTTACCGCCGGGGCGCAAGCGTCATGCTTTGTCGATGGTCTTGTCGATGCCGTCTTTCACGTTTTCCTTGGCGTCACCGTATCCGGCTTGTGCCTTGCCCTTGACCTGGTCGGCCTGGCCTTCACTTTGAAGGCGCTCGTTTCCGACCACATTGCCGGTTGCTTCCTTGACCTTGCCCTTGATGTCTTCGGCACGGCCCTTGACTTGATCCTTGTTCATGATGATGTCCCTTTTGGTCTTGCCCCGAAGGGGGCGTAAGAGAGTAAAGAGGTCTCGATCGACCCCAAGGGATCCGTAGCAAGCGGCGCGCCCGCGGCCCCCCGGGCGCAGGTCTTGCTGTCCTGTATCCCTGCGTTCCCGGAAAGGACTGACCATGCCCCTGCGCATCGAAGACTACGCCCTGATCGGCGATTGCCATACTGCGGCCCTGGTCGGTCGGGATGGCTCGATCGACTGGCTTTGCCTGCCGCGTTTCGACGCCGCCGCCTGCTTCGCGGCGCTCCTGGGCAGTCCTGAGCATGGCCGCTGGCTGATTGCGCCAGCCGGCGAAGTACGTAGCACCCGGCGCAAGTACCGTGACGGCACCCTGATCCTGGAAACCGAGTTCGAGACCGAAGCGGGCGCTGTGAAGATCAGCGACTGCATGCCCGTGTCCACGCAGCGCTGGGATGTCGTGCGCATCGTCGAAGGCCTGCACGGTCGTGTATCGATGCGCATGGAGTTGATCGTGCGCCTGGATTACGGCTCCATCGTTCCCTGGGTGCGGCGCAACGACGGCGTGCTGCTGGCAACCGCAGGGCCCGACACGCTGGAGTTGCACACATCAATCGAAACGCGCGGCGAGCACCTCAGGACGCTTGCAGAGTTCGAGGTGCAGGCGGGCCAACGGATCTCCTTCGACCTGAACTATCGACCGTCGTGGCAGCAGCCAAAGCCAGCCATCGACGCCCAAAAAGAGCTGGAGGCCACGGCCGATTACTGGCGTGACTGGTCGGCACAGAGTTCCTATCGCGGCCGCTGGCGCCAGGCCGTCGAGCGCTCATTGATCACCCTCAAGGCGCTGACCTACGCGCCGACCGGCGGAATCGTTGCCGCGCCAACGACCTCGCTGCCGGAACAACTCGGTAGCGTGCGCAACTGGGATTATCGCTATTGCTGGCTGCGCGATGCCACCTTCACGCTCAACGCCCTGCTGTTGGCCGGCTATACCGATGAGGCGATCGCGTGGCGCAAATGGCTGCTGCGCGCCGTGGCGGGCAAACCCGATGACATGCAGATTCTCTACAGCGTGACCGGCGAAAGGCGCCTTGACGAATACGAACTCGACTGGCTGCCCGGCTACTGGAATTCGGCGCCGGTGCGGGTTGGCAACGCCGCTTCGACGCAGTTCCAGCTCGATGTGTATGGCGAAGTCATGGACTCACTGCATCTGGCACGAGCCGCCGGCATCGAACCGGAGAGCCACGCATGGCAGATCCAGTTGGCCCTGCTCGAGTTCCTGCAGGCGCACTGGCAGGATCCCGATGAAGGCATCTGGGAGGTCCGCGGTCCACGGCGCCACTTCACCCATTCCAAGGTGATGGCCTGGGTCGCTTTCGACCGGGCAGTCAAGGAAGTGGAACGTTTCGGCTGCCAGGGGCCGGTCGATACCTGGCGGCACATTCGCGACGAGATCCATGCGCAGGTCTGCCAATCGGGCTTCGACACCCGACGCAACAGCTTTGTGCAGTACTACGGTTCGAGCGCCCTGGACGCCAGCCTGCTGCTGATTCCCCTGGTCGGCTTTTTGCCGCATGACGACCCGCGCGTGCGCGGCACGATCGAGTCGATCCAGCGCGACTTGATGAGCGAGGGCCTGGTGCTGCGCTACTCGACCGCCACCGACGTCGACAACCTGCCGCCCGGCGAGGGCGCCTTTCTTCCCTGCACTTTCTGGCTCGCCGACTGTCTGGCGCTGACCGGGCGCCGCGACGAAGCCGAGGCCCTGTTCGAGCGCCTGCTTACCCTGCGCAACGACCTCGGCCTGCTATCGGAAGAGTTCGATCCGCGCTCCCAAAGGATGCTGGGCAATTTCCCGCAGGCGCTGACCCATATGGCGCTGGTGCATACGGCGCACTTCCTTTCGATCACCGATGACGAGGCCAAACGCTCCACCGAGAAAGGCGAGCGACCCGCCACAGTCAATGCTTCGCCATGAGGAGCGCTGCGGCGCCGTCGGACCGCGCCTCTAGCGGAGTGAGCGCAGTTGCGAACAGCACCGCCCGCGAAGAAGTCCGGGCTATTCATCCGCGCGGTGCGCGAAACCGCCGAGCCGGCGTGAGTTGGCCGCGTCGCGAAACACCAGCGGATGCTCGTCGGCCGCCGCCGTGCCGATGACCACCGCGCGGTCGATCGCTTCGGTTACCAGATGGTGGTGCGGGCTCTTCACGCACACCGGGTCGGCCGCCGCCGGGTCGTTGGCGAGCATGAAGGCCTGACAGCGGCAGCCGCCCAGGTCCTGCTCGCGGAATTCGCAACTCGAGCACGGCTCCTTCATCCAGCCCGTTCCGCGGTATCGGTTGAAGCCCTCGGAGTCGAACCAGATATCGCGCAGGCGGTGCTCTCGCACACTCGGGAAGCTCAAGCCCGGCAGCATCTTCGCGGTGTGGCAAGGCAATGCGGTGCCGTCGGGCACGACGGTGAGAAACATGTTGCCCCAGCCGTTGACGCACTTCTTGACGCGGCCGTCATGATAGTCGGGCGCAACGAAGAAGATGCGCATGCGATCGCCGAGTCTTTCCCGCCAGGCGTTGGTCGCTTCCTCGGCGTGGCGCACCTGTTCGCGCGTCGGCAACAACCGGTTGCGGTTGATGTAGGCCCACGAGTAATACTGCGTGTTGGCCAGTTCGAGGTACTCGGCACCCATTTCCGCTGCCATTTCGATGATGCGGTCGATGTGGTCGATGTTCATGCGGTGGAGCACCACGTTCACTACCATCGGCCAGCCTTGGTCCTTGATGATCCCTGCGACCTTGTTCTTCAGATCGAAGGTCTTCGTGTGCGACAGAAAGTCGTTCATCTGCCGGGTCGAGTCCTGGAACGACAACTGCACGTGCTCGAGCCCGGCGGCCTTCAAGGCGGCAGCCCGCCGGGCGGTCAGGCCGACGCCGGAGGTGAGCAGGTTGGTGTAGTAGCCGAGCCTGGTTGCCTCGGCGACGATCGGCTCCAGGTCGTCGCGAACCAGCGGCTCACCGCCCGAAAGACCGAGTTGCACCGCCCCCATCTCGCGCCCTTCGCGCAGCACCCGCAGCCAGTCGTCGGTGCTCAACTCGTCTTGCTGCAGCGCGAAATCGACCGGGTTGTAGCAGAAGACGCAGTGCAACGGGCAGCGGTACGTAAGCTCGGCGAGCAGCCACAAGGGTGGCCCGCCCGTCGTCGCCCTTTGCGGGAGTATCGAAGTCAGTCCCATATCAGCCACCCCCGCTTGCCGGCCAGCTCCACGAAGGCCAGCACGTCGGCCTGCAGCCCGTGCAAACCGTGCGTGCGCTCGATGTCTTCGGTAATCGCCTCGATGCTGCACGCACCGTCGCAGCGCTTCGTGATCTCGCCGGCGCTGCCGTTGAGCTTGACCATCCCTTCGGGATAAAGAAGCACGTGACAGTCCTGCACCGGCTCCCACTGCAGACGAAAGCCCTTGGCGATGCGCGGCCGGGTGGTGCTCGAAACGTCGTTCATCGGGCGTAGCGCTCGGCCATCGCATCGTTCATCGCCCAAAGGAGGTCGAGCTTGAACTGAAGCACCTCGAGGGCACGCTGCTGCATTGCCCGGGTCGTGAAGTAGGCGAGCGTCACGGCAAGCCCCTGTTCGACATCGCGCCGGACCTTGCTGACGCGGCCGCGAAAGTAGCTCAGACCCGCAGGTTCGATCCACGCGTAGTGCTCGGGCCAGGTGGCCAGGCGCTGCTTGTGGATCTCGGGCGCGAACAATTCGGTCAGCGACGAGCACACCGCCTCCTGCCACGGGGCACGGCGCGCAAAGTTGATGTACGCGTCGACGGCGAAGCGCACTGCCGGCAGCACATGGCGCAGGTCCAGCACCTCGGCTCGCGTCAGACCGACGGCATCGGCCAGGCGCAGCCAGGCTTCGATGCCGCCTTCGTCGCCGATCCCGTCGAGCTCGAAACCATCATGATCGAGAATGCGCTGCACCCAGCCCCGGCGCACCTGCCGGTCCGGGCAGTTCGACAGGATCGCGGCATCCTTGATCGGAATCGCGATCTGGTAGTAGAAGCGGTTCGCGACCCAGCCACGGACTTGTTCGGGCGTGGCGCCGCCGGTGTTCAGCATCACGTTGAACGGATGATGGATGTGATACGAGCGCCCGCGTTCGCGCAACCGGGCTTCGAATTCATCACGAGTCCACGCGGCCTCGGAATCGCCGACGACGCCAGCGGGATGGCGATCGTCCAGAAGAATGTCTGCACGCATGGGTTCAGAGCCGAATGGCCATGTCGTCCTCGCAGACCTCGATGCCGGCGCGCGTGAGGATCGCGCGCTCGGCCGAGTCTTCGTCGAGGATCGGGTTGGTGTTGTTGATGTGGATCAGCAAACGCCGCGTGTGCTTCGGCAGCCTGGCCATCCATTCGATCATTCCGCCGGGTCCGGACTGTGGCAGATGACCGATTTCGCGCGCCCGCTTGTGGCCCAAGCCGAGGCGCGGCATTTCGTCGTCTGTCCAGAACGTGCCGTCGACCAGAACCGCGTCGGCACTGCACATCGCCTCGAATACGGGCGCCGAGATCTCGGCCAGCCCGGGCGCGTAGAACGCGGTCTTGCCGCTGCGGGCATCGTTGATCGTAATGCCGATGTTGTCGCCGGCCACCGGATGCTCGCGGTGCGGCGAGTAGGGCGCGGCCTTGCTCGACAGCGGCAGCGCCCGAAAGCGCAGGCCGGCGACGTCGGGCACTTCGAACCAGGCGCCATCGAGCTCGATGCGGTGGCGGTGCACGCCGCAGTAATACGCAAGGATCCGCAGCACCGGGTTGCCGTCGCTCAGGTCTTCTGCTACCGGATCGGTACACCACAGCGGCAGCGGCGAGCTGCGCTCGCGCAGCATGAACAGACCGGTGGCGTGGTCGATCTGAGCATCCATCAGCAAGACGCCGGCGATCGCCGAGTCGCGCAAGGCGCGGCCGGGCTGCAGAATCGCCTTGCCGCGGATCTGCTCGAGGACGTCGGGCGAGGCATTGAACAGCACGCCGTCGAGGGCGTCGTCGGGTCGCACGAAGATCGACGACTGGGTGCGCGTTCTTGCGTTGATCCGGCCTGCACGCACGCCGGCACAATTGCGGCAGTTGCAATTCCATTGCGGGAAGCCACCACCGGCGGCCGATCCAAGGACCGAGATGCGCATGAAAATGAAAGTCTCGCAGGAACCAGCGTACGCAGCGGAGCCACAGTGCGCTGGTTGGACTGCTTGCAATCAGGCCGGTCGGATCAACGATTCGAAACGTACATCGTGATCTCGAAGCCGAAGCGAAAGTCGGTTGCGGTAGGGGTTTGCCATTGCATGGGAAGATCTCCTGACAGGTGACACAGGCACCGGGTCGGCGCTTGCGAGGACTTTCGATCCTTCGGTCCATCGTGAGGCTTCCTGCGCTGCGGGCCCAGCCCTCTAACCATGATTTGAACCTCATGATTTTCATGAATCGACCATACGGCAGGCGCACGCCGAACCGACAGCAGCGGTGCCGATGACCCTCAGGCTGAAGATCAATCTGATCGTCGGAGCGCTCACCTTGCTCTTCTTCGCCATGGTGATCGCGCTGCAATTGCGCAGCATGCGCGAGTCGGTGCGGGAAGAAGTCGTCGCAGCGCATCGGGTGGCGGAGCAAGTCCTCAATCGCACAGTGTGGCTCTATGCCGCGCAGGGCACGCCGGCATTGCTCGATTTTCTGCAGGGCATGGGCCGGCTGCGGTCGAACGACATCACACTGCTCGACCGGCAAGATCACGAACTGTACCGCTCCCCGCCTTCGCAATACAAGGCCGGGCGCGACGCGCCGGCGTGGTTCGCGCGCCTCGTGTCGGTGCCAACGTTGGCGCAGGCGATCGAATTTCCCGACGGCAAGCTGGTCGTGCAATCGAACGCATCGCGCGCGGCTCTCGATGCCTGGGACTACCTCACGGTGCTCGCTGGAAGCGGGCTGGCGCTGCTGATAGTGGCCAACGGGCTGGTGTTCTGGCTGGTCGGGCGTAGCGTGCGGCCGCTCGGTCGCATCGTCGCCGCACTGAACCAACTGCAGGCCGGGCACTTCGAGGTTCAACTGCCGCCGCTGGCCGGCAGCGAGGCCGCGGCGATCGGAGCGGCGTTCAACCAGATGGTTGACGAACTGCACCGCCACATCGAAACCGAACGACGCGCGGTTCGCGCCGAGCTGCAGCTATCGGACCATCGCGCGCTGATGCGTTGGATCGAGCAGCGCATCGAACGCGAGCGCCACATGATCGCACGCGAGTTGCACGACGAGTTGGGCCAGTCGGTGACTGCGATGCGCAGCATGGCGCTGTCGATCGCCCAACGGGTCAGGACGCTCGACCCGCAGGCCGAAGCGGCAGCGCGGCTGATCGCTGAGGAATCCTCGCGCCTGTACGACGCGATGCACGGCATGATTCCGCGCCTGACGCCACTGGTGCTCGATAGTTTCGGCCTGGTCGATGCGCTCGGCGACCTGATCGAGCGAACACGGCGCAGCCAACCCGGATTGCATGCCGAATCGCGAGTCGATCTGGGCGATGCGTCGCTCGGCACCGAAGCTTCACTGACGCTCTACCGTGCTGCGCAAGAGGGCATCAACAATGCATTGCAGCACGGCCGGGCGCGGGCCATTCAACTTGCAGTGCACGGCACCTCGCATGCAATGTCATTGACCTTGGAGGATGACGGATGCGGTCTCGCGCCCGACTGGGCGAAGAGGAAGGGGCACTACGGCCTGCTGTGGTTGACGGAACGCGTCGAAGCGCTGGGCGGCGCGTTGCGTATCGAAACGGTGCAGCCTCACGGCGTGAGGCTGCAGGTCGAGTTGCCGCTGGACGCGGCGCGGCGGGTCAACGCAGCATGATCCGCGTGATGCTGGTCGATGATCACGCCCTGGTACGCATGGGCTTTCGCATGCTGCTGGCCGACGCCGGGATCGAAGTCGCCGCCGAAGCCGCCAGCGGCGAACAGGCCTGCCTCGACTATCCCGAAATCACGCCCGACGTGGTCGTGATGGATTTGTCGATGCCCGGCATGGGCGGGATCGAGGCGGTGCGCCGCCTGCTTGCACAAAGCCCGAAGGCGCGCGTTCTGGCGTTGTCGGCGCACGAAGACACGGCGCACCCTCGTCGTGTGCTGCGCGCCGGCGCACTGGGCTACCTGGCCAAGCGTAGCGCGCCCGATGCATTGATCGCTGCGGTGATCGCGGTGGCACGCGGCGATCGGTATGTCGACGCGCAGACAGCGCAAGCGCTGGCACTGGTGCAGATCGATGGCGGCGCCAGCCCGACCGAGATGCTGAGCGAACGCGAGTTCGCCGTTTTCATCCAGCTGGCCCGCGGCCAGGGCGTCGCACAGATCGCCGAAACACTGAACCTGTCGCCCAGCACCGTCGGTACGCACCTGTACCGCGTCAAGCAGAAGCTGGGCGCGCGCAACCAGTCGGAGCTCACGCTGGTGGCGCTGCGCTGGGGTTTGATCGAGCCGTAGACTTGCCGCGCACTGATGCGCCCATCCAGGAGGGAAACAACTCATGTCGACTCGCAGTGGCGAATCCCCTGCACGGCTCCCCACGCCTGCGCCCTTCGGCAGCTGGCGGTCGCCGATCACTGCCGAACTTATCGCCGCCGACAGCATCCGCCTCGGCCAGATCGCCGTCCAGGGTTCCGATATCTACTGGACCGAAGGCCGCCCGCAGGAGCAGGGCCGCAACGTGCTGGTGCGTTGCAGTGCCGACGGCGCGACCGCCGACTTGACGCCGGCACCCTTCGATGTGCGCAGCCGGGTGCACGAATACGGAGGCGGCGCGTTCGCGCTGCTCGAGGATGGCTGCGTTTTCGTCAACGACGCCGACCAGCAGATTCACCGGCGCGGAGCCGACACTCGCATCGACGTGCTGACGCGCCAGATCGGGATGCGCTACGCCGATATGGCCGTCGACGAATCCCGGCAGCGGCTGATCGCGGTGCGCGAAGACCATCGGGCCGAGCCGGCCGAGCCGGTGAACACCTTGGTCGCGATCGACCTTGCCAGCGGCGCGCAGCAGATCCTCGCCGAGGGCCACGACTTCTATTCGACGCCACGCCCGAGCCCCGACGGCCGCCAGCTCGCCTGGCTCAGTTGGGATCATCCCGACATGCCATGGGACGCGAGCACGCTGTGGTGTGCCGAGTTCGACGCCGCCGGTACGCTCGGCGCGCCGCGGCCGATCGCCGGCGGCAGCGGTGAGTCGATCTTCCAGCCCTCATGGTCGCCGCAGGGCGAGCTGCACTTCGTCTCGGATCGCAGCGGCTGGTGGAATCTGTACCGGCTGCGCTGCGATGAAGTCGAAGCGCTACAGCCGATGGCGGCCGAATTCGGCGTGCCGCAGTGGGCCTTCGCGCTGTCGACTTATGGCTTCGATGCGGCCGGGCGCATCGTCTGCACTTATTGGCACGACGGTGACGCGCAGCTTGCCGTGCTCGACCCCGCATCCGGTTCGTTCGATGCCATCGCAACAGCGTATCGTGACATCGCCGAACTCCAGGCGGCGGCCGATTTTGCGGTCTTCATGGGCGGCGCGCCAGGCAGCGCTGCGGCGATCGTTCGCATCGACCTGGCGAGCGGCGAACAACGCGTCCTGCGCGACTCGAGCACGGTCGAAGTCGACCCGGCCTACCTTTCGACCGCCGAAGCGATCCGCTTCCCAAGCACCGACGGCGCCACGGCACACGCCTTCTTCTATGCGCCGAAGAACCGCGATTTCTGTGCCGAAGCCGGCGCCAGGCCGCCATTGATCGTGATGACGCATGGCGGGCCGACCGGCGCGAGCAGCGTGGCGCTAAAATGGACGCTGCAGTACTGGACCAGCCGCGGCATCGCAGTGGTCGAAGTCAACTACCGGGGCAGCAGCGGCTATGGCCGCGCCTACCGCGAAGCCTTGAAAGGTCGATGGGGCGTCGACGACGTCGACGACGCGGTCGCCGCGGCGCGCTGGCTGGTCGAGGCCGGTGCGGCCGATGCCGATCGCATCGCCATCCGCGGCAGCAGCGCCGGCGGCTACACGACTTTGGCGGCGCTCACGTTCCGCGACTTCTTCAAGGCCGGGACCAGCCTCTACGGCATCAGCGACCTCGAAGCGCTGGCGCGCGACACGCACAAGTTCGAATCGCGCTACCTCGATGGGCTGATCGGCCCGTACCCGGCCGAGCGCGAGCGCTACCGCGCGCGTTCGCCGATCCGCCACACCGAGCGCCTGAACAGCGCGCTGTTGCTGCTGCAGGGCGCCGAGGACCGGGTCGTGCCGGCGGACCAGGCGCTGCGAATGGCCGATGCGGTGCGCGCCAAAGGCCTGCCGGTCGCGCACCTCCTGTTCGAGGGCGAGCAGCATGGCTTTCGCCGCGCCGCAACGATCCGCCGCGCGCTCGAAGCCGAACTGTATTTCTATGCCCGGGTGTTCGGTTTTGCGCCCGCCGACCGCCTGGCACCGATCGCGATCGACAACCTTCGCTGAATGCGGGAATCGCGCCCGCAACTCGGGATTTCTCGAGTTGCTCGTTCGATGCCTGCGCGCCGATCATCGTCGACATCTCCATCGGGTTGCCCTGCTTGATGGCAGCCGCCCGCTTGATAGCGCGCTCCGTGAAGGGCTGGCAGATCGACTCCTCCACCAGTGCGCGCGACGGGCTGGTGCAGACCGCGCCCTGGTTCAATGCAAACCGCGCAAAGCCCTCGAGCGCCTTGTCGAGGAAACCGTCGTCCTTGCTGGCCCGGCCGCGCTGAACGCCGCCTTGCGCTTGCGGCACCGTCACACGTTGGCGCGCATCGTTGTTCGAGGATGCAGCAGCCGGTAGACTGATCCGCGCGCGGTGCACGGCAAATCATCCCGGAAGACCCCGGACCGCCCCGCAAACCAGGGCGAGAGCGCTACATGCGGGGCTGATAACTATGGCACGACTGTTGCTTATCTTTGCACCCGTCAGCTCGAAACGCAGGCGGCCAGCATGAAAGCGTCCGCGCGCGGCGTCGAACTCCGCAACGCGTCGCCCCCGACACAGCCAACCGCGACGCCAAGGCGTTGCACTGAATCGACTGCCACGGGCCTGACCCCGCATGCCATTCAGCGCCCCCGCAGCGCGCGCCGCCCCGGCGGCGCGCGCGCCCACATCAGCGGCATCTGCCACCCTTGTGAGTAAATGAAATTCCATGTCGGCTCCCGCAGAGCGCATCATCCCCCGGCTGGCGTCACTGGGGGCAGCAGCGTGCGCGCTGTGCAGCATCCCGTGGGCAAGCGCGCAAACGCCAACCGCGACGCTGCCGCCCGTCGAGGTCATCTCCGTGAGTCCGCTGCCGGGACTGGGCGTTCCCAGGGATCAGGTTCCAGCGCACGTGCAGACCGCCACCGGCGCGGAGCTCGAGCGCAGCCACGCGCTGGACCTGACCGGCTACCTGAACCGGACGCTGGGCGGCGTCAGCATCAACGAACTGCAGAACAACCCGTTCCAGCCGGACGTCGAGTTTCGCGGCTTCACCGCCTCCCCGCTGCTGGGCACACCGCAGGGCTTGTCAGTTTACCTCGACGGCGTGCGCCTGAACCAGCCCTTTGGCGACGTGGTGAGCTGGGACCTGATCCCGCGCTCGGCCATCGCATCGATGGCGCTGATGCCGGGCAGCAATCCGCTGTTTGGCCTGAACACGCTGGGCGGTGCCCTGTCGCTGCAGACCAAGGACGGCCTGAAATACCCGGGCACCTCCGTGCAGCTGCTGGGCGGCGCGAACCACCGAGCGGCAGCCGAGTTCGAAACCGGCGGCAGCCGTGCCGATGGACTGAACTGGTTCGTCACCGGCAACCGCTTTCACGAGAGCGGCTGGCGCGCTGCGTCGCCCTCGAACGTGCAACAGCTCTTCGCCAAGGTGGGCAGGATGACCGCCGACTCCGATGTGTCGTTGACGGTTGCGCTGGCGAACAATGACCTCACCGGCAACGGACTTCAGGAGGCTGGCGCGCTGCGGCGCGACCGCGCCAGCGTCTACACGGTGCCCGACAAGACGCGCAACCAATCTATGTTTGTCAACCTCGCGGCCACTCGAGACCTGAGCGACGACGTCACGCTGTCGGGCAACGTCTACTATCGGCAGATCACCACGGACACCTACAATGGTGACGTCAACGACGGGGCCTTCGAGTCCGCCGTCTACCAGCCCGATGCGGCCGAGCGCGCAGCGCTGGCGCAGGCCGGCTACCGCGGCTTTCCGATCAACGGCGCCGATGCCGCAAACACGCCGTTTCCGAAGTGGCGCTGCATCGCCAACGCCTTGCTGAACGACGAGCCGGATGAAAAGTGCAACGGTTTGATCAATCGCACGCGCACGCGCCAGCACAATTTTGGTTTGGCGGGCGAGATCGCGTCGAACACGACCGCGGCCGGGCTGCAACACCGCATTGTGCTGGGCGCCGCATTCGATGCGAGCCGCGTGGGTTTTCTGCAAAGCGCGCAGTTCGGCTACATCGAGCCGGACCGCTCAATCACCCCGGTCAGCGGTCCCGGCGCGTTCGCAGATGGCACGCAAAGCGCGGGGGACGAGTCCGACGCGCGCGTCGACCTGAGCAGCCGCTCGCGCACGTACAGCGTCTACGCCAGTGACACGCTGGCCATGGACCCACGCACGCACCTGACGCTCGCCGGCCGCTACAATTACACCACAGTGACCAGCCGCGACGCCATCGCGCCCGGTGGCGGATCCGGTTCGCTCGATGGGCGCAACCGCTTCAGCCGCTTCAATCCGGCGCTCGGCCTGACCTTCGCGCCGGACAAATCGATGACTCTCTACGCCGGCGTGAACCAGGGTAGCCGCGCGCCCTCCGCGATCGAGTTGGGGTGCGCCGACCCGGCCACTCCGTGCAAACTGCCCAATTCGTTCGCCGGCGATCCGCCGCTCGAACAGGTCGTCACGACCACTTTCGAGGCCGGCCTGCGCGGCGGCGTTCCCGGACAGATGGCCTGGAACGTCGGCGTGTTCCGCGCCGACAACCGCAACGACCTCCTGTTCGTGTCCGACAACACCAGCGGTTTCGGCTACTTCCGCAACTTCGGCAAGACGCGCCGGCAAGGCCTGGAGATGGGCCTGAGCGTGCGGCCCGGCGCCGGCTGGCTGCTCGGCGGCAACCTGACCCTGCTGGATGCCACCTACCGCAGCGCCGAGGAGATCGACGGCTCGGCCAACAGCGGCAACGATTCGGCCCTGGCCGGCTTTCCCGGCACTGCCGGGCGCATCCACATCCGCCCGGGCGATCGCATCCCGCTGCTGCCCCAGCGCGTCCTCAAGCTGTTCGCGCAGCGCGACTTCAACCCGAGATGGAGCAGCGGCGCCGACCTCATCGCCAGCAGCGGCGCACCCGCGCGCGGCAACGAAAACGGTCTGCACCGGCCCGACGGTGTGTTCTACACCGGCCCGGGGCGCAGCGCCGGCTATGCCGTGCTCAACCTGAACGCCGAGTACCGGCCCACGCCCAAGCTGAAGGTCTTCGTGCAGATCAACAACGTGCTGGACCGGCGCTACAGCACCGGCGCGCAGCTCGGCGCCAACGGGTTCGATGCGAACGGCAACTTTCGCGCGCGCGCCTTCGGCGCCGACGCCAATGGCGACTACCCGGTGAGCCGAGGGACCTTCTTCGCCCCGGGTGCGCCGCGTACCGCGTGGATCGGCGTGCGCTACACCTTCAACTGAGGTTCGGCGTACCGCCACCGAGCTTTGCGAGCGCTCCGGCGAAGCGAAGTCGGCGCAAGGCCCGAGGTCATTCGCACGATGCAGGCCGGTTGTCGGCAGTGCCTGACGCGACTCAAGGAGTCTCTGCGCCAGGCAATCGAGCCGCAGTTACTCGGCGGCGGCGTGCCGGTTCGGCGCCTTTCGCTGGTCCAGCGACGGCGCTGCGGTCGCCTCAGCGCGCGCGATCGCAAACGTTCCAGCGCAGCTTGCGGTAGATGGTGTTGCGGCTGATCCCGAGTTGCTTGGACGCTGCCGATATGTTGCCGCTCGCGCTTTCCAATGCAGCGCGGATGATCTCGATTTCGGCCTGTTCCAAGGTAGACGCCGCGGCCGGCGCGCCGCCCTCGTGGCAGGTGTGCGGCAGCGCATCCGGCGCGACAGCGCCCGGCTCGAAGCCGGCCCCGAACGGCGGCAGACCCGGCGGTGGCCGGGTATCGATGGCGATCGGCAACGCCGGCGCCGCCACCGGATCGTGCGCGGCCGACCGTTCTGCGTCTTCGAGAAAATCGTCCGACAGGTGCCCGTAGGTGATCTGCAGTTCACCGTCCGACATGATCGCCGCCGTGCGCAGCACGTTGGCCAGTTGACGGATGTTGCCCGGCCAGCGGTAGCGTTTGAACAGGTCGAGCACCTGTGGGCTCAGCGCGGGCGCGTCGTTCACGCGCTCGGTTTTCAGTATGCGCAGCGCGACGGCCTCGAGGTCGGTGCGCTCGCGCAGGGCCGGGAGGCGCAGCGCCAGGCCGTTCAGGCGATAGTACAAGTCTTCGCGAAACTCGTTGCGCGAGATCATGTCCTGCAGGTTGCGGTGCGTGGCGCTGATCACCGCGATGTCCACCGCGATCGAGTCCGTGCTGCCCAGTGGCGTCACGCAGCGCTCCTGCAGCACACGCAGCAGGCGCGACTGCAGGGCCGATGGCATGTCGCCAATCTCGTCCAGAAACAAGGTGCCGCCGTCAGCCTGCACGATGCGTCCCGGCGCCCCCTTGCGCCGCGCCCCGGTGAAGGCGCCGTCCTTGTAGCCGAACAGTTCCGCCTCGATCAGCGACTCCGGGATCGACGCGCAGTTAACCGCCACGAACGGCTGGCGCGCGCGCAGCGAATCGTGGTGCACGGCGCGCGCCAGCAACTCCTTGCCAGTGCCCGTTTCGCCAAGGATCAGCAACGGCAGGTCGCGGTCCAGCACGCGGCGGATCTTCTGCACCAGCAGGTCCAGCCGCGCGTCGCCGGTGCAAAGGTACTGCAAGCCCGAAAACCGCGGTACCGGATCGCGGCGTCCTTCCGCGGGGGCAGCCGTGGGAGTCGGCTGCGGCGCGCCGGCGACAGGCGAGCGTGGCAACGCGCCCGACAAATCCATGCCGGGGATGACAGGTCGCGACGGCCAGTCGAAGCGCGCGCTCACATAGAACCTGCGGCCATCGGGCAGGCTCATCTGCACAGGCGCGCACAATGGCAGGCGAAAATGATCGTAGACCGCCGCCAGCGTGGTCCCGAACAGGCCCGTGAGGCTGTGCGCGCGCAGTTCGGCGTCGCTCATGGCGAGTTGATCCAGCGCGCTGCGATTAGCGCCCAGCACGCGGCCGTCAGGCCCGACCACGACGATGCCTTCCATCAGCGTGCCGATGAATTCGCCGCGGCTGTGGAAGTGCAGGCGCAACCGGTTATTGTAGTCGTCCGAGAGCCAGTGGTTCTCGATCATGCGCGCCGACATGCGCACCAACGCCATCGTATGCTGATGGTAGGCGCGCTGCTCGCCGCTCAGGTCGAGCACGCCCAGCATGTTGCCGTGCGGGTCGAAGATCGGCGCGGCCGAGCAGGTCAGAAAGCTGTTGGCATGCAGGAAGTGTTCGTGCGCGTGCACCAGCGTGGGAACCTCCTCGAACAGCGCCGTGCCGATGGCGTTGGTGCCCTTGCCGTGCTCGGACCAGTTCTCGCCGGGCACCAACGCCGCCTTGTCGGCACGATCGAGAAAATTCTCGTCGCCCACCGAATGCAGGATCGTGCCCTGGTTGTCGGTGAGCACGATCAGGCTTTCGGTGTGGACGATCTGCTCGAACAGCAGGCACATGACCGGCGCAGCGAGCGCGTACAGTCGCTGGTTGCGCTCTCGAGCGACCTTCAGATCGCTGCGTGTCATCGGATCGAGCTCGAACTTTCCGCCGCGCGACAGCCCCAAGGCGCGGCTGCGTTGATGCGAACGCTCGATGAACTCGAGCCGGCAGGGTCGCGCCGCAACGGTCGTACCCGCACGGGCGTCGGCGTGCGTCCCGGCGATGGACAAAGGATCGGCCAGCTCGCGACTTTCGGAAACCATACGCTTATCCTCGGCGTTGCACGGCAGGAGCGGAACGCTGGGCGGCATCGACGGAGGACGCGATGTTCCTGCAGACACCTCGGTGGTCGGACCGTCCGCGCCAGCTCGGAAAAGCGCCGCGCAGCGCCCTTCGCCTCTAATACTGTTCCAAACTGGATCGTGTGTCCAGACGGCGCTAACGCACCAGCCGGGGGAATGCTCAACTCTGGAACATTCGAATGGATGGCACGGATCTTGCATAACATCCCTGCCACCCGATTCGCAACCCGCTTGGCCGGAGAGATCCACATGAAACTTTTCGACCGAAGGCGTCTCGAGTCAGGAAACCATCCGGGTCAGGTCCTGGCTGGACACGCGCCATGAACCAACTCAGTGAAAGCGGACGCGCAAAGGCAATATTCGAGCGCTGCAACGTGGCCTGGCGCGCAGTTTGATCCGCACTTCGGCCCGCCCGCGGAGACGATGACATGCACCTGAACCCAACGTGGCGCGCAACCGGGCAGGCAGGCCACCGTGCTGACGTTCTGAACGACGAGAGACCCGATATGCAGGACGCTCACTACGGGCAGGTCGCCAGTCTTTTGCACTGGTTCATAGGCGCGGCGCTGCTTGGACAGATCGCCTTCGGCCTGCTGCTCGACGAGATCGCGCCGCGCAACACCCCCTCGCGTGGTGCGGTTATCAACCTGCACAAGTCGTTCGGCATTGCGCTTTTCGTGCTGATCGTGCTGCGCCTGGCGTGGCGGCTGGGGCACCGGCCGCCGCCCTGGCCGGCCTCGATGCCGTACTGGCAGCGACGAGCAGCCCGACTGGGCCATCGGGCGCTCTACGCTTGCATGCTGGCGGTGCCTGTGTTCGGCTACATCGCCTCGAACTTCAGCAAGCACGGTGTGAAGCTGTTCGGCCTTGCGCTGCCGCCCTGGGGCGCCGACCTGCCCGGCGTGTATGCCTTTTTCAACGGTCTGCACGTAGCTACCGCGTGGCTGTTGATCGCGCTTATCGCCGGCCACGTGCTGGTGGCGCTCAAGCATGCGCTGGTGGATCGCGACGCCATCCACCGGCGCATCTGGCCATGGGCCTCGGGCGCCCGCGCGCCTCGCCGTACAGACCCACTTCCACCCTGTGGAGAACCTCGATGGCGTCGTTAGTGAGCTTTGCCTGCGCTGGGGCGGTGGCCCTGGTGTTGCCGGTGGCCGCGCTGGCGGCCCCCTTCGCCTACGTGCCCAACGAGGGCTCAGGCACGCTCAGCGTGATCGACACGCAAACTGACAAGGTCGTGGCCGAAATCCCGGCCGGGGACAAGCCGCGCGGCACCGTGGTCAGCATCGACGGCACGCGTGCCTGGGTCAGCGACAAGGACAACAACCGGCTGTTGGTCATCGACCTGCCGCAGCGTCGGCAAGTCGGCGCCATCCCGATCGGCGAGTCGCCCGAGGGCGTGGACCTGTCGACTGACGGACGGTGGATCGCCGCCGCGATCGAGGAGTCTAACGACGTCGTGTTCGTCGATACGCAAAGCGGCGCCAAGGCCTTCGCCGTTGCGGTGCGCGGCAAGAATCCCGAACACGCAGTATTCAGCCCGGACGGGCACTACGTCTTCGTCAGCGCAGAAGAGGGCGGTGCCGTGGACGTGATCGACATGGCTCGACGCACTCAGGTGGCACAGGTACGGGTAGGCGCCCGCCCGCGCGGCATCGGCTTCTCGCCCGACAGCCGGCGCGCCTACGTCGCAGCGGAGAACTCCAACGAGGTCTACGTCATCGACGCCGTCGCCTTCAAGGTGCTGGCTATCGTCAAGGCCGGCTCGCGCAGCAACGGCATCGCCGTACATCCCGATGGCACGCGGGTGTTCGTCTCCAACGGCGGCGATGCCAGCGTCTCGGTACTGGATACCGCCACCAACACCATCACCGCCGCCATCGGGGTCGGTCAGCGCCCCTGGAACATGGCGCTCACACCCGATGGCGACAAGCTGTACGTGGCCTGCGGGCGCTCCGACACCGTCTCGGTCATCGATACCCGGCGCAACGTCAAGCTGGCGGACATCCCTGTCGGCAAGTTGCCGTGGGGCGTGGCAGTTCGTTGAGGGCGCAACTTGATTGGCACCGCGGCGTCGCGCCGTTGACGAGAATGCGATCAGCGCCCGCGCAACGCCGCCTTGAGCCCGCACGGGAACGCGGTGGTCACGACGATCCAGCACGACGACGCAGTCCTCAACGCCTCGGTGCCAGCGGTCAGGAGACCCGCCGGCACCGAGAGCCTTCGTCCGTTCCGATCGCGCTTACCGGACCTTGCCCTCCTTCCACGCGTTGAGCAGCTTCTCGTAAGCGATCGTCTCGCCTTGCGGCTTCTCGTTGGCCAGCTTCTTCCAGGGCGCGCTCGTATCGCTCAACCACTTGGCCGGATCGTGTTCCATGCCCGCGCGCTCGAGCCGGGCCATCACCTGGTCCATCTCCTCAGCCAGGTTGTCCATGGCCTGCTGCGGTGTCTTTTCACCGGTGACTGCAACCGCCACGTTTTTCCACCACAGTTGCGCAAGCTTCGGATAGTCCGGCACGTTGGTACCGGTCGGCGTCCATGCGACTCGAGCCGGGCTGCGGTAGAACTCGATCAGGCCTCCGTACTTGCTCGCATTCCGGGTGAAGTAGTCGCTGCGGATGTCGCTGTCGCGAATGAACGTGAGCCCGACGATGCTCTTCTTGAGCGAGGCGGTCTTTGAGGTCACGAATTGCGCATACAGCCACGCTGCGGCGGTGCGGTCCGGATCCGCGTTCTTGAAGAAGGTCCAGGAGCCCACGTCCTGGTAGCCGTTCTGCATGCCGTCTTTCCAATACGGGCCGTTCGGGCCGGGAGCCATGCGCCATTTCGGGGAGCCGTCAGTGTTCACGACCGGCAGGCCGGGTTTGGTCATGTCTGCCGTGAAGGCCGTGTACCAGAAAATCTGCTGGGCAATCTGTCCCTGCGCGGGCACCGGGCCGGATTCACCGAAGGTCATGCCGGTGGCCTCTTTAGGCGCGTACTTCTTCATCCAGTCGACATACTTGGTGAGCGCATAGACCGCCGCGGGCGAGTTGGTGGCGCCGCCGCGCGACACCGAGGCGCCGACCGGCGTGCAATGATCGTCGGCCACGCGGATGCCCCACTCGTCGACCGGAAAGCCGTTCGGAATGCCCTTGTCGGCGGCCCCGGCCATCGACAGCCAGGCATCGGTGAAGCGCCAGCCCAGCGACGGGTCCTTCTTGCCGTAGTCCATGTGCCCGTAGATCGGTTGGCCGTCGATCGTCTTCACGTCATCGGTGAAGAACTGCGCGATGTCTTCGTAGGCGCTCCAGTTCAGCGGCACGCCGAGCTCATAGCCGTACTTGGCCTTGAACTTGTCCTGCAAGTCCTTGCGCGAGAACAGGTCGTTGCGGAACCAGTACAGGTTGGCAAACTGCTGGTCGGGAAGCTGGTACAGCTTCTTGTCCGGGGCGGTGGTGAAACTCGTGCCGATGAAATCCTTCAGATCGAGCCCGGGGTTGGTCCACTCCTTGCCTGCGCCCGTCATGTAGTCCGACAGCGGCATGATCTTGCCGTAGCGGTAGTGGGTGCCGATCAGGTCGGAGTCGGAGATCCAGCCGTCGTAAATACTCTTGCCCGACTGCATCGAGGTCTGCAGTTTCTCGACCACGTCGCCTTCCTGGATGAGGTCGTGCTTGACCTTGATGCCGGTGATTTCCTCAAAGGCCCTGGCGAGGGTCTTGCTTTCATATTCGTGGGTCGTGAGGGTCTCGGACACGACCGATACTTCCTTCACGCCTTTGGCCTGGAGCTTTTTCGCGGCTTCGATGAACCATTTCATCTCCTCCATCTGCTTGTCCTTCGACAGCGTGGAAGGCTGGAACTCGTCATCGATCCACTTCTTCGCCTCGGGCTCGCCCGCCCAGGCGCTCTGGCCCAGGACCAAAGCGGCGGCGGCGAAAGCCATGGCATGCAAGCGCAGTTTCATCTATGTCTCCTCAGGTGCTTCCCGTTGATCGCCTTGGCACGCCGGTTCGGGAAGAAAAGAGCCGGGTGCGTCTTGAGAACCGTGTTTCGAGTGGACGTTTCGGCTAGCCTCTCCTCATGATCAGCACCACCAGCAGCATCGATATAACGAAGCTGATCCAGATCGACGGCTCCTCGGCCAGGCCGAACCAATCGACCATCCGTTCGCTCAACGCGAGAAAGGCCAGGTTGACGTAGGCGGCCGCGAGCAGTCCGATGAACAATCGGTCGCCACGGGTCGTTTTCATCGGCAGGAAGCCGCGCCGCGGCGTGTTGGGCGATTTCAGTTCCCACACCGTCATGCCGGCGAGCAACACCGCGACGCCGACGAAGAACACGGCCACCGGCGCGGTCCATGCCATCCACTGAAACATGCGCGGCTCCTTTCCCGTATCCGGCTCACTACAGCCGGCCCATCTACACCCGGCCCATCGCGAAACCCTTGGCGATGTAATGCCGCACGAACCAGATGACGATTGCGCCCGGCACGATGGTCAGCACCCCGGCGGCGGCCAGCACGCCCCAATCCATGCCGGCGGCGGACACGGTGCGGGTCATGACGGCAACGATCGGCTTGGCGTTCACGCTGGTGAGGGTGCGGGCCATCAGCAGCTCGACCCAGCTGAACATGAAACAGAAGAAGGCCGCAACGCCTACGCCGGCCTTGATCAGCGGCAGGAAGATCGTGAGAAAAAAGCGCGGAAAAGTGTACCCGTCGATATAGGCGGTTTCATCGATCTCGCGCGGGATACCGCTCATGAAACCCTCGAGGATCCAGACCGCCAGCGGCACGTTGAACACCAGGTGCGCGAGCGCCACGGCGAGGTGGGTGTCCATCAGGCCGAGGGTGGTGTAGAGCTGGAAGAACGGCAGCAGGAACACCGCGGGCGGCGTCATGCGGTTGGTCAGCAGCCAGAAGAAGACGTGCTTGTCGCCGATGAACGTGTACCGCGAGAACGCGTAGGCCGCCGGCAGCGCCACCGCGAGCGAGATCACCGTGTTCATCGCCACGTAGATCATGGAGTTGATGTAGCCCGAGTACCAGGACTCGTCGGTAAAGATGGTGCGGTAATTGTCGAAGGTCAGGTGCTGCGGCCACAGCGAAAAGACGCCGAGGATTTCCTCGTTCGTCTTGAACGACATGTTGATCATCCAGTACACGGGCAGGATGGCAAACACGAGATAGAGGATCAGGAAGATGACCCGCTTCCTGAAGCGCTTTTCATCCATCGTTAACTTCTCCGCCGGCGGGGCCCCCTTGTCCGACCCGCAGCATCCAGTTGTAGAGAATGAAGCACAGCAGCAGGATGATCAGGAAGTAGATCAACGAGAATGCGGCGGCCGGCCCCAGGTCGAACTGACCTACTGCCTTTTGCGTCAGGTACTGGCTCAGGAAGGTGGTCGCATTGCCCGGACCCCCTCCGGTCAGCACGAAAGGCTCCGTGTAGATCATGAAGCTGTCCATGAATCGCAGCAGCACTGCGATCATCAGTACGCCGCGCAGTTTGGGCAACTGGATGTAGCGAAACACGGCGAACTTGCTCGCGCCGTCGATCCTGGCCGCCTGGTAGTAGGCGTCGGGGATCGCCCGCAGCCCTGCGAAACAGAGCAGCGCAACGAGCGGCGTCCAGTGCCAGACGTCCATGACCAGCACCGTGAGCCACGCATCGAGCGAATTCCCGGTGTAGTTGTAGTTCACGCCCAGCGCGGCGAGCGCCGCGCCCATCAGGCCGATGTCGGTGCGCCCGTAGATCTGCCAGATGGTCCCGACCACGTTCCAGGGGATCAGGAGTGAAATGGCGACCATGACCAGTACCGCCGAGGATTTCCAGCCCTTCGCGGGCATCGAGAGCGCCAGCGCGATGCCGAGCGGGATCTCGATCGCCAGCACGGCGAGTGAAAACCCGATCTGCCGGATCAATGCCTCGTGCAGTTCGCTGTCGCGCATCACCGACTTGAACCATTCCGTGCCGACGAACACGCGCCGGTCGGGTGAAATGATGTCCTGCACCGAGTAGTTCATCACCGTCATGAACGGCAGGACCGCGGAAAACGCCACGCACAAGACCACCGGCAGGATGAGGAACCAGGCTTTCTGGTTGACCGGTTTCACGCGATCAACTCCTCGTTCTTGTAGAAACAGGTGTGCGCGCCGACCACGCCCAGCCAGATGCTCGCGCCGGGCGCGGGCGGCGAGGTTTCGGGAGCCAACCGAGCGCGAATCAGGTGATCGCCGACCGTCGCGCTCAGCAGCCAGGAGGTGCCGAGGTCCTGCACCTTGATCACCTGCGCCGGCAGGGCACCCGGTTGGCCGGGGCGGGCCAGTTGCACGTGCTCGGGCCGCACGCCCAGAGTGAAGTCGCCCGCGCCGGCGAGCGGTTCGCGTCCGGCGCTGGCGCCCAACCCATTGCCGGCCACCTCGATACCGCCGCCGTGCCAGCGGGCCGGAAGATAATTCATGCCCGGCGAGCCGATGAAGTAGCCCACGAAGGTGTGTTCAGGCCGCTCGAAGAGCTGCGAGGCGCTGCCCACCTGCACTGCGCGGCCCCGGGTCATCACGACCACCTGGTCGGCGAAGGTGAGCGCCTCGACCTGATCGTGGGTTACGTAGATGAAGGTGAGCTTCAGTTCATGATGAATCTGTTTGAGCTTGCGCCGCAACTGCCATTTCAGGTGCGGGTCGATGACGGTCAGGGGCTCGTCGAAGAGCACCGCGGAGACGTCCTCGCGCACAAGGCCGCGACCCAGGGAAATCTTCTGTTTGGCGTCGGCAGCCAGGCCGGCGGCACGGGTGTCGAGTTGGCCGCTCAATTCGAGCATTTCGGCAACCTGGCCCACTCGCTGGCGGATCCGGTCCGGCGCCACGCCGCGATTCCTCAGGGGAAACGCAAGATTCTCGGCCACCGTCATGGTGTCGTAGATCACCGGGAACTGGAACACCTGGGCGACATTGCGCTGCTGCGGCGTGAGCCGGGTGACCGCGCGCCCGTTGAACATCACCGTGCCCTGCGAGGGTTCGAGCAGCCCGGAGATGATGTTGAGCATGGTCGTCTTGCCGCAACCCGAGGGCCCGAGCAGAGCGTAGGCGCCGCCGTCGTCGAAAGTCATCTTCAGGGGCAGCAGCGCGTAGTCCTCGTCGCTGCGCGGATCGGGCCGGTACGCATGCGCCAGATCGAGGTCGATGCGCGCCATCTCAGTGCGCCTGATCCAGGGGAGCAGCCAGCAGTTCGCCTGCCGCATTGAACACGTAAATCTGCCCGGGATTCAGGTAGAGGGTGATGGCCTGGCCGAGCGCGAAGCCATGCACGCCGGTAAGCTGCGCAACCAGTTCGCCGGCGACGGTGCTCAAGTGCATGAAGGTGTCGGAACCGGAAATTTCCGCGAGTTCGACCTTTCCGGCCAAGGGCTCGTCGCCGGGCCGTTGATCGATGTGCAGCGCGCTGGCCCGTACCCCGATCATGAGCCCGGGGGCCCGGGAAGCGGGAGCCGTGGCCGGCAAGGGCACCGCCAACCCGGCCAGCAGTCTTTGCGCCAGGGCGCCTGGAGCGAAGGCCGCGTCGGCAAGCAGGTTCATCGGCGGATCGCTGAACGCGCGCGCCACCCGGATGGACTTCGGCCGATGAAAGACCTCTGCGGTCGGGCCGTACTGCAACAGTTCGCCTGCATCCATCACGGCGGTGTGCCCGCCGAGCAGCAGTGCCTCGGTGGGCTCGGTGGTCGCATAGACAACGGTGGACTGCCCCGCTGCGAAAAGTTGCGCGAGCTCGTCGCGCAGTTCTTCACGCAACTTGTAGTCGAGGTTGACCAGCGGTTCATCGAGCAGCATCAATGGAGCGCTCTTGGCAAGCGCGCGAGCCAGCGCTACTCGTTGCTGCTGGCCGCCGGACAGTTCCGCGGGCAGGCGTTTCAGGAAGGGCTCGATATGCAGACGCGACGCGAGCGCCGTGACTTTTGCCGCGATGCCCTTTTCGCCGCGCAGCTTCAGCGGCGAAGCAATGTTCTCGGCGACCGTCATTGACGGGTAGTTAATGAATTGCTGATACACCATGGAGACATTGCGCTGACGCACCGGCACCCCGGTGACATCCTCGCCGTTCACGAGGATGCGCCCCTTGCTGGGGACATCCAGCCCGGCAATGAGGCGCATGAGCGTGGTTTTGCCGGCCTGCGTGGCGCCCAGCAGCACTGATACCGCATGGGGCACCAGCGGCAGATCGAGTGGATAAAGATGCGTTTGCGTCCCCACCTGCTTCTCGATGCGCTCCAGCATCAACTCCATGCCGCCTCCGTCGCGCGCATCAGGCTCGTTTCGTGTTCGTCTATATTCGTTTGTGTCGTTCTTTGTTCGTTTTTAGTCGAAAACCGCGCCTCGTGCAAGCGCATTCGACAGCAGCGACCAACAGCAGCGCGTTCGACACAGCCTGACAACGCGCTCGCCGGCGCGCTCCGTCCTTGCGCTGCTCTTCACCTGCCGAGGTTTTGCGGCGCCGGGTAACGCCATTGCTTTTTCCAGGCAGCGGTTCATCATTGTCGGGCGCCCGTGATCGTTCGCCCGCGACTCGTGCCTCAGGCATGTACCTTGCTTGTGTCGTGGCATCGTGTTGCGCGTTCGAGCACACGGAGATCCCGTATCCCTTCTAACGGAGTTCAATCATGCGAAGCTCACACACCGGCGCCCGGCCCGCGCGCCTGGCTGCCTTGGCCTTGGCGCTCGGCTGCACGGCGTTTGTCGGTTGTACGACCACCAGCACCCAGGACACCGGTACCCCGGCCGCGCAAGGAAGCGAGATCAACGCGAAGGCCGATGCCACCCTGTCGCGGCTCTATGAAGCTGTGCCGGACTCGCGTCAATTGATCTCCCGGGCCAGAGGCGTACTCGTGTTTCCGTCCGTGCTGAGCGTGAGCTTTGGTATCGGAGGCGAACACGGCGATGGCGTGCTGCGCGTGGGCGGCAAGACGGTGGGCAATTACAGTCTCACCGGCGGCTCGATCGGCTTTCAGGCGGGAGCCCAGTCCAAAGCGGTGGTCCTGCTCTTCATGACCCCGGATGCGCTGCAGAAATTCCGCGACAGCAACGGCTGGTCGGTCGGTGCCGACGCAACAGTTGCGGTTGCACAGGTCGGTGCCAATGGCAACATCGACACGAACACCATGCAGCAACCGGTCGTGGGTTTCGTGCTCTCGAATGCTGGCCTGATGGCGGGAGTCTCGTTGCAAGGGTCCAAGATCACGCCGATCGGTCGTTGACCGCGAGCAGGTTCCCGGCCGTGCTCGAACCCTGATGGCGCGCCCGGCTGGGATCGAACCAGCAACCCCTGCCTTCGGAGGGCAGTACTCTATCCGTTGAGCTACGGGCGCAGCGCGACGTATTGTAGCGCTAACGGCTGCGCGCCAGTCGCCCTACCTGCGTGTCTGTCAGCGAACCGGCACTCCCGGCGGTGGCGGAGGGGGTGCTCCCGGTGGGGGTGGTGGCGGCATCGCGCTTTCATCGCGCGGCGCTAGCGAATGCCCGCCGGACTCGGGCATCGGCATGGCTGAAGGATATGGACCGAGCCGCCCCCCGTCGTTCATCCGGCCCGAGATCGGCACCCGGTTGCCCTTGGCGTACATGCACTGGATATACGCGTAATCGTAGCGGCGCTGCAATTCGTAGCCGGATGCCTGGCCCGCGCCCGCGCCGGCAGCGCCGCCCACAAGGAGTCCGCTGCCTGCGCCGATCCCTGCGCCGCGCCCACCGCCGATCGCTGCGCCAGCAAGCGCGCCGACCACGGTACCCACTGCGGCACTGTTCACCGCGCTCTGGTTGGCGGCCGCCTGCGCAGACTGACCTCCGCTCTGATAGTCCGCATAGCCGCGGCAACTCATTTCATCGGCCTGGAACTGCTCGAAAGACCGGCCGGCGCCGGGCAGTACCAGCACGCTCGGTCCGGTGGGAAAGGTGGCGCAACCGGCCAGCAGCGAGGCAGTGACGCCGGATACGCTCAACCATAAAAGGGGGCGTTTCATTGCAATTCCCATCCTTAACGGCTCGGTGACTGGGGCAACACCGCCTGCCAGCCACCCGGGCAAGACTGTACCGTTGGGTAGTAACCTACCGGAGCCGAGCACCAGTACCAGTACCAGTAGCCCGACGGGTTCGGCGCGGCCTGTGGCGCCCGCTCGACATACACCGGCGGCGCCGCAGGCACCGTGACCACCGGAGGTGGGTAGTACCCGAAGTACGGCGGCGCGACGGGGTAGAAAAATGGATCGTAAAACGGACCGGGCGCTATGAATACGAAGGATCCGCCAATGCGGGATCGCCCACGAAAGCCATGTACAGGAACCAGGGCTCGCGAGCCGTAGGCGCCGAACCGGCCACGCTCGCCGTCGAAGTCGCGAACGTGGCTGAAGGCGGCGCTCTCGCCCACCTGAACATCGTGATGGAAGCCGCCGCCACGGTCGCCCGCGTTTGCCGGGGCGGGTCCACAGACGAGTGCACCGAGCGTGAACGCAAGGAGTCCCGCGCCGGCCATGTTCCTGTTTGCGCACGAGATCATTTGAAGCCTCCTGCCAAGCCATGCGCGAGTCATCCAGCGCGCATGCACCGACATGATCAATGTGTATCCCCGGTTAACGCGCAAACGCACGCGTCGGTGGACCGCTGGACGGCATCAGACGCATCTGTTACACAGGGAAACAAGTAACGGGCAAGGCTCGATCCACCCGGGAAGAGGGTCGACGTGAGGCTATAATTCCCGGCTTTGACTCCAACCGGCTGCGTGAGAATGAGCGACGAACACGAAGCATTCATCAAGACCCCGAGACAACTGATTGCCGTAGTGGTGCTCGCGTTCGCCGTGCCCATCATCGTGATCATGCTGTTGGCGAGGTACATGAACACCAGCGTTCGCCCGGGCGCCGGCGCCGACACAATGACAGCACAGTCGGTCGAAGACAGGATTCGCCCCGTCGCGAACTTCGAGCTGGTCGATGCAAGCGCGCCGCACAAGGCCGCCTCGGGGGAAGAGGTCTACAAGACGCAATGCTCGGCGTGTCACGCTGCAGGCGTGGCCGGTGCGCCGAAATTCGGCGACAAGAGCGCGTGGGCCGCCCGCATCAAGACGGGGCTCGACTCACTCGCCCATTCCGCCCTGAAAGGCAAGGGCGCCATGCCGCCGCAAGGCGGCGGCCAGTTCAACGACACTGAGATCACCGGCGCCGTGGTCTACATGGCAAATGCAGGAGGCGCCAGCTTCGAGGCGCCCAAAGCGCCCGAAGCTGGCCAAACGGCGCAGGCTGCTTCGCCAGCACCCGCTGCCCCTGCCGCCCCTGCTACGCCTGCGCCGGTGCCTGCAGCGGTCGCTTCCACCGCCGCCCCCGCTTCCGAGCCTCCCCCGATTGCTTCCGCAGCAGCAATGGCGGGTTCAACAGCGCCGGCCGCGGCACCCGCACCGGCAGCCGACCTCGCAGCGGGCAAGAAGACCTACGACACGACCTGCTTCGTTTGCCATGCGACCGGGGTCGCGGGCGCGCCCAAGTACGGCGACAAAGCCGCCTGGGACCCGTTCCTGAAGACCGGCATCGACACGATGGTGAAGAACGCGATCACCGGCATCCGCGCGATGCCGCCCCGCGGTGGCAACGCCAAACTGTCGGACGCCGACATGCACGCCGCCGTCGA
>CAJDTU010000037.1_pt1 | contig 62470 bp, 61 predicted proteins | sample 7389901 | NCBI WGS metagenome assembly CAJDTU01 (sample SAMEA7055649, study PRJEB34461) | soil metagenome | biome: terrestrial ecosystem; feature: Peninsula; material: soil | place: Antarctica | collected 2016
CGCACGCTGAGAAGTCCGAACAGTGGAACCGTGGCGCCTATCTTGTGGAGGGGCTGGGCCATTGCGGCGCCTGCCACACCCCCTCGAACATCGCCGGCGAGAAGTGAGCCCGAGTGGCGCTCTCCTTCCCACGCATCGAGACCGGCTTTTACGTATCAGAAAGGGTGCCCTTATGCCGTATCCCGAGCCATCCTCAGGACAAGCTTCACTCCGGGCACGCATCAGCGCGGCGAGCAACCATCTGGATACGGACTCCTGGATCCCACCACAATGGGCCAGGATTCCGCGCGTGCGCCTGGGCGGACGCATGGTCAACGTCCTATGGATCCTGCCTGTCGTCTTCCTCATCTGGGTGCTCGGGGCTTCGGTGTGTCGGCCGCTTTACGAAACCCCGTGGTTTCAGCAGTTCCTGACGCGGTACCCGGGAATCCCCGCGTACGCAGAGGTTCACACCGGCTTTCCGCTGTGGCTGCGCCTGCTGCACTTCCTCAACCTGTTCTTCATGGCGTTCATCATTCGATCCGGCATCCAGATCCTTGCCGATCACCCGCGCCTTTATTGGACGCGCGACTGCACCCCGGGGACCGACTGGTTCCGGTTCCAGCGTTCCGTGCCGACCGACCGGATCTGGACGTCCAAAGACGACTCGGTGACCATTCCAAAATGGTTGGGCATTCCGGGCATCCGGCACACGATCGGGCTGGCGCGATGGTGGCACTTCTCGATCAACCTGCTTTGGGTTCTCACGGGTGTCGCGTTCTACGTGCTGCTCTTCACTACCGATCAATGGCGTCGCATCGTTCCGACGAGCTGGGACGTGTTGCCCAACGCGTTCTCGGTGGCGATCCAGTATTGGTCGCTCAACTTCCCGCATGAAGAGACCTGGACGCGTTATAACGGCCTGCAGCAGCTAACCTATTTTTTCACCATATTTATCGCCGCGCCGGTTCAGATTGCGACCGGCTTAATCCAGAGCCCGGCGATCGCCAACAAGATCGGCTTCCTCGGCAGGCCGATCAATCGCCAACTGGCGCGGTCGCTCCATTTCTTCGGATTGCTGTGGTTCCTGTTCTTCATCCTCGTGCACGTGTCGTTGGTGTTCATAACCGGCGCACGATGGAACCTGAACTATATGTTCTCAGGGCTGAACAGCGATTCGTGGATTGGCGTGGGGATCTTTTGTGCTGCGGCGGCGCTGCTGATCGTGGCCTGGCATTTCGCCACGCCATTCACGATCAGGCACGCCCGCCTGGTACAGAAGATCGGCAAGGTCATGGTCGGTCCGCTGAAAGGGGCGGCCGAGAAGTGGAATCCGGTGGTCCAATATCCCGATCAAGCCATCTCGCCACACTTCTGGCCCAACGGCCGGGAGCCGGATTCCGATGAGTTCAAGGCGCTCGCCGAGGGCGGCTTCGCCCGATACGAGCTTCGCGTCAGCGGGCTCGTCGAGCACCCGGGAATCTTCTCCTATTCCGAGCTCAAGGCGCTTCCGAAGCAAGAGCAGATCACGGAACATTTCTGCATCCAGGGATGGTCCGGGGTTGCCAAGTGGGGCGGCGTGCGCATGAGCGATATCCTGGACATCGTGAAGCCGACGCCGCGAGCGCGCTACGCCGTCTTCTATTCGTTCGCCGAAGGCGCCGACCGTGGCATCTACTACGACGTGCACAACATGCGGAACATGGCACACGAACTCACCCTTCTCGCCTACGAAATGAACGGCGAACCGCTGCCGCTGCTCCACGGCGCGCCGCTGCGATTACGGGTCGAAAACGAACTCGGATTCAAGATGGTGAAGTGGATTCGCGCGATCGAATTCGTAGACGAATACCACGACCTCGGTGCGGGACAAGGCGGCTATAACGAGGACCACGAGTTCTACGGCAACCGGGAGTCGATCTGATGGACCACGACGATGGAAAGGGCTTGGTGCCTGTTCGTTTTTCGTACTCGCGCCGCCAAGCGCTGATTGGCTTGGTCGCGATCGCGACGACGGTTCGTTTTCTGTCTGCGGCAAGGGCGGCGACAAAAGAAGACGACGAGATCTTCTTGCAGACGAGCCGAACCATCACCGGCACCGATTCGCTTTCGGCAGATGTCGCTCAACGGATCCACCAGCTTCTTTCCGAACGAACCGAAGTTCCGCGCCCCCTTATCCGGATGGAAATGCCGGATGAACGGTACGTGAGCCGCAGTCTGTCCGACAGCAGCGGATTCTTTCGACTGCGTCACGAGTTTCAGACCCTATGGTCATAGATGAAGCGCCTCACCTTGGCTGCCTTGATCCTCGCAGCATCGGCATGGGCCGGATTGATCAGGACGTTGTCTTCCTCATCCACGATGACCGACGGGACAAGGAACAAAGCCGATTTTCCGGCGCTGAGCCAGGCTGAGCCGATGCTGCGCGAGACCAGCCCTTCCGGAATGGCGTTCCAGCCCACAGGCGGCGGTCGCTTCAGGACTTGGCGCGCCGACCAGATGTCGTGCGGGACATCGACGTGCACGAGAAACCGGTTCCACGGCAGCGTGGCCAGCGGATGGGAAGTACCTCGCGCAAAATGGGCCCGCGTCTCCCAGGCGGCCAGCGAAACCGAGGTCGCTGCATAGACGACATGCTCTCCCGCATGGTTCCAGCGCGCGCCGCGGTGCGCAGCGCCTTGGCCAGCCATATCTTCGGCGGTCCACAAGGGCGTGTCCGCTGCAATGCGCCACAACGAAACGCCAGCCGTCACGCAGGCAACCCGCCTCGCATGCGTTCCAGCACTTGCTCGACCGCACGCTGGCCTTCCGGATTGCGCAACATCTGCGCGGGCGTCTTGCCGTCCAGTTCCGGCAATTCGACGCGCATCCAATGCGCCAGCCAGCCGTCGACATCGAAATTGCGCAATTGCTCCTGATCGCCGCTTTCGTTCAGCAGTCGATGCAGCGTCGCTGCCACCCGCAAAAAACCCATGACCCGGTGACCCGCTGCGTCAGGCAGGCGCTCGTTAAGTTCTTCCTTGCGCCGGAAGGTGCTGGGCGAGACACCAATCAAGTCCATCACTTGAGCGACCGATTCGCCAGTCGCACTCGCGATGATGTCGACCAGCCCGGTCGGAACGCCGGCTTCCACGGCGTCGAACAGGGCGGTGCCGGGCAAGGTGGCCACTTGCTCGATCAGGTCACGCAGCACCCGGCGGTGCTCGGCTTTGTCGCCGTGTTTCTTTACAGACCGCGGCCAGACGGTGGTGGGATCCGCAGACGATGCAGACCGGTGCGCGGCTTTCCCACGCAATTGCAGTGGGCGCGGATCAGTGGCAAGGGTCATGACCGACTCCAATTAGATGTTTTGCAACTTCCTAATGGTACGGCCGTTTCGGTTTTGGTGCGAGCGTCTGCGCAGAAGTCCGGGCCCTCGGGTGGTTTCTTGTCGGACGCCATCGTGTCCTCCCTGGTCCTCAGATTTCGATCGACATGATCATTAGCGTTAGCCGCTGCGAAGCGATCTCACGAATCCGTTTTCGGAAGCGCGAAGGCGATCGTCGAGTCGCCATAGCGGGTGCCGAGCGCGCCATGTCGACCGCTGCCAACTCGCTCCATGGCGGCCTGATGCACGGCGCGCCGAACGGCCCGAGCCACGCCCGCACGGTCGCCAGCCCTGCTCGAGGCGCACGAGGTTCATGTAAAAACGCCCCTGGACCGAGCGCGCGCTCGACCGAGCCGCTGCACCGGTTGCGGTTCCGCTGCAAGCAAGCAAGCGCAGGTCGTCAGCGCGAAATCAACGCCATGCTTCGACGTCGGCGCCAGCGTGGTCTGATACGCCCTTGACGTCCTCGAGCGAGGAGCGCGCGGCGGACTCCGCGCGTTCAATGACGCTGAAGGACGCGTCGGTCTCGAAAACCACTGCTCCCACCTTGGACAGGTCGAGATGCCCCGCACCTCGAATGGCAGCATGGATCTCGGCGTGCGTCACACGGCAGGCTCGCATCGGCCCGGGCAGGAAGGCGCCGCGATAGAACAACATCTGCGGCTCACCGGTAACGAACCTTCGCAGCCAACCTGCCCGAACACTCAGCCAGGTGACGCCGAACTGCAAAATGATGAGCAGCGCAAGCGCCGTGAGACCGTCTGCGAGCGGCACGGTGCGGCTCAACAGCACCGTCGCGAGCGTCGATCCTAGCGCGACGGTGACGATGAAATCGAAAGCGTTCATCTTGGACAAGGTTCGCTTGCCCGAGACGCGCAGAAATGCCACCAGGCCGACATAGGCCAATACACCGATCACAAGGGTCCGCAGCAGGCTCGACCACCCGTCGAAGAAGATGTGTTCCATGTCTGTTCAGGTGAGCGCGATGAATGTATCAGGCCGGCCGGCTGACGAAGAAGAACGCCATGCCGAGCAGCGGCGCAAGTATCAAGAGGCTCGAGAGCAGGACGGCACGCTCGCGCTTGAATCGAAGCTGCTCGCGACCCAGTGTACCGACATCCCGCGGATGCGCCACTTCGATCCCGGCTGCAACGAGACCGCCAAGCTGCCGGTTTCGACCGGCATCGGGCATTCTGAGCGACGCCGCTCATTGCGCCCGCATCATGATCACGAGCCGCTGGCGCAGCGGCTCGTCGAGCAGGTCTGCCAACGTGCTGCGATCAAGCACCGCCATGAAGGCGCCGAGCGCCTCGTCGAGTGCGCGACTCAGGCCCGGTTCCCGGCCGCAGAGGTGCTCCCCCGGAAAGGTGTGTTCGATGACCGGCTCGGCCTCATGCCCGGTAGGTCCAATCAGCCCGTCGGCATCGTGCCCGGTGGACGCGATGAGCCGGTCGGCACCGTGCCCGGCGGACCCGATCAGCCGCAGGTCGACCTCCATCGCGCGAAACACGTCGCCGATCCGGATCCCGGCCGGCGCCTGTGCGAGCCGCAGGCCACCGCCCTTGCCGCGCCTGCCCTCGAGGAAGCCGGCGCGAACGAGCCGGTTCACCACCTTCATCAAATGTGCGCGCGAAATGCCGAAACGTTCGGCGATCTCGGCAATCGTCACGAGCCTGGCGGCATTACTGCCCACGTACATCAGTACGCGCAAGGCATAGTCGGTATGTTGTGTGATGCGCACGCCGGGGCTCCCGTGCCATTGTGCGCGATAATCGCGCTCCAACGATCGAGACTCAGAAACGGAGGAGAACCTATGAATCGTCACATTCGAGGCTTCATTGCGGCTGCGGCAATCGGCCTGGGCCTGAGTGGAACCGCTCAAGCTCAGCAGTTCATCAATGTGCTTACCGGCGGAACCAGCGGGATCTACTACCCGCTCGGGGTAGCGCTCTCGCAGATCTACAGCAAGGCGATCCCGGAGGTGAAATCCTCGGTCCAGTCGACCAAGGCGTCAGTGGAAAATCTGAACCTTCTGCAGGCCGGCCGCGGGGAGATCGGATTCACCCTGGGCGACTCATTGTCCGACGCCTGGAAGGGCAACGAGGAGGTCGGCTTCAAGGCGCCGCTCAAGAAGTTGCGCGGCGTGGCCGGGATCTATCCGAACTACGTGCAAATCGTCGCGCTTGCCGACTCCGGCATCCGGACGATGGCCGACCTGAAGGGCAAGCGCGTTGCGGTCGGCGCGCCGCGCTCCGGAACCGAGTTGAACGCGCGCGCCGTCTTCAAGGCCGCCGGTCTGAGCTACAAGGACTTGGGCAAGGTCGAGTACCTGCCTTTCGGTGAATCGGTTGAACTGATGAAGAATCGCCAACTCGATGCCACCCTGCAGTCGGCTGGCCTGGGAGTCGCGTCGATCCGCGACCTGGCGAGTTCGGTGAAGATCGTGGTCGTGCCGGTTCCGGCCGATGTCGTTGCCAAGATCGGCGATCCGGCGTACCAGGCGACATCGATCCCGGCCAACACCTATGACGGCCAGACAACGGACGTGCCTGCCGTGGCGATCAACAACTTCCTGGTCACCCATCAGGGCGTGTCCGACGAACTCGTCTACAAGATGACGAAGGCGCTGTTCGAGAACCTGGATCAGATGGTCGCGGCGCACGCGGCGGCCAAGGGAATTTCCCTCGACAACGCCTTGCAAGGCATGCCTGTGCCGCTGCATCCGGGCGCTGAGAAGTACTATCGGGAAAAAGGGGTCTTGAAGTAAGCGCGCGTGGAGAAGCAAGCTGATGCCCGGCAAGGCCGATTCCGTCGCAAGCGCCCTCCACCCGGATTTGCCGCCCTCGTTGGCACCGAAGCCTCCGGCAGCGGCGCCTGCGCCTGAGCATCCGGGCGAAGACCCGCACACGCTGGTCAGCCCGGATCGCTCGCCGCGCGCGGTGCAGGCGATCTTCTGGATCGCCGTCGTGTTTTCTCTCTACCAAGTCTACACGGCGGCGTATGCACCGCTCTCGAGCCTGGTCATGCGCTCGCTGCACGTCGGCTTCCTGCTCTTGCTGACCTTCGCATGCCTGCCCACCTGGAGCCGCGGGACCGCGCGCAACCACTGGATCGGCTGGACCCTGGGCATCATCGGGTTCGGAGTCGGCCTCTACCAGTGGGGGTTCGAAGAGGAACTCATCGTGCGCTCGGGCGACCTGACCACGATGGACCTGTACGTCGGGATTGCGCTGCTCGCGCTCGTGTTCGAGGCGGCGCGCCGGATGATGGGCCCGGCGCTGCCCCTGATCTGCGGGACGTTCCTCGCCTACGCATTGTTCGGCGAGTATCTGCCGGGCGCGCTGGCGCATCGCGGCTACGGCCTCGACCAGGTCGTCAATCAGATGTCGTATGGCACCGAGGGCATCTTCGGCATCCCGACCTACGTCTCCTCGACCTATATCTTCCTGTTCATCCTGTTCGGCACCTTCCTGGAACAGGCCGGCATGATCCAGTTGTTCACCGACTTCGCGCTCGGCACCGTCGGCCATACCCGCGGTGGCCCCGCCAAGGTCGCTGTGATCGCATCGGGCCTGATGGGCACGATCAATGGCTCGGGCGTGGCCAACGTGGTCACGACCGGCCAGTTCACGATCCCGCTCATGAAGCGCTTCGGCGGAGGCCGGGCGCATGGGTCTCATGGGCATGCCGAAGGACCAATGCCCCGACCCCTGGGCCGCGGTGCGGCGGGGCTGGTACCTGGTGCTGCCACTGGCTGCCCTGGTCTGGCTGCTGTTCTCTGGCTACACCCCGTTGTTCTCGGGCACGGTGGGTCTGGCCGCCACGGTGATCCTGATCTTCGGCGCTGCCGCTATCTCGCGAGTGCCCGGCATCGCGCTGCGGATCATCTTCTGGGTCGGGCTCGGGCTCGTGTCCTCATCGTTCCTGCGCTGGGGCATCAGCGCGGTGTTCATCGTGATCGCGGTGCTGGTCGCGATTAACCTGGTGCTGCACGGTGGGCGGGCGGTGCTCAGGCAGTCGCTGCAGGGGCTTTCCGACGGCGCGAAGAACGCGCTGTCGGTCGGCGTCGCCTGCGCGCTGGTCGGCGTCATCATCGGTGTGATGACCCTCACGGGCGCCGCCACGAGCTTCGGCGGATTTGTGATACGGCTCGGCGAGAGCAGCCTGTTCCTGTCGCTGGTGCTCACGGCGCTCACCTGCCTGGTGCTCGGCATGGGCATCCCGACGATCCCCAACTACATCATCACCAGCTCGTTGGCGGCGCCGGCGTTGCTCGAGTTGGGGGTGCCGCTGATCGTCTCGCACATGTTCGTCTTTTATTTCGGCATCATGGCCGACCTCACGCCGCCAGTGGCGCTGGCCGCGTTCGCGGCCGCGCCGATTGCGCGCGCCTCGGGCCTGAAGATCGGTATGCAGGCGATGCGCATTGCTGTCGCCGGCTTCGTCGTGCCGTTCATGGCAGTGTATTCGCCGGCGCTGATGCTGCAGGGCGATGGCGGCCTTTCGGCCACCGCCTACGTCGTGACCAAGGCGGTGCTGGCGATCGGACTGTGGGGCGCATCGAGTATTGGCTACCTGTGGGGGCCGCTATCCTGGCCGGAGCGGATCCTGGCTGCTGCCGGTGCCTTCATGCTCGTCGCTGCGCTGCCGTACACCGACGAAACCGGATTCGTGCTGTGCGTGATCTTCCTGCTGGTGCACCGCGCGGGCGCGAAACGGCGCCTGACGCAGGGCAACTCCTGAGTCCGATCTTGCCCGACGCCGCCGGTGCGTTCGTGCAGGCAGGCGAAGCCGCCCTGCGGTGAGCGCGGCGCTTTGCCTGGCGGTCGGCATGGCGATTCGCGCCGTCTTGCCGATCGGTTCGTTCACCCTGGCGTGGAAGCACTCGATCGAGAAAATCCGCTGGGAGGAAGACTGGCGGATCGACATCGACGGGCTGCGGCTGGTGGCTGCGCGGGTGCGCGGCAGCGGTGCCGGAATGGATCCTCCGCAGGGATCCGAACTGCGTGACGGGGTCTGGCAGTGGCATCCCGCCCTGGCACCGATGGCACGCCTGCGCCTGGCGATTTCGCCCTGGACCGACGACTTTCAGCTATGCACCCCAGCGGCCGGTTGCCGCTCGCTCACCGCGCTGGCCCGCATCGGTCGCGAGCCGGGGGTTGTCGATCTTCTCGCCTGCCGGCAGCCTGCGGCAGCACCGCAGCAGGATCGATCGCCTCAGCCGGATCAGGCGCCGCAGCCGGATCAGGCCGCTAAGCTGCGCACCCAGCGCACGATTTCGGCGGCGCCCATCGCGCCGGAGCGACGACCGAGTTCGCGACCGCTCTTGAACACGACCATCGTCGGGATGCTGCGAATGCCGTAGCGCGCGCCGAGCGCGGGCTCGGCCTCGGTGTCGACCTTGGCGAGTCGCGCCTGTGGCTCGAGTTCACCGGCGGCCTGCGCAAACGCCGGCGCCATCATCCGGCAGGGACCGCACCAGGGCGCCCAGAAATCAACGACCACCGGAAGGTCGCCGCGCGTAAGCTGGCGTTCGAGGCCGGCCGCATCCAGGTCCACCGGTTTGCCGGCGAACAACTTCTCGCCGCAGCGCCCGCACGTCGGGTCGTCGCCCAGCCGTTCGTGAGGCACGCGGTTCGGCGCCCCGCAACTCGGGCAGACGACCTGAGTCATGGTCGGGGCTGAGGTCGTGTTCATGTTGTCCAGTCCTTTCGAAGGCACGCAGCGGCAGGGAATCAAAGAACAGATGGCTGCGCCGCGCGGCAATTTCAAGAAGGCCATCGTCGAGAAGGCCGTCGCGCAAGGAGCGCGAATCGCTTTGCAAGGAGCGGCAGATCGTCTTGCTTTGAGCGCCGATGATCTTGTGCAAGGCTGCCTGCCTTGCGTGCCATCATCGCATCCTGAGTCCTCCTTCGCCCATGTCGCCCGATCGCCGTCTCCGCCTCGCGTACCTGCTGCTTTATGTCACGCCCGCCCTGTGGGCCGCGAACTACATCGTTGCCCGGGCCGCCGTCGGAACCATCGAGCCCCATACGCTGGCCTTCTTTCGCTGGCTGATCGCCTGGCTGCTGATGTTGCCGCTCGCCTGGCCAGCTTTGCGCGAACACTGGCCGGCCTGGCGCCGGGAGTGGCGCGACATGCTGGTGCTCGGCGCGCTTGGCATGTGGATCTGCGGCGCCTTCGTCTACATCGGCGCGAAAACCACAAGCGCCACCAACATGGGGTTGATTTATGCGATATCGCCCGTGCTTATCGCCGTGGCTTCATCCCGATGGTTCGGGGAACGGCTGTCGCCCCGGCAAAAGGCAGGGCTGGCGGTGGCCGTCGCGGGCGTGCTGCTGATCATCCTCAAGGGGTCGCCAAGGGCAATACTGGAGTTGCGCTTCACGCCCGGAGACCTGTGGGTGCTCGTTTCGGCCACCTCGTGGACCGTCTATTCCATCCTTCTGGTCGCCCGGCCGAGCGTGCTGGCTCCGTTCGCGCGCCTGACGGTGATCGTGTTTGCCGGGGTGATCGTATTGCTGCCCTTCACTGTCTGGGAAGCGGTAGTCTTCGGGCCCCCCTCGTTCGATGCGCGCAGCGTCGGCCTGATCCTGATCGTGGCGCTGTTGCCAGGCTTCGGCGCCTATCAGGCCTACTCTTTCATGCAAAAGGAGATCGGAGCGGCGCGCACAGGGCTGGTGCTCTACCTCGGTCCGCCGTACGCCGCGGGGGCCGCCTGGCTGCTGCTCGGCGAGGCTCCGCTCTGGTATCACTGGGTCGGCACGGCCCTGCTGCTGCCCGGAATCTGGCTCGCTACCAAGCCCGCGGGAGCTCGAATTGCCGCGAAATAGCGCAGATCCCGGCAGGGCGCGGGAGTCTGATCGATCGCCATCAAAGTGCAGGACGGCAGGCTGGCGAAGGCTATAGAATGGCCGTCGAACCTCAGGATGGAAGGAATCATGAAGCTTGAAAACGTGCTGTCAGCGCTGCCGGAACAGGAAGTCACGATCGATGTGCTGCAGGAAAAATACGCCAAGGGCGACGAGCGCACGGTTCACGACATTCGCCGCCGCGTGGCGCGCGCGCTCGCCTCGATCGAGGCCCCCGCGCAGCGCGAGCACTGGCAGGCCGAGTTCCTGTGGGCGATGGAAAACGGCTTCATTCCGGCCGGTCGCATCAACTCGGCAGCCGGCACCGAGATCCAGGCAACGTTGATCAACTGCTTCGTGCAACCGATCGGTGACGCAGTCTGGGGACACAACGAAGAGGGAACGCCAGGCATCTACGCGGCGCTCCAGGAAGCCGCCGAGACAATGCGTCGGGGCGGCGGAGTCGGCTACGATTTCTCCTCGATCCGCCCAAAAGGCGCGCTCGTGCGCGGCACGCGCTCGCGCGCCTCGGGGCCGGTCTCTTACATGCGCGTCTTCGACAAGTCGTGCGAAACGCTCGAGTCGGCGGGTTCGCGACGCGGCGCGCAGATGGGCGTGCTGCGCGTCGACCACCCCGACATCGAGGAGTTCGTGAACGCCAAGCGCGACGGCTCGCTCTCGAACTTCAACATGTCGGTCGCCGTGACCGACCGGTTCATGCAGGCGGTGCATGATGATGCGGAGTTCGAACTCGTGCATGTCGTGCCGCCGTTCGAGGCCGAGAACGAGGCGCCGCGCGCCGACGGCCAGCACGTCTACCGTTCGATCCGGGCCCGCGAGTTGTGGGACCAGGTCATGCGCTCGACCTACGAACACGCCGAGCCCGGCGTAATCTTCATCGATCGCGTCAATCGCGACAACAATCTTTCGTATTGCGAGCGAATCGAGGCGAGCAATCCCTGCGGCGAGCAATTCCTGCCGCCCTACGGCTGCTGCGATCTCGGCAGCCTGAATCTCGTGCGTTTCGTGAGCGACCCGTTCGGCGAGGCGCCGCGCTTCGATTTCGACCGGTTCGCGCGGGTGGTGGCAATCTCGGTGCGAGCGCTCGACAACGTGCTCGATCTGACCCTGTGGCCGCTCGAAGCCCAGGACCGCGAGGCCAAGGCCAAGCGGCGCGTCGGCCTGGGCTTCACCGGCCTGGGCAACGCGCTGACCATGCTCAAGCTGCGCTACGACAGCGAGGCGGGCCGCGAATTCGCAGCGAAAGTGGCGCGCGCGATGCGCGATACCGCCTACGAAACTTCCGTTGACCTGGCGGGCGAGCGCGGCGCCTTTCCCCTGTTCGATGCCAAGGGCTGGCTCGCCGAGCCGCATGCGGCGTCGCGGCTGCCCGACCCGCTCAAGGCGCGCATCCGCAAGGAAGGCATCCGCAATTCGCACCTCATGTCGATCGCGCCGACCGGCACGATCTCGATCGCATTCGGCGAAAATTCGTCGGGCGGAATCGAGCCGGCCTTCTCCTGGAGCTACATCCGGCGCAAGCGCATGCCCGATGGCAGCCGGCTCGAATACGAGGTCGAGGATTATGCCTATCGGCTGTACCGCCACATGGGCGGCAACGTCGCGGCGCTACCCGAGTATTTCGTCTCGGCCATGCAGATCTCGGCGCTCGACCACATGCGTATGAGCGCTGCCGTGCAGCCCTACGTCGACTCGGCAATCAGCAAGACCGTCAACGTTGCCGAGGATTATCCGTACGAAGAGTTCAAGAGTCTGTACTACGAAGCCTGGCATGCGGGGCTGAAAGGCATCACCACCTATCGGCCTAATCCCGTGGTCGGCTCGGTGCTCAGCCTGTCGGCGCCTGCGTCGGCCCAGCAGCCGCAGGATCTCATGGTCGATCCCGACCGCCGCCTGCTGCTCGACAAGGTGCCGCGCCCGACCCTGTCCTCGCTGCGCTGGCCGAGCCGGCCCAAGCTGGGCGCCGGCAACATGGCCTGGTCCTACATGTTCGAGCCGCTCGATCGGCGCGCGTCGTTTTGCATCTTCATCGGGCAGATGGAGGAACTCGTCGAACGACTCGACGGCAGCACTGCCATTCGCAGCCTGCCTTTCGAAACCTGGGTGAACGGCAACGAACAGCCGCGCGGACTTGGCGCGATCGCCAAGGCCCTGTCGATGGACATGCGCTCGAACGATCGGGGCTGGCTGCGCCTGAAGCTCGACGCCCTGGGGCGCACCCGCGACGAGCAGCCGCTGCAACTGCCCTTCCCGCCCGACGGCGACGTGCGCTGGTCGCCGGGCGTGGTCGCCGCGTTTGCCGAGATCGTGCGCCAACGCTGCGAAGCGCTCGGCGTATTCGATGCGCTCGACACCCAGCCCACCCCGATGCTCGACGCCATGATGTTTCGCAAGGAGCCCAAGTCAGGTCCGCTCGGCACGCTGTCCTGGACCGCCGACATCAGCAACGCGGCCACCGGTGATGATTTCGTGCTCGGCGTGAAAGAACTGCAATTGCCCGATGGCACGCGGCGCCCCTACTCGATCTGGCTGGCCGGCGACTACCCGAAGGTACTCGATGGCCTGTGCAAGCTCCTGTCGCTCGACATGTACGTGGTCGACGTGAACTGGATCGGCCTGAAGCTGCGCAAGCTCTTGAACTTCGGTGAGCTGAATGGCTCGTTCTGGGCACCGGTGCCCGGCGAGGGGCGCCAGCAGGTCTATCCGAGCACCGTGGCCTACATCGCCGAACTGATCCTGCATCGTTACAAGGTGCTGGGCCTGCTCGACGGCGAGGCGCGCGCAGTCGGCGGGGCCGGCGCGCTCGCGCTGCCCGACGCCGATCGGGTCGCGACACTGCCCGCCGGATCGCCGGTGATTGCCGGCCAGAGTTGCCCGGCGTGCAGCGTTCATGCCTACATTCGCAAGGACGGCTGCATGTTCTGCACGGCCTGCGGCCACCAGGGCGAATGCGGCTGAATGAACGTCGTCGCCAATATCGTAGAAAAGGAGCGCGCGCGCATCATGAATATCCATTTGACGCTGGGACCGCTGGTGGCACTGATCGCCGGGATACTGATCCTCATCATGCCCAGGCTGCTTAATTTCATCGTGGCGCTCTACCTGATCGTGATCGGGTTGGTCGGCATATTCGGAGCCGGAAACCTGCGCCTTTATTGAAGGAACTCCTTGGGCGAGCACGCGAAGGGCGACTTGCCAAGGCGATCCGCCTAGTCTGAAAGACTGACGCGGCGATAGCGCCATCTCCCTACACTGATGCCTGGGCGCTCGGCCCGGCAACGGAGGGATGATGGTCGATGCACGCAGCGCGGCGGTCACCCTCGAACGAGGGCGGCTTCACGCCCGCCAGTCTCGGCTGGCGGCGGGTGCGGGGATCGGTGTCGCGCTCTGGACGGTCGCCATCGTTGCCGGATCGTCAGCGGTGCCGATAGCCTCGCTCGCGATCTGGCTGGGCTTTTCCGCGGCCCTGCTCGCCGTTCGCCTGCTGAGCACCCAGGCCCTTTCGAGCGCCGGGGCCGCACACGTTGCCCGCGTCGAGGCACTTCACGAACTCGCCGCGGCGCTCGGTGGACTGATCGCCGGAGCGGCCGGCACCCTGTTCCTGCCGCTGCTCGAGCCACCCGCCCGGCTTGCGATCACGGTGGCGGCCTGCGCCGGACTTGCGGCGGCGATCGTCGATATCGGTCATCAGGGACGGCCCTTCCGCCTGCAGACCGCCTGCTGTATGGGGCAGTTCGCTCTGGCCTGGTGGCGGCTCGACGAAGCGGGTGCGGGGGTCGTCGCGGCGTCGCTGGCAGGCTTCGGCCTGCTCGCAGCATTCGCCTCGACCCATATTGACCGGCTGGGCCGGCAGATGCTCGCCGGGTCGCTGGAGAACCGGCGCCTTGCCGAATCGCTCGCGATCGAACACGGCCGCGCGGTCGCCGCGGATCGCGCCAAGACCCACTTCATCGCGGCAGCCAGCCACGATTTGCGACAACCGGCGGCAGCGCTCTCGCTGATGACCCACCTGCTGCGCCAACAAGCCACCGATCCGGCGCTGGCGCCCACGGTTACCGGACTGGAACGATCGGTCAACGCGATGAACGACCTGCTCGGTCAGTTGCTCGACCTGTCACGGCTCGACACCGGGCGCATCACTGTCGAAACGCGCGCGGTGGATATCGACGCCTTGCTCGATGACCTGGCCCACGAAGTTGCACCGCAGGCTGCCGAGCGCGGGCTGTCGGTGCATGTCGAGCACTGCGCCCGTCAACTCGACTGCGATCCGGTTCTCCTCGCGCGGATGCTGCGCAATCTCATCGACAACGCGTTGCGCCACACGTTGCGCGGAGGCATCACGCTCGGCGCCCGCATCTGTGTTGCTCCCGACGAACCGTCGCGCGATCTGCTGTGCCTGTCGGTCGCCGATACGGGCGGCGGGATTGCCGCCGAACATCACGCTCACATCTTCGACGAGCATTACCAGGTCGGCGACGAATCGCGCCTGCAAGCGAGTGGCCTGGGCCTGGGCCTGGCTATCGTACGGCGGATCGCAGCGCTGCACGATGTAGCGATCGACATCGAATCGGTCCCCGACAAGGGCAGCCGCTTCACCCTTCGTTTCCGGTCTTCTGCACATCGGCCGATCAGCAAGCCGGTGCGGCTCGCGCCATCCGGGACGGCGCTCCCGCCAACACCGCGCTTCGCCGGCCGGCGGCTGCTGCTCATCGAAGACGATGAAATCCTGGGACGCGCCTTCCTGGCCTGGTTCCAGGCGGCCGGTTTCGATGCCTGCCGGGCCGCCGATGGCGCCGAGGGCGAGCGCATGCTGTCAGCGATCGCGGCGCTCGATGTCGTGGTGTCCGACTTCCGGCTGCCCGGTTCGCTCGACGGCCTTGGCCTGCTCCGCCTGGCCGCCGAGCGCCACCCCGGCGCGTACCGGATCCTCGTCACGGGCGATATCGATCCGTGGCTTTCGGAGCAGGCTGCCGCCCACGGCATACCGCTGCTGCGCAAGCCGATCGATCCGTCGGTCCTGCACGGTGTGCTGACAGCGGGGCTGAACGGGGCCTAACAGTCCGGCTGCTAGAATTCTTGCGTTCGATCAACGCTTCCGCATTCAGCCCACGGACGCGTGGCCGATCCGGGCCGATCGCGAGGTCTTGCATGACAGAACGATTGTTGGTCGTCGAAGACGAGGACGGCATCCGGGAATTGCTCGATAATTACCTGCGAGGCTACGGCTTCAAGGTAACGACCGTTTCCGATGGTGAACAGATGCGCGCCGCACGGCAGCGCGAGCCCTTCGATCTCGTGCTGCTGGATCTGGGATTGCCCGGCGAAGACGGTTTGAGCCTGGCGCGCGAACTGCGCGCCGAATCGGGCCTCGGCATCATCATCGTGACCGGCCGGGGGGAACCGGTAGACCGGATCATCGGATTGGAAATCGGCGCCGACGACTACGTGGCCAAGCCTTTCGACCTGCGCGAACTCCTCGCGCGGATTCGCAGCGTGCTGCGGCGCGTCAAGTCAGCCAGGCAAGAATCGCAGGAGGCGCGCGAGGAGCTGCTCACTTTCGACGGCTGGCGAATCGACCTTGCCGCGCGATCGCTGTGCCGCCCTGACGGGGAGCCTGTGTCGCTGACCACGGGAGAATTCGACTTGCTCAGCGTGTTCGCGCGATCTCCGAACCGTGTCCTCTCGCGCGACGAGTTGATGGACGCCATCCACCGTCGCGAGGCGAGCCCCTACGACCGCTCCATCGACGTGCAGGTCGGGCGGCTCAGGCGCAAGATCGAGCGCGATGCTGCCCGGCCGGAGCGAATCAAGTCGGTGCGCGGCGTCGGTTACCTGTTCAGCGCCCGGGTTTCGCCGGAGTGCTCCACCCCCCGCTCGAGGTCGTCTTGAGCGGCCATCCAGGCGGGGCCCGCAAGCACGACGGCGAGGACACGAATTCGGGAGATGCGGCGCTGCCCTCCTTCGAAGCGATCAGCCGCGACTGTCCCTGGTTTTACGAGCAAATCTTTCATACTGCGGCCGATGCGCTCATCGTGATCGACGCGGCTGGCCGGATTCGACTGGCGAACCTGCAGACCGAGCGCCTGTTCGGCCACTCCCACTCTGAAATCCTAGAACTGGCGATCGAGGATCTGATTCCCCGCCGATTCCGGGACAGTCATCATCGCTATCGCGCGGACTTCGGCCAGAAACCCGCACCCCGCCCGATGGGCATGAACCTCGCGCTCTGGGCCCTGCATCGCGGCGGCCACGAGTTCCCGGTCGAAATCAGCCTGAGCCCGTTTCGACTCGCCCAGCATCCGCTCGTCTGCGCCAATGTTCGCGACGTCAGCGAGTTGCATCGCGCTCGAGAAATGATGCTGCATGCCCGCCAGACCGCCGCGCTCGCCGAGTTCGGCCGGCTCGCATTGTCCTGCAAGGACGTCGGCGCGATGCAAAGCCGGGCCTGCCTGCTCGCCGCAACGCATTTGCCCGGTGTCGGCGCGCTCGTCGTGCGCGGCGACCCGAAGCGCGGCAATCTCGCCGTAGCCTCCCGCGCCGGCTTCGATCCCGCACAAATCGAATCGATCCTGCGCAAGATCGTTGGTCATTGCGCCGCGCAGAACTGCCGGGCGCTCGAGGGGCCTGTCGTGCTCGACTCGCTGATGCTGTGCGCGATTCCCGGCGATGCCGATTGCGTCGGGCTGATCGCGATCGGTGCCCAGGGCGAGCGCAATTTCACGCACGACGACGGCGCCTTCCTGCAGGCCCTGGCGAACACGATCGGCTCGGTGCTGCAGCGCGAAAGCGCCGAGGAGCGCCTGTTCCAGTCCCAACGGCTCGAGGCCCTCGGGCAGCTCACCGGCGGTGTAGCGCATGATTTCAACAACCTGCTGACTGTCGTCTCGGGCAACCTGCAGATGCTCGATGAGCGCATCGCCGACCCGCTGGCGATCAAGCTCGTGGAGGCGGCGCTGAGCGCGACCCGGCGCGGCGCGGACCTCACCCGCAAGTTGCTCGCTTTTGCGAGGCGGCAGACCTTGCAGCCGCGCGCGATCGATCTCGGCCAGGTGCTCGGTTCGCTCGCCGAGGTCCTGCGCCGCACGTTGGGAGCGCATATCGAAGTATGCGTCGTACTGGACAACGCCGTGCCCCCGGTGCAGGCGGATCCGGGCATGCTCGACACCGCCTTGCTCAACCTCGCGGTGAACGCGCGCGACGCAATGCCGGACGGCGGGCGGCTTACGCTCGAAGCCACCCGCGCGATCCTCGACGAACACTATGCAGCGCGCGTGGGTGAACTGGTGGCCGGCGAATACGCGCTGATTTCAGTGAGCGATTCCGGAACGGGCATGTCGCCCGACGTACTGGCGCGCGCCTTCGAGCCATTTTTCACGACGAAGGACAGCAGCAGGGGAAGCGGACTGGGGCTGAGCCTCGTCTATGGCTTCGCCAAGCAGTCGGGCGGCCACCTCTCGGCCTACAGCGAGCCGCGCCTCGGCACGTCGATCAAGCTGTACCTGCCAATTGCGTCTGGCGATGTGCCCCCAGCGGTGCGGCACGCAAATCCGGAAATGCGTGGCGGCAGCGAGACGATCCTGATCGTCGAAGACGACGAAGCAGTGCGGGAAGTCGCCGTCGGTTTCGTCGAAATGCTCGGCTACCGGGTGCTGCAGGCGGCCGATGCCCCCGCAGCGCTCAGCGCCCTCGACGCCGATCCGGACATCGCGCTGCTGTTCACCGATGTCGTCCTGCGCGGCGAGGTCAACGGCACCGAACTCGCACGACAAGCAATTGGCCGCCATCCCGGCCTGAAGGTGTTGTTCACATCGGGCTACGCGCCAAACGCGATGCCGCGCAACAGCGGGCTCGACAAGCCGATCGAACTGCTGGGCAAGCCCTACCGCATCGGTGATCTGGCCCGGATGCTACGACACGCGCTCGACGGCGCAGGCGGGCGGATCAGGCCGCCATGACCTCGCGGCGAACATCGCCGCGGCCAATCACCGCCTCCAGTGCCTCCATCTCGAGGATCGCGATATCTCGGTTACGCACCGAGATCAGGCCCTCGGCCTGGAAGCGCGACAAAATGCGGCTCACCGTCTCCAGCTTCAGACCCAGCAGGCTGCCAATTTCTTCGCGCGTCATGCGCAGCAGGAATTCGGTGGATGACCAGCCGCGCGCCGCCAGCCGGCGGGAAAGATTCAGAAGAAACGCAGCCAACCGTTCCTCGGCGCGCATGGTGCCGAGCAACAGCAATGCCTTGCGACTGCGCTGAATCTCGCTGGCCAGCAGGCAAAGCAGTTCACGCTGCAATGCGGGCTCCCGGCATGATGCCAAATCCAACTCGTCGAACGGGATCTCGACGACCTCGCCATCCTCGAGGGCGATCGCGTCAGCGCCACAATGTTCCGAACCGATGCTCTCGAGGCCGAGAATTTCCCCGGCGAGGTGAAAGCCGGTAACTTGTTCGCGGCCGTCCCGCGTGAGCAGAACCGTCTTGAAAGAGCCCGCGCGCACGCCGTACAGTGAATGAAACGGCGCCCCGCAATGAAACAGGTAATCTCCCCGGCGCACGCGTCGACGCCTGCCACCGACTCGCATGAGCAGAGGCTCGATGCCGGGTCGCTTGCCACCGACCACATCGACCGTGCCCTGGATTGCACAGCCAGCGGGTTTCGGCTCGGGACGGATCGGGGCGGCACAAACTGCGGGCTGGAACATGGGCAACTCTTGTCTTTGCGATGGATCAAGTTTTCCTGAGAGTCAATCTACGGGCGAGGCTCGCGCAGACGATGCCGCGGCTGAAACGCTCGGTAACGTTTTGTAACACACAGGCGCACAGGCCGTAGGATGAGGCACAGGCAACGCGGTGGAGAGCGAGAACCATGTACAAGCACATCCTCGTCCCGACCGACGGCTCGAAGCTGTCCGACGGAGCGATCGCCAAGGCGATCCAGTTCGCCCGGGAAACGGGTGCGAAGCTCACGGTGCTGCACGTGATGCCCGAATACATTCCGCCGGCCTTCGCCGAGTTTCCGACGGCCGGCCAGGCGTCGTTTGCCGAGTTCATGAAGGCGACCGAGGAAACCGCCCGCTCGCTGCTCGCAAGCGTCGCGAAATCCGCCCAGGAGGCCGCAGTGAGTTGCGAAACGATCGCGCTACGCCATACACAGCCCTATCGCGCGATCATCGATGTCGCCAACGACAAGGCCTGCGACCTGATCTTCATGTCCTCGCACGGACGCCGCGGCTTCAGCGCGCTCGTCTTGGGCAGTGAAACGAACAAGGTGCTCACCCACTCGAGCATTCCGGTTCTCGTGTTCCGGTGAGGTATACGCAGCAAGCGCGGTCGCATCGAGCAACGATGCACTCGAGCATCCTGATGCTCGTGTGCCGATGATTCGGGCGCTGCGCGCACTCGCGCGCCCCGGCAGGGCCTGGATCATCGCCGGCGTCGTCACCTGGGCGGCGCTTGGCGCGGCGAGCGCATCGCATGGCACCGCGACGGCGGCCACTGGCGTACAGGCGTCCGCAGATCAGGCGCTCGACCTTCCCGTCCGCAGAGCGGGCCGGGTTGCGGCGCCAACTTCGGGTCGCGTCCTGCAGTCGTCCGCCCCGTTCGAAGCTCGATCGATCGCGATCGATGACGGCGACTCGTTCGTCGTGCGTCGCGCCGATGGCACGAAACTGCGAATCCGCCTGGCGGGAATCGACGCGCCCGAAAAGTCGCAGCCGTGGGCAAATGTCGCTCGCGAAAAACTGGCCGCCTTGCTCGACAAGCGGGCGCTTTCGATCTCGACCCTGAAGATCGACCCCTGGGGCCGGTTGGTCGCCCTCGTGGACATCGACGGCGAGGATGTCGCGCTGGCCATGCTGGACGCCGGCCTCGCCTGGCATTACACACGCTACGATCGCGACCTGCCCGCGACCTTGCGCGAGCGCTATGCGCGGGCAGCGACCCGGGCCAGGCGCGAGCATCTCGGCCTCTGGCGCGCGGCGCACCCCGAACCTCCCTGGGAGTTCAGGCGGCGATCACGGCCATAGCCGAAGACGATCCGGAAGCTCCGATCGCAGGGCTGCGCCACGGGGCGGGCCGCGGTGAGATCGGGAACGTACCGCGTACGGTTCCCGTAGCGCACGCTCTTGATGTACTGCTGCGCCGATCGCGAAACTTCGCGGCGGTTGCGCTCGTGCACTTTGGACCGGTCGACCGCGCCAGGCATTGCCCCGCGCCTCATTCGAGCGAGGACTGCCGCATGACCATCACCTGATCAATCTTGTAGCTATCGACATCCATCACTTCGAATCGATGGCCGTTCCACAGGACCTCGTCAGTGCGCCGGGGAATTCGTCGCAGCATTACCATCAGGAAGCCCGCGAGGGTGTCGTATTGGCCGCGCTGCGGCAACTGCTCCGGATCGACGTCGATGGCGCGCAGCACGTCTCCGATGGGCGTCAGGCCATCCATGAGCCAGGAGCCGTCGCCACGACGCACGATCTGTTCTTCGTCGCCGGGCGACACGAGGCTGCCCATCACGGTGCTCATTACGTCGTTCAAGGTGATGATGCCGACGACCAGGCTGTATTCGTTGACGATCACCGCGAAGTCTTCGCGCGCCTGCCGGAACTGCGCAAGCACCTCCGACAACGTAAGGCGGTCGGGAACGATCAGCACCTTTCGAAGCAGGTCCTGTGCCGCCTCGCCCCGCAGCGTTAGCGCTTCGTTCAGCAACACGCGCTGGAAAAGATCCGGGGCATCCACATAGCCGATCACCTGGTCGATGTTCTTGTCGCAGACGAGATAGGTCGAATGCGGTTCGGCGGCAATGCGGGTGCGGATCTGCTCGTCGCTGTCGTCGAGCAGCAGGCAGATGATTCGTTCGCGCGTGGTCATTGCGCTCTCGACCGTGCGCGTGTCGAGCTCGAAGATGTTCTCGATCACCTGCTGCTCCTGCAGGTCGAGCAAGCCCGCCTGTGCGCCGGCCTCGGCCATCGCGAGGATATCGGCCGATGTAACCCGGTCGTCGCGCTCGTTCGGCAGCCTGAAGAGCCGGAACAAAAGGTTCGCCAGGCTGTCGAACACCCATACCGCCGGCCCCAGCAGCGCCATCCACCAGCGCATCGGCGTGACGACGCGCAGCACCAGCGCCTCCGGATTGGTCATCGCCAGCCGTTTTGGAAACAGATCCGAGAACAGCACGAACAGCGAGGTAATCACGGCGAAGGATGCGATGAAGCCGAGCGTCTCGGCTGTCTGCGGACTCGCCACGTACCGTAGCAAGGACACGAAGAAAGGCGTGAGCGCACCCTCGCCGACGATGCCTCCCAGGATCGCCAGCATGTTCTGGCCGATCTGCACTACGGTGAAGTAGTTGCCGGGTCTCTCCTGGATCTGCAGCGCGCGCAGAGCACTGGCGTTGCCATCATCGGCAAGTTGGCGCAAACGCAGGCGCCGGGCAGCAGCCATCGAGATTTCGGCAAGCGACAGGAAGGCGCCAGCGAAAATCAGCAGTGCGATGATCGCGGCGATCAGGGGAAAGTCCATGTGCCTTCCAGCCCCTTCGGCGTGGCGTTGATCTCCACTGTCTCGGCGTGGAGCAGGAAATCCGCCAGAAGCGCTTCCCCTGCCAGGCAATACGCAAGCTACCGTGCCGGCCGCTGGAAAGCAACCGCGCCGATACCCCTGCGTTCGTATCAAGAACGACGCGCGGCCGACTCAGGTCTCTGTTCTTGCTTTGTCAATCGAGCGTGCACACAAAGCCCCACTGCGAGGGGAGTAACGCCTAAACGCGCCGCACGCCTGCCAACCGCGCACGCCAGTAGCGGGCGGACACGCCGTCGAGCCGCACCAGTCCACCGGTGGATGGCGCGTGCACGAATCGCCCGCCGCCCACAAAGATGCCTGCGTGCGAGTACCGCCCCGAGGTATTGAAGAAAACGAGATCGCCGGTGCGCGCGGCCCGTACCCCTACCCGATGACCGACCGCGGCGAGCTGCGCAACGGTGCGCGGCAACTCGAGGCCTCCCGCGGTTCGGAATACGTAGACAATCAACCCGCTGCAGTCGAACCCGCCCCGCGGGGTGTTGCCGCCGTAGCGATACGGCGTGTCAACGAGGCTCAGCGCGAGGAACGTAATCTCGCGCGCCTGATCCTCGGAAACCCGGCCGGGAATATCCGGATAATCCCCTGCCTCAGTCGACGAGAGCGACGGCGACGAGGATATCGTCGAGCAGGCCGACAGGATCGACATACCGAGCAGACCGAGCGCGGAGCGGCGAGTGTTCGAGCAGAAAAAGCGGGGGCTTTCCGGCATCGACGAATGGCCCCGGGAATTTGTGCCAGATGGGTTTTCGAATCGCCTGATGGCTCGCCCTTCCCTTCGTGTGCCGACGTCGGAACTGCCCGTCACGGCCATTACCTTACAGATCGGCACCCACCGTTGCATAGCAAGCCGAGTTCCATTGCCTGCAGCGCTCCCTGCGGTCCCGACGCCGACAGTGGCCGGGCACCGGAGCGACGGTAGCCGGTGCGGCGCCTCAACCCCGAAGCGCCTCCAGGGTCTTCTGTAGTCGCTTGATCGACACCGGAGTGGGCGTGCGCAGCTCCTGTGCGAACAGCGAGACACGCAGCTCCTCGAGCAACCAGCGAAACTCGTCGAGCCTTGCATCGGCCTGACCTCGGCGCTGAGCAGCGATCCGCCGCCAGGCCTGCATCAACGGCGCCAGTTCGCTCATCTTCTGCGCGTCGCGCGCCGGGTCGCTGCGCAACTTGTCGAGCCGCACCGAGACCGCCTTCAGATAACGCGGCAGATGCCGCCAGCGCTCTGCAGGGATCGCGGCCACGAACCGCCGGGGCAGCAAGTCTTCGAGCTGGCGTGCGATGTCCTCGACGGCTGCCACATGGGCGCGCGCAGCGTGCAACTTGCGCACGATCGAGGCGTGCTCGGCGAGGATGCCGACCAGCGTGCGGGCTACTTCCTGGCCAATCAGGTTGATTCTCGGGCGACCCTCTGCGAGCCGCGTGGCGAAGCTGTCAGCGTCGTCGGGCAGCGGCTCAGCCAGGCAGGCGCGCTCGATGATCGCCGTGATCAGATCCCGCTCGAGTTCGCCGCCGCCGCCGAAGGGGACGAACTGCAGCGACATCTTCTGGAAGTCGGGGATGTTGCGCTCGAAGAACTTCAGCGGTTCCTTGAGCGCGAGCGCGAACAGGCGCACCAGAGCGCCGCGCTGCTCTGCCTGCGCGAGCGCCGGCTCGTCGAAAAGTTGCAACTCGACGGCGTCGCCGCGATCGACCAGCGCGGGAAACCCGATCAGGGTCTGGCGACGGTCGCCGTGGCCTTGCTCGATCTCGAGCAACTCAGGCAACTTGCCGAACGACCAGTCGGTGAAGCGCTGGCCCGGGATGAACGAAGCCGGTGCAGGTAACGCCGACCGCGAGAGCTCCCCCCGGGGCTGAACTTCGCCCGATCGCGAGTCGCCCGCGCCATCATCCGCCTGCGGCACCCTCAAGCGCTCGCCCAGCTCTGCGAGCGCGGCCTGGAACGCCGTCTGCGCCCGGGCGCCGTGCTCCGCTTTCAATTGCGGAACGCTGCGCGCCGCCGCAATCCGGGTCCCGTAGGCATCGATCAGCCGGAAATTCATCGACAGATGCGCCGGCAGGGTCTCGAGTCGAAAGTCCTCGCGCTGCAGACGCAGCGCGAGGCGCTCGCGCAGATCGTCGATCAGCGCGTCCACGAGCGGTCGTTCGCCGGCCTCGTCGCCCTTGCGCTCGACGAAATCGGCGGCGCTCTGCGGCAGCGGCACCAGATGGCGACGGTACTTCTGCGGCAGTGACTTGAGCAGCGCCTGCACCTTGTCGCGCAGCATGCCGGGCACGAGCCATTCGGCGCGCTCAGCATCGACCTGGTTGAGTGCGGCAATCGGCACCGTCATGGTCACGCCATCGTCGGCGGCGCCCGGTTCGAACCGGTAGTCGAGATCGAAGGCAATGCCGGCCATGGCGAGCTGGCGTGGAAACGCCTCGCTGCCGATCTCGCCGGCGTCCTTGCGCAGCATGGCTTCGCGCGAGAGGAAAAGCACCTTCGGATCGTCTTTCGAGGCGCGCCGCCACCACTGCTCGAGCGCTTGCGCCGACCAGACTTCGGCCGGAATCTTTGCGTCGTACCAGTCATAGAGAAAGCGCTCGTCAACCAGCAAGTCGGGACGCCGGATCTTGTGTTCGAGCTTTTCGATCTCGGCGATCAGTTGCCGGTTATGGACGAAAAAGGGCAGCTTGCTATCCCAATCGCCACCGACCAGCGCCTCGCGAATCATGATCTCGCGAGCCAGCGCCGGATCCTTTGGCCCGTAGTTCACGCGGCGCTGGGCGTAGATCGTGAGCCCGTAGAGCACGCCGCGTTCGTGCGCCACCGCCTGACCGGCGCGCTTCGACCAGCTCGGCTCCGACCAGCTGCGCTGGATCAGGTGCGCGGCGGCCCGTTCGATCCAGTCGGGCTCGATGCGCGCGACGGTGCGCGCATACAGGCGACCGGTATCAACCAGCTCGGCGGCCATGATCCAGCGGGGCGCCTTTTTCGCCAGGGATGAGCCGGGGTGGATCGTGAACTTCGTCTGGTGGGTTCCGGCATACGCCGGGTCGTCCAGCGCCTTGAAGCCGAGGTTGCCGAGCAGCCCGGCAAGGAGCGCGCGATGGATCGCCTCGGGCGTTGCCGGCGCTTCGTTCGCCTTCCAGTGCAGTTCACGCACTGAGTCTGCCAGTTGCGCGCGCACGTCGGCCCATTCGCGCAGCCGGCGCGCCGACAGGAACTCTCGCCCGAGCTGCGCAGCGAGGAGGCGGTTCGATTGCTTGCCGCCCTGCACCTCGTGCCAATACGTCCAGAGCCTGAGCCAGCCGGTGAAGTCCGAGCGCTCATCGGCGAAGCGCCGGTGTGACTGGTCGGCTGCCTGCTGGGCATCGGCAGGCCGCTCGCGCGGATCCTGCGACGAGAGCGCAGCGGCAATCGTCAGCACTTCGCGCAGACCGCCCAGCTCGTGCGCGGCCAGCAGCATCCGCCCGATCCGGGCGTCGAGCGGCAATCGCGACAGGGTGCGGCCCACTTCGGTAAGTTCTCGATGCTCGTCGACCGCGCCCAACTCGAGGAGGAGAGCGTAGCCGTCGGCGATCGCCTGGCGGGGCGGCGCATCAAGAAAGGGAAAAGTCTCGATGTCGACCAGCCGCAAGGCCTTCATCCGCAGGATCACGGTGGCCAGCGACGAACGCAGGATCTCCGGATCGGTGAAACGCGGCCGCTTCGCAAAATCGGCTTCGTCATAGAGCCGCATGCAGATACCGTCGGACACCCGGCCGCAGCGCCCGCCGCGCTGGTTGGCCGCCGCCTGCGAGATCGGCTCAATCTGCAGTTGCTCGACCTTGCTGCGATAGCGGTAGCGCTTGACCCGGGCGAGGCCCGGATCGACCACGTAGCGGATGCCCGGCACGGTTAACGAGGTCTCCGCCACGTTGGTGGCGAGCACGACCCGCCGCCCCTGCGAGGGCGAGAAGACGCGCTGCTGGTCGGCCGCCGACAAGCGGGAATAAAGCGGCAGGATCTCGATGCCGCCGCGCGCCCAGACCGAGGTGGCGTGCGCGGCGGACTGGCGCGCATGCAGGCGGCGCAGATGCTCCGCAACATCGCGAATCTCGCGTTCGCCGGGCAGGAACACCAGTACGTCGCCAGGCGCTTCGCGCCACAGGCTCTCGATCGCTTCGTCGATTCGAGACGGCAGATCGGTTTCGTCGTCGTCGTCGCGATGACTCTCGTCGAACCCTTGCCAGCGCACCTCCACCGGATAGAGTCGCCCGGATACCTCGATCACCGGCGCCGGCTCGATCACCGGTTTGCCGGCATCGTCGTGCAGCCCGGTGTCGCGGCCGAAGTGCCGGGCAAAGCGTGCTGAGTCGATCGTGGCCGACGTGATCAGAACCTTCAGGTCGTCGCGTCGCGGCCCATCGACCAGTTGCTTGAGGTAACCGAGCAGGAAGTCGATGTTCAGGCTGCGTTCGTGCGCCTCGTCGACGATGATGGTGTCGTAGTCGCGCAACAGCGGATCGGACATCGTTTCCGCGAGCAGGATGCCATCGGTCATCAGCTTGATCGTCGCGCCGGCGGCGAACTGCTCGTTGAATCGAATCTTGTAGCCGACATGCATACCGAGCGGCGAGCCCAGTTCTTCGGCGATCCGCCGGGCAACGGCGGTGGCGGCGATTCGCCTCGGCTGGGTGTGCCCGATGAGTGCGCTCGTGCCGCGACCCGCGAGCGCGCAGATCTTGGGCAACTGGGTTGTCTTGCCGGAACCGGTTTCGCCGCTGACGATGATCACCGGGTTCGCGCGGATCGCGGCGGCGATCTGGTCGCGACAGGCGGAAACCGGCAGCGATTCTGGAAAGCGCAGCGGCGGCAGCGGTGTCGGAATCGTTCGCTGCGTGGGCTTGCGCTTCGGCGAAGACATTGGGCGAAATTATAATGGTGCGATGAATACACTCACTCGCGCCCCCGCCCTGCCTGACCAGGTCGATTCCGGGGCCCTCGCCGCAAGACCCGAATCGAGCCGCGAGGCGGGGCTCGACGTTGGGCTGCCCCCGGACATTGCTGCACCGGGTCCCGACCAGTTCGTCGCCTGGTTGCGCACGGTGGCGCCCTACATTCACGCGTTCCGGGGCAAGACCTTTGTCATCGGCGTGCCGGGCGAGCTGATCGAAGCCGGACGGCTGAACCCGCTGGTCCAGGATCTGAGCCTGCTGCACGCCATGGGCATGCGAATCGTGGTGGCGTACGGCTCGCGACCGCAGGTCAGCGAACAGTTGCGGCTGCGTGGCGTTGAATCGCAATACGCCGACGGGCTGCGCATCACCGATGCGGCTGCGCTCGAATGCGCCAAGGAGGCGGCCGGCGAGTTGCGCCTCGACATCGAGGCGTCATTTTCGCAGGGCCTGCCGAATACGCCGATGGCGCACGCGTCGGTACGGGTGATCTCGGGCAATTTCGTGGTCGCGCGCCCGGTGGGGATCGTCGACGGCGTCGACTTCCTGCACAGCGGGCTGGTGCGCAAGATTGACGTCCAGACCATCCGGTTTGCGCTCGAGGCCGGCGCAATCATCCTGCTCTCGCCATTGGGTTACTCGCCCACCGGAGAGGCCTTCAACCTGACGATGGAAGATGTCGCCGCGCACACTGCCGCCGCGCTCGATGCCGACAAGCTGATCTTCATCTCCGAATGCGGCGCGCTCCTGGACCCCGAAGGGGAACTCCTGGGGGAGATATCCGAAGCCGATGCGCTCGGCATGCTGGAGGCCAACCACCTGCCGGAACAATCCGCCTTCCTGCTGCGCCACGCGCTGCAGGCGGTCGAGCGCGGCGTTGCGCGGGCCCACATCGTTCCGCTCGCGATCGATGGCAGCGTGCTGCTCGAGTTGTTCCAGCACGACGGCGTGGGAACGATGCTGGTCGAGGAAACGCTCGAAGAACTGCGCGAGGCGGGTGCCGACGACGTGGGAGGCATCCTCGCCCTGATCCGGCCGCTCGAGGAAGACGGCACGCTGGTCAAGCGCGACCGCTCACTGATCGAGCGCGAAGTCGGCAACTTCACCGTGATCGAACACGACGGCGTGATTTTCGGGTGCGCGGCGCTCTACGCGTTTGCCGAGGAAAAGGTCGGGGAGATGGCCTGCCTGGCAGTGAACCCGAAGGCGCAAAGCGCCGGCGACGGCGAACGCTTGCTCAAGCGCATCGAACAGCGCGCGCGCGCCGCGGGCCTCAAGCGCCTGTTCGTGCTCACCACCCGCACGATGCACTGGTTCCTGAAGCGGGGTTTCGTGCTCGGCACGGTCGACCAGTTGCCCCTCGAACGGCAGAACATGTACAACTGGCAGCGCCGATCACGAGTGTTGATCAAACAGCTTTAGGAGCCTTGTTTTCCATGTCCCGAAACATTTTCTGCGTCAAATTGCAACGCGAGGCCGAAGGCCTCGACTTTCCCCCTTATCCGGGCGAACTTGGAAAAAAGCTTTACGAGAACGTCTCGAAAGAGGCGTGGCAAGCCTGGCTGCGCCACCAGACAATGCTTGTCAACGAAAACCGCCTGAATCTTGCCGACGCGCGCGCCCGCAAATACCTGGCCGGGCAAATGGAGCAGTATTTCTTCGGCGAGGGAGGCGACAAGGTAGCCGGTTATGTGCCGCCCGCACAGTGACCGCAGCGACCAGTGCCCCGATCGGACGAACTGTCAGGCCGGGCTGCCGATTGCCGGTTTGATCCACCGATAGACTCGCATCGGCGGAATATTCAGGAGTTCCAGATTGCTGCCGTCGGGCTCGCCGAGCACCGGCCGCGCGATCCGCGCGACGGCGTCGCGAAACTGATAGGCCACGAAACAACCGCCAGGCGCGAGCGCATCGCGGATCGCCTCGATGATCCGCTGCCCGACTTCGAACGGCATGGTGGAGAACGGTATCCCGGAAATCACCGCATCGGGCGGCCTGAGCCGCCGGGCGGTCAGTGCCTCCACGAGCAACTCGGCGCTGCCCGGATGCACGATCAGCCGTGTGTCATCGACGCTGCCGCGAACGTGATCGGCAAAGACCGGATCGAGTTCAATTGCCATGAGCGTGCCGCGCGCCGGCATTGCACGCAGGATTGCACGTGTCGTGCCGCCCGTGCCCGGACCCAGTTCGACTACCGTGTCCGCCGTCTCGAGCCGCGCGGCTCGCACGATGCGCCGCTCCATGAAACGCGAACTCGGTATTACCGAGCCGACGCCCTTGGGTTCGCGCAAAAAGCCCTTCAAAAAAGCAAAACGGTCGTCGCGCTGCGGACGCAGCACTTCGTCGAAACGGATCATCGAATCGCTCTCCCAGTTCATTTCCGATTGAGGCGACTCACGATAACTCGCACGCCGCCCGTTATTCAGGCGCTGCGCGAAGGTCGACGTTCGATCCCGTTCGGCGACGCTATGATAACCAAGTCCGCCGGACGACGCGCAAACAGTCCGACGGTGACCACCCCGGGCCAACTTCCAATTTCACTCTCGAGCGCACAAGGATCAGCAATCGACAGTCCCGCCACGTCGAGGATCGCGTTGCCGTTGTCGGTCACGAAACCGGCCCGTTCGACAGGTCGGCCACCGAGTGCGCGCAACTGCATCGCGATCAGTTCGCGCGCCATGGGAATGACCTCGACCGGCAGCGGGATGCCGCCAAGCATTTCAACGAGTTTGGACGGATCAACGATGCACACGAAACGGCCGCAGGCCGCCGCAACGATTTTCTCGCGAGTCAGCGCGCCTCCACCGCCCTTGATCATGTGCAGCCCGCCGTCGATCTCGTCGGCGCCATCGACATAGACCGGAATCGCCCTGCTCGCCGCAACTACGGCGTTCAGATCGAGTACTTCGATGCCACGCTCGCGAAGCCGGGCGCTGCTTTTTTCGGAACTCGATACGGCGCCCGCGATGCGATCGAGACGCTCGCCCAGCGCATCGATGAAAAAGGCCACCGTGGAGCCACTGCCGACGCCGACAATGGCGCCCTCGACGAGTTCGTCGAGCGCAGCACGCGCCGCGGCCTGCTTGAGTTGATCCTGGTCCACGGGCGACAGTTTATCGGATTTCCGCAACCGACCGACCCGCGGGCGAAGCGCAATGGCGCGGCTCTTGTGATGGAAGGGAACGGCCATACCTTACGAACTTGCGCAGCCGCACCGCGGCCAGCGGTCAGGAGATCAAGCGATGTTCAAACGATTTTCGATGCTGTGGATGCTGGTCAAGGGCGATGCCCGCCGTCTCTGGTATGCGCTTGGCCATCCCGATTCTCCGGGCTGGCTGAAAGCCGGCACCGCGCTGGTGGTGCTCTACCTGATCTCGCCCATCGACCTGATCCCGGACGTGGTGCCGGTGTTCGGCTTCGTCGACGACATGATCCTGGTGCCGGCGGTCATTCACTGGATGCTCACGCACTTGCCCGCGCATGTGCGCGCGCATGCCGAGCGCCGGGCCGCCGGCAGATTCAGCGGCGGACCCACCATCGACGAGGCGCGCTGATCAGGCCGCGATCAGATCCTGCGTCGTGAGCGCGCGCAGAACCGCGCGATTGCAGTGCTCGAGCGACATCACGCAAGCATCGAGACTTTCCTGCAACCTGCTGTCGGGCCCCCGTTCCAGCAACTCCACCACCCTCAGATACGGCGCATACGGTCCGCGGCCCTCGAGGAGCGTTTCGCACACCCGTGCGGGCACGTGCAACTTCTTGAACAACTCGGCGAACGGTTGGCGCATCAACTTGTCGAGCAATGAGAACACGCCGAGGATGAACACCTCGTCGCGCAGTGGGTCGTCGGGCCCTGCCCCGATCAGGTTTTCCAGGAATACGCCGCGACGGAACGAGGCGACCATCAGAGGCCGTAAATTCGCCTCCTTGCTTGCAGTCGCGAGCAGCAACGCGAGCCACCGCTTGAGGCGCGCATAGCCAAGCATCATCACCGCATGACGAAACGACTGCACCTCGACCGACAGGCCGAATCCCGGTGAGTTGATGAAGCGCAGCAACTTGTAGGCGAGCGCTGCATCGCGGCGGATGATCGACTCCAGGGCAGCCGGGTCTTCGCCGCGATCGAGCATCGAGATCAACTCGATGATCGTCAGGTAGTCCGCACTGGAATTCGCCGCCCCCGACTGGCGCAGCGCATCTTCCATCGGCCAGCCGATGACCGCATGGGCACCCGTGGCGAAGCAGGCGTCCATGGTCGCGATGCTTCGCACCCCCTCCTGGACATACGGTATCGAACGCCGCGCATCGACCGAAAGCCCCGGCTCCGCCTTCAGGCGGCGGTCTTCGTCGACGTGGATGATCGACAATCCGAAGGCCGGCGCCAGCGCCGGCGCCAGTGGCGCGCGGGGCTGCCCCGCCAGGATCATGGTGAAGCCACGCTTGCGCAGCCTGGGCAGGATCTCCTGGCCTGCGGCGGTCTCGGCGAAGGCAGCGGGAACCTCGATCCAGATCGTCTTCAATGGCTCCAGGGCGAGCAGTTCGTCGTCGATTGCACAGGTGGACTTCAATGCGATGGCACTGTCCGAGCCGGCCCAATGAACCGAAAGCTCCCGGTAAAGCGCCGCCATGTTCGGAGCGCCGCCGCCTCGAGCGACGGTGTCGGCGTCGATCGTGAGCCGCATTGCGATTGCGTTGCGCCGCCGGTCGACGATCGGCTCGTAACCCATCAGTGCCCGTGCGAGATGAACGTCTTTTGCCATTTCAATGTCAGAGATAGTCGAACAAGGTCATCCGGGAGATTTTTGCGTAAGTCATCATGGCGGCATCGAGCGCCGTCTGGCTGTTCTGGGATTGCGAGATCGCCGCCGCATAGTCGACATCGACCAGCTCGGACAGCTGCCCGCGAGCCTCGATCGTGCCGTTCTCGAGCAAACGCTCCCGGGCATCGATCGTGCGCAGTTGCTCGCCGACCTGGGTGCGCCTGAGCAGCAGGCGATCGAAGGCCGAGTCGACGCCGGCCGTTGCGCCCTGCAGTCCCGTTGTCAGGGCCGTGCCAGCACTGGCGGGATCCTCCAGCAGCGCCACCGCCCTGTCGAGGGTCGAGAAGACGTCGTCCGGCGCGCCTGCGCCGCTGCTTGCGCCAAAGATCGCGCGCCCGTCCTGGCTGGTCGTGAAGGACGAGTCGAGGCCTGTTGTCTGCTCGCCGGCGTTCACCTGTTGCGCAGGCGCGCCCGTCCCGTTGAACGGCGCACTCGCGGCGCCCTGTCCGCCGAACACGTAACCGCCCGCGCCGTCGCGCTGGTTGGCAAGCGCGAGCAACTCGTCGCGGGTAGCTTTCAGTTGTTGCGCAATCATCGCTCGGTCGCCAGGGGCAAGCGCACCGTTACCGGCAGCCACGAGATTCTCGCGCGCGAACTGCAAGGCCTCGCCCACGCTGGCCATGGCGCTGTCCGCCTGGCCCAGCATGTGGCGGGCAAAGCCGATCATCCGGCCTTCGGTTTGCATCCGCGCCAGTTGCGAGCGAGTGCGCTCGGCCTGGGCGCTGCCCAGCGGGTCGTCGCTGGGCGAGTTCACGCGCCTGCCGGTCGACAATTGCAGCTGAGTATCGAGGAGCGAGGCGCGACGCTCGTTCATGGCGCCAAGGCTGCGATCGAAAGCGAACAACGTCGGGATTCGGGTCATGGCGCGTACTCCTGCATGGATTGGTCTGCGGCCTGCGTCAACGTGAAGTCATGCTGAGCAGCGTGTCGAACATCGTCTGCGCCGCCTGGATGACTTTTGCTGCGGCCTGGTACATCTGCTGATGCTGCATCAGCCGGGCCGCCTCTTCGTCCAGGTTGACTCCCGAAAGTTCGGCCTGGGCAGCGCTCGCGTCCTGCAGCAGGCGCTGAGAGGCGGACTCGTTCGCCTGCGCCGACCGGGTGCGGGTGCCAACATCGGCAAGCATGGCGGCGAAGGCGTCATTGAAGCTCGAGTCAGGGAGCGCCGCGCCGGCATGGCCCGAGGCATTGACAAGGCGCTGGTCGGCGAGAGCGATCATCGCCTTGGCATTGCGGTTGTCGGCCGCCCAATTCTTCGTCGGCGTGATCTCGATCCGATCGCCGGGGTTTGGCGTGCCGCGCAAGGTCATCTCGTAGCCGTCGACGGAGATCGGCTCGCCCGGGGTATGTGCCAGGGGCGAGTCGCTCGCTGCGCCGGTGCTCGTGTCGGTAAGGTCCCAGGTGCCGGATGCATTGAATGTAAGGGTGAATGAGGTGTTTGCACTCGCTCCTGGGACTTTCGCAGCCATTTGTCCGATCGACACGTCGCCTGTATTCGCAGGGCCGACTTCCGCGCTCATCGCGAGACCCGTGGCCAACTGACTGCCCGAGGACAGCAGGAGCCGCATGCCTCCGGCGATCGGCAGCGTCGAACCGACTCCAACATCGAACATCGACTTGCCCGGTGCGCCGTTCGCGTCGACGCCCCGTTGCTGCTGTTCGTTGTAGGCCGTCGCGATGCCGCTGGCGAGCGCCCCCAGGCGGCCGCGCATCGCCGTCAGGTCGTCGTCGCGAAAGCGCATCACGCCCGCGATGGAACCGCCGCCGAGCGAATTCGCGTCCATCGGCAGGCGGGTGGCGCCGAGCGTGAGCATGACCTGCTGGCGCGTCGGATCGGCGGGGTCGGGTTCGGTCGAGACCTTCGCCGCCCGGTTGCCCACGACCAGGCCCTCCCCGCCCGCGGCGAACACGCTCACCGAGCCATCGGCTTGCGCATGGGCGGTGGCCTTCATGAAGCCGTTCAGTTGCACCAGGGCGCGGTCGCGCTCGTCGAGCAAATCGTTCGGCGGCTGTCCGCCGCCGGAGGCCTGGGCAATCCGGTCATTCAGACGCGCGATCTGCTCGAGCACGTCGTTCACGCTCATGCTCGACTGCGAGATCCGTTCGTTGGCCTCCGCGCCGAGTTGCTGCATGCGCCCGTCGGTCGCCCGGAATTGCTGCGCCAGGCTGTCGGCGCGCTGGATGAAGACCTCGCGCGCGCTGGCATCCGCGGGCCGGTTGACGACATCGGCAAGCGCCGAGTTCAAGTCATCCATCGCCACGCCGAGGCCGTTTTCGGTGTCGGCCATCAGGCGATCGAGCCGGCCGAGCTGCTCGGTGCGCGCGCCGGCCGCCGCTGCCGAAGCGGTTTCCGAAGACAGCGAACCGGCAACGAACTGATCGTAGCGGCGCTGCACGGTGACTACATCGACACCCGAGCCGAGAAAGCCGCTGCCGGTGTAGCGGCCGGCCGCTGTCGCCAGGACCGCCTCCTGGCGGCTGTAGCCGGGGGTGTTCGCGTTCGCAATGTTGTGGCCGGTCGTTTGCAACTGCGCGTACGCCGCCATCAGGGCACTCTGCCCGACTCCCAGGAGTCCCGCCATGGTCGTGTCTCCTTCAGACAACCAGCCGCTTGAGCAAAAGCGTCTGGTTGATAGTGTTTTCGAGCTTGTCGCCGTACTTCGGATCGGTGGCGTAGCCGGCGCGCTGCATGCCCTGGGCGAATCCTTCGACCGACCGGCCCTCGCGCAGCACTCCGCCGTAGCGGGTACTTGCGGACATCAGCGAAGCCCAGTCCTGGAAGGCCTCGGCATAGGAGGAGTAGGCCCGGAAGCGCTCGACCATGCGCTTCGGCTGGCCCTCGACATACTCGGTGGTCGTCACCTCGACGGTCGGCCCCTTCCAGCCGCCCGTGGCCTTGATGCCGAACAGGTTGTGCGAGCTGCTGCCGTCGGCGTTGCGAATCTCGTGCTTGCCCCAACCCGATTCCAGCGCCGCCTGGCCCACGACGAAGGCCGCCGCCACACCGGTACTGCGTTGCGCGGCGATCGCGTGCGGCCACATCCGGTCGACGAAGGCGGCTTGCGGGCCGTCGAGCCGACGCGAAAGCGAGGCCTTCAGGCGCTCCGCGGCCTCGGGTTCCAGCGAGGGTGGCGGCTGGGCGAGGCGTGCGCTCGCCGGTCGGGCCGCAAACGGTGGAGGTAAAGCGGGTGAAGGCGCTTTCGCCATCGGCAAGTACGACAACAGTGCGTTGATCGCCATGCCGGCTGGCTTTCGCGTCGTGGGCGCGCCCATCGCGATGCTGGCGAGGTTCTGCGTTGCGGAGGCGCCGATTGCAATGCCGGATGCACCGATTGCAATGCCGGCCGGCCTTTGCGCGGCAGACGCGCCGAGTGCGATCCCCGATGCATCGGTTGCCGTGCCGGCTCCCTTCGGTGCATCAGCCGAATCGTCGTTTGCACCCTCGGCAGGAGACGGCATGTGCCGCGACAGTTGCTTCGCAATCATGTCCGCCAGGCCACCGACCCGGTTCGCCAGCGACTGGGACAACTGCTGGTCCAGCATGCCGACATAGGTTTCCTGGCCCGGACCTTCCAGCATGCCGCTCTTGGGCATGGCATCGCGCATGCTCTTCATGAGTTGCTGCATGAACAGGGCTTCGAACTGACCCGCGGCCTTGCGCACCGCCGATTGCGGATCGCGCGAAGCATCGCGGCGCAGCGCCTCGAGCGAGCGCCCGTCGAATGCCAAACCCTGCTGAATGGACTGCGCCCCCGCCATCAGATGATCTCCAGTTCTGCCTTCAGGCTGCCGGCCGCCTTCAGTGCCTGCAGGATCGCCATCAGGTCCTGCGCGGTCGCCCCGAGGCTGTTCAGCGCTTTCACGACATCGGCCAGCTTCGCGGACCCGTCGAGCATGATCAGCCCGCCGCCATCCTGACGAACCGTGATATCCGCTTTATCGGTCACCACGGTCGAACCTTGAGCAAAGGCGTTCGGCTGGCTGACCATCGGCGTCGACTGCACCGTGACCGACAGGTTGCCGTGCGCGACCGCGCTCAGCGACGCGTCGGGGGGCATCTGCACGCGGATCACTCGCCCGTCGAGCGGCTCGGCGATCGGCGCCCCCGCGCTCGCCACCCGACCCGGCAACGGCCAGGTGTTGATCGCGTCGGCAACGGTGCGTGCCGTACCGAAATCGGTGTCGTTCAGTTCGATGTGGATCACGTTACCGGCCAGAGTCTGGTTCGGCACCGCACGCTCGACGGTCGCGCCACCCGGCACCCGCCCGGCACCGAGGTGATTGATCTGCACCTTGCTGCCGGCCGCCGAGGCACCCGCCCCACCCACGACGAGGTTGCCCTGGGCCATCGCGTAGACCTGCCCGTCAGCGCCACGCAAGGGGGCGAGCAGCAAGGTGCCCCCGCGCAGGCTCTTCGCGTTGCCGAGCGACGACACGGTGATGTCGATCAACTGGCCCGGTTGCGCATACGCGGGCAACTGTGTGGTGATCATCACCGCGGCCGCATTGCGCAATTGCGGCGTGACACCGGGGGGCAACTGGATGCCCAGTTGCGAGAGCATTGACTGCAGGCTCTGCACCGTGAAGGGTGTCTGCGTCGTCTGATCGCCACTGCCGTCCAGGCCGACCACGAGCCCATAGCCGATCAGCTGGTTCGGGCGCACGCCCTGGATGCTGGCCAACTCCTTGATGCGCTCGGCCATCACCGGGGTGCAAAGCGAGGCGGCAAGCACGAGCGCCACCAGTGCCTGCAACAGGCGCGGCGTCCGGTGACGCAGCGAGCGCGCCGGAGCGGGTCGGGTGGAATCGTCATTCATCATGGAGCTCGTCTGCATTAAGGGATTTGGCACGGTCAGATCGGAAGGAAGCTGAGAAAGAAGCGGCTTAACCAGCCCACGGTCTGGGAGCGGTCGATGTCGCCGCGCCCGCGGACTTCGAGCCGGGCGTCGCCGACCTTGGTGGAACTCACAACGTTGCCGGGGCGTACGGTGGCGGGGTCAACCACGCCGGAGAAGCGCAGCACCTCCACGTTCTGGTTGATGCCGACCTGCTTTTCCCCGGATACCACCAGGTTGCCGTTGCCGAGCAACTCGATCACGGTTACGGTGATCGATCCCGTGAAGGCGTTGTCCGCGCCGGTAGCGCCCTTGCCTTCGAAGGTGTTGTTCGACGTGCCGGAAGCGCCGAGCTTCGGAATGAGGCTGGAAGTCGCTGGCACGAATGGCAACTGGGCTACTGTCGCCTCCACGCTGCCCTTGCGGGCAACCGTGCTGTTGGCGCTGCTGCGCGCCGAGGTCTTTTCCTGGATCTCGATCGTCAACAGGTCACCGACCAGTCGGGCACGTCGATCCTCGAAGAGACCCCGAAAGCTCGAGGCCTGATAAATCGCGCCGTTGGCGACCGGCGCGCGCGCGGCGGCGACCGCGGCGATCGTCGCCACCGCGGTCGGCTCAGGGCGCACCGTGGTCGGCTCGAGCACCGTGACCTTGGGCGTGGTCGCCATGCACCCCGCGAGGAGCATGCCAGCGAGGACCGGCAAGAAGCGCAACGCCAGGCGCGAGCGCATTGTCGGCCCGGGCAGCGCGGCAAGCCGGGCGGGCGGCGCGCGGCGGACCGGAACAGGACGACAGGTCTGCACGATGTGGGTTCTCATCACAGTTGTGAAAGCCGCGCGAGCATCTGGTCGGAGGTCTGGATCGCCTTGGAGTTGATTTCGTAGGCGCGCTGCGTCTGGATCATCGCAACCAATTCCTCGACGACGTTCACGTTCGAGGTCTCCACATACCCCTGGTTGATCAGGCCCGTGCCATTGCTGCCCGGCGTGCCGATCGCCGGGGCTCCCGAGGCCGCCGTTTCATTGAAAAGGTTCTGGCCGTGCGGATCGAGGCCGGCGGGGTTGGCGAAGGTGGCCAGTTGCACCTGGCCGACCTGCACCGGGTTCGCCTGGCCGGCCTGCATCACGGAGATCACGCCGTCGGCGCCCACCGTGACGCTCACCGCATTGGGTGGAATCGTGATCGGCGGCGACATCGGCATCCCGTTGGAGGTCACCAACTGACCGGCTGAATCGACCCGGAACGAGCCGTCGCGGGTGTAGGAAACAGTGCCGTCCGGCATCTCGACGCTGAAAAAGCCGTTGCCGTTGACCGCCATGTCGAAGGTATTGCCGGTCTGCTGCAGGTTGCCCTGGGTGAAGATCCGCGCGCTCGCCACAGGGCGCACGCCGGTGCCGAGTTGAAGACCGGTGGGCAACTGATTCTGCTGGGTTTCCTGCCCGCCCGCCTGACGCATGTTCTGATAGAGCAGGTCCTCGAACACCGCATGTGAGCGCTTGTAGCCGTTGGTGCTCACGTTGGCGAGGTTGTGCGAGATCGTGTCGAGCTGCATCTGCTGCGCGTCGAGGCCGGTCTTGGCAATCCAGAGCGAACGAATCATGTTGAAACTTCCTTGTTCAGTTGGCGCGCGAAACGCGTCAGCCTTTGATCGACAGCAACTGCGCAGCTTTCTGCTCGTTGCCTTCGGCGGTCTGCAGCAGGCGCATCTGCATTTCGAACTGGCGAGCCAGGGCGATCATGCCGACCATCGACTCGACCACGTTGACATTGCTGCCCTCGAGCGATCCGCCCACGACGCGCACCGTCTCGTCGGAGCCCACCGGCGCTCCGCTCGCACTGCGCACCATGCCGTCGACGCCCTTGCGCAGGTCGGCGTTCGGCGGGTTGACGAGCTTGATGCGCCCAACGGGGACCGGCGGCTGGCTGCCCTGCTTCGCACTGACGGTCCCGTCGCCACCGATTGCGACATCGGCGTTCGCCGGAATCGAGATCGGCCCGCCCTCGCCGAGCACGATCTGGCCGCGCCGGTTCTGCAGCGTTCCGTCGGCACCGACCTCGAAGCCGCCGTCCCGGGTGTAGGCCTCTTCGCCGTCGGCGGTCTGCACCGAGATCCAGCCCTCGCCACGCACCGCGACATCGAGCGGGTTGCCGGTCTGACGCACCGGGCCCCCTTGCGGGTCGAAGCCCGCGCTTGCCTCGAGCGCCCAGACCCGCGTGGTGGCGGCGTCGTCCTGGCGCCCCGGCACCGCTCGAAACGCCATCAGATCCGAGCGAAAACCGGTCGTGTCGGCGTTGGCCAGGTTGTGGCTCAGCGCTTCCTGGCGCTGAGTGAGCGCCTTGGCGCCGCTCATCGCCACGTAGATCATCCGGTCCATGTCTGCTCCTTGCCGGCGGGTCGCTGTTCAGCGCCCGTTCGCGCTATCGCCATTGTCTGGATCAACGCAGGTTCACGATCGTCTGCATGACCTGATCCTGGGTGCGGATCGTCTGCGCATTCGCCTGGTAGATGCGTTGCGCGGTGATCATGTTGACGAGTTCGGCGGTCAGGTCGACGTTCGACTGCTCGAGCGCGCCCGACTGGATGACACCCAGGCTGCCGGCGCCGGCAGAACCGGTAAGCGGCATCCCGGAATCCTTCGTTTCGGCCCACTGGTTGCCGCCCAGCGGTTGCAGCCCCTGTGGATTGGCGAAGTCAGCGAGCACCACCCTGCCCTGCGCCTGGGTCTGCCCGTTGGTGTAGCGCGACAGGACGGTGCCGTCGGAGGCCACCGAAAAACCCGCAAGGCGTCCGGTAGCGTAGCCGTTCTGGGAAAGTTCCGAGACCGAGAACGGCGAGCCGAACTGGGTCATCTTCGAGAGGTCGATTGTTACCGGAAAGATGCCACCGGCAGCCGTCGAGGTGGGCACATTGACGGTCGTCGACTTGACCGGGCCGGCCAAGCGGCCGTCGGCGCCGAAGGAAACCGTGCACAGCGCTTGCTTGCGATTCGGGTCAGCGGGATCAACCGGGGCGACTGGCTCGCCGATGGCATCGCCGTTGGCCGCGCCGTAGACTTCCCACTGGTTGTCCTCGAGCTTGCGAAAGTACATCGCCACCGTCTGCTCGGCGCCCTGCGAATCAAAGGCCGACAACGAGGTCGCGCCGCTGTAGCTGGTGGAGTCGCTCAGGCTGAATTGCCCGCTCCCCCGTTCAGCACGGGCGTCCAGATTGACCGTGACCGCGCCGGCGCTGGTCACCTTCGGGGCAATGTCGCCGGTCTGCACACGCAGCTCGGTCGGCACGCCAACGTTCACCTTGCCGTTCTGATCAGCCGGGTAGCCGGTCAGGCGGCCGCCCTGGGCGTTCACGATGAAGCCTTCCTTGTCGAGCTGGAACTGGCCGTTGCGCGAGTAGGTGAGTTCACCGCCGTTCGACATCCGGTAGAAGCCGCGTCCGTTCACCGCCATGTCGAGGGCGTTGTTGGTCGCGCTGATATCACCCTGAGTGAATTGCTGAGTGACGGCACCGACCGAGACGCCGATGCCGTTCGACGCGCTGCCCGCCCCATACAGGGAGTTGGCATAGACGTCGGCGAACTCGGCACGCGAGGATTTCGCGCCGACGGTGTTGGAATTGGCGACGTTGTTGCCAATGACATCGAGATTGCGGGAGGCGGCGTTGAGTCCGCTCAAACCCTGTTGAAAGGACATGATTTATCCCTTGGGAAAACAAGTGTGATCGGGCCGGAGACGGCGGATTGAATCGAGACTCACGGAATCGTGCTTCACAGGATGGCGCGGATGGCGGAAGCCGGCTGTGCCGCTCGGCCGCTCAGCTCGACGCGCGCGCCGCCTGGCGCCTGGGCCACTCCGTTGACCCGGGCCGGCACGAGCCCATCGACTTTGATCTCCGCACCGTCGTAGCCGGCACCGAAAACCCGCAGCCGGTACTTGCCGGCGGGCGCGGCCTTTCCGTTCGCATCGAGCCCGTCCCAATCGAAGGTATGAACGCCGACCTCGGAGTCACTCACTTCGTGGGCGTGCATGATCTTGCCGGCGCTGTCGACGATCTCGGCGCGGACCGCGCTCGCTGCCGCGGGCAGCTCGAAGCCCACGCGAGCGGTCTTCGACTGAGAGGGCAGCTGCGGCATCGAGGGGTCCGGGTTCGGCGCGGCCGATGCACTCCCGGCCCACTCGAAGTCCGTACCGGCAACCAGCACCTGGCGCCCGAGAAGGCCGACTGCGGAAACCGGTGACACCGCTGTCGAGGCCGCCGCCATCGTCGTCATCGATGCGTTCAGCTGTTCGATGCCGCGCACGGTGTTGATCTGCGCCAGCTGGCTTGTCACCTGGGCGTTGTCGAGCGGGTTCAAGGGATCCTGGTTGCGCATCTGCGCGACCAGGAGCTTCAGGAAGCGGTCCTCGGTGCCGGCGGCGGTGTCCGTGCCGGCGTCACCGGGGTTCGCAGAGCCGGCTGCGTTCGCTGCGTTCGTTGCAGCGCTGGTGCCGGTGCCGCCGGCCGGCTGGCTGCTTTGCGGCGGGCGTGTAGCTGTGATCGGGTCCAAGGAAGTTCCTTCGGGTCTATTGGCCCAACTGCAGCGTCTTGAGCAGCAGTTGCTGGGTGGTGTTCATCACTTCGATGTTGTTCTGGTACGAACGCGAGGCCGAGATCATGTTCACCATCTCCTCGACCACATTCACATTGCTTTGGGTGACGTAACCCTCGGCATCGGCGAATGGGTGTTTCGGGTCGTGCAGCCGTTTGCCGGGCGTGTCGTCCTCGATGACATTGCTCACCCGCACACCGAGCTGCCCGTCACTACCACCGGCGGTCTGCTGCGACTGGAAAATCACCTGGCGCGCCCGGTACGATTGGCCGTCGGGTCCTCCAACGCTGTCGGCGTTCGCCAGGTTCGAGGCAACTACGTTCAGGCGCTGGCTCTGGGCCGATACGGCGCTACCCGAAATCCCGAAAATGTCCATCATCGACATCGTTATCTCCTACAACCGGACAGTGCGCGCCCGAGCATCAATCGCCCCGGATCGCGCTGAGTACATTACGAACGCTGCCGTTGATGAAGCGCAGCGTTGCCTCGTAGCGCAGCGAGTTATCGGCAAAACTGGCTCGCTCTCGATCCAGGTCGACTGTATTGCCATCGATCGACGGTTGATCAGGCACCCGCCAGGACAACTCCGTGCCGCTCGCCGAACCGGCGGCCACGCCGATCGGGCGCAGCGGCAGATGTCCGGGCGCCGCCTGGGTGCTGTCGATCCGGACAGGCGTCAGCGCATCAGTGTTTCCTGCTGCCTGATGAAGCGCTTTCGCGAAGTCGAGGTCGCGCGCCTGGTACTCCGGCGTGTCGGCGTTGGCGATGTTCGAGGCGAGCACTTGCTGGCGCTCGGCGCGCAGGGCCAGCGCCTGGCCGTGAAACTGCAAATTAGCGGTAAGTCGATCCAGCATCGTGAGCCTCGAGCCTTTCCTGTTGGAGGCGATTATTCCGCCGGCCGCGTTCGGGCATGCGTGGATAAGCACGATATTTGTCCCGCATCTCTGCGCACGGCCGGACCATTCGGCGAGCTAGGCTGCGGCAAGTACAACTGAGGACCGCGATGATCCCGACCCTGCGCCGCACGAGACGATTCGGACCGGTCTTTTTAATTGCCACGCTGGCGGCCGCGGCGGTGGCAGCGCCCGCGCTCGGCGCTGCTCCGGCACCGGCAGCAGCGCCCACGCTAAGCGCTGCTCCTGCGCCTGCCGTTGCTCCTGCGCTCAACGTTGTGCCTGCTTCGCCCGGCGCTGGACCTGCAGCGGCCGACGCCACCGCGGCCGCCCGGACAGTAAAATCACCCGCGCGCAGCAAGGCCGCTGCGCCGAGGTCGAACGCCGCCCCGCGGGCGAAGAACGTCTCACCTCCAACGGCGAACGCCACCACTGCGCGGGGCGATAGCACTTCCGGGAAGTCCGGCACCGCTCCTGTGCCGAGCGACAACGTTCGTGCTTCGGCCAGCGCCGCTCAGGCACCGAACGGGGCCGCTCTTGCACGGAACGAGACTCCTCGCTTACGGAGCGACGCCGCTCCCGCAAGGCGCAGCGCGGTCGCTCCACCCGCCTCATCCCCCGCATCCCCCGCATCCGATCCAGACGCCCACCCTTCATCGGGGCCGCGCGCCACGTCGCCTGACCTGACCGGTTCGGACGCAGGGCTGGTCGACACAACTGCCGCAGCAGCTGATACCGCACAGGCGGCGCCACAATTACAGCGCTGGATCGAGGCGGCTGCCACCGCATCCTGGTCCAACAATCCGGCAGCGGCAGGGGAAAATGGAAACGCGCTGCGCGGCCTCGCCTCCGGCAGCGTTCGCGTGGAGGTCACGCTCGGCGCGCTCAATCCACGTCTGAGGCTGGCGGCCTGCCAGCGTATCGAGCCCTTCGTTCCGCCGAATGCACGCCTGTGGGGGCGCGGCTATATCGGCGTGCGCTGTATCGAGGGTGCTTCATGGACGACAATGCTGCCGATCACCGTCTCCGTCTTCGGGCCCGCGCTTGTGGCCAATCTGCCAATCCCGGCCGGGACAATCGCGGACCCACAGGCGTTCCGGGTCGAGGAAGTCGATTGGACCGCGGCGCCGGGCTTGCCGGTCTCGGATCCGGCGCTGCTCAGCGGCCGAGCGGTGGGGCGCCGGCTGTCATCGAATCAGGTATTGCGCGCCGCCGATCTGCGCGTGCCGCAAACCTTCACGGCGGGCGACCCCGTCCGGATCCGGCTCGTGGGCCATGGGTTTACGATCTCCAGCGAAGGCTTCGCGATGGCCGGCGCCGGCGAAGGCCAGAGCTTGCGAGTACGGACCGGTGCCGGCAAGATGCTGGTCGGGATCGTTCGTTCGCGAATCGTCGAAGTCAAGCTTTGAACACGAACGGCGAACCGCTACCGCTCAGCCCTAAAGTCCTCTGCCATGCTGCCGAAGATAGAGGCAACCGGACGTCCATCCTGAAGTCCGAAGGGGAATCGACATGAAAATCGGCAAACCCGCTGATATCCAACCCGCCGACGCACTCGCGCGCTCGGCCCAGGCCACTGCCGCTGCTCGCCAGGCAGGCACCGCCGGCGGCGGCAAGATCGAGCGCGCAGGCGCAGCCGACAAGGTCCAGTTGTCGGACACCTCGCGCAGGCTCGCAACCGGCGTCGAAGGCAGCGATTCGATCGACACTGCAAAAGTCGAGGAAGTTCGACAAGCCATCCGCGAGGGCCGCTTCCACGTGAACGCGAAGGTCGTAGCTGAAAAAATTATTGCCGAGAGCGCCGAGTTGCTCGAAACACTCACGCGGCAGCGATGAACGCATCCAGCGATAACCTGGGCGCCGAACCGACGCTCGAAGTCGGGCTCGCGCTGCTCGAGACCCAGCGCGATGCCATGATCGCCGGCGATACCGACCGGCTGGCCAGCATCAACCTGCGCCTGGCCAAATGGGTAGCGTCCCTGCCGCAGGCGCTGGCCGAATCGGGCAGCGCATCGCCCTCGATATCGAGTGCGGCCGTGACAGCGGTGCGCAGCAACCTTGCCATCAATGCTTCGCTCGCTTCGCGCGTCGCATCGGGTTCGGCACGTGCGCTCGAAGTCCTGCTGCCGGCTGCGAGCCGCACCTACGGCGCCGACGGGCGCGCATGCTCACCCGCTGTCTGGTTGCGCGCGCTCGCCGCCTAGTCGACAGAATCCCACCCGAGCTTCACGAGCAACTCGCTATTGCTTCCCAAGCGGAGGGGAAAGCCTTAATTTGAAGTTCCGCTACCCGACAGACGAATTTGCCTTGCGATTCCAGCATCGACACGAACCTCCTCGTCTATGTCGATGCCCGTACCCGCGACGCCGCAGGGAGTTCGCGCTGCTCTCGACCTCACGGTCCCTGCTCTTCATCAAGTACATCAGCGACAACGGACACTGCGGCTGAAGGTCCGGAATTCTCGAGGGCTTCAATCCGGCGCGGACTGCGCCTATCATGGCTTCGGCATTGCGATACCCGAGCGCTGCACCGATTACCGACCGGAGAGGCCATGAAACACAATCGCGCCAAGGCGGACGAGGATCAGGACAAAGGCACGCCGGTCTCGCCGCTCGAGGCAGTGCGCGAAGCCGAAGCGCACCACGTGGCACAGGGTCGCAACGACCCACTATCTGTCCATTTCGCCGGCGACCACGCCGCGCGGGCCGATCGAAGGCGTTTCCTGGTCGGATCCCTGGCAGCAGCAGGCGTCGCAAGCGAAATGGCGCATCCCGCGTTCGCCGCAGCGCCGCCCGGGGCGACCGAGCGCGAGGTGCCGCCGGACGCCGGCAAGGTCCAGGGCTATCCCCTGCTGGACGAAAGCTACGGGTCCCGCTCGCAATTCGAGACGGAAGTGCGAAAGCGCTTTGCGACAGCCACGCCGCAGTCCTCGTGGACGTTCACCCCGTTGGAAGCGAGTTGCGGAATCATCACCCCCTCCGGACTTCACTACGAGCGCAGCCATGGCGGCACCGCGGTAATCGACCCGACCAGACATTCGCTCTACGTGCACGGCCTGGTCAAGCAGCCCCGCAAGTTTTCAATGGCCGATATTCGCCGGTTTCCGGCGATATCGCGAATCATGTTCCTCGAATGCTCCGGCAACAGCGACACCGAGTGGGCGAAGCCGACGGCGAAGACCGTGCAGGGCACGCATGGCCTGACTTCCACCTCGGACTGGACCGGCGTCCCGCTGTCCACGGTCCTCAATGAAGCGGGCGTCCGCGGCAATGCCAAATGGCTGCTCGCCGAAGGCGGAGACGCAGCCGCCATGACGCGAAGCATTCCGATTGAAAAAGCAATGAAGGACTGCCTCCTGGCGTATGGCCAGAACGGCGAGGCCATTCGCCCCGAGCAGGGCTACCCCCTTCGGCTCCTCGTCCCGGGGTTCGAAGGCAACATGAATATCAAATGGTTACGGCGCCTGGAGGTTTCCGACGCACCGTTCATGACAAGGGAAGAGACGTCCAAATACACTGACATTCTGCCCAGCGGCAAAGCGGTGCAATTCTCCTTCGAGATGGAAGCCAAATCGGTCATCACCTCACCCTCGGGGGAAATGGTGCTCGACGGCCCTGGCTTTCATGAAATCACCGGTCTTGCCTGGTCCGGTCGTGGTGCGATCACGCGCGTCGATGTTTCCACCGACGGTGGCAACACCTGGCGAACCGCTGCGCTGCAAGGGCCGGTGCTGCCCATCTGTCACACGCGCTTTCGCATCCCCTGGACCTGGGACGGCAAGACCGCGGTGCTGCAGAGCCGTTGCACCGACGATACGGGCTACGTCCAGCCCACGCTCGGACAACTGATCGCGGTGCGGGGACTCAATGGCCCGGACGGCTCCGGATACCATTTCAATGCGATTCAAAGCTGGCAAGTGGCTTCCGACGGCAAGGTGTCCAATGTCCATCACTACTGAATGCGTCCTTGGCATGATGGCGGCCCTGGTCTTGAGCGCGCCGGTCTGTGCCGGGGAAGGACAAGACAAGACCTACGGCTTTGGCGAAACCCCGTCGGCAGACGAACTGGCCAGGTTTTTTTCGCCCCTGCCCGATGGTCGCGGACTTCCGCAAGGCTCCGGATCTGTCGAGCAAGGCCAGGTCGTCTATCAGGCGCAATGCGCGTCGTGCCACGGCGAGAACCTGCAGGGCGGCATCGGCAATCGCCTCATCGGCGGTCGCGGAACGCTCGTCAATGACGATCCGACGAAGGCGCCCGTCAAGACGGTGGAAAGCTATTGGCCTTATGCCACCACGTTGTTCGACTATGTGAAACGCGCCATGCCGTTCGATTCGCCGGGCAGCCTGAGCAACGATCAGGTGTACGCCGTTTCCGCCTACATCCTTTCCGAAGCGAAAATCGTTCCGCCGGATGCTGTACTCGACGCGGCTTCATTGGCCGCAGTCCGGATGCCGAATCGTGACGGCTTCATCCCCGATCCGCGGCCGAACAAATTTCCGTCGGTCGAGGACTCGCCGCATCAGATCATGGCAATCCCTGCATCGGCGAAGTGAGCACGGCCCAGGGGAGCCGAGCGCTGTCGAATGCTGGCGGGCTGCCCTAAAGCGCGATTACCGCGATGCTGCGTAGAGACCTGAGACGTACTCATGGAACAACTCCATCTTCGAGCGCACTTGCGCAGGACGCGCATGTCGGCTACTGCGTCCAGTTTTTCATCTTTGTGCGCAGCCGCGCTACCGCCTGGCTGTGCAGTTGCGAGACTCGCGACTCGGTGACACCGAGCACCGCGCCGATTTCCTTCAGGTTCATGTCCTGCTCGTAGTACATCCCCATGACGAAGCGCTCGCGCTCCGGCAACTCTTCGATCGCGGCGACCAGTGCATGCCGGAAGCGAGAATCACCGAGAAGCTCCGACGGCTCGCCCTGTGCGGCGGGCATTTGCCGATCCAGGAACTCCTCCTCACTATCGGAGCCGCCGAAGTCTTCCAGGTGCACGAGCTGAGCGCCGCGCGCGTCGCCCAGCATGGTCTGGTAGTCGGACAAGGACATCCCGAGCTCGGCGGCAATCTCGGTTTCGCTCGGTGCGCGATGAACCCTCTGTTCGACGCGCTGGATGGCGCCGGCGATCGTGCGCTGGTTGCGCCGTACCGACCTGGGCAGCCAATCGGAGCCGCGCAGCTCATCGAGCATCGCCCCACGCACGCGCTGCATCGCGAAGGTCTCGAACTGGGCGCCGTGGCCGGTTTCGTAACGCGTCATTGCGTCGAAGAGGCCGATCATGCCCGCCTGCACCAGATCGTCGACCTCGACGTTCGCCGGCAGCTTCGCAGCCATCTGGTTGGCGGCGCGCCTGACCATAGGGCCGTAACGCTTGATCGCCGTGTCACGGTCCAGGGTTCCCTGCGCGGTATACATTGGATAAGTCCCTACGGTACTCAATGGATCGTCTCGGCTTGCCGGTGCTCGATCGGCCGGACCCAACGCAGCGCGTCGGCGGCAAGTCGATCCCAGGTGCCTGTGTCGCTCGCTCCCGGAGCGATACTGCCGCCGAAGTCGAGTTGTGTATCGAGAAAGCGGGCGGCGGTTCCAGCCAGCCGCCGATGTGCGAGGCGCGCGCTGTCCGCCGAGACCGCAGCCTGGTAAGCGACGACATGATGCGACAGGTCGTACGCGAGCCCGACAGCCTTGATCTGTGCATACACCTGAGCAAGCGACGCGGCATCGGCACGCGCCAGCAGCACCAGGCGCCCGGTCAACCCGGCCGCCAGATCGGCCAGGCGCAGGGGCTCGGCAGCAACGAGCACGACATCGCAGGCCAGCCCGCAGCGCAATCCGCGCTGATACAGAGACAACGAGAGCGCGACCAGATCGTCGGCATCCGCGCCGTGCGCGAGCAGCCGGCACCCCGCGATGCGAACCACGTCCGTGCCACCCTCGTTCGATAACGCGCGCGCATCATGCTCGTCGCCACGCGCGGGCGGCTCGCCATCGAGCAGATCAATAAGAAGGGGGCGGCGCCCAGCGCGCTGCAGCGCGCGCGCAAGCGCCATCGCGCCCCGGCGATCGCACGCGTCGCCGGTGGCGCAGCCGAGCGGCAACAGCGACAGAGGCGCCGGCGCAAAGAGGCCGCGCAGACCGGACGCCTGGTCGCGCCCGAGTTCAAACACTGCGCGCCCCCGCATCGGCGCCGGGCGCCGCAGTCCAGGCACCGCTTGTCCCTGCGGTGAACAGCAGCGAAAGTTCCGCTTCCTCGAAACAGAACGGCGTCTGCCGCGGTGAACTGGCGGCAGCCATGGCGCGATCGATCAGCGATGTCGCATCGGGCCGGTGCCAGTCTTCAGGCACGCGTTGACCATTTGCGATGCCCTGCAGGGGGAGCCGATGTCGGATCACGCAGTCGAGCACTCCACCCAGCTGGACCGCCTCATCGATCTTGGACAACACGACGCCCGCTCCGCGGTCGGCCTGGTAGGCCTCGATGACCTCGTCGATTGCCTCCGCCTGCACGGCCGCGTTGAGCACGACCACCTTGCGTACCTGAGCGGACGACAGCGCCGCCAACAGGTCGTGGACCCGCGTATCGCGCTGGCCGACTCCGGCGGTGTCGATGAGCACCAATTTCTTGCTCGCGAACAGGTTCAGGATGTCCGCCAGGGTCGCAACGTCGTGGGCAACGTGCACCGGTACGCCGAGCAGCCGCCCGAAGGTGCGCAACTGATCCTGGGCACCAATCCGGTAGACATCGGCCGTGATCAGGCCCACCGAGTCGGCGCCGTGCTCGAGCGCGAACTGCGCACCGATCTTGGCCGCGGTGGTGGTCTTGCCCACTCCTGTGGGCCCGAGCAGCGCGAAGACCCCGCCATCGTCAAAGATGGTCTGCCCGGGGGTGTCGACACGCAGGTTTCGGCGCAGTGCCGCGCGCAACCACTGGTCGGACTCAGCATCGTTGAAGTCGACCGGCAGATGATCGGCCAGCTTGCGCGACAGCGCCGCCGAAAAGCCGGCCTTCATGAGCAGACGCAGCATCCGCGACTGGGCCGGGCGGCGTCGCACTCCCTCGAACCAGCTCATCGATTCGAGCCGATCGGAGAGAAAGCCGCGCATCTCGCGCAGCTCCGACATCAGGGCGCCGGCGTCAGCGTCGAGCGGACCTGCAGGCGCCATCGAACTGGCGATGCGAGGGCCGGCCCGGTTGGACGGGGCCTGGTTGGGGGTGGCCTGGCTCGACGCAGCCCGGCCCGGGGCGGCTCGGCTTGCTGCGATATCCGCCTCATAGGAAGTCTCGTGCGAACCGGCGCGAGCAGGCGCCGGGCTGCTCCGCGAAGCGCCGACCTGTGGCGCAGGCCGCCGCGACCAGCCGCGATCGGAGTCCGGGCTGCCTTCGAGAAGGTCAACCACGGGTGACGTCTCGGCCTGCTGGGCCCGGGTTGGCGCCTCCCTGCCTGGCGATGCAAGGCCAAGCGCCGGGAAGGCGTCGCTCGCGGGCCCGCGAGCGAGTGCGGCAGCAAGGCTCATGGCATTGTCCGCTGATGCGTCTTGCGAACGCCGAGGGTGCTCGCTCGCGATGTCGTCCGCTGCCATCTCCTGGCGGCGCTGGCGGCGCTCGCGCACGTAGGCCTCGAAGTTCACGGTGCTCATCGAGTCGTCGTCCTCATCGGGCGACGCCTGTGCCTGATGCCCTGCACGCGGCGCTGGTTGTGCGACCGATGGCTTCGCCCGTTCGGGCTTGCTCGCCTGCGCTGCCAGGGGCACGGGTACGGGTACCTGCCCGGTCGGCACCGAATCATCGGCCATCGCGAGAATCTCGACGCCTTCGGGCACCGCGCGGTTCTTCAGGATGATCGCGTCTTCCCCGAGTTCCGCGCGCACCCTGGTGAATGCCTCTCTCGTGGTGGCGGCCACGTAGCGTTTGATGTTCATTTCGCCTCTCCAATGAGTCGTCCAATCCGAATTGAATGGGTATCCGGGATCTCGGCATGGCCGAGCACCCGCAGCCTGGGCGCAGGCTTCTTGAGCAGTCGCGCGAGCGGCACGCGGATGCGATCAGGCACCAGCAGGCAGGCCGGATGGCCCTGCTCTTCCTGGCCCTGCGCGGCCTGGCCCCCCGCGGCCATCAGGTACTCCGCCACACCGGGTTCGAGAGCTCCGCCCCCCGGCTGGGTCAGCGCCTGCACCAGCAGGTTCTCGAGTCCCGGCTCGATCGCGATCACGCTCAGGTCGCGGACCGCGCCGAAGGTCTGCTGCACAATCGCGGGTGCCAGGGCGATCCGGACTTCCCGGGTCAGTTCCGCCGGGTCCTGAGTGCGCGCGCCGTGCTCGCCAAGCGTCTCGACGATGCCGCGCAGATCGCGCACGTGAATCGATTCATCGAGCAGGTTCTGCAGCACCTTCTGGAATACGGGCAGCGGAACCAGTTTCGGCACAATGTCGTCGGCCAGCTTGGGTGCGTACTGAGCCAGATGCTCGAGCAACTGCTGCGCCTCGGCTCGGCCGAACAACTTGGCGGCGTGCAGCTGCATCAGATGGTGGAGATGCGTCGCCACGACCGTTGCCGGATCGACAACGGTGTAGCCGGCCGCCTGTGCAGCGTCGCGCTGGCGCTCGTCGATCCAGGTTGCCGGCAGGCCGAAGGCAGGATCGCTGGTTGCCGTGCCGACGAGCGGAACATTGGCGCTGCCGGGGTTGATCGCGAGGAACATCCCCGGGAAGGCCTCGGCCTCGCCGACCACCACACCCTTCAGGGTCACCCGGTAGGCGGTCGGCTTCAGTTCCAGCTGGTCACGAATGTGAACCGCCGGGGGCAGGAAACCGATCTCGCTGGCGAACTTCTTGCGCACGCCCTTGATGCGCGACAGCAGGTCACCGCCCTGCTCCTTGTCAACCAGCTGGATCAGCCGGTAGCCAACTTCCAGGCCCAGCATGTCGACCGGCTGCACATCATCCCAGCTCGCCTCGCCGTTCGTGGTGGCAGCCTCCACGGCGGGCGCCTCGACCGGCTCCTTCGACTGCTGCTCGGAGAGCCACCAGGCCAGGTAGCCGACCGCGCCCGCGAGCCCCAGAAACGCCAGGTGCGGCATGCCCGGCACGATGCCGAGCAATGCGACCACCCCGGCCGTCAGGCCAAGCGCGCGCGGCAGCGACAAGAGCTGCTTGGCGACCTGGCCGCCCATGTCGTCGTCGTCGGCGACGCGCGACACGATCAGGCCCGCCGCCACCGAAATCACGAGCGCCGGGACCTGTGCCACCAGCGCATCGCCGATCGCCAGGAGGATGTAGTTGTTGGCAGCCTGATCGATCGACAGTGAATGCTGGACGGTCCCGATCAGCAAGCCGCCAATCATGTTGATGAAGACGATCAGGATGCCGGCGATCGCATCGCCGCGCACGAACTTGGATGCGCCGTCCATCGATCCGAAGAAATCTGCTTCGCGAGACACCTCGCTGCGCCGACGTCTCGCCTCGGCCTGGTCGATCTGCCCGGCATTCAGGTCCGCGTCGATCGCCATCTGCTTGCCCGGCATCGCATCGAGCGCGAAGCGCGCCGACACCTCGGCGATGCGGCCCGCACCCTTGGTGACGACGACGAAATTAATCACCGTGATGATCGCGAACACGATGATGCCGACCGCGAAGTTGCCACCGATCAGGAAGTTCGCGAATGACTCGATCACCTTGCCGGCGGCGTCGGTGCCGGTGTGGCCGTGCATCAGCACGGCCCGCGTCGAGGCCACGTTCAGCGACAGACGCAACAGCGTGGTGACCAGCAGCACCGAGGGAAACACCGCAAAATCCAGCGGCTTGATCGTGTAGGTTGCCACCAGCATCACCAACAGCGCCAGCGCGATGTTGAAGGTGAAGAACAGATCGAGCAGCGGCGCCGGCAGCGGCAGGATCATCATCGCCAGCACCAGCATGATGACGATCGGTGCGGCCAGCGACTTCCACGGCGGCAGGTTCAGCATGATGCCGCCGATCTGCACCCGCTGTCCGCCGTCGGCCTGCGCGCCGGCGACTCGCTTCATTCCCTTGGCGCTCATCGTTCGTCACCCTGCGCCTGGGAAGCGCCGGGGCCGCGCTGCGGATCCAGATCGGGCGGAACGTCCACCTCGCCAGGCGCGCGCGGTGCGGCGCCGCGACCGGGTACCCATTGCCGCAGCTGATAGACGTAGGCCAGGATCTGGGCCACGGCGGTATAGAGCGCGGCCGGAATCTCCTGGTCGAGCGCCACGTGCGCGTAGAGCGCGCGGGCCAGCGGCGGCGCCTCGAACAGTGGCACCCTCGCCTGCTGGGCCAGCTCGCGAATCCGGGCGGCAATCATGTCGGCGCCCTTGGCGACAACGCGCGGCGCGCCCATGGCGCCGTCGTCATAGCGAATCGCCACTGCGAAGTGCGTCGGGTTGGTGATGATCACATCGGCCGAGGGCACGGCCGCGAGCATCCGGCGGCCGGCAATTTCGCGCTGCCGCGCCCGCATCCGGCCACGCAACATCGGATCGCCTTCCGATTCCTTCGATTCCTGCTTGGCCTCCTGATGGCTCATTCGCAGATCGGCGCGATGCCGGAACCACTGGAACGGAACGTCGAGCATTGCCACCGCGGCCAGCGCACCGAGAAGGCTCGCCAGGCCAGTAGCCATCAGCGCGGCGCCGCCATTCAGGCCCTGCGCCAGCGGGCGCACGGCCAGCCCGGCAAACTCGGGCAGGCTCGTGACGACGAACCAGCCGCCGATCGAAAAGAGCGCCGCCGCGACCGCCAGGAGCTTGCCAAGCTCGACGGCGCCGCGCACCGAAAGGATCCGCTTCAGGCCACTGAGTGGGTTCAGCTTCGAGGGGTTGATCTCGAGCGGCTTGCCCGAGAGCACCAGGCCGCCGGGAATCAGCGAGGCCACAATGGCGGCCACCGCGAGCCCTGCGATCAGAGGCAAGGCGGCGAGCAGCGCGTCGCCGCCAAGCGAGGCGAGAAACCCCGGCAAGCGCTCGGGAGCCAGCGCCGCGACCCGGTCGAAGCGCAGGGCGCCGCGCAGCATCTCGATCGTCGCGCGGACCAGCGAGGGACCGATCGCGATCGCCGCCAACAGGGCCGCACCGAGCACGATGAAGTGCCCGAGATCGCGCGAGCGTGGCGCCCGGCCCTCGTCGCGCGCCTTTTGCAGGCGGCGCTCGGAGGCAGGGAGTTGTCGGTCTTCGCGACTGGTATCGTCGGACATCGCTCGCAGTAATCGGACTTCGAATCGAAGGGTTCGAAGCGGATTATTCGCGGCGCGGGGAAAACTTAAGTGTCGATAAGCGGCCGGGTGGCGGGTCTATTCTCCCGGCGCCTTCGGTCGAACCTCTCGATGGAAGTCCTGCTTCAGGGCCGCTCCTGGCTCTCCGAAGGCGCTGCCCGCCCCTCGATGTGCGTCGCGAGCCCGGCCCCGCCATCGAGCGCCGCCTCCGCGGTGGCGGCGTCGGGCGCATCGATCTCGGGGCCGCGATAGACGCTCTCCTCGGCGTCGCGGTTCAGCACCGCGATCGAGATACGCCGATTCATTGGATTGCGCGGATTGTCGGCGTCGAACATGACCGATGGTCCGAGGCCCGTTACCCGCACGATCTTCGATTCGCTCATTCCACCGGCGACGAGTTCACGGCGCGAGGCGTTGGCCCGGTCGGCGGACAACTCCCAGTTGGAGTAGCCCCGTTCGCCGCTGCCATAGGGCGCCGAATCGGTGTGCCCGGCCACGCTCACCCGGTTCTCGACGCTGTTCAGCACCTTGCCGATCTCGTGCAGCAACTCGCGCATGTAGTCCTTCACGATGGCGCTGCCGCTGTCGAACATCGGCCGGTTCTGTTCGTCGACGATCTGGATGCGCAGGCCATCGGTTGTCATATCGAGCCGGATCTGCGAGCGCAACTCGGCAAGCTTCGGGTTCGACAGGATCACCGATTCCACCTGCGTCTTCAGTCGGGTGAGTCGAGCCCGCTCGGCGCGACGCAACTCGGCGCGCAGCGCCTGGAGATTGACCCGCTTTTGCTTGGCTTCCACATCGCCGCGGCGCCGGGCGCCGATCGTGCGGGTCAGCTCGTCGCCGCCGCCGTGAATCAGCGACGAGCTGTCCCCGGCGCCGGAGCCACCGGACAGGGCAACCTTGAGCGGCGTGCGGAAGTACTCGGAAATGCCCTGCAGGTCGCCCTGCGCAGTTGAACCGAGCAACCACATCAGCAGGAAGAAGGCCATCATTGCCGTCACGAAGTCCGCGTAGGCGATCTTCCACGCCGAGCTGCCGTGGCTGCCGTGCGAGACCTTCTTGATCCGCTTGACGATGATCGGGCGAACCGCCCTGTCGGTACCGGACATCGAGCGCCGCTCCCTGTCAGGCCCGCTTCTGCTTCACGTGCGCCTCGAGCTCCGAGAAGCTCGGGCGTTCCGTCGAAAACAGCACCTTGCGGCCGAACTCGACGGCAACCGCCGGGGCGTAGCCCTGCATGCTCGCGAGAAGCGTAACCTTCACGCACTGCAACTCCTTGGTGCTCTCGTCGCACTTTTGCTCGAGCAGCGACGACAGCGGCGCAACGAAACCGTAGGCGAGCAGGATGCCGAGAAAGGTGCCGACCAGCGCGTGCGCGATCATCTCGCCCAGCTCCGAGGGCGGCTTGCCGACCGAGCCCATCGTGTGCACCACGCCCATCACCGCAGCCACGATCCCGAAGGCCGGCAAGCCGTCGGCGATCTTCTGGATCGCGTGCGGCGGCACCATCGCCTCGTGATGGTGCGTCTCGATCTCGTTGTCCATCAGGTTTTCGATCTCGAAGGCGTTCAGGTTGCCCGACACCATCATGCGCAGGTAGTCGGTCATGAACTCGACCAGGTGATGGTCGGCGCTCACCCCGGCGTAGCGCTTGAACACCGGACTTTCGTCGGGATTGTCGACATCCTGCTCGATGGCCATCAGGCCTTCCTTGCGCGCCTTCATCAGCATGTCGTAGAGCAGCGCCATCAACTCCATGTAGCGCGCCTTGGTGTACTTGGAACCTTTCATCACGGAAGGCAGGGCGCCAAAGACGGCCTTCAGGACCTTGCCCGAGTTAGAAACCACGAAGGCGCCCACGGCGGAGCCGCCGATGATCAGCAACTCGAGAGGCTGGAGCAGCGCGCCCAGATGGCCGCCGGCGAGGGCATAGCCGCCCAGGACCGAGCCGACGACAAGCAGATAACCGATGATGACCAACATGCGCGACGAGCCCCCGGGGAACACCCGCGCGGCGAGACCTGCGGGTTACCCTTCCTTTTCGGTCCGGAACCCGGCTTCTTGAGCGGCGCGGGGCCTTTTGTCGGCGCCTGGCGAGCCAGAGGCGTTGACCGAGCCAGCGACGTTGCCCTGTCGATCGCAGCGGGGGAAGCCGGTGGCGGAGCGGGTGGCCGAGCGCGCGGCGGAGGCGGCAACGCTCAAGCGCGCAGCGTCTCGGTGAAGTCTCGTCGGTCTTCAGGTGCGCCCAGCAAGCTGCGTTGACTTGCCTCGCAACTAGCGGTACAACTGTCGGTGCTCCGGGGTGCGCGCGCTGGCGTGCTGAGATCGAGACCCGCGAACTTGAACCGGTTAATACCGGCGGAAGAAGAGCCAGCCTGCGTATCCCTTGAATCCTGAAGGGCCGGGTTCACCTTTGGAGCCCCCGTCAACGGTCACGAAGGAGTTCCTCGATGACAGGCCAGGCCGCGGCGCAAGAGTCCCTGCTTGGCGCATCGGAACCGGACAGGAACGTTTCCGGGGCAATCGTCCGCGCGCACGCCCACGACATCGTCGCCGACGTGCTCGCCTTCATCCAGCGCGACACATGCACCGACGAGGCGTTCGAAGAACTTGCCTTGCGCCTGTTCGCGTACCAGTACGCCAGCAACGACGCCTTCAGGCGATTTTGTCAACGCCGCGGAAGGACCCTGCGCAACGTGAAGGGCTGGCGCGACATACCGGCCGTTCCCGTCGACGCATTCAAGGATCTGGAGCTGTCCTGCCAGGCGCCGGCATCTTCCGACCGCGTGTTCATGACGAGCGGCACGACCCGCGGCGATGTGAGGGGTCGGAACCGCCACCCGACGCTGGCGGTGTACGACCGTTCGATGATTCTCAATTTCGCGCGCCGTTTCATGGGTGAAGTCCCGGAAATCCGCATGGGGATCCTTTTTCCGGAGGAAGCGGTGCTGCCCAATTCGTCGCTCGCTCATTACCTCGCGCTGGCCGTGCGCGAGTTCGGCGCTCCCGGAAGCCGCCACTTCGTCGGCACCGATGGGCTGGCGGTCGAAGCGCTGTGCGAGGCACTGCGCGATTGCGAGCGAAGCGGGGAGCCGTACGCTCTGCTCGGCGCCACCTACAGCTTCGTGCATCTGCTCGAGCGGCTCGCGCAGCAAGGCTTGTCGTTTTGCTTGCCGCCGGGCAGCAAGATCCTGGACACCGGCGGCTTCAAGGGCCAGTCACGCGCATTGCCGATGAATGACTTCTACGACGAACTCTCCACGAGCCTGGGCGTCGCGAGGGCGCACTGCATCAACATGTACGGAATGACCGAGCTGAGCACGCAGTTCTACGACGCGGGCAACGCCGTGCTGCCATCGGTCAAGTCCGGGCCGCACTGGATCCGCTCGCGGCTGCTCGATCCGCTGTCCAGGCGCGAGGTGTCGCACGGCGAGCGCGGTCTGCTGGCGCACTGCGACCTCGCCAACTTCAACTCGGTGTCGACCGTCCTGACCGAAGACATCGGCAGCGCAGTCGAATCCGGCTTTCTGTTGCTTGGGCGGCCCGAAAGCGCACCGGCCAAGGGCTGCTCGTTGTCGCTTGAACGCTTCATTCCTGCGGTATGACGGCGTTGCGCATTCTGTACGGCGATCGCCACCTCGCCGCTCGGTGCTTCGCGCACACGGCGAAGGCATGACCGCATTGCGCACGGTTGCCGGCTACCTGCCCGGCCTGGAAGAGTCGGAAGTGCAATGGCAAACCCTCGCCTTCGAATCCGCCGGCTCCCGGCTCGAAGTCGCCGTGCCGGTACTGACCGCCGCGCAGATGGCAGCGCTGGCCGCCCGCGTCGAGGAGGCGAGCCGGGACTGCCTGAAAGCGCTCACGGTGTCGCAGGTCATTGCCATCGTCGATCGGGCGATCGCGCGCCTGCTCGACCCTGCCGACCCGTATCGTCGGCAAGCCGACCAGTGGCTGCCGATCATCACCGGCTACGACGCGCAGATGGTGCGGCTCGGGCTGACGGCCTTCTTCAAGACGTTCCGGGCGCCGCAACTGCGCCGCTTCGTTGCCGAGGATTTTGCCAACCCGAAGCTGCTCGACGAATTCCAGCCGGCCCCGAAAGGCGGCGCGACCAGGGCCTACGGACCCGGGCTGCTGGTCCACGTCTGGGCAGGCAACGTTCCGGCGCTGCCCTTGTGGAGCCTTGTTTGCGGCCTGCTGGTAAAGGCCGGCAACATCGGCAAGGTGCCCAGCGCCGAACCGCTCTTCGCCGGGCTGTTCGCCCGGCTGCTCGCCGAGATCCATCCGCCCCTGGCCGCTTGCCTTGCGGTCGTGTGGTGGAAGGGCGGCGACGAAGCGCAGGCCGCTGCCCTCTTCGATCGGGCCGACGTGGTGCTCGCCTATGGCGGCAACGACACCCTGGAGCAGATTCGTCGCCAGGTGCCGGTCACGACGCGCTTTCTACCGTACGGCCACAAGCTCGGGTTCGGCATGATCAGCCGGGCCGCGCTTGATGCCCGCGGCGCGCTGAGCACGGCACGCGCCGCAGCCCACGATGTCGTGCGCTACGACCAGCAGGGTTGCTATTCGCCGCACGTCTTCTTTGTCGAGCGTGGCGGCAGGATCGCACCGCGCGAGTTCGCGCAGTATGTCGGCGGCGAACTGGCCAACCTGCAGCATCGCTTTCCGCGCCGCCGCCTCTCGCTCGAAGAGGGCGCGAGCGCCGCCGGTTGGCGCCAGAAGCTCGAACTGCAAGCGTTGTCTGCCGAAAATGTCGACCTGATCGGTGACGGCGACGCCCCCTGGTGCGTGGCCTACGTCGATGAGGCGCAACCGCTTGCGACCTCCGCCCTGAATCGCACGCTGCAGATCGTGGCGGTCGACACCCTGGAGCAGGTCGTCGCACAGGTGGCTGCGCACCGACCGTTCCTGCAGACGGTGGGCCTGGCCGCGGCCCCCGCGGAGCTGCTTCGCCTGGCCGAACTGCTCGGCGAGGCGGGCGTGACGCGCATCGCCGCGATCGGTTCCATGACAGCCCCGGAGGCGGGCTGGCACCACGACGGGCGCTTCAACCTGCTCGATCTGGTGCGGATCGTCGAGGTCGAGCAATCGGCCGAACTCGCGGCCGAGGCGTTCGCGCCCTACCGGGACTAGCGCCCCGTGGGTGCCGTGCCGGACGCCTGGAAATTCCTCGACATGAAGGCGATCAGCTTCGCGTATCCGGGCTGGCCGCCGACAGTACGCCGCGTGGACTGGGATATCGACGAAGGCGAGTTCCACTGCCTGGTCGGGCGCAGTGGCTGCGGCAAGACCACCTTGCTGAAACTGGCCGCCGGGTTGCTGCATCCGGGCGAGGGCAGCGTCAGCCTGCAAGGCAGGCCGGTGCTTGCACCCGGCCCGCAGCTGGGCTTCGTCTTCCAGTCGCCGACTCTGCTCGAATGGCACCGGGTGCTCGACAACGTGTTGCTGCCGGTGTCGCTTCAGCACCCGCCGCGGCCGGAAGAAATCGACCGGGCAAGGCAGCTCTTGTCTTCGCTCGGCCTGTCCTCCCACTTCGAACACTACCCGCGACAGTTGTCCGGAGGGCAGCAAAGCCGCGTCGCGCTGGCGCGCGCGCTGATCCTCGAGCCTGCATTGCTGCTCCTGGACGAACCATTCGCTGCACTCGACGCGATCACCCGCGAAGAACTGCAGATCGACATGCTGGAGCTTTGCCGCCGGCGGCGCACTACCGTCTTCTTCGTCACCCACGACATCGCCGAAGCGGTCTATCTGGCGGACCGCGTGGCGGTGATGGCGCGCGGCCACATCGTCCAGGACATCCGGATCGATATCGCGAAACCTCGGCCGCCGGCGGTCCGCTACGACGCTTCGTTCAACCGGATCTGTGCCCGACTGCGCGGGGCGATGGACGACGCCACGGCATGAAGCGCTACCTGGCGCCTTCGCGCCTCGCGTCCCTGGCCCTTCTCCTCGTCCTGTTGCTCGCATGGGAAAGCTTCTCGCGCACTTACGGGCTGTCGGCACTGGTGCTGCCCGCACCCTCCGCCGTGCTCGCTTCGTTGTGGAAAGGCTTGTCCAGCGGCTACTTCCTGCCCCACATCGTGGCCACCACGACCGAACTCCTGGTCGGACTCCTGATCGGCTGCGCGATGGGCTTCGCGAGCGGTGTAGCGATGGCCGAATCGCCCCTGCTGCGTCGCCTGCTCATGCCGTACATCATCACCAGCCAGGTGATCCCGAAGCTCGCGCTGATGCCGCTGTTCATCGTGTGGTTCGGCTTCGGGATGACCTCCACGGTGGTGATCACCGCGTTGATCTGCTTTTTTCCCTTGCTGGAGAACACGATGACCGGCCTGCAGCAGGTCGATGCAGATCGCCTGGAACTGTTTCGCATGCTCGGCGCCACGCGGCGCCAGACGCTGTTGCGCCTGCGGCTGCCGTTCGGCCTGCCCATCATCCTGGCGGGTCTTCGGGTCGCCGTGGTGCTGGCTCTCGTCGGCGCCGTGGTCGGCGAGTTCATCGGCGCAAGCCAGGGGCTGGGCGCGTTGATCATCGCCTCGCAGGGAATGATGGACACGCCGCTGATGTTCGCGGTGCTGGTCATCATTGCCGCGCTCGGCATGGCGCTTTACCTGGCCACGCTCGCCATCGAGAAGCGGTTGCTTCGACCGTATATCCACCTTTCCCGGCCGGAAGAACCATGAAACGATCCAATTTGCTGAACGCCGCCCTGCTCTTGATCGCCCTGCTGTTCGGGGCGGGCGCAAGCCGCGCCCAGACCCCGCCAGACATGCAGAAGATCGTCGTGGCCGGCTGGAGCAAGCCGATCACCGAGATTACGCCGCTGCTGGTCGAAGAAGACAAGGGCTTCTTTAAGGCCCAGGGGATCGACCTGGGCTACGTCTCGGGAGCCGGTGGCGGCGACGCGATCCGCAACATCCTCACCGGCCAGGCCGACGTGGCCTTCACCGACCCTGGATCCTTCTTCTCGGCGCTGGACAAAGGCGAAAAGTTGCGGGCGATCTACGACATCTATCCGCAAAACGTCTTCAATGTGGTCTCGCTGAAGTCGAGCAACATCACGCAGCCCGCCGACCTGAAGGGCAAGAGGATCGGCGTCTACAGCCTGTCCAGCGGCACCCGGCAGAACCTCCTGGTGCTGCTGCATCAGGCCGGCCTCGCCGAGTCCGACGCCACCATCGTCGTCACCGGATTGCTCAACTTCGCGCCGTTGCTGCAGGGCCAGGTCGATGCCACCGCGGCCACCGACACCGGCTTGCTCGCCGGCAGGCGCAAGGGTCTGGCCGACTTCGACGTCATCGAAGTCAGGAACTACCTCAATGTTCCGAGCGACCTCTTCGTCGTCCGCGAAGAGGTCTACCAGAACAAGCGTGAAACGCTGAAGCGATTCCTGAAGGCCTACCGCGACAGCGCTGCCTGGATGATCGCCGATCCCGAAGAGGCTGCGCGCCTTGCGGTCAAGCGCGCGATCGACGGCACCGATCCTGGACTGAACCTGGAAATCATCCGGCTGCGAAACGCCGCAAGTGTCTCACCGGTCACCCAGACGAGGGGCCTCGGGGCCTTCGACATGGGGTTGCTGCAAAAGGGCGCCGACACCTACCTGGAACTCGGGCTCCTGAAGCGCCCCATCCAGGTGTCCGAGGTGGTCAGCGAGGATCTCCTGCCCTCCCCTGAAGGGTCGATCCGATGAGTCCGGCTGGGAGAATCGATCAATCCGGCCGGGACGAGATCCGATGAATCCGCCTGAATGGATCGGATGAATCCGAAGGGACCGAGGCGATGAACTTCGAGGGCAAGGTCGTGCTTGTAACCGGCGCCAGCCGCGGCATCGGCAGGGCGATTGCGCAGGCTTTCGCGGTCGAGGGCGCGACCGTGGCTATCAATTATCTCAGCAACGATGCCGCAGCGGCCGAGGTCGTCGCCGCGTGCAGGGCGACGGGAGGCGATGCCTGGGCGGCAAAGGCCGATGTCGGCTCTGAAACGGCCGTGCAGGCGCTGGTGGAGCGCACGCTGGATGAAACCGGCCGGATCGACGTGCTGGTCAACAACGCGTTCAGATCGTATTCCTTCGATCCCGAGCAGCGCCGTTCGTTCAGCGCCCTCACCTGGCCCGACTACCAGGCGCAGTTCGACGGTGCGGTGGGAGCGACCTACAACACCTGCAAGGCGGTCCTGCCGCACTTCCGGCAGCGCGCCCAGGGCGCCATCGTGAACATCGTCAGCGATCTCGTGGAACGGCCCGTGGTGCCGTACCACGACTACACCACGGCGAAGTCGGCCCTCGTCGGCTTCAGCCGCAATCTCGCCGCCGAGTTCGGGCCGATGGGCATCCGCGTCAACTGCGTTGCGCCGGGCCTCGTCTACCCCACCGCAGCCAGCCACGCGGCTCGCGAAGCGTTCAGGGAAGAGATCGCAGCGGCGACCCCGCTGCGAAGAATCGCCCGGCCCGAAGACGTGGCGGGGGCGGTGTTGTTCCTGGCTTCCGACTGGAGCCGCTTCATGACCGGCCAGGTGCTGTTCGTGGATGGCGGACTGGTGATGAAGTGACAAGTCGAAGCCTCGTGACGAAGCTCAGTGGATCGTGCCCGCGCGTCGGCCCTTGCCGGCCCGCGCCGGCGGCTGGCACAGCCCGCACACGAAGCTGTGCTCGATCTCGTTGGCGTTGTTCACGAAGTGCCCTCCGCAGCGCGTGCAGCGCGTCATCGCAAGCATCCCCGCGTCGATGAACCGCACCAGGCGCCAGGCGCGCGTGATCGACAGCAGCGGCTCCACATCCTGCGTGCCGACCTCGGCCGCATAAAGCTGCCAGGCCTTGGCGATTGCGTCCACATCGTCGAGCGGGCTCGTCTTCAACAAATAGCCGTAGATGTTCATGAACAGCGACGCGTGAATGTTCGGCTGCCAGGACAGGAACCAGTCCGTGGAGAACGGCAACTGGCCCTTCGAGGGCGAGCGCCCCGCCACTTCCTTGTACAAACGCAGCAGCCGCTCGTAAGGCAACGCCGTCTCGGCCTGCAGCATCTGCAGGCGTGCGCCAAGCTTGATCAGCTCGATCGCCCGCGTGATCTGGCGGCTGTCGTCCAGCAGACTGCGCGGAACCGGAGCAGCGGAGCGGGCGGCCGAACCGGAGGCGGCGGCGCTCATGCGCGCACCGTCTCGGTGAAGTCGCCCGCCATCAGGATGCTCGCATGCAGGCGCGTGGCGCTGCGATCGCTCTCGGCCTCGGTGCCGGCCCGGCCGTGATCGGTCAGCAGCGACCACACCATCTCGTCGTCGAAGCGGAACCGGCACATCAGCATGTTGCTGGCGGACACCTTCATCATCTGGCTGGGCGAGAGCGCATCGACGATGTCGGCCGTCTCCTCCGATACGCCAAGCCGGTAC
>CAJDTU010000009.1_pt1 | contig 60846 bp, 55 predicted proteins | sample 7389901 | NCBI WGS metagenome assembly CAJDTU01 (sample SAMEA7055649, study PRJEB34461) | soil metagenome | biome: terrestrial ecosystem; feature: Peninsula; material: soil | place: Antarctica | collected 2016
CGCGCGCAGCTTTGTGCAGGCGCCCATTGGGCTTCTTGACGGGCCGCAATTCGCGTCCCACGGTTTGGCTCACTCTCCGAAAAATAGTAGTAATCGTAATACCGCCGACACATGGACGGCGATAAGTTGTCGATTTACATGAGGAGGACCGATTGGGTATCGGTCATGGCTTTATTACACTTCACGGCTATTGGAAGCACGATAAGCGTCGCTGCCGACGCTTGCCAGATTCCGGATAAATCGCCTGGTCAGGCAGGCATAGTTTCGAAGGACTCGGATCGAAGGGTGCCCAGCGTATTTCTCGCTGCCATCACCACGGTTTGACGAGGGCGTCAAGATCGCTCAGGAGAGCCCCGAACCCATTCAGTGATCCGGTAGCCGATCCCGTTTCGCGATCGGTGCGGCACACTCGAGCGCAAGCGCCACTGCGGCGGCGTCAGGCTCTCGAAATACACGTCGCCTTGCGGCTCGAGTTCGATCTCGGTGACCAGCGCCCGGTCGGCGATGTGCACCGCTTCGGCGAAGAGCTGCGCGCCGCCGATGATGAACAACTCATCGGTCGCGATCGTCGGGTCGGGGCCGGGTTGTCCCGCCAGGATGATGGCTGCGGTGAGGGATCGGGCGCCCTCACACCCGAGATGTGCCCATCCCGGATCGCCAGTCACCACGATCGTGCGGCGCCCCGGCAAGGATCGACCGATCGATTCGAAGGTGCGCCGGCCCATCACGATCGGGTGGCCAGTCGTCGTGTCCTTGAAGTAGCGCAGGTCCTCGGGCAGATGCCATGGCAGCGCGTTATCGCGCCCGATCACGCCATTGCGCGCCCGGGCAACGACGAGGGTGACGCGAGGCAGGCGTGGCTGCATCACACCGCCACCGGCGCCTTGATGTGCGGATGCGAGCGGTAATCATGGACGACGAAATCCTCGAAGCGGTAATCAAAGATGGATCCGGGGCGGCGCACGATCTCGAGTCGCGGCAACGGCAACGGTTCGCGGGCGAGTTGCTCGGCGGCCTGCTCCAGGTGATTCAGGTAGAGGTGGCAATCGCCGCCGGTCCAAATGAAATCGCCGAGTTCCAGGTCGCACTGCTGGGCGACCATGTGCGTGAGCAGTGCATAGGAAGCAATGTTGAACGGAGCGCCGAGGAATACATCGGCGCTGCGCTGATACATTTGGCACGACAGTCTTCCGCCGGCCACCCAGAACTGGAAGAAGGCGTGGCAGGGCGCAAGCGCCATGTCTGGAAGGTCGGCCACGTTCCAGGCCGACACGATCAGCCGGCGAGAATCAGGATCCTTGCGGATGCGCTCGATCACATCAGTGATCTGGTCGATCTCGCCGCCTTCGGCGGTGCGCCAGTGGCGCCATTGGTAGCCGTAGATCGGGCCGAGTTCGCCATGTTCGTCGGCCCATTCGTTCCAGATATTGACGCCGTTCTCGCGCAGCCACGCCACGTTGGTCGAGCCCTGCAGGAACCAGAGCAATTCGTTGATGATCGAGCGATACCGCGCTCGAGCACGTGGTTCATCAGTTCCAGATACTGTTTCATGGCCAAACGCCTCACCTGATGCCGAACGCTTCGGCAGGCTGCCCGGAATCTGCCGGGCGATCGTTCCCGGCGGGCTCTGCCGGCCTGTCGGGATCGACCGATTGTTCGGCCTGGCCGGCGCCGGAGGCTCGGTCCGGATCGCCGGGCTGTTCGTGCTCGGCCGGCGCGCCGGGCTCCGACGGCGGAGCCGGCTCTTCGGCCGCCGTGTTGGCGCTCCCCGGCGCGGCGCCCGTGGCCGGAACCAGAGCGGGGGTTGGAGCGAACGCCGGAACGGGCTGAGCGACGGCTGAAGGCGCGCGCGTGGGCGTGCGTGGCGCGAAGCCCCCAGGCGAAGGGGCCGGCGACGATACCCCCACCGGGGACACCATCGACGGTGTGTCGGCGCGATTCGCTCCCGCGCTCAGGATCGCGATGTCGGGCCGCTTCGGCGCCGGCAACTCGACGCGGCCCCCGCCCTGTTCGATGACCACGCTGTCGGCGTGCACTTCCAGCAGGCGTGCGTGATCGCTGATCTTCGCGCCAGCCAGGAAGGCGATCGGCGGCTTGCCGTCGATCGACAGCACGGCGGTTGCCCGGGTGCTCGACGCGGCAACGCCAAGCACGCGGATGTTGGAGGGCACCGCTGCGCTCGGACCGGCGTCGCCTGCCGAGGGCGCCGCGCCGAACAGGCGTGAGGCCGTGTCCAGGTCAGGCGCCTTTTGCCAGTCGACAAGCGATCCGGCCGGAGCGATCGCCACGCGCGGCGCGAACAACTGCAGCGCCCAATAGGTCGCGGTGCCGCACAGCGCAGCGAACAGCACGGCGGTGACCAGATACGATGCCCATCGGCGCGAACTGGCCGGCGATCTGAAACGCATGGAAGGGCTATGCCGAGATGTGAAAACGGGCTGCTATCATAGCCCGCCTCAATCATGCAACTTTCCAGGAGTAGCGATGCACCGACCATCGGTCGATGGCAGGGCGCGGTCGCGCGGTTTTACGCTGATCGAGATCATGGTGGTGATCGTGATCCTCGGCGTGCTGGCGGCGATCGCGGTGCCGCGGATCATGAGCAAGCCCGACGAGGCTCGCGCGAAGGCTGCGCAGACCGAAATCGCGCAGATATTGCAGGCACTGGATCTGTATCGTCTCGACAACCAGCGCTATCCCACCACGGAGCAGGGCCTCCAGGCGCTTGCGACCCGGCCGGCATCCGAGCCGATTCCGCCGAACTGGAAGGCCTACCTGAAACAGGCGCCGACCGACCCGTGGGGCAGGCCCTATCAGTATCTGAACCCCGGCGTGAAGGGGGAGATCGACGTTTTCAGCTATGGCGCCGATGGTCAACCGGGTGGCGAGGGCGTGGATGCCGACATCGGGAACTGGTCGCTGAACCGCTGAGGTACGGCTCCATGCACGGTTTTGGTGCGCCGAGCGGCGGCTTCGCTCCGCCGGGGCGGCACCGCTTCAGATCGTCGGGGCAGTGCGGCTTTACCCTGCTCGAGATGCTGGTCGCGCTCGTGATCGCCGGGATATTGGTCGGTGTCGCCACCTTGTCGATCGGCGCCTTCGATCGCAACCTGCGTTACGAAGCCGAGCGGCTTGCGCAACTCCTGACCCTTGCCCGCGAAGAGGCGTTGGTGCGCGGGGCGCCGATCCGCCTCGAGGCCGACGAGGATCGCTACCGGTTCGCGATCTGGCGGGACCGGCGATGGCAGCCGATCCTCAACGATCGGGAATTGCGCGAACGTGCCTGGCAGCGCCCGACCCGGATATGGGTCGAGCGGGTTGACGGACGCTCGGTCATCGAGTTCGGGCGTGACCAGGTCGGCGTGCCCTTCGCGCTGCACGTGGAGCGCGAAGGCGAGAAGTTCTCCATTGTTTCGAACGGGCTCGGCTTGTTCGAGCTGCGCTGAGACACAACGCCGTGAGGCGAGGCGAGAAACCCATGCGCGGCTTTACGCTGATCGAGGTGCTCGTGGCGATGGCGATCGCCGCGATCGCGCTCATGGCGGCGATGCGCGCCACCAGCTCGCTGGCCATCAGCAGCGCTGGATTGCGGGACCGGACGCTGGCTCAGTGGAGCGCAGAAAACCGGCTCGCGCAGATCCGCCTTGCCGGCGAATGGCCGGCGTTGGGGCGGCGCGAATTCGATTGCAGTCAGGCCGGCGTTGCGCTGATTTGCCGCGAACAGGTGTTCCAGACGCCGAATCCACAATTCCGCCGGGTCGAGGTTGCCGTCTTCGATCCGGCCTCCGAGCACCGACTGTCGCGTCTGGTCGGCTTTTCCACGAGGCTGCCATGAAGGCGGCTCGACGCGCGGGCGGCTTCACGCTTCTCGAGCTGCTGATCGCGGTGTCGCTGCTTTCGGTGCTGGCGGTGCTGAGCTGGCGCGGCATGGAGTCGGTGCTGCGCGGTCGCGACGCGATCGTGCTCCGGTCCGACGACCTGCGCTCGCTGAGCATCGCGATGGCCCAGATGGAGGAAGACCTGCGTCGGTCGTGGCCGGTGCGTTTGCTGAGTCTGCCGACGCCCGCCTTGGGCTTTCTGGCTGGCGATGATCGCGAGCCCCCGTCGCTGGCGCTGCTGCGTGTCGGTTCCGCAGATGGGCCGATGCAGGTCGAGCAGGTGATCTGGCGCCTGCACCAAGGCGTTTTCGAGCGCGGCTTTCGCGCCTGGCCGATGCCTGTGGAAGGCAGCTCGGCGCCTGATGTTCCGTTTACCTGGCAGCCTGTCGTGACTGAAGTGCAGGCGGTGGAGTTCCGCGGCTGGTCGGCCGGTCGGGGCTGGCAGCCGGCGTCGGCGCTGGCGGGGCCGCTCGCCCAGCAGGCTGCCGTCTCGCCGGTGTCGGACGATTCGGGTGCGTCGCCGCGGGCATCGGCTGCACCGGGCGCGACGCCGGGCGCGTCGCCGGCGAGCAGCCCGCCGGCGCAGAACGTGCCGCCTTTGGTCACTGGCGTGCAGATGGTGCTCGTGCGGCGCGGCGAACGGATTGTGCGCATCTTCGCGGTCGCCGATTGATGGCCTTCGCGCAGCGCGGCGTAGCGATCATCAGCGTCTTGTTGGTAGTGACGCTCGCGACGCTGATCGTGAGCGGGCTGTTCGCGCGAGAAATAGTGACCGTGCGTTCGGTGGAAAATCGTCTGGCGCTCGCGCAGGTGCGCTGGGTCGAAAGCGCCGTGCTCGACTGGGCCGAGGTCGTGCTGCGCGTGGATCAAGCCAGCACTGCCGGCGTCGATCACCTGGGTGAGATCTGGGCCATGCCGGTGGCCGAGACCCGGCTCGACGAGACCGTCACTGGTGGCGCGCAGTTCGGCGACGCGGACAGCAACGCAGTGATCGCCGGTCAGGTGTCGGACGCCCAGGCCCGGTTGAACCTGAACAACCTGGTGATTTCCGGGGTTCCTTCGAAGCCGCACAGGGAGGCTTTCGAGCGCTTGCTCAGGCTGCTCGGGCGCCCGGAAAGCCTCGCCCTCGCGCTGCAACAGCGCCTCGGGCAGGCTTATCGGCCGGTCGTCGAGGGGCGAAAGCTGCCCGCTACGGCGCTGCCCATGCTCCAGGTCGCAGACCTGCGCTCGGTGCCCGGCTTTGATGAAGCGACTGTTGCGGCGCTCACGCCGTTTGTCATCTTCCTGCCGAAGAGCATTCGCCTGGCGCGCTCTACGGCCAGCACCGAGAGCTCGAGAGTCAATATCAATACCGCATCGGCCGAAGTGCTGGCGGCAACGATTCCGGACATCGATCTGCAGGCCGCTCGTCGGTTCGTCGAGGGGGTGCGGCAGCGCACCTTCTTTGCCAGCCTGGATGCGGCGCGCGCGCTGTTCGACGGCTCGCCGGTGCTGCCGCCGAACCTGCTGTCGGTCGGTTCGGACTTTTTCCTCGTGACCGGAGTGGTACGCTTCGGCCGGGTCGAAGCGCAGAGCGAGTCCCTGTTGTATCGAGGAACCGGCGGCGTGGAAAGGGTATGGCAGCACAGATACTGAGGAGAGGACAGGCAGTCGTATGGGTGCCGCCGCGCGCGATCGGTGAGCGCGCGTTCGCCACCGAGGCCTCGCTGCTCGTCATGTTGCCGGCCGCCGCGATGCAGTTGCTGCTCAACGCGCCGCACGAAGCCGCCGTGACTGCCGAAGCAGGCGCCAGCACGGCTCGCTACGCCCGGGTCAGCTTCGATGCGCTGCCGCCACTCAGGTCGGTCACACTGGTCTTCGATGCGCGCGATGTCACCCTGCTGCGCGCCAAGGTTCCTCCGCTATCCGGTACTCGCCTGCAGCAGGCGCTGCCGAACATCGCCGAAGACTCGCTGCTGCAGGATCCGCAACAATGCGGCTTCGCGCTGGGTCCGCGCACTGCTGAAGATGAGCGCCTGATCGCAGCTATCGACCGGGCGTGGCTGGAACACGTGATCGCTGCCTTCGAGCGCCGAGGCGCCAAGGTGCAGGCTGCCTGGCCCGCGCAGCTTGCGCTCCCGACCGGCGGCTCGAGCGCGGCATTGGCGTGTGTGAACAGCGGCCTGGCGCTGCGCACCGGGGCGCTCGACGGACTGGGCTGGAATGCCGCTGACGAAGCATCGCAGCGCGCCGAGGCGATCGTCTCGCTGCTGCAGGCGGCCTGGCCGGCGGAGCAGGTCCTGGCAGAGAACGCTTCGGCGGCGGGCGAGATCCCCGGCGAGGCCCGGCCCTCCGCCGAGCCCCCGCTCCCTGGCGTTCGCCGGCTGACAGTATTCATCGACGGGCCGGATTGGCAGCCCGCGGTGATGCTTGCCGCCGAAGAGCTCGGATTTTCGGCCGATGTTCGTTCGCTGCCGCTGCCGCTCGCAGCTCCCATCGACTTGCTGGCGGCGCGCCACGGCAATGCGGCGCGGCGCTGGCTGGCCGACATCGAATGGCGCGACTGGCGCGTGCCCGCCGCGCTCGCCCTCGCCACGATCGTCGTTGCCCTGCTCGGCCTGAACCTCCAGTGGGGCATGCTTTCGCAAGAGCGCACCGAGTTGCGCGCATCGATCGAGCGGCGCTATCGCCAGGCGTTTCCCGATGCACAGGTGATCGTCGATCCCGTGCTGCAGATGGAGCGCCAGGTTGCCGGGTTGCGCACACGCGCCGGACAAAGCGGGCCGGAAGACTTCATTCCCCTGCTGACCCGGTTTGCGCAAGCGCTCGGAGCACAGTCGGCCGACTCGCTGGCCGGCGTCGACTACCGCGAGAACCGCTTGCGCGTGCGGTTCCAGCCCGGCCAGTTCGACTCGCGCGCCGCCCGCCAGTCCCTGGTGCAGGCAGCGCAACGACTCGGGCTCGGATTGAAGTTCGATTCCGATCGCGAACCCACAGCGTCGGTGACTCTCCTGCGTTGACCCGCCCCTTCCATGCTTGAAGCCCTTTTGCAGCGCTGGCAACTGATGGCGGCACGCGAGCGCCGATTGCTGGTCGGCGCCGTTGCCGTCGTCGTGCTCGCGGTGCTGTACCTGCTGCTGGTCGAACCGGCGTGGCTGGGACGACAAAAGCTGCAACGCGAACTGCCCGTGTTGCGCACCCAGCTGGCTCGCGTCGATCAACTTGCCGATGAGGCGCGCCAGCTGGGCGCGGTGCCGGCCGGCACCGATACGCCGCAGGCGCTGCGCGCGCGCCTCGAGCAGTCAATCGACGCTGCGGGGCTGCGCCCGGCGCTGGTTACGCTATCCGGGACCGGCTCCCTGTTCGATGTACGCTTTCGCGGCGTGCCGCACTCGGCCTGGCTCGCCTGGCTTGATCTGGCGGTTCGCGAGACTCGCCTGCGCGTGATCGATGTCGCGGTCACCCGCGAGGCTTCGCCGGGGCTTGTGACGGCGCGCGTCGCGTTCGAGTCGCCGCGCCAGGACACGCACTAGTATCATGCTGCGCTGGATCCTCCTTGGCCTGGTGGGCCTCGCCGCGATCATCGGCACTGCCGTTGCGACTGCGCCGGCCCGATTCGCCGACCTGGCGCTCGACCGGATCACGCTCGGGCGGGTGCGGCTTGCCGAGGCTGCGGGCACGGTGTGGCATGGGTCCGCCCGCCTTGTCTTTGTCGACGTCGCGGGCGCGAGCGAGCAACGGCTGTCGAGCGCCGGGGTGGCGGTGCCGGGGCGGTTGTCCTGGACCGTGCGCCGCTGGCCGCTGCTCTTCGGGTTGATCGATGCAACGCTCTCGACGGAAGGAATGACCGAGCCGGTGCGGCTGCAGGGCGGTTTTGCCGAATTGCGGGTCGGCCCGGGCGCGCTGTCGCTGCCGTCGGTCGATCTGAGCCGGCTCGGCTCGCCGTGGAACAGCATTCGGCCATCCGGCTCGCTTGCGCTGCGCTGGGAGGCGCTGACGCTTCGCAACGGGGAGCTGGCCGGGCAGGCAACAATCGAGTTGCGCGACATGGCCTCGGCGATGACGCCGGTGCGCCCGCTGGGCAGCTATCGCGTGAGTATCAATGGCCTTGGCTCGCGTACCGAACTCGGTATCCAGACGCTGATGGGGCCCCTGCAATTGTCTGGCAACGGAACCTGGGATGCGCGCGCGGGACTCAAGTTCGTTGCCCAGGCAAGCGCCGACCAGAGCGAGGCGGCCAGGCTGCAGTCGTTTCTCGGCCTGCTGGGCCGCCGCGACGGAGATCACACCATCATTAAAATAGGGGCATGATCGTGCATCAGGTATGCGAGCGCCGGCTCGTTTCAGTACGAGTGGCGGGCGCCGCAATGGCGGCGGTCTTGCTGTGGTCGTGGCCCGCCGGATGGCGACCGGTATCGGCACAGACGGTGCTCCAGGGCGAGGGGCGAGGAAGCCAGCCGGACAAGGACGCCATCACGCTGAACTTCAAGGACGCGGACATCGATTCGGTGATCGGCGCCTTCGGGCACCTGCTCGATCGCACCTTCGTGATCGACCCGCGGGTGCGCGGCAAGATGACGCTCGAAACACCGCGCCCGGTGAGCCGGGAGCAGGCTTATCGGCTGTTGCAGTCGGCCTTGCGTTCGCAGGGATTCGCCGTCGTCGAGACCGGCGCGCTGACCAAGGTCGTGCCCGAAGCCGACGCGAAGCTGCAATCGAGCCCGGTCACCGCCGGCCGGGCTCCATCAGCCGCCGGCGACCAGATCGTCACGCAGATCTTCCGGCTCACCCACGAATCGGCGTCGAACCTGGTGCCGGTGTTGCGGCCGTTGATCTCGCCGAACAACACGATCGTTGCCTATCCGAGCAACAACTCTCTTGTCGTCACCGACTATGCTGCAAACCTGCAGCGCATCGCGCGCATCGTCGCCACCCTGGACAGCCCGTCGACCGGCGGCGTGGATGTCGTTCCCGTTCAGTACGCGATCGCCGCCGATATCGCGATGACGGTCTCGCGGATGCTCGACGATTCGGGGCGGGCAAGCCCCGGCGCTCAGGTCGATGCCGGCCAGCGCGTGATGGTAATGGCTGATCCCCGGATGAACGCGGTGCTGCTGCGATCCACGAGCCCGGCAAAGATCAGCCTGGCTCGATCGCTGATCTCGCAGCTCGATCAGCCGAGCGCGCAGCCCGGCAACATTCATGTGGTCTATCTGCGCAACGCCGAGGCGATCAAGCTCGCCCAGACGCTGAGCGGAGTGCTCGCCGGCGGATCGGGCGCGGGTGGCCAGGGCGGGCTGGGCAACAACCCCGGGGCTTCCGGCCTGAACCCGGCGGGCGGCGCCTCGGGACTGGCACCAGGCGCCTCCAGTCCGATGGGTGGTCAGCTAGGGGGACAGATGGGCGGCGGCATCGGTGGCCAGCCCGGCGAACAGGGCGGCGGCGCGACGCCGCTGCAGCAATCGCCGACGCAAGCGGTCGTGATCCAGGCGGGCGGCGCCACCATAGCGGCCGATCCCTCCACGAACTCTCTGATCATCACCGCGCCCGAGCCGGTCTACCGCAACCTGCGCAATGTCATCGACAAGCTCGACACCCGCCGTGCGCAGGTCTTCATCGAGTCGCTGATCGTGGAGATCAGCGCCGATACCGCCGCCGAATTGGGGGTGCAGTGGCAGTTCCTGAACGCACCGGAGGGCACGACCCGGGTGATCGGCGGCACGAACCTGCCCGCGCGCGGCACCGGTGCGAACATTCTCGACGTCACGGCTAACATCGGCGCCCTTGCCACCGGCCTGAACCTGGGTGTGGTGCGCGGAACCACGACGCTTCCCGGACTCGGCACCGTCCTGAACCTGGGCGTGCTCGCGCGCGCGCTTGAAACGAAGGCGAACGCCAATATCCTGGCCACGCCGAACCTGCTTACCCTGGATAACGAAGAAGCCCGCATCATCATTGGCCAGAACGTGCCCTTCGTCACCGGTCAGTTCACCGCCACCGGTGGCGCCGGCGGCGCGGTGAATCCGTTCCAGACAATCGAGCGGCGCGACGTCGGCACGACGCTGCGGGTGAAGCCCCAGGTCTCCGAATCCGGTACGGTGCGAATGCAGATTTTCCAGGAAGTTTCCAGCGTGCAAAGCACCAACCTGGCGGCGGGGATCGTCACGAACCGGCGGGCGATCGAGTCGAACGTGCTGGTCGATGACGGGCAGATCGTGGTGCTCGGCGGGTTGATCGAAGAGCGCATCGAGGGCGGCGAGGACAAGGTGCCCGGGCTCGGTAACGTGCCGGTCGTGGGCCAGTTGTTCCGTTACGACACTCGCCATCGGGTCAAGACCAACCTGCTCGTTTTCCTGCGCCCGGTCGTGATCCGCGACGGTGATGCGGCCTACGGCGTGACCGCCGATCGCTATGAGTACATGCGCGTGCTGCGTGGCAACGCGAACCTGCCTGAGCATTGGCTGTTGCCCGATAACAAGCCGTCCGACCTGGTACCGCTGCCATTGCCACCGTCGATCCGGGCCGCCCAGGGGATTCCCGCGGGACCCGTTCCCGGGCTGGCAGGCGGACCGGCCAGCCTGGATCCGGACACTGCCGCGGCTGCGCGCGAGCCGGCGCCGATCTACGAGTCGCAGCCCACGACGGTCGTGCCCCGGGCGCCGAGCAACGAAGTCGTAGTGCCGCTCGATCGGCGCGTGACGCCCCTTTTTCCGAACCGGGGCGTTCCGCAGGCGTTGCCCGTGAAGCCTTCGCGGGCCACCCCGACGACGCCGGCGAGCGACGACGACGATGCCTGGCGCTTTGCGCCTGGCGCCCCGGATTGAGCGGCCTGCCGTTGTCGACCATCTCGCCATCGCGCTACGTGCCGTACGGGTATGCGCGAACCCACCAACTTCTTGTCGCCGGCCTGGAGGGCGACACCATCGAGGTGTGGATCGGCGATCGCACGCCGCGCCATGCGTTGGCCGAGTTGTCGCGCCTCGTGCCGATGCGCCTCATCACGGTGCACAAGGCCGCCGAGGAGCTGAGCGCGGCGATCTCGCGCGCTTATTCCCAGCAGGAGGGCTCGGCCGCTGCGGTCGTCGACGAACTCGGCAGCGATCTCGATCTCTCGCGTCTGATGCAGGACCTGCCACAAATCCAGGATCTGCTCGAGACCGAAGACGACGCGCCGATCATCCGGATGATCAACGCGCTGCTGACGCAGGCGAGCCGCGATGGGGCATCCGATATCCATATCGAGCCGTTTGAAACCCACTCGCTGGTGCGCTTTCGGGTCGACGGCACCCTGCGCGACGTCGTTCGCCCACGGCGCGAGCTGCACGCCGCGCTGGTCTCGCGCATCAAGATCATGGCGCAGCTCGATATCGCCGAGAAGCGCCTGCCGCAGGATGGCCGCATCACGCTGCGGATCGGCGGCCGGCCGATGGACGTGCGGGTTTCGACGCTGCCGACCGGCCACGGCGAGCGCGCCGTGCTGCGCCTGCTTGACAAGGAAGCCGGCCGCCTCGACCTGACCAGGCTCGGGATGAGCACCGAGACCCTGGCGCTCTTCGATCAGCTGGTGCGCCAGCCCCACGGCATCGTGCTGGTGACCGGGCCCACCGGGTCGGGCAAGACCACCACGCTTTATGCGGCGCTGGGCCGGCTCGAGGCGTCGACGACGAACATCCTGACAGTGGAGGATCCGATCGAGTACGACGTGCCCGGCATCGGCCAGACCCAGGTCAACGCCCGGATCGACATGAGCTTCGCCAAGGCGCTGCGCTCGATCCTGCGCCAGGATCCCGATGTGGTGATGATCGGCGAGATCCGCGATCTCGAAACCGCGCAGATCGCGGTCCAGGCCTCGCTGACCGGCCACCTGGTGCTCGCCACCCTGCATACCAACGATGCGGTGTCGGCGAGCACGCGGTTGATCGACATGGGGATCGAGCCGTTTCTGCTCTCGTCGTCACTGATCGGCGTGGTCGCGCAGCGCCTCGTGCGCAAGCTTTGCCCGCAATGTCGCGAGGTCGACCCAGTCACCGGAACCTGGCGCGCTGCCGGGTGCGCCGCCTGCAACCGCACGGGCTACCAGGGTCGCACCGGTATCTATGAGCTCTTCGTGGTCGACGATTCGATTCGTGCGCTGGTGCACAGCGGCGCCAGCGAATCCGCGATCCGCACGGCGGCGGTGGCAGCAGGCATGCACTCGATGCGCGATGACGGCGCACGCTGGGTCGAGGCGGGAATTACTTCCGCCGACGAGGTCATACGCGTGACCCGCGACTGAAGTGCCGGCATTTCGCTTCGAAGCGGCGGACGCGGCCGGACAGATCAAGCGCGGAGTGCTCGACGCGGATTCGGCTCGGCAGGCACGGGCCACGTTGCGCGAGCGCGGACTGGTGCCGCTCGAGGTGGTCTCGAACCAGGTCGGCGGGGACGTAGCGGGCTCCGCGCCGGTCCTGACCCGGCGCCTGCGCACCGCCGATCTTTCGCTGGTCACCCGTCAACTGGCCAGTCTGCTGTCGGCGCGCCTGCCGATCGAGCAGGCGCTCAATGCCGTCGTCGAGCAAGCGGAGAAGGCCGCCGTACGGGAGCGCTTCTCGGCCGTGCGCAGCGAGGTCGTGGCGGGCCAGACGCTGACCCAGGCGCTGGCGCACTATCCGCGCGACTTTCCCGATGTCTACCGCGCGCTGGTCGGCGCGGGCGAGCAGTCGGGCGATCTCGCGCAGGTGATGAGTCGGTTGGCCGACTATGTCGAGTCGCGCAGCGCGCTGGCGCAGCGCATCGTGCTTGCCTTCACCTATCCAGCGATCGTCACCGTGGTGGCGGGACTGGTGGTCCTGGCGCTCCTCACCTACGTGGTTCCCCAGGTGGTGGGCGTTTTTGCCCAGACCCGCCAGCAGTTGCCCCTGCTCACGGTCGGCCTGATCAACGTTTCGGACTTTGCGCGCGATTGGGGTGTCTGGGTCATCGTGGCGCTCGTGCTCGCGCTGACCGGCTTTCGCTTCGCCCTGCGTTCGCCTTCGTTCCGCCTCGCCTGGCATGCGCGGCTGTTGGGCGTGCCGATTGCCGGCCGGCTGATTCTCGGGCTGAACACGGCGCGCTTCGCCTCGACTCTGGGCATCCTGACGAGCAGCGGCGTGCCCCTCATCCGGGCGCTCGAGGCGGGCGCCCGGACCCTTGGCAACGACGCGCTGCGCCTGAACCTGGACGACGCGATCGAACGGGTCCGCGAAGGCGCGTCGCTGTCCCGGTCGCTGGCCGCGGGCGGGCGTTTTCCGCCACTGATGATCCACATGATCGCCAGCGGCGAGGCCACCGGCGAGTTGCCCCGGATGCTGGAGCGCACGGCGACGACCCTGTCGCAGGAGACGGAGCGCCGCACGCTCACGCTGACCAGCCTTCTCGAGCCCTTGCTGATCCTCCTGATGGGGGCGGTCGTGCTGGTGATCGTGCTGGCCGTGATGCTGCCCATCATGGAAATCAACGATCTGGTGCGCTGAGGCGGCGGACAGCACTCGCCGCTCGGTTCGGCCCCGGCCCACGAGTGTCTGTCCGTAGGCCGGCTTGGAGTTCTCGCGCACATCGATGCGTCGGGGGCGCACAACGGCGTGAGTTTCGACATGCCGTTTATCCGCCACGAGCGGATGCGCATCGGCCTGGCCTTCCCCGGGAAACCCATCGTGGGCACGATAGGGCAATGCATCTCGTTGACGAGCCTCGACTGCGACAGTCGAGGCGCGAGAGTGTGCAATCGGTGACTCGACTCATTCGTGACGGAAAGCAAATGAACGGGAACATGTCGGTGGTCGTTGAGCGCGAGTATGGCTCGTGCATGGATCAACTGCTGGCGGGCGAATGATGAGAGCGCACCTGACGCGCCTCACGAAGCGGGCGCACCTGGCGATTGCGGCGCTGCTTGTGGCCGCGCCGCTTGCCGGTGCCGTGGCCCGTGAGGCTGCACACGAGGCGAAGAGGGTGCGGGTCGCCTGCGATCAGGTGGCCGCCCAGGCCGTGCACGCGCATCGCATGCGGGTGAAAAACGCGATGACCAGGGGCGAGCTCTTGTGGACGGCGCAGATCGACACGGCCGGGTTCTCGCCGATGCTGCGTCGCCTTGTCACCGATAGCGTCGTGGCCGGGTTCGACGCCGACAGCGAAAGGAAGGCGCGAGCCGCCGCGATTGGACTTTGCACCCGCCAGCTTGCCAGCAATAAGTAGCGCTGTCGTCCGGGTTTGAGGCGAAGAGTTGTGCGGGCAGATCGAACGCCACCCCGGGGCGGACCCGGGAGGCGCTCGCCACGCAACGTTCAGAGCCGCAGGGCCGAAGCGTAGCCGGTCAACTCGAGATAGCCGGTGCCGATGACGAGGCCCGCCTGCAGCACAAGCACGGCGCCCTCCCAGTAGACGGCGCCGGTGCTCGCAGAGGTGTCGATCTCCTGATCGTCGAACAGCGGTTCGAGCGCAAGCTCGCGAGTGCGGGTTCGCAGCCGCATGGCCACCGGCCAGCGCGCGCCGGTTCGCGGCGACTGCCAGAAGCGCAGGGGGGTGAACTGCGCCGCAGCGGTGCCAGCGTTTGCGCTGTCGCTCCCGTTCTCGCGGGGGGCGCGGCGGGCCCACCCGCCGGCAAGCTCCTCGGGACTGATCCAGCGCGCGTCAGACCAGAGCGTACTGCCGTCGTGGCGGCGAATCCGGAAGGCCATCAGCGCGCTGCCATCGTTCAGGTTCAGCCCCACCCAATCCCAACCCACGGCCTGGGGATCCAGGATCTCCGATGACCATTCGTGATCGAGCCAGGCATTGCCCTTCACCGGCCGTGCCGGTTCGCGGTCGGGACCGCGCAGGGTACCGGCCACCGAAAGCTGCGGGCGGCTGTAGTACCAGCTGGCTTGCGTCGGCAGTGGCCCCTTGCGCGAGAAGCCGGCCTCGCCCTGCAGCACCGGTGGCCCGGGTGGCGTGAAGGCGAGATCGAGCCCCAGCTGATCATCTTCGATCCGGGCGAGAATCCGGTCGTCCGAAGCCCGCCAGAGCCGCCACGCGCGGATGCTCACATCCAGGTCGCTTTCCGAAAACTGCGCGAGCCCGAAGCCCGGTCGCGCCGAGCGTTCGGCGTAAGCCAGGCGGCCTCGTTGCGCCGATGCAATCGCCGCATGGGCAAACAGCAACTGAGTCGGCGCGAAGCGGCTCGGGTCGCGGTCATCGTGTCGGGTCCGGCTGCGAAAGAACGTGATCTGGATCCCGAACGGACGATCCTCGCTGTCACGCAGCCAGCCCGTCAGGTACCACCACTCGGTGCGATAGTCGGGATGCGCGCCGTGGTCGCGTGGAAAGGCGAGCGGGCGGCCGGGCGCCACGGCGGGCCAGTAGGGCGCCTGGCCAAGAGCGATTCGCGGCAGCATCGCGCCGGCCATGCAGAGGAGCGCCCGCCGGGACCGATGCACGAGCGAACGTGATGGTTGGTTCACCAGTCCTCCTTGACCGCCTGTACCGGAGCGACGCTGCTGGCCTGCCGCGCCGCAAGCACCGCGACCGTGACGGCCAGCACGATCAGGGCCAGGGCGCCGACGGCGAGGGCCGATACCGGCCAGATGACGTCCATCGTCCAGTGGAACGACTGCGGGTTGACCCGGTGCACGAGCACCAGGGCGATTGCTGCGCCGAGCGCCAGTCCCCAGGAGAGCGCCGCGGCAACCAGGGTGGCCGCCTCGAAGGCGAACTGCCGCACGATCGCTCCCGGAGTCGCGCCGAGGTGGCGCAGCATACCGAACTCCCGACGGCGGGCGATCGCCTCCGCAGACCATGCCGAGGCAACCCCGAACAGCGCCACCAGGATCGCGACAGCCTCCAGGGCCCAGGTTACCGCGAAGCTGCGATCGAAAATCCTGAGCGAAAGTTCCCGCAGCGAACCGACGCTGCGCACGATCAACTCCCCCGGGTCCGGCCCTGAATTCCGCACCTGCACGGCGACGTTCTCGATCGCCCCTCCAGGAGCCAGCCAAATCGCCGCATCGGTCACCCGCCGATCGCCGGTGAGCCGTCGCCAGGCCGCCAGATCGATCACGATTGCTCCGTGCTGGCGAGCGTAATCGCGCCACACAGCGGCCACGAAGAAGCGCTGCTGCGGCGCAGCGGCGGATCCCGACGACGAGGCGATCGAGGATTCGCCGATCGGCAGTGAAACGCGGCTGCCCGGTCGCCACCCGTAGAGATCGACCATCGCCTCGCTGACCCAGACCGGAATCGCGTCTGCTGGCGCCGCCAGCACCGCGCCGATGATCGGAAGGCGCTGTCCGGGCCGAGCGGAATCGATCGGACGGGCGAGCAAGGTCACAGGCGGACGCGCCGGATCGAGCGCGACCTGGCTCACGTGCTGGAACTCCACGCGCGAGACACCGGGGATGGCGGCGATCCGGTCTTGCGTGGCTGCGTCGAGCCCGGCCTGCGGACCGGTGCTGTCGATATGGGCGTACAGGTCGGCGGGCAGGATGACATCAAGCCAGATATCGACCGCACCTCGAAAACTGGTGACCATGATGGCCATCGACGAAGCAAGTGCCACGCTCGCCACGATTCCGCCCAGCGCCGCCCCGGAGCCGCCTGGTGTGGAGGCGACCCGCTGCGCAGCCAGCCAGGCCGAGGGCCCGATCCGGGCGATCGTGTCGCTGCGAAGCGCGGGTGCCGCGAGCCGGATGCCGGCCGGAACCAGCGCAATGCCGGCAATCAGCCAGAGCCCGATGGCGATATAGGCCGGCAAGGGTAGTTCGGCGATCGGTGGCGCGGCCACCAACGCGGCGCCGAGGACCAGCAGCGCAAGGGGCAGCGCCAAAGGAGTGCGCGGGGCGAGCAACTCTTCGCTCGCGCCACTGCGCAGCGCCCGTGCTGCGGGCCGCCCGGCGATCCGCCAGGCCGGCGTAAGGCCGCCGATCAGCGCCGTCGCGAGTCCGGCAGCACCGAAGCCAGCCAGCGAAGCGGCGTTGACCGCCAGGGACGGCGCGCTGCCGGCGAAGTAGCCGCCGCCGAGGTCGCCGCCTACCAACTCGAGCAGAACCTGCGCGCCAATGATTCCCGCCGCCAGGCCGAGGAGAGAACCGGCGATACCCGGCAACAGGGCGAAGCCGAGGGTCTGGCGCAGAACGAAGCGACGGCTCGCTCCCAGCACGCCGAGCAGCGCAAGCTCTCCTTGCTGGCGGGCCACCGTGAGCGTCATTGCGGCATGAACGATGAAGCCGCCGGTGAACAGCGCCACCAACGCAAGCACGGTGAGGTTGACCCGGTAGGCGCGCGACAGATTCGACATGCGCTCGTGTGCGGCCTGTGGCTGCACCACGGCCACCGCGGCTGGTAGCGCGAGAGTCGCCGGGTTGTGCAGATCGGCGACGCTGACGCCCGGCGCCAGGCGCAGATCGATCCGGGTCAAGCGGCCGAGCCAGCCGAACCGCCATTGCAAGGTTCCGAGATCCATCACAGCGAGTGCGACACCGCCCGCAACCCGGTCCGCGGTGCCCGCGATGCGCAGGGCGACAGTCAACGGGCCGGAGCGCAACTGCAGAGTGTCGCCGACCTTCGCCCCCAGAATCTCGAGCGCTCGCGGCGACAGAAAGATCGCGTCGTCGGCGAAGAGATCGGTGGCGGCGCCTGCTGAACTGCCGGTCTGTGCCGGGCTGGGCAGCAGATCCGGCGTAATTGCCGCAGCGCGCATCGGGTCGATGCCGATCACGCGAAGACGTGGCCACTCGCCGGTCGGCGCGTCACCGGCGGAGTCGCCGTTCGGCGAGTGCCCGTTCGAGGCGCCGTTCCGTAAGTTTCCGCTCGAGACGCTCGCCGGCACCGACACCTCGATCACCGGGCTGGCCTCGGCGACGGCTGCGGCATTCGCGATCTTCGGGTACAGCGCCTCGTCGAAGCTGCCCGTGCGCGCTTCGATCCGCGCTTGCGCCTGGCCGTTGATCACCGCCAGCGCGGCATCGAACTCCGCCAGCGCCGAGCGATTGACCAGATGAATGGAAAGCGCAAGCGCAACTCCGATCGCGATCGAGAACATCGCGACAAGCAGGCGCCCGGGTTGGGCGCGCAACTGCGCTGCCCATAGCCAGCGCGAGAGAGCAAAGCTCACGTCTCGTGCAGGCCGCCCGGGTCGAGCCGCCAGCGCCGGTCGGCGATCGCCGCGGCCTGTTGAGAGTGGGTGACCAGCAACAAAGTGGCGCCACCCGCGCGAACACGCCGCGCGATCAACGCCAACACCGCACCAGCGGTAACCGGATCGAGATTGCCGGTGGGTTCGTCGGCAAGCACGAGGCCGGGTCGGTGGACGAGGGCGCGTGCGAGCGCCACACGTTGCTGTTCGCCGCCCGACAATTCGCGCGGCATCGCCCCCCGGCGTTCCGAGAGACCCACCTGGCCGAGCAGTTCACGCGCTGCTTCGAGCGCGGGGGCGGGCATCATGCCCCCCAGCAGCAGCGGTACCGCGACATTGCGCTCGACGTTCAGATACGGCAGCAGATGGAAGGCCTGGAAAACGAAACCGATCCGGCGTCGGCGAAACTCGGCAGCGCCCCCTGAATCGAGCGAGCTCACTTCGATCTTGTCGAACTCGATCCGTCCGGAATCGACCGGCTCGAGCCCTGCGATGAGGTTGAGCAGCGTCGATTTACCGGTCCCCGATTCTCCCAGCAGCGCCACCGCCTGTCCCGCTTCGATGCGCATCGAGACCGCATCGAGCAACAGCCGTCCCGCGAACGACTTCGAAACGTGGTCGACAATCAGTGCGCTCAAGTTGCGAGCAGCTTGCGGGTGGATTTGCCCGTCATGCAGGGGGCCGGGACCGTGCCCGGTTCGCCCGGCTCAGTCGTGCACCGTGATCGAAGGCTCGCCCGGAACCAGTTCGCCGATCACGCTCGCCCACTCGAAGCCATCGCGTTTGAACGTCGCAAGCACCTCGTCGACGGTTTCCGGCGCGCAGGAAACCAGCAGACCGCCAGAGGTCTGCGGATCGGTCAAAAGGGCGTGCGCAAGAGGGTCCAGCGAGGGGGCGAAGGTGACGGCGTCGCCGTAGCCAAGCCAGTTGCGCGCGCCGGCACCGGTGACCACTCCGTCCGTGGCCAGTTCGCGCACGCCGGCGAGCAGGGGGATCGTCGACAAGGACAGCCGCGCTGCCACCCTTGCGCCCCGGCACAACTCGAGCGTGTGCCCGAGCAGGCCGAACCCGGTGATATCGGTCAGGGCGTGCACGCCATCGAGATCGGAGAGCGAGGGGCCCGGCGTATTCAACTGGGTAGTGCTCGCGATCAGCGCGGCGTAGCCCTCGGGCGAAAGGCGCTCTTTCTTCAGCGCCGCCGACAGGATACCCACTCCAAGCGGTTTGCCCAGCACCAGTTTGTCACCCGGTCGCGCTCCGGCGTTGCGCTTGATCCGGTCCGGATGAACGAGGCCCATGACGACCAGCCCGTAGATCGGCTCGACCGAGTCGATCGTGTGGCCTCCTGCAATCGGGATTCCGGCCGATGCGCAAACCGACTCACCCCCCTCCAGGATCAACCGGATCGATTCCACTGGCAATCGGTCGATCGGCATCGCCACGAGCGCGAGCGCCATGATCGGTCGCCCTCCCATGGCATAGACGTCGGAAATGGCGTTGGTGGCAGCGATCCGGCCGAACTCATAAGGATCGTCGACGATCGGCATGAAGAAATCGGTGGTGGCGACCAGCGCCTGCTCATCGTTCAGCTTCCAGACGGCAGCATCGTCAGCCGTCTCGATTCCTACCAGCAACTGCGGTGGTATCGGGAGGTGCGAACTGTTCCTCAGGATTTCGGACAGCACACCAGGCGCGATCTTGCAGCCGCAACCGCCGCCGTGCGAAAACGATGTCAGCCGGATCGGGCCGGGAGAAGAAGGCGCATTCATGTCATTGGAAGTGGATTTTGGCAGGAAGATTATGCGCCAACCCCGATCTGTCGATCCGTTTCACGAGATTGGGGCAGCGGTCACTAACTCTACGGCCCAAAAGAGACACACACTCCGCACGTCACCAATGAGCGGATGGCGGCTCGCAAGAGCCACTAGCCGTGACCCGAAATTCTCACCAACCGCCTTGCCGTGATATGCCTGGCGCGTCACGATGACACTTCTTTGGACTGTCACTGTACGTGCGATCCTGAACGCCAGATAAATTGCTTCGCTACCCAGCGGGTAAACGTGGCGGTTCGAAGCGGACCCGGAACTTCGGCGGTCAACCGCCATTGATGGAAAGGTAACGTGGAAGTCAAGACTCTCGTTCTTACCGGCGCCAGTCGGGGTATCGGCCACGCCACAGTCAAGCACTTCAGCGCCGCTGGCTGGCGCGTGGTGACCGTATCGCGGCAGGCGATGACCGACGAATGCCCCTGGAGCGCTGGCGCCGAAAACCATCTGCAGTTCGACCTGGGCGATCCAGCCAATTTCCAGCAAGGCATTGCCGGCCTTCGATCAAAGATTCCCGGCGGAAAGATCCACGCACTGGTGAACAATGCCGGCATTTCTCCGAAGCTCGATGGCGGTAGGCGCATCGGCGTTCTGGATACTGATTACGAGACCTGGCTGAAGGTTTTCAACGTGAATCTGTTCGCTGCGGCGCTGATCGCGCGCGGGCTGTTCTCGGAGTTGCGGGCGGGGCAGGGTTGCGTCATCAACATAACGTCGATTGCCGGGGGGCGGGTACACCCGTTCGCCGGCTCGGCCTATGCGACCTCGAAGGCCGCGCTGCTCGGATTGACCCGTGAGATGGCTCACGAATTCGCACCGCACGGAATTCGCGTCAATGCCATTTCCCCCGGGGAGATCGACACCGCCATCCTGTCTGCGGGCACGGACGAAATTATCAGGAACAACATTCCCCTCGGGCGCGTGGGCACGCCCGAAGAGGTGGCCGCGATGATCTTCTTTCTGTGCTCGGCCGACGCCATGTATATCAACGGAGCTGAGATCCACATCAACGGCGGTCAGCACGTCTGATTGCCGGGAGATATCCCGAGACGCTGCTCGTGGTCGCGTGCAGCAGTGATACTGCACGTGCAAGGGGAAACCGCGCGCCTGGACTGCAGCTCAATCGGCGGGTAGCGCGGGCAGGCAGCCGACAACCTCGCTGAAGCCTGCATCCACGTAAGTGATCTGCGCCGTGATGCCGCTCGCGAGCTCCGACAACAGGAACGCCGCCGCGTTGCCGACGTCTGCAATGGTCACGTTGCGCCGCAGCGGGGCATGCGTGGCAACGAAATCGAGGATCTTCGGGAAGTCCTTGATGCCGCTGGCGGCCAGCGTGCGGATCGGGCCCGCCGAGATGCCGTTCACGCGGATGCCGCGCGGCCCCAGGTTGTCGGCCAGGTAGCGCACGGCCGCTTCCAGGCTCGCCTTGGCGAGGCCCATCGTGTTGTAGTGGGGCACGACCCGTACGGCGCCCAGGTAGGTCAGCGTGAGCATCGCGCCGGCGCGCCCGCGCATCATCGGCTCGGCTCCCCGGGCCAGCGCCACGAAGCTGTAGGAGGAAACGTCGTGGGCGATCCGGAACGCTTCGCGGCTGGCGCCGTCGAGAAACTCGCCGGCGATCGCCTCGCGCGGCGCGAATGCGATCGCGTGGACCATGCCGTCGAGTCCGTCCCAGCGCTCGCCCAGCGAGGTGAAGAGCGCATCGATCTGGCTGTCGTCGGCGACATCGCAGGGAAATACCAGCGAGGAACCGAAGCTGGCCGCCATGTCGGTCACCCGGTCCTGGAAGCGCTCGTTCTGATACGTGAAGGCGAGGTCGGCGCCCTGGTCGCGACAGGCCTTGGCAATGCCGTAGGCGATCGAACGGTTCGACAGCAGGCCGGTAATGAGAATGCGTTTGCCAGCAAGGAATCCCATTCGGAGGTCTCCGCTAGAATCATTGATGATGGCCATTGTCGCACGCGTGAGACGACCGAAAATGCTGGGGCTCCGGGGAGGGCGCTCGTTCGCGATAGCGTTGCTCGACCGGTGGCGTCGCGCGTTCACAGGCGCCATGCGCCCGCCGCGACGCACGTTCCCACGAGGGACGCGCCGGCAGCGGCGTACGTTCATGCGCGTCTTCGCGGCCCTGGTTGCGGGCGCGCTTGCCCTGCCGGGCCTCGCGTGCGCCGCAGCGGCGCTTGCCTGGGGTAGCAAGCCGAAGTATCCGCCGGGTTTTGCAAATTTCGACTATGTGAACCCGGCGGCGCCGAAGGGCGGCACACTGAACCTGGCCGGCTACGGCTCGTTCGACAAGCTCAATCCGTTCACCTTGCGCGGTCTGCCGGCCACTGGCCTGACCGAGTTGATGTTCGAGACGCTGGCCGAGGCCAGCGACGACGAACCTTTCACGATGTACGCCCTGCTCGCCGAAGACATGGCCTTTGCCGACGATCAGTTGTCGATCACGTTCCGGCTGAACCCGGCGGCGCGCTTCTGGAACGGCGATCAGGTCACGGCTGAAGACGTTCGCCATTCGTTCATGGTGCTGACCGGAAAGCAGGCTCATCCGCGCTTCAGGCAGTATTTCTCCGATGTCTCGGGGGTCGTCGTTGTCGATCCGACGACCGTGCGCTTCGAGTTCGGCCGTCGAAACCATGAACTGCACATGATCATCGGCATGCAACTGCCGGTGTTCTCGCGCAAATGGGGCGAGGGCCAGGCCTTCGACCAGGTCGTGCGCGACGAGCCGCTCACGAGCGGCCCCTACCGCATCGAGCGCAGCGACTGGGGCCGCTCGATCGGCTATCGGCGCCGCCCCGACTACTGGGCCCGGGATCTGAACGTGCGCCGGGGCATGTTCAACTTCGACCGGGTCGTCTACAAGTACTTCCAGGACGAAACGGCGCGACTCGAGGGTTTCAAGGCGGGCGAGTTCGACTGGGTCGCCGAAAACTCGGCGAAGAACTGGGCACGAGGCCACACCGGCCGGCGCTACGACAGCGGCGAGATCATCAAGCGCGAGTTTCCTCACTCGAACCCGGCCGGCATGCAGGGCTTTGCCCTGAACACGCGTCGCCCGCCCTTCGACGATCGCCGCGTGCGCCAGGCGCTAGGCCTGGCATTTGACTTCGAGTGGATGAACCGGCAGGTCTTCTACGGTCAATACGTGCGCAGCACGAGCTACTTCACGAACAGTGAAATGGAGGCCAGGGGCTTGCCCTCCGCCGAGGAGCGGGCGGTGCTCGAGCCGCTGCGCAAGGAACTCGATCCGGCAGTCTTTGGCGAAGCACCGGTGCCGCCCTCGACCGATCCGCCATCGAGCCTGCGCCAGAACCTGCGCCGCGCCCTGGTGCTGCTTCACGAAGCGGGTTGGAACGTGGCCGACGATGGCCGTTTGCGCGACGCCGCGGGCCGCCCCTTGTCGTTCGAAATCCTCAGCTACTCCAAGGGGCTGGAGCGAGTCGCCGCCCCTTGGGCGCGCAACCTCGAAAAGCTCGGCATCGAGACGCGCCTGCGGATCACTGATCCGGCTTTGTACCAGAAGCGCATGGACGATTTCGACTTCGACGTTGCGATCCAGTTGTACAGTGCCAGTGCCACGCCGGGCAACGAGCTGCTCGAACGGTTCTCCAGTGCGGCGGCGAGCGTGCACGGCTCGGACAACGTGGCCGGCATCCGAGATCCGGCCGTCGATTCGATCATCGAGCAACTGCTGAGCAGCCGCACTCGCGCGCAACTGGTGGTCTATGCGAAGGTGCTCGATCGGGTGCTGCGACAGGGCTACTATCTCGTGCCGCACTTTTATGCGGCGAGCCACCGCGTGGCATTCCGGCGAACCCTGGCATACCCCGCCAGGCTGCCGCTTTACTACGCGCCCGACACGTGGCTGCTCAAGACCTGGTGGATGCGTGTTCCATGATTGGCTATATCGTTCGCCGGCTGCTGTTGATGATCCCGACGCTGATCGGGATCCTCTTCGTTTCGTTCGTCATCATTCAGTTCGTGCCGGGTGGCCCCGTCGAACAACTCGTCCAGGAGCTGCGCGGCGGCGGCATCGGCGGCGAGGTCGCAACGAGCGGCAAGACCTACCGTGGCGCGCAGGGCGTCGACGCCGCGCAGATCGCCGAGCTCGGCAAACTTTACGGCTTCGACAAGCCGGCCTGGCAGCGGTTCGGGGAAATGCTCGAACGCTACCTGGTGCTCGATCTGGGTACCAGCTATTCGTACCATATGAAGGTCTCCGAGCTGATCGTCGACAAGATGCCGGTATCGGTCAGCCTGGGGGTGTGGAGTTTCCTGATCGTGTATGCGGTGTCGATTCCGCTGGGCATCGCCAAAGCCGTGCGTGACGGCAGCCGCTTCGATGTCTGGACCTCCGTGGCCATCCTGGTGGGCTATGCGATCCCCGGCTTCGTTCTCGGCGTGGCCCTGCTGGTGTTGTTCGGCGGTGGCAGTTTCCTGCAATGGTTCCCGTTGCGCGGGCTGATCTCGGACAACTTTGAACAATTGTCGCTGGCCGGCAAGGTGCTCGATTATTTCTGGCATCTTGCATTGCCTCTGACTTGCCTGATCGTCGGCAGCTTCGCGGTCACCACCATGCTGACCAAGAACACGGTTCTCGAGGAGATCCGCAAGCAGTATGTACTGACTGCGCGTGCCAAAGGGCTTTCGGAGCGCCGCGTGCTCTACCGGCACGTGTTGCGCAACGCGATGATCCCGCTCGTGACCGCGCTGCCGGCTGCGTTCGTCGGCGCTTTCTTTACCGGGTCGCTGCTGATCGAAACGATTTTTTCGCTCGACGGGCTCGGCTTGCTCTCGTACGACGCGGTCATCAAGCGAGACTATCCAGTGGTGCTCGGTACCTTGTATGTGTTTTCCCTGCTCGGCTTACTTACCAAGCTGATCACCGACGTCGCCTACACCTGGGTCGACCCGCGCGTGAAGTTCGATGCGAGCCGGTGACGGAGGCGACCCGTGAACGAGGTGAGCCGATGAGCGGGGCAAGTCGTTGAACAGGGCAAGTCGGTGAACGGGGCGACGGCTGCGAGCCGTGGAGCTGTGCCGTCGAGAGTGCTCCCTTCCGTGCCAGCGCAAGAACTGCGAGACGAACCTGCGCCGGCCCACCGGCTTGGCGACGGATCCACGCCGGCGCGAGCACCCGTCGCGCACGGTTCTCTTTCACCCCGGCGGCGGGCCTGGCTGCGCTTTCGAGCGAACCGCCGGGGCTGGATCAGCCTTTGCGTGTTTCTCGCGGTGTTCGGCACGAGCCTCTTCGCCGAGGTCTTGTCGAACGACAGGCCGATCGTCGCGCACTATCGGGGCCAACTGTACTGGCCGCTATGGAACCATTACCCGGAGACCACGTTCGGAGGGGACTTTCGCACCGCCACCGACTGGCACGATCCGTTCATTCGGGAGCAGATGACCCGCAATGGCAACTGGGCACTGTGGCCTCCGAACCGTTACGGCCTCGATACCATCAATTACTTTGCCGCGAGCCCGAACCCGGCTGCGCCATCGGCGGAAAACCTGCTCGGCACCGACGATCGGGGGCGCGACGTGCTGGCCCGGCTTCTGTACGGCTTTCGGCTGTCGGTGCTGTTCGGCCTTGCGCTCACCGCGATCGGCGTCGTCGCCGGCGTGCTTGCCGGCGCCCTGCAGGGTTACTTCGGTGGACGTCTCGATCTCACGTTCCAGCGCCTGATCGAAGTCTGGAGTTCGATCCCGGAGCTGTATCTGCTCCTGATCCTGTCGGCCATGTTCGAGCCGAGCATCTGGATCCTGCTCATCATCCTGTCGTTGTTCGGGTGGATGGGACTGTCGGACTATGTGCGCGCGGAATTCCTTCGCAACCGGCAACTCGAATACGTGACGGCGGCGCGCGCGCTCGGTCTTCCCGATTCGCTGATCATCTTCCGGCACCTGCTGCCGAACTCGCTGACCCCGGTGATCGCGTTTTTGCCGTTCCGGATGAGCGCGTCGATCGTTGCACTGACCAGCCTGGACTTCCTTGGCCTCGGGGTTCCTCCCTCCACGGCGAGCCTCGGTGAATTGCTTGCACAGGGCAAGTCAAATCTCGATGCCTGGTGGATCTCGCTCGGCACCTTCGGCGTCCTGGTCGGCATGCTGCTGCTCCTGATCTTTATCGGTGAGGCGCTGCGCGATGCGCTCGACACCCGGCGCGGCTGATCGCGTGGCGTCGCACCGGCCGGCCGCCATGTACCGTTCGACCGTCAGGGGCGCGCCGGCCGGCGGCACCGGCGGCACCGGCGGCTTACAGACGCCCTTGCTGGACGTCGACCGCCTGTCGATCGACTTTCGCACCGCCAGCGGCGCGGCCAGGGTGGTTCACGAGGTGAGCTTTGCGATCCGGCCCGGCGAAAAATTCGCGCTGGTCGGCGAATCGGGTTCGGGCAAGACCGTGACCGCATTGGCCGTATTGCGCCTGAACGAAGACGCGAGCTATGCAGGCTCCATCCGCTTCGAGGGCCGCGAACTGCTCGACCTTCCCGAGCGCGCGCTACGCGGCATTCGCGGGCGCGACATCGCAATGGTCTTCCAGGAGCCGATGACCGCGTTCAACCCGCTCTACAGCGTCGGGGACCAGATCTGCGAGACCCTCGAGCGCCACGAGGGGCTGAGCCGCAAGCAGGCGGCGCGGCGCGCCATTGAACTGCTGGCGCGCACCCGCATTCCCGAGCCCGCGCGCCGCTTCGCGAGTTTCCCGCATCAACTGTCGGGCGGGCAGCGCCAGCGCGCCATGATTGCGATGGCCCTCGCGTGCCGGCCCAGGTTGCTGATTGCTGACGAGCCGACGACCGCACTGGACGTCACGATCCAGCGCCAGATCATCGCTCTTCTGGACGAGTTGCAGCGCGAGATCGGCATGGCGGTCCTGCTGATCACACACGATTTGCCGCTAGTGCGGCTCTTCGCCGATCGGGTTGCCGTGATGAAGGACGGACTGATCGTCGAGCAGGGCGCCACTGCAGCGGTGTTCGACTCACCGCGGGAGCGCTATACCAGCATGCTGATCGACAGCCGCCCCGAGCGCGATGTGGTTGCCGTGGAGCCCGGAGCACCGCCACTGCTCGAAGCCTCGGGTCTGCACTGTCGATTCGTGTCGCGCAACGGCTGGTTTGGCCGCCACGTCTTCGAGGCGGTGCGCGGCGTCGACCTGCGCCTGGCGCGCGGCGAAACGCTGGGCATCGTGGGCGAGTCCGGTTCGGGAAAGACGACGCTCGGGCTCGCGCTGCTGCGCCTGGCCGTTGGCCAGACCGATGGCGAAGTCCACTTCGACGGCCAGCGCATCGATACGCTGTCGCGGCGCGCGCTGCGACCACTTCGCCGTCGCTTCCAGATCGTGTTCCAGGATCCCTACAACTCGCTGTCGCCACGGCTCACCGTGCGCCAGATCGTGGCCGAGGGCCTGGCGCTGCACCGGCCCGAGCTCGATGACCGCGCGCGATTGGCAGCAGTCGTCGCGATGCTCGAGGAGGTCGGAATGGATGCGTCTGCGCTGGAGCGCTATCCCCACGAGTTTTCGGGTGGGCAGCGCCAGCGCGTCGCGATCGCGCGCGCCGTCGTGTTGCGCCCGGAGCTCCTGGTTCTCGATGAGCCGACATCGGCGCTCGATGTGTCCGTGCAGCGCCAGGTGCTGCGCCTACTCACGTCGCTTCAGAAACGCTACGGCCTGAGCTACGTGTTCATCACCCACGACCTGTCGGTGGTGCGCGCGATGGCGCATCGGGTGATGGTGATGAAGGACGGCGCAGTCGTGGAATGCGCAGACGTGGACGCGCTGTTCGCGGCTCCGCAGGCGCCGTACACCCGCGCGCTGCTGACCGCCACGCTCGATCCCCGCGTAAGTGAGAGCGCGGCGCCGGGGGGGTGAGGGCAGCGCTTCGACACCGGGGACCGCGTGCTTTGCTGCCGATAGCGGGAAGTCCGGATGAGCCGGCGTCGGTCCTTCGCTGGTGGCGATGGCGCACAGGCCCGTTGTTGCGCGTCTCGCCGGCGCCAGCGTGGTTCCGCTATTGACAGATCATCGAGGGAAACGGTATCTGGAATACGAGGCTCTTGGAGACCGGGGCGGCTTTCGTCTCGGACACGCAAGCACAATTGAAAGGGTTGCAACCCTGATTGGAATCAGGGTCGGCAGGATAGGGTACTGCCCCACCCAGATGAGCGGTGGTGTTTGCAAGGTTGGCCGTGAACGCGACTTCGATATCGAAGGTCGAGTTGTTGGCGCGGGTGTCCGGGCCTGCCTGCCAATGTGCGCTCTGAACCGTATTGGACAATTTGCCGACAGGCGTCTGGCCCTGCTGGGGGTTGTTGCCTGAATCGTTCCCTAATTGGGCTTGGCACACGTCCTTCACCATTTGCACATGACTGGTGCAGTTGGTTCCGGGATCCGGTTCCAGTCCCGAGGTGCAGTACTTGAAGGACCAGTTTACGCCTTCGTCGTTGGCATTTCCCGTGTTCTGAACGTCGACGATCAGCGGTGGAACCGTGGTCTGGGTCACGTTGTTCCATGCCGCGCTGAAGCCCAGCCCGCCGCCGGGGCCCTGTGCCGACACATTCACCGTGCCGGAAACCGAGAAACTGAAGCCGGAAGAATAGGAGGTCTGCTGACCCTGGGTGGCCGAGGGCTTCGCATCCAGTTGAGTGACCGTTCCTTCATTCTGCGGCGCCATCGTAAGGCTGTAGGACAGCGGATAATTGATGTATCGGCAGATATCGGAATCCGAACTGAAGCTGGATTGAGAAGAACACTGGATCCGGTCATCGCGCCAGTTGATCACCAGGTTGTTGCCGCTGTCCAGGTACATCGTGGGACCATTCGCTCCCGGCAGCGTCTCGGTACCGGCGCTCTGCCATTTGGCGGTTGTCGCGGTCCAGTCCCCCAGCGCGCTCACCGCATAGTGGTCGGTTTCGCTGTCGCAGGAGTGCAGTGCATAGACGCCTATCGAAGTGTTGTAGACCCCTTGTGCGCCGTTGATCGCAAAGGTAGTGGATTGAACCGGGTTGGCAAGCCAGTCGATCGGCTGGTTCAGATCCCGGGGCGGCCCCGGCAGACCGACATTCGCGGGCTTTTCCAATTCGGCTATCGTAATGTCAACAGCCCGGTCGAGTGCGTTTTCCTCGTCCTGAATGCCTGTGGAATCCGGATCGCCACTCGGCGTGCGCAAGGGACTGGGATCCACGGTGGTCAACATCGTGACCGTCGGAATGGAGTTCTGGCGTCGCAAGGAATAAGCCATGACCGAACCCGAATTCTTCGAGCGATAGTTCACGCCTTCTCCGACGATCCGGTGCAAGGCGTTGACCTGCGACAAGGTGGCGTCGAGCAGCACGATGCTGTATCCGGCGCGGTAAGTCGCCTTGAGACCCCGCACCCCCCGGTAGTCGAGCCGAGAAAGCGTATCGCCTTGGAGAAGAATCGGCGTGTTGTCGCGACGCAGAGCAAATGGGACCAGGTTCACCTGGCTTCGTATGCTCTCAGCGAGGACGCTATCGAGACGACCGATGTGCTGAACCGTTACTTTGCCTGACTGGTCGCCGTGTGGATGGCCGTGGCGGTGACCGACATGGCGCTCCATCGCCTTGACTGGATCGCCGTGGGCGTACCCGGCAAGGGCCGTGCTCAAGGCACTCATAAGCCCGACCAGGAAGGCCGACCTGATGATGCGCGCACGAAAGCTCATATCTGTCTCCATCAGGATCTTGTTGTCCCGCCCAGGTCGCAAGTCAGCCGTGCTGGGACGAGCGAATAACCAAGGAATAATCGGTGAATGACTCTACACGGGCAGGGAGCGCAAAGCGAGAGGACGGGGCGACCGCGAACGGCATTGTGCGCGGGCCGGCAGCCGTCGCTCGGGCGACAAGGATTTGCCTCGGTGAGGGAGCGTTGTCGTTCCTGCCCATCATGAGAAGGCTCAGGTGCGCTTGTCTACCCGGCGCACCGGCGCGCTCTTGCCGTGCTGCGAAGTGCGCAGCGGCACCGCTCCAACCGGCGATTTCGCCGGCGATCCGCCGGCCGCGCCCGGGCGCAGCCCGGAGGCGGTGGCTTTAACCCTGGGTCTGCCAGAGCGCTTGGCGACCCGCGTGCGCGACGCCTCAGGTGTGGCCGCATCCGGTCCCGGCGCCTTGGAGCGCGCGACCGGGGCCGGGGCCGGTACCGTCACCTCCTCGCGAAGCACCGCGCGCATGATGCGTGGCTCGGACTGCGCGACTACACGGCGCTCGCCGGCTTCGGTCGTGAGCATCGTTTGTGAGCTGGCCTCACGCACGAGCAGGCGCAAGCCCCGTGAGGCAACGGCTTTCTTCAAGCCGTTCTGCGCCTGCAGGTTCGCCACGGTGGTGCCGTAGCGCCGCGCAATCGAACCGAGCGATTCGCGCGCGCCGACGGTGTGATAGACCGCTGGCCGGTTGACGAGTTCATAGACGCGCGGCCCGTTGAACGTTTCGATCCGGCTCTCGTCCTGGACTTCGTGCCAGGGGCTGAGCAGCCGCGTGCCCGGCAGCACGTTCGTGCCGGCACGCAGATCGTTGGCCACGCGCAGTTCGTTAACCGGGATGCCAGCGCGCGCCGCGAGCGTTTCGAGCGTGTCGCCCTGCTTCAGGGTGTAAGGCTGCCAGGTGGCGAAGGCAAGTTTGTTCTGCCCATGGCGCTCGACCGCATCGATGAAGGCGTCGACCCGGTCGGCGGGCAGCTTGATCTCGTTGTTGCGGCTGGCCGCAATCACGGGTCGGTTGTGGGCAGGATTGAGTGCGACGAATTCGCTCACTGTCATGCCGGCGAAGCGCGCCGCGAGCTTCAGGTCGATCGGCCGGGTCTTCTCGATCGTGACGAAATAGGGCCGGTTCGGCAGATCGGGCAGTTGCACCCCCAAGGTGTCGGCATGCTGCAGGATGTGCTTGAGCGCAATGAGCTTCGGCACGTAGTGGCGGGTCTCGTTGGGCATCTGCAATGACAGGTAGTCGGTCGGCAAGCCGCGGGCCTCATTGCGCTTGACTGCGCGCGCGACTGCGTTTTCGCCCCAGTTGTACGAGGCAAGTGCGAGGAACCAGTCGTCGCCGTGCATCTCGTGGATCTTTTGCAGATAGTCGAGTGCCGCATCGGTCGACTTGACCACATCGCGGCGATTGTCGACCCACCAGTTCTGATCGAGGTTGTACTCGCGCCCGGTCGACGGGATGAACTGCCACAGCCCGGCGGCCTGGGCGTTGGAGAGCGCCACCGGATTCATAGCGCTTTCCACGAAGGGCAGGAGCGCGAGTTCGGTCGGCATGCCGCGCTTTTCCAGTTCTTCGACAATGTGGAACAGGTAGCGGCTGCCGCGCGCGAACATCCGCTGCAGGTAGTCGGGCTTGGACAGGTAGAAGCGCTCTTTTTCGGCAACGAGCGTGGAGTCGAGCTCCGGCATTGCGAAACCCGCGCGGATCCGGTCCCAGAGATTGCCGGTCGTGGCGGTTTCGTCGCGACTGGTCCAGTGCGGGCGGCTCGCTGCCGAGCCCTCGGCAGCCGTGCCAGGGGAGGCCGCATGTGCACGGGCCGGCGTGGTCACTGCCGGCGAGGAGGCGACCGGCAGTCCGCCACTATCGGGGGAGGACGTAAGGGCGTCCCCGGGGGACGAGGTCGTCGAGCACCCGGCCGCCAGAAGCAGCGTGGTGCAGGCGATCAACAGGTGGGAACGGGTGTTGATTGCGGTGGCGCTGGCCGATTCAATAAAGCGCTGCAAGGTCGTCCCCTAAGTGCATGATCAGCAATGGGAAAAATTTTTCCGATCCTACGGAACTCGGCCGCATGGGTCAAGGCGTTTCAACGAGCCGGAATCCGCTGACGGGCAACAACGCGCCCAGACTCAGTAGAATTGGCGGGTGATGAAGACGCACCGCTCAACGCTCGCACAAGCCCAGCCGCCTGTTTCGGAGCCCGATGGTGATGGCTGGCGCCACTGGCTCGCATCGCCACCGGGCCGCTACGCGCTCGCCTGGGAGCAGGAGCAGTTCGATGCCGCAGTGGCCGATCTGTTCGGCTATCACGCGCTGCAATGCGGCCTGCCCGGGATCGATGCCCTGCGTGAAAACCGCATGCGACACCGCATCCACGCTCGCCAGCCCGACGACGCCCCGGGCCGCAGCGAGTTGTCCGAAAGCGCCCCGGCCGACCTGTGGCTCGATGACTATGAGGCGCTGCCGTTTGCTTCGCAGTCGCTGGATCTTGTCGTCCTGCCGCATGTGCTCGAGTTCGCCTGCGATCCGCACCAGGTGTTGCGCGAGGTTGATCGCGTGCTGCGTGCGGAGGGCCGGGTCATCGTTTCGGGCTTCAATCCGGTGAGCCTGTGGGGAGCCCGCCAGATTGTCGGGCGCGCGCTCGGTCGGCCGTTTCTGCCTGAAGTCGGGCAGTTCATCGGCCTGCCGCGCCTGCGCGACTGGTTCAAGTTGCTCAGCTTCGAGCTGGAACGAGGCCGGTTCGGTTGCTACCGGCCGCCCTGCCACAGCGAAAAGTGGCTCGAGCGCACGCGATTCATGGAATCGGCCGGCGATCGCTGGTGGCCGATCTGCGGGGCGGTCTATTTCGTCTCGGCAGTCAAGCGGGTCCGCGGGATGCGACTGATCGGCGCGATTCCGCGGCGCGCGCGCCTGCGGCGGGCGCCGGTGGCGGTGATCGCACCCAGGCACGTGCAGCGCGCCGGTCAGTCGCGATACAGGTAGTCACGCGCCATCGGCAGCGGGCTTGCGGCGCCCTTGGGTCCCATGGTCGGGCGGATCGCCTGCAATTGGTATAGGTTGATCCAGCCGTGTGCGAAGGCGTGGGCGCAGCCTGCCAGATAGACCCGCCAGATCCGGGCCCGCCGTTCGCCGGCCAGGGCGGTCAACTTTTCCAGGTTGCGCTCGAAGCCCTGGGACCACAGCGTAAGCGTGCGCGCGTAGTGCCGGCGCAGCGACTCGGCATCGGTGAGCTCGAGGCCCGCCGCCGACAACTCCCGGATCGCAAGCGAAACGTGGGCGAGTTCACCATCGGGAAAGACGTAGCGGTCGATGAAATCGCCCGCTCCGAGGCCGACCGAGCGACTTTCCGGGTCACCGGAGGTGATGCCATGATTCAGGGCGATGCCTCCCGGCTTGAGCAGACGATGCACGATATCGAAGTACGTGCGCAGATTCTTCAGCCCGACATGCTCGAACATGCCGACCGATGAGATCCGGTCAAAAACAGCGTCTCCGGGGATATCGCGGTAGTCCTGCAAGCGGATTTCCACGCTGTCCTCGAGCCCCGCCTCGCGCACCCGTTCGCTGGCGAGCTGGTGCTGGTTCTTCGACAGCGTGACCCCGACTACCCTGGCTCCGTATTCGCGAGCCGCGTGGATCGCCAGGGCGCCCCAGCCGCAGCCGATGTCGAGCATCGACTGGCCGGGCTCGATCATCAATTTCCTGCAGATGTGGTCGAGCTTGGCGAGTTGGGCGGTGGCCAGGTCTTCGTCGCCGTTCGCGAAGTAGGCGCACGAATAGACCATGCGCGAATCGAGCCACAGGGAATAGAACTCGTTGGAGACGCCGTAGTGGTATTCGATCGCCTTGCGATCGGAATCGCGGCTATGACGCGCCAGCCAGATGGGGAGCTTGCCGAGCCAGCGCTCGCCGCCCGAGGAACGGGCCAGGCCGGCGGCCGCTTCGATGATATCGGCCACGTCTCCGTTCACGTCGAGGAGACCCTCCACGAAGGCCTGCCCGAGGCCGTCGAGCGAGGGATTGAGCAGATACTTTGCTGCGCGGGCGCTATTCAGCCGAAGTTCCACGCGGGGATCTTCGGACAGCGCCACAGTGGAGCCTTCCCACAGGGTGATCCGCAACGGCAGCGGGTGCTGCAGCTTGAGATCCTCGATAAAGCGCATTAGTTGTTTCTCGATCATTGATCTTCCTGGCTATCCTCGACACTACAATGCGGCCAATGACCGACACTATCCAGATTTACACCGATGGGGCCTGCAAGGGCAACCCCGGACCCGGGGGCTGGGGCGCTCTTTTGAAATGGAACGGCCATGAACGCGAGCTTTTCGGCGGCGAACCGTCAACCACGAACAACAGAATGGAGCTGCTTGCGGTGATCGAGGCCCTGCGCGCCGTGAAGCGCCCCGTGCCCGTGGTCGTGCACACGGACTCACAATACGTGCATCGCGGCGTGACCGAGTGGCTGCAGAGCTGGAAGGCGCGCGGCTGGAAAACCGCCGATCGCAAGCCGGTCAAGAACGAGGACCTGTGGCGCACGCTCGACGCACTGGTGCCCTTGCATCAGGTGACCTGGCGCTGGGTGCGCGGCCATGCCGGCCATCCGGAAAACGAGCGCGCCGACGCACTCGCCAACCGGGGTGTGCCGCAGCGCCTGTGAACCGTCGCGCCGCCTCCGCGAAAATGCTTGGCTTGCCGGGTTGGCCGAGCCCTTCGGCCACCCCATCGATGAAACGACTCCTCTATCCGTTGCTGGCTGCGCTCGGCCTGAGCGCGCTCGGCTCATGGGCCTGGTTTTCCCAGCGAACCTCGCCGACGCTTGCCTTGCAGGTGGCCAGTTCCTTGCAGACCGTCTCTGCGCTGGGCGCCGTACGCACCGACGGTTCGCGGCCCTATCCGGCGGCGGAGGACCCTGCGCCGCAGGCAAGCGAGGCCTCCCAGGCGCCGGGCGCAGCTTCCCCAGCGGCCGCAGGAGCGCCGCGGAGCACGGGGGGCCAGAACGGGCCGATCGCCGTCGAACTCGCCACCGCCGATGTCGTTGCGCTCGCCGAGACGATCTCGGCGATCGGCACGCTGCGCGCAGCCGAATCGGTGATGATGCGGCCCGAGATTGCCGGAAGGATTTCGCGAATCGGCTTCGAGGGCGGGGCACGCGTGCGCCGCGGCGACCTGCTGGTTGCGCTCGACGCCGCGATCGTGTCGGCCGAAACCGAGCAGATCCGTGCCGAACTCGGCCTGGCCCTGGCGAACTATCAGCGCACCGCAGATCTCGCGAGGAAGGGCTTTGTGAGGGAGCGGGCCCGCGACGAAGCGGCGGCCAGCCTGCGCGTGCTCGAGGCGAAGCTCGAGCTGGCCCGGGCGCGGCAGGCCAGGACCGAGATCCGGGCGCCGTTCGCCGGAGTGCTTGGTCTGCGCAACATGAGCGTCGGGGATTTCGTCCGTGAAGGCACCGATCTGGTCATGCTCGAAGACGTCTCCTCAATGCAGGTCGACCTGCGCGTGCCGGAACGATTTTTCGGGCAATTGCACCGGGGCTTGCCGCTGCGAATCGAATTCGACGCCTGGGCGGGCCGTCGCTTCACCGCCCGGCTCGAAGCGCTCGACGTGCAGGTCGACGCCAGCGGCCGGGCGGTCGTCGCTCGCGGACGGCTTGCGAACGAGGACGACGCCTTGCGCACCGGAATGTTCGCCAAGGCCTCGCTGACGCTGTCGGAAAATCCCAGGGCGATCATGATTCCGGAAGAGGCCGTAATGCCGACCGGCTCAGATCTCTTTGTGTACCGGATCGAGGACGGCCAGGCATTTCGCACCCGGGTGCGCACCGGGCAGCGGCGCAATGGCCGGGTCGAGATCGTCGAAGGCTTGCAAGCGGGCGTGCAGGTCATCACGGCCGGCCAGTTGAAGGTTCAGCGCGACGGGCAGGCGGTGCGGGCGATCGGTACGACTCGGGAATCCGTTGCGCGCGGCGCCTGAACGATGGTGACTGAGCGATGGTGATCTCCGAGATCTGCATCCGGCGGCCGGTCTTTGCCACCGTGCTGGCGCTTGTCCTGATGCTGGTCGGCCTGGTGTCGTACGACCGGCTGCAGGTGCGCGAGTATCCGAAGATCGACGAGCCCACGGTGACCGTCAGCACTGCCTATCCGGGCGCCTCGGCGGAGATCATCGAATCGCAGGTCACCAAGCCGCTCGAGGATTCAATCGCGGGCATCGAGGGGGTCGAGGTGCTGACCTCCATTTCGCGGCCTGAGCAAAGCCAGATCACGGTGCGCTTCCGGCTCGAGCGCGACCCCGACGGTGCCGCCGCCGACGTGCGCGATCGGGTGGCGCGGGTGCGCGCTCGCCTGCCCGACACGGTCGACGAACCGGTGATTGCCAAGGTCGAGGCCGACGCCAACCCGATCATCTGGCTCGCCTTTTCCAGCGATACGCTCTCGCCGCTGCAGGTTTCCGATATTGCCAACCGGTTCGTGAAGCCTCGACTGCAGACCCTGCCGGGCGCAGCCGACGTGCGGATCTATGGGGACCGGCGTTTCGCGATGCGCATCTGGCTCGATCCCGACCGGTTGGCGAGTGTCAATCTCACGCCGGGCGACGTCGAGGAGGCACTGCGCCGTCAAAACATCGAGTTGCCGTCGGGGCGCATCGAGAGCAGCGAGCGCGAGTTCACGGTGGCCTCGCAGTTCGATCTTCAGCAAGTGCGCCAGTTCGAGGACGTGGTGGTGCGCACGGTCAACGGCTATCCGGTGCGACTGCGCGACGTGGCACGGGTCGGCGTGGCCCCTGCGAACGAGCGCAGCATCGTGCGTTTCAACGGCCAGAGCGCGATTTCGCTCGGCCTCATCAAGCAGGCCACGGCCAATCCACTCATCCTTGCGCAGGCGCTCAAGCAGGAACTGCCCCGCTTGCGCGAGCAACTTCCGCAGGGAGTCTCGGTCGACATCGCCAACGACAACACGGTGTTCATCGAGCGCTCGATCGCGTCCGTCTACAAGACCATCGGTGAGGCAGTGGCGCTGGTGGCGCTGGTCGTTTTCCTGTTTCTCGGCACGCTGCGCGCCAGCCTGATTCCACTCGTCACGATCCCGGTCTGCCTGGTCGGTGCGTTCGGCATCATGCTCGCTGCCGGCTTCTCGATCAACACCCTGACCTTGCTGGCCCTGGTGGTTGCGATCGGCCTCGTCGTCGATGACGCGATCGTGATGCTCGAGAACATCTGGCGACATATCGAAGACGGCGTGAGTCCGGTTCAGGCGGCGCTTCTCGGCTCCCGGGAGGTCGGTTTTGCGATCGTAGCGATGACCCTGACCCTGGCCGCCGTCTACGCGCCGGTCGCGTTCTCCACCGGGCGCACCGGCAAGCTCTTCATCGAATTCGCGCTGACCCTGGCCGGCGCGGTCTTGCTCTCGGGCTCGATCGCGCTGACGCTCACCCCGATGATGTGCTCGAAGCTGTTGCGTCACGATCCGGTGCCGAGCCGTTTCGTGCACACGATCGACCGCGTGCTTGGCGGGCTCACCCGGGGCTACGCCCGGCTGCTGCGCCGCACCCTCGCGATGCGCTGGCTGGTGGTCCTGGTCGGCCTGGCGGTGGCCGGCGCCAGCGTGCTGCTCTGGAATGGCATGAAACGCGAGCTCGCGCCAGTGGAGGATCGCTCCACGATCGTCACGATCTTCAGCGGGCCGGACGGCGCATCGATCGACTACACCGATCGCTACGCCCGGCAGATCGAAAGGGTCGCCCTGTCGGTTCCTGAGCTGGACCGGGTCTTCGTGGTGACCGGCAGCCCGACGGTCACGCAAGGCATCGGTTTTTTCCGCATGGTCGACTGGGCCGAGCGGGCGAGGAAGGTGCCGGAGATCCTCGTTCAGATGCAGCCGAAACTGATCGACATTCCGGGCGTGCGGGCCTTCGCCGTGGCGCCGGCCTCGTTCGGGCAGTCGTCGCGCGAGCGCCCGGTGAACGTAGTCGTGCTCAGCTCCGACCCCTACGAGAGGATGGAGAAGGTGATCGGCCCGATGCTTGTCGACATGGAGAGCGATCCGCGCTTTCAGGGCGTCGACAGCGATTTGCGCCTGAACAAGCCCGAGTTGAAGGTCGACATCGACCGCGAGCGGGCGGCTGACGCCGGCGTGCCGATCGACGCGATCGGGCGCGCGCTCGAAACCGCGCTCGGCGGCCGGCAGGTCACGCGCTTCAAGCGCAATGGCGAGCAATACGACGTGATCGTGCAGTTCTCGCGCAGCGACCGCAATACGCCCCAGGACATTTCGCGCATCTTCGTTCGCGGCAATGGCGACTCGCTGGTGCCGCTTTCGAGCCTTGTATCGGTGCGAGAGGGCGTCACCGCGCGCGAACTGAATCACTTCGGGCAACGCCGCGCGGTCACGATCACGGCCAACCTTGCCGCGACCGCGTCGCTCGGCGAGGCCGTCGAGGTGGTCGAGCAATACGCCTCCCGGCACCTGAAGCCGGGCTACTCGCTCGACTACAACGGCCAGACCCGCGAGTTCAAGCTGTCGTCGTCGGCGCTGCTCACGACCTTTGCACTCGCCCTGTGCTTCATCTACCTGGTGCTTGCCGCGCAGTTCGAGAGCTTCGTCGATCCGCTGACGATCATGTTTTCGGTGCCGCTCTCGCTCACCGGCGCCCTCGCGCTCTTACAGTGGACTGGCGGCACGATGAATGTCTATAGCCAGATCGGACTCATCACCCTGGTCGGGCTGATCACCAAGCACGGCATCCTGGTCGTCGAGTTCGCCAACCAGTTGCGCGATCAGGGCCGCGAACTTCAGGCCGCCACGATCGAGGCCGCGAGCCTGCGCTTGCGCCCGATCCTGATGACCACCGGCGCAATGGTGCTCGGCGCGCTGCCACTCGCGCTGGCCACCGGCGCCGGCGCGGAAAGTCGCGTGCAGATCGGCATGGTGATTGTCGGCGGCATGAGCTTCGGCACGCTCCTCACCCTGTTCCTCGTGCCGACGGTCTACACCTTGCTCGCGCGCAAGCGGCACATCATCAGCGCCGATCCGGCTGCGCCTCCGTTGGATGGCGCACCCTCCACCGTGACCTCCGGGTAGCTTGCGCCATGACGCTGCGACAGATCGTCCTGGACACCGAAACAACCGGTCTGTCGGCCGATGACGGGCATCGGATCATCGAGATCGGCTGTGTCGAAATCGTCGAGCGGCGGCTGACCGGGCGTCAACTGCACCTGTATGTGAATCCCGAGCGCGACATCGACCAGGGCGCGCTCGAGGTCCACGGCCTGACCCGTGAACGGCTGCTCGCCGAGCCGCGGTTCGGCGACATTGCCGACCGGATCTGTGAGTTCGTCGCCGATGCCGAAGTGCTGATTCACAACGCGCCGTTCGACCTGACCTTTCTCGACGCCGAGTTGCGCCGCCTCGGGCGGCCCCGCTTCACTGCGCTGGCCGCGTCGATCACCGACACGCTGGCGCTGGCCCGCGAGCTGCATCCCGGGCGGCGCAATTCACTCGACGCCCTGTGCGACCGCTACGCGATCTCCAACGTCCACCGCACCTTGCACGGCGCGCTGCTCGACGCTGAACTGCTGGCCGACGTCTACCTGGCCATGACGCGAGGCCAGGACAGCCTGGAGATCATGCTGAGCAACGGCCACGAGTTCGACGAAGGGGTCGACGGCCGTGGCGAATGGCCACCGGTCGGGCTGATCGTGGTCCGCGCCGACGCGTACGATCTTGCCGCACACGAGGATGTGCTGGCACAGATCGCCCGGGAAGCAAAACGGCCGGCGATCTGGACCACGATCGTCACTTCAGCGAGCGAGGCGGACGATTTCGTCTAAACTTCGCGCTCTGAACAGGGAAACAATGAAAGAACATCGTCACGCTCGTTTGCGCGAGCGCAAGAGCCATTTGACGCCCGATGCGGAACGCATGGTCACCGCAGCCCTCGGCTTGACCAATTCGGGCAGCCGACTGGAAGATCGGTTCTGGGAGGCGCAACTGGCCACCCGGATCGAACGGCTGTTCGACAGCGGGCACGTCCAGGCGGTCTACGATTCGCTCGACCGCCTCCATCAAACCGACATCGAGGCCTACGGCGCGCTGATCGAAGCGGTCGAGGAGGCGGCAGAAGCGGTGTCCTCCGATATCGACGGACAGCGCTGGGACATGCTGCTCGTGGCCGCGCCGCTGGTGGTCTGGACCCGCTTCCGGATTCCCTCGGGTCCGCTGCCGGTGGAGGCTGCGCAGGCGCTCGCCGCCCACTGGCAGGCGCATGTGCTCACCGGCTCGGCGCGGTTTCGCCTGTCGCCCTACCTGTACAGCATCGATCAGTTGCCGCGCGATTTCGGCGAATTGCGCCGACTCACCCGAAAACTGGGCCAATCGGCGATCAGCGGCCAGAATACGCGCCTCGACCTTAAAGCCCTGCCCGAAGCGGCGGAAATGCTGGCCGATGCCCGTTTTCTGCTCGGCGTAGTTGCGGTGCCAGCCGGCACAGCGCTGTTTCGCTGGCAGGACATCGAGTCGGGCGAGCACGCGAGCCGGGTCCAGTGCCTGGAGCAATGGATCGCGCAGGCGCGCCCGAACCTCGAGCCGCTGCTGGCGGGCTGCGGCTTCGAGTGCCTGCTCCCTGACGCCTATCACATCAACCTGCGGGAAGCCGACCGGCGGGTGCGCCCGTATTCGATTCGCGCCGCTGTCCATTTCCTCACGCATGCGCTCGGCGTCGAAGCGGCGCAGATCCGGGCGGCCGTGGCGGCCTTCGGCGAAGAGCGAGCCGACGAATACCGGATCGGCCTGAGCGCGGGCGATGATGAAGACGACGTGGCGCACGGCATCGTCTGGCCCTTGCTCGGCGCTGAGAGCGAAGACGACGAGCCGCCGCCGCTGGAGCAGATTCGCGAGGTGTTGCGCGAGGTCGGCGTCTCGGAGATGCGGGTCTGGTCGGAGATGAGCGAGCCCGAGTTCTGCGAGGACTGCGGGGCACCCCTGTATCCGAACGGCAAGGGCGAAATCGTCCATGCCGAGATGCCGGGCGATGTCGAGCCGGAGTCCGCGCACTTTCACTGAGCCGCGCGGCGGCGCGCTTCCGGGCCGGTTCGCCCGTTCAATTCGCGCCGGGTCGAGCCGTCGCGGCGATCGCGGCCGCCATTCGCCGATCGAGACAGGCACCATAAAAGTCAGCCGCGTGGTAGCCGACCAACCGCGCCAGTTCGCCCCATTCCTGCAGCCGCCTGCGGATGAGATCGGTTCGAATTCATGGAGACAAGCGTAGCGCGTCCGGCGCTTCGGATGCTGCTTGACCATATGCGTGTCGATGCATATACTTGCTCTCGCTGTAAATCGCGATCCAGATCAATAAGCGAGGAGACAAGGAATGGACGAACTCGGTGAGGTCTTCGAGGGCGTGTCGCGATATTTCGCGTTGCTGTCCGAGCCGATGCGCGTGCGGGTGCTGCACGCGCTCTGCCAGGGCGAGAAGACCGTCTCTGAAGTGGTCGCCGCCAGCGGCGGCAGCCAGACCAATGTGTCCCGTCACCTCGGCACCCTGTTCCGTGCCGGGGCACTCCATCGCCGCAAGCGCGGCAATTTCGTGTACTACGAGGTCGGCGACCCGACCTTGGCCGAAATCTGTCGCACGGTCTGCGTGCACGTCGCCGCTCGCTGCGCTGACCTTGATCCGGTCGCCCGATCTACGCTGATTGCAATCGCCCGCGATTTCGACCCTGTGATTCATCCGGCGGGCGGATTGGACGGGCGCGCAATGCCCGACGGTATTGCGAGCCGCAACTGATGCAAGCCCGCTCCGACCCGGGGCGCATCCGCAAGGCGCCCGAGAACTTTCTTTCGCCTGAGCAACTCGCGCAGGCCCGGCGTACCCGCCGCGGCTTCATGGCGAAAGCGCTCGCGATGGGGGCCGGGGCCAGTGCAGCCGGCCTCGCCAGGGCCGCCGGCGCCGCGGCCGGTGCCGCCGGGGCCGGAGCGCCCGTCGACGATCCTGCCATCATGAATTTGTCGCGGCACGCTACCTCGCTCGGGCAGCCGGTGGCGGCAAGGCCCTACGGGCGGCCCTCGAAGTGGGAAGCGAATCTGCAGCGCCGTGAGAGTCCGGGGCTCACCCGTGTGTCGGCCGCCTCGGTCAGCTTCGCCCCCTTGCAGGGGTTTTTCGGGATCATCACGCCCAACGGCTTGCACTTCGAGCGTCATCACCAGGGCTGGTGGGACATCGATCCGAACCAGCATCGGCTGATGATCCACGGACTGGTGAAGGTGGCGCGCGTTTTCACTGTGGACGAACTGATGCGCCTGCCATCGGTGTCGCGGATCCACTTCATCGAGTGCGGCGCCAACAGCAGCATGGAATGGGGCAATGTCGCCGTGCCGACCGTGCAGTACACGCACGGGATGCTCTCGTGCTGCGAGTACACTGGCGTGCTGCTGTCTACGCTCCTCGAAATGTGCGGTGCCGATACGAAGAAGGGCCGCTACGTTCTTGCCGAGGGGGCGGACGGCTCGTCGATGACTCGCACCATCTCGATGGATAACGCGCTCGACGACGTGATGCTCGCCTGGGGAATGAACGGGGAAATGCTTTACCCCGAAAACGGATATCCGTTGCGGCTCGTGGTGCCCGGCGTACAGGGCGTCTCGTGGGTCAAGTACCTGCGCCGCATCGAGGTCGGCGACCAGCCGTTCAATACCAAGGACGAGGTCGTGCACTACGTCGACCTGATGCCCGACGCCATGCTGCGCCAGTACACCTCCATCCAGGAGGTGAAGTCGGTGATTACCACCCCGTCGGGCGGCCAGGCGCTTCTCGACAAGGGGTACTACAACGTCACCGGCCTTGCCTGGTCGGGGCGCGGGGCGATCAAGCAGGTGGATGTCTCCTTCGATGGCGGGCGCAATTGGCGTGGCGCGCGTCTGGTGGGGCCGGTGCTCCCCAAGGCGCTGGCGCGCTTCAACATTGACTGGGTCTGGGACGGCTCGCCGGCACTGCTGCAGAGTCGGGCGAGCGACGACACCGGCCAGGTTCAGCCCACGATGAACCAGCTTCGCGCGGTGCGCGGCACGCGCTCGATTTACCACAACAACGGCATCCAGACGTGGAGGGTCGCCGAGTCTGGCGAAGTCTTCAATGTGGAAGTGAAGAAAAATGGCTGACGCCATCCGAAGAACGGCAACGAGATCGGTCCGTTGCGCACTGGCTGTCGCGTTGTCTGGCTGCGTTGCACCGGCCTGGGCTGCCGACCCGCCGGCCGGGTCCCCGTCACAGGCGGCCGGCCTGGTGGCTGAGCCCGCGCGGCAAGCCGCGGCTGATCCCTACATGAACACCTGGGCCGCTCTCGGGCGGGCGGCGACCCCGGATGAAGTGGCAGCCTGGGATATCGATGTGCGGGCGGATTTCCAGGGGCTGCCTTCGGGCTCCGGGTCGGTCGACAAGGGTATGGAGGTGTGGGACGCAAAGTGCGCCTCGTGCCATGGCACCTTCGGCGAATCGACCGAGGTCTTCACTCCGATCGTCGGTGGCACGAGCAAGGAGGATATCGACAAGGGCCGGGTCGCCAACCTGAAGCGGCCCGATTTTCCGCAGCGCACCACGCTGATGAAACTCGCTCATCTCTCGACGCTTTGGGACTACATCAACCGCGCGATGCCCTGGAATGCGCCGAAGTCACTCACCACCGAAGAGGTCTACGCGGTCACCGCCTACATTCTGAACCTGGGCGATATCGTGCCGGCGGACTTCGTCCTTTCCGATAAAAATATTGCGCAGGTGCAGGATCGTTTGCCGAACCGCAACGGGCTGGTATTCTTTGAACCGCTCTGGTCGGTGGACGGGAAGACCGATGTGCCGGGCGACACCTGCATGAAAGACTGCGCTGCGCAGATTCAGGTGACTTCGGAGTTGCCGGTTTCCGCACGTGATTCGCATGGCAACCTGGCCGCGCAGAATCGCATCGTCGGGCCGGTGCGCGGCGTGGACACCACGCAGCCGCCCATCGAGTCCCTGGCTGATGCCGATGCGGTTCGCCGCGTGGCCCGGGCAACGATTACGTCACGATCGAGACCCGGTGTCGGCGGCGAGGCTCCCATGGAACTGGCCGCGGAGGCGAACTGCACCGCCTGCCATGCGGCGGACAAGCGCCTGGTCGGCCCGTCTTTTCGCCAGGTGGCCGAGAAATATCACGGCCAGCGCGGCGCCGCAGAGTTACTGGCGAGCCGCGTAAAGAACGGCGGCAAGGGCGCCTGGGGCCCGGTTCCCATGCCGCCGAACACCGCAGTCCCGGAAGACGATATCCGCGCGATCGTCGACTGGATTCTCGAAGGCGCGAAATGACCGTGCAAACGGATCCGCGCCACTTCTGGAGTCATTTGCTTCATAAACCGTATTCTGCAGGGAGAAATCAGATGAACGATTCACGTCGCACTACGCTGCAGGCCGCGAGCGGCGCGGGGCTTTATGCTGCGCTGGTCTCGATCGGTCTGCTCAAGCCCGGCCTTGCGTCGGCCGAGGAGTTCGATCGGGCCGCCTTCAAGTCGGTTGGCGTTGCCGACACGCTCAAGGCACTCGGTGCTGCCGATGCGCAAAAATCCATCGAGGTCGCCATCAGGGCGCCCGATATCGCCGAAAACGGCGCGGTCGTGCCGGTGGCGATCACCAGCAAGCTGCCCAAGACCGACAGGATCGCGCTGATGGTCGAGAAGAATCCCAACGGGCTGGCGGCGGTCTACGAGTTTCTCGACGGCACGCTGCCCGAAGTGACCATGCGCATCAAGATGGGTGAAAGCTCCGACGTGGTGGCGCTGGTCAGGGCCGATGGCAAGTACTACATGGCCAGCAAGGAAATCAAGGTCACGCTGGGTGGTTGCGGGGGCTGATTGCCGCGCGAGCCGACACTGTATCAAGGAGAAAAGCATGGCAGATCCGATGAAGATTCGCGCGACCGTCAAGGACGACGTCGCCGACGTGCGGGTGCTGATGGCGCACGAAATGGAGACCGGCCAGCGCAAGGATGCGCAAGGCAAGGTGATTCCGGCCTGGTTTATCAGCGAGGTCACCGCGTTGCTCAACGACAAGCCGGTGCTCGAGGCGCACTGGGGACCGGCGGTCGCCAAGAACCCGTATCTGCAGTTCAAGGTCAAGGGGGCGAAGGCGGGCGACAAGATCACGATCAACTGGGTCGACAACCACGGTGACAAGCGGACCGACGAAACGAAGGTGAGCTGACCATGAATCCGGCGTGGCTGAAGTAGTCCGGCTCAGGCGCGAGAAGGGTTCGTCTACATCCACCCCTGAGCAGGTGAACGGCTCACCACGCGAGCGGCATCACCCACGAGGAAGAGACAAAGCGATGCACAGAATTGCCCGATCGATCCCGGTGCGCGCCGTGCGCGGCGCGCTCTACGCCGTCGGTCTCGGCGCGGCGGCCTTGGCCGGCGCGCAGGCGATCAACCATGCCCCCGTCGACTCGCACGATACGAAGCTCGATACGCAAGCCGAACTCGAGCAATACCGCGAAATGCTCCAGGAGGGCAACCCGGCCGACCTCACCGTCATGCGCGGCGAGGCGATGTGGAAGGAGAAGCGCGGCCCGAAAAACGCCAGCCTCGAGCAGTGCGATCTGGGCAGGGGACCGGGTGTCGTCAAGGGCACCTATGCGGAATTGCCGCGCTATTTCGCCGATGTCGATGCGGTGATGGATGGCGAATCACGCATCGTTCACTGCATGGTCGAGTTGCAGGGATTCGACCAGGCCGAGATCACGAAGAAGCCGTTCTCCGGCGCCGGCCAGCGCGCCACCGATCTCGAGGCGCTCGACGCCTATATCGTGGACGAGTCGCGCGGCGTGCCGGTCAACCTTCCGCAGGAGCATCCAAAGGAAATTGCTTCCTACGAACGCGGCCAGAAAATCTTCAACTATCGCGCGGGTCCTTATGATTTTTCCTGCGCTTCGTGTCATTCCGGCGAGGACAAGCGCATCCGTTTGCAGGACCTCCCCCAACTCACTAAACCCGAAGACGCAAAGCGGGCCTTCACCACCTGGCCTGCGTACCGTGTGTCGCAGGGCGCGTTGCGAACCATGCAGTGGCGCATGTACGACTGCTTTCGCCAGCAGCGCTTTCCTGAACTGATCTACGGCTCCCAGGCATCGATCGACCTGATCACTTTCCTGGGCGTAACGGCGAAGGGCGGCAAGATGGACGCGCCGGCGATCAAGCGATGAGGAGGCGGACGATGAGACCGGACTGGAAAGAAACGATCGGCGGTGCGGTGCTGCTCGCCGTGTGCGCCATGGCGTCTGCGCAGGTCAGCGACGCCGAGGTCGAGGCCGCGATGAAGGACTCGTTTCGCGAGCGCGGCATCGCAACGATGGACCGGCTCGAACAGACCGAGATGCAAAAGGAGTGCAGCAAGTACGCCGACAAGGATCTGCCGCAGTCGGTGAAGGAGAGCATCCAGAAGAAGGCGCTGGAATCAGTGAAGTACCCGGCTGGCGGCGACTATCTGGGAGACTGGCGAGCCGGAGAGCTGATCGCTCAAAGCGGGAGGGGTTTCCAGTTCAACGACAAGAGCGATACCGTGACTGGCGGCAACTGTTATGCCTGTCACGAACTGTCCAGGGAGGAGATTGCCTTCGGCAACCTCGGCCCCTCGCTCTACCATTACGGCAAGGACCGTGGCGATTCGGAAGAAACCAGGAAGTACACCTGGGCGAGAATCTGGAACGGGCACTCCTACGCCGCCTGCACCATCATGCCGCGCTTCGGCGCTGCCGGTTTGCTCACCGAAGAGCAGATCAAGGACGTGATGGCCCTGCTCCTCGACGCCGCCTCGCCGATCAACAAGTGAACACGGCGCGCGTGAGTGCCGCGCGCACATGAACGTGGTCCAGTCAAGGCGGGCGGGCCGCCGGCGCGAGCCGCGCGAGAACCTCATCTACCGGGACCGATGATCAATCGCCGAGAATTCCTCCAAGTGCTTGCCGCCGCTTCGGCCGCCGGCATGCCCCTGCAATTGTGTGCGACGAACGGCGAAACGAACGGCGCCGGCGGGGGGGCGCAGGCTGAGGCGCTATACGATCTTCCCCGCTTCGGCAACGTCAGCCTGCTGCATTTCACTGACTGCCACGCTCAGTTGCTGCCGGTGTTTTTTCGTGAACCGAGCGCAAATATCGGCATTGCCGGGGCGTTCGGCCGGCCTCCGCATCTGGTCGGCGAACGTCTGCTGAAGGCGTTCGGCATCCGTCCGGGCACGCGCGAGGCGCATGCCTTTACTTTCCTGGACTTCGAGGACGCCGCGCGCACCTACGGCAAGCTCGGCGGCTTCGCGCACCTGGCGACCCTGGTGAAGCGGATGAAGGCGAGCCGGCCCGGCGCCTTGCTGCTCGACGGGGGGGATACCTGGCAAGGCTCGGCCACGGCGCTGTGGACCCGCGGCCAGGACATGGTCGACGCGGCCAAGCTGCTCGGCGTCGACGTGATGACCGGCCACTGGGAATTCACTTACGGCGCCGAGCGCGTCGAAGAGATCATCGCCAAAGACCTGGCGGGCCATATCGACTTTGTCGCGCAGAACGTGAAGACCGTCGACTTCGAAGATCCGGTGTTTCCGTCGCATGTGCTGAAAAACATCAACGGCGTGCCGGTGGCGATCATCGGCCAGGCCTTTCCGCATACGCCGATCGCCAATCCCCGCTATCTGGTTCCTGACTGGAGCTTCGGCATCAGGGACCAGAATCTGCAGACGGTCGTCGACGAAGTCCGGAGCAAGGGCGCCCAGGTGGTCGTCGTGCTGTCGCACAACGGCATGGACGTCGACCTGAAAATGGCCTCGCGGGTCAGCGCGGTCGATGCGATTCTCGGCGGGCACACGCACGACGGCGTGCCCCAGCCAGTGCTGGTGTCCAGCCCGAAGGGTCGCACCCTGGTGACCAACGCTGGGTCGAACGGCAAGTTCCTCGGCGTGCTCGACTTCGACGTGAAGGACGGGCACATTGCTGACTACCGCTATCACTTGCTGCCGGTGTTCGCCAATCTGCTGCCGGCCGATCCTCAGATGCAGGCTCATATCGAGCAGGTTCGGGCGCCGCACCTCTCGAAGCTTCAACAAAAGCTGGCGGTCACCGACGAATTGCTCTATCGACGCGGCAACTTCAACGGCTCCTTCGATCAACTGATTCTTGACGCCATGATGTCGGTCAAGGACGCTGAAGTCGCGTTTTCGCCCGGCTTTCGCTGGGGCACGTCGCTCTTGTCCGGCGAGGCGATCACGCGCGAGCACCTGATGGACCAGACGGCGATCACCTACCCGTATACCACCGTGACCGACATGTCGGCCGAGATGATCAAGTCCATCCTGGAAGACGTCTGCGACAACCTGTTCAACCCCGATCCTTACTACCAGCAGGGCGGCGACATGGTTCGCGTAGGCGGACTCGAGTACACGTGCAGTCCGCTGGCCTCGATGGGCTCGCGCATCAGCGACATGCGGCTGAACGGCAAGCCGCTCGACGCCGGCCGCAACTACCGGGTTGCGGGGTGGGCTCCGGTGGCCGAGGGTGCACAGGGCGAGCCGATCTGGGAAGTCGTCGAGACCTGGCTGAAAGCGAACCGTACCGTTGCGCCGCGCGAGGTGAATCGGCCGCGGCTGATCGGCGTGCAGGACAACCCGGGGCTGGCCCGATGAGAATCGTACGGCCCCTCGTCGTGGCGGCGATCGCTGGCGGCGCTGCTGTCAGCCTCGCTCCCTGTGCGTCGGCTCAGGAAGCCTTGTTCAGCACGCGCAGCCTGGTCGTCGAGACGGCGAGCAAAGCCGCTCAGGCTGCGCTCGAATCGTGCCGCAAGGCCGGCTATCAGGTTACGGTCGTGGTGGTCGACCGTGCCGGTGTGCCGCAGGCGTTGCTGCGCGACCGGTTTGCCGGGGGGCACACCGTCGATATGGCGATCAACAAGGCGTGGACCGCCGCGTCGTTCCGGATTCCCACCGCCGACCTCGCGCAGCAAACACAGGCAGGAGAACCGCTGAGCGGGTTGCGTGACTTGCCGAAGGTGATTGCTGTCGGCGGCGGACTGCCGATCGAGGCAGGCGGCTCCACGGTGGGTGCGATCGGAGTCTCAGGTGCTCCCGGGGGCGATTCCGATGCGAGTTGCGCACGGGCGGGCATCGAGGCCATCGAAATGGACATCGAATCGTGAAGGCGCCGCGCAGCGGGCGGCTGCGCGCGCTCGTTGCGCTGATCACCGTCGCTGCCGCGATCGCCGCAAGCACGGCGTCTGCTGCAGCGCCGCTCGCCGGTACCTTGGCCGCACCGCCGGCCGCCGAGGCCGATGCCCCGGCGCCGGTCACGGTCGATCTGCACCCGCAGCAACTCACCGAGCACGTCTGGTGGGTGGAAGGCCAACAGGGCCAGGTTTCGATGGAAAACGAGGGCTTCAACTCGAGGGCCGGGTTTGTCATCACCGACGACGGTGTCGTTGTCTTCGACACGTTGGGCACGCCTGCGCTCGGTGCTGCGCTTCTTGCCGAGATCCGCAAGATCACCGACCAGCCGGTGCGTCGCGTGGTCATCAGCCATTACCATTCCGATCACTTCTACGGTGTGCAGGCGTTCAAGGATGCCGGCGCGCAGGTCTGGGCCCAGGCGCTTGTTTGCGACTATGTCGCGAGCGACGCGCCCGCGGCGCGCCTGGCTGAACGCCGCCAGTCCCTCGCGCCCTGGGTGACCGCGTCAGCGCGAATCGTGCCGCCTGATCGTTATGTCGATGGCGACACGCAGTTCCGGATGGGCAAGCTTACCTTTCGGCTCTATCATGCCGGCCCGGCGCATTCGCCCGAAGACCTGATGATGCTGGTCCAGGAAGAAGGCGTGCTGTTCGCCGGCGATCTGATCTTTGCCGGCCGGATACCCTTTGTCGGCACCGCCGACAGTCGCAGTTGGCTGGCCGCGCTCGACAAACTGGCTGCCTTCAAGCCGCGTTTCGTCGTGACCGGCCATGGCCCGGTGTCGACCGACGCCCAGGCCGATATCAAGCTGACCCGCGACTATCTGCTGTACTTGCGCCAGGAAATGGGCAAGGCAGTCGACGACTTCGTGTCGTTTGACGAGGCCTACGGGCGGACCGACTGGTCGCGCTTCAGTTCGCTGCCCGCGTTCGACGAAGCGAACCGGCGTAACGCCTACAACACGTTCCTGTTGATGGAGCGCGAGTCGCTCGAGGGGCGACGCTGACGAAGTTGAGCGGCATCACTGAGGAATTGCGGCAAAATGCTGGCCCATGAAGCCTCAGATCCTCGCCCGCGCGTTCCTTGCGCTGATCGCTCTCGCGCTGGCTGCGCCGGCGGCCCGTTCCCAGGTTGCCAGGGCCGTGGCGACCCCCGGGCCCGCATTCGATCCGGCCTTCGATCGCTGCCTGCTCGAGCAGTTGCGCGGCGCCGACGCCGGCGTCACCGCGGGCGCCATCCGTGAGGCATGCGCGGCGCCGCCTGCCGAGCCGCCGCCCCTGGCCACCGCCCGGCCCCCGCCGTCACTGACGACCTCGCCCGTGGAGCGGCGCATCGTGAGCGAGTCCCGCGTCTGGGGAGAGCGTTTCGCGCTGTTGCCGCACCGGCCCAACTATCTGCTTCCTGCCACCCATTTCACCGGTACGCCGGGCTCGGCCGGTGGCAATGTCCAGCGCAACGAGATCAAGTTCCAGCTCAGTTTCAAGCTGCCGCTCACGCCGCCCCTGCTCGAAGGGCGAGCCGCGCTTTTTTTCGCCTATACCGGGCAATCCTGGTGGCAGGCCTACAACGAGAAGCGATCTTCGCCGTTTCGCGAGTACAGCCATGAACCGGAACTGTTCGCCGCCTGGCGCCCGACCGGTTCGCTGCTCGGCTGGACGCCGCGGCTTGCAAGCGTCGGCTTCGTTCATCAGTCCAACGGGCGTTCCGTGCCTTTCTCGCGCAGCTGGAACCGGCTGTTCGCAGAGTTGACCCTCGATCGGCACGACGGCTGGTGGCTGAGCCTGCGCCCGTGGTGGCGAATTCCCGAAGACCCGAAAGCCGACCCGGGTTCTTCCTCGGGCGATGACAATCCGCTCATTTCCCGCTACGCTGGCGACGGCGAGATCCGCATCGGGCATGTCGGACGCGAGCAGAACTGGACGGTGATGCTGCGCCGCGGCTGGGCGGGCAGCAGCAAGGGGGCCGTTCAGATCGACTGGAGCCGGCCGACCGGATTCAGCCCCCAGTTGCGCTGGTACGTGCAGTATTTCGACGGCTATGCCGAAAGCCTCATCGACTACGACACCCGACTGCGCAGGCTGGGGGTGGGCGTGATGCTCAACGACTGGTACTGACGCTCAGTCGGCGAGACGCTTTCGCAGGGCCTTGATCTGCCCGCGCTGCACCTTCTCGTCGACGCGACGCCGTTGCGATGCCCGGGTCGGCTTGGTCGGCCGGCGCACAGCAGGGACGTGGGCGGCGGCATCGATAAGCGCCTGCAGGCGCACCACCGCGTCGCTGCGGTTCTTCTCCCGGCTGCGAAAGCGCTGCGCCTTGATCACGATCACGCCGTCGGTGCTGATCCGCTGGTCGCCGCGCGCGAGCAGCCGCTCCTTTACCGGCTCGGGCAGGGTGGAGGCGCGGATATCGAAACGAAGCTGGATCGCGTTCGACACCTTGTTGACGTTCTGTCCGCCCGGACCTTGCGCGCGCACCGCGGTGAACTCGATCTGCGATGCGTGCGGCACGAGCGGGGAGTCGCGCAGCGCGGGTTCGGCCACGCCCTCGGCAGCGCGGGGCGCGCCCTGTATTGGTGCGGGGAGCCGGCCCCCGGTAAGATTCGTTTTCAAGCGCAGACTCCGCGAGGACGAACTCGCTCCGGATCACCACCGGACCTGGGGCCTTGGCGGGGACGGCCCTGTCTTCCGGCAACTCCTGGGGGCAGTCTCATGGCTTGGTTTGTTCTTTTCATTGCCGGTCTGCTCGAAATCGGCTGGGCCGTCGGCCTGAAATTCACCGACGGTTTCACCCGGATGATCCCCACGGTGCTCACGCTGGTGTTGACGGTGGCAAGCGTGGGCTTGCTCGGCGTTTCTCTGAAAACGCTGCCCCTGGGCACCGCGTATGCGGTCTGGACCGGCATCGGCACCGTTGGCACGGCCCTGCTCGGGATCGCGCCGTTCGGCGATCCTGCGACTGCGGCGCGGCTGGCTTGCATCGGTTTGATCGTGATCGGAATCGTGGGGTTGAAGGTGCTGACCGGCTGACCGGCTGACCGGCTGACCGGCTGACCGGCTGACCGGGCGCAGGGCGGAGGATCGGGCTGACGGGCTGGGCGCCTGTGCCCTCAGCCGCGGTACGCGCCAGGATAGAGACGATCGAGCAGATCCAGCGCCGCGTCGGTCAACTCGGGAAGCAGCGCGCTGCGAATCGACTCGAAGGCATCGGGTTCGGTGCGCAGCGACCAGGCATGTTGCAGGATCTCGCTCCGCTCGCCGAGCACCGACTCTACGACTTCGCGCCAGTGAGGCGGGTGCTCCGATGGCGTCCAGTCGCCGCGGCCGCGCCCATAGTGAGCGACCGCAAGATAGCCGAGCAGGGCCGCCACGGTCAACTCATCGAGCACGGCATCGGTCCAGGCGACCGAGGGCGATTGGCCGCCGCGCACGAGGTTATAGCCTCGGGCCAGTCCGAAGGCGCCGAGCGCGCCCACGATGCCACCGGTCAACATGCCTGCGCCGAAGGTCAGGCCGCCCGTCACGAGGTCCGCCTTCAGCCCGGCAAGGGCGCCGGTGACAACGCCGCCGAACATGGCCGCCTTGCTTTCGTTCAGCCGCTCATTGACGGCATAGTGCTCGGCCAGTCGCGCGAGGATCTCGCCGGAGGCGCTGCCCTCGAGTCCATGGAGGACGATCAGGCGGTGGGTCCCCTCGCGGATGTCCGCGTCGAGACGCTCGGCGAGCTCGCGCATCGCGCGCTGCCGGCCCGGCGGGTGCGTCGTTCGGGCCGGCGGAGTGTCCGAGCCCGCGTGCGACGGATGCGGCCTGCTGCCGAGCATGGTGCTGCCCGCCTCCCGCAGCCGATCCACGATGGCGCCACCGCGCAGGCGATCGAACAGGCCCGCATCGGGAAGTGCTTCGCGATCGACGGCCGCTCGTGCAATCCGGTCGGCGAGCACCTCCATCGAGGCGGCGAAGATTTCGTGTCGACGGCGCAGCCATTCGTCGATCAGCCGGGCGCAGGCGGCGCGCTTTGCTTCGGGGAGTACCGCTTCGATCGCCCGCAACAAGGTTGCCTCCTGCACCCAGCAGCGGGCGAAAGCATCGAGCGGCAGCACGTCGCGCACCGGCCCGTCGCGCGCAAGGTGGCCGCGCCAGCCTTGCAGTTCGGCGGCCTCTTCGGAGGCCGCGCGCGGCGGCCCGAGCTGGTTCAAAAGCACGATGACGGGCTTGCCGACCCAGTCGAGCACGCGCATCTCGACGGCTACATAGGCCGCATCGTCTGCAGACTCCGAGGCGTTCACCAGGTACAGGACGACATCGGCATGGTCACGCACATTGCGCACCGCCTGCTGGCTCGACCAGAAGGGGCGATCGCGAAAGCGATCCCAGACCGTGGTCAGGAACCAGCCGACCGGATCGCCGGCGGCGGCGAGCCGCTTGGCCAGGCGAGCGCTATCGCCGAAGCCGGGCGTGTCCCACAGCACGATCCGGTCGCCGTTGAAGGTTTCCACCATCAGGTGTTCGTCGGCCGAGTCGGTGACGTGAGCTTCGTCGCGCACGGTGCCGACATCGCGCCCGAGCAGGGTTCGGGCCAGCGTGGTCTTGCCCACGTTGGTGTGCGAAACGAGGCTCAGCGCGATCGTTTGCGCGGCCTCGTGAAGCGGCGCGTCGAGCGAGACGGGCTCGCCGGTCATGGTTTCGGCACTGCGTGCTTCGATCATATAGCGGTGGATGGATTCATCGGGTGGCGGCGCTCGCGGCTGCTTGTGAAACCCGGTCGAGCGTCTCACGCACTCGGCGAGCAAGCGTCGGTCCTTCTGCACGCGCCAGATCGATGAACAGAGCCTCGCGTTCGCTCTCGGCGAGCACGCGGCTCCAGGCCCGCTGCCGTTCCGCTCGTCGCCGCAGCGCGGTCGCGTCCGTGCCGAAGCGCGAGATGAAAGCCGATTCGTCGATCAGCGCGAGCAAAGGCACGCCGGCGGGCAGCGCCGTCGCTACGGCGTTCATGAAGCTGCCGTGGGTCTCGGGCTCGGGAGTCGCCGTTGCGGAGAAGAGCGCGATCGCGAGCGCTGGCGGCGCCGCCGATGCCGGCTCCAGGCCGGGTGAGTCCTCGTCGCCATAGGCGACGGTGGGCATGATCGTCAGGACTACCGCGCCTCCCATGGCCGAACCGAGCAAGGTTCGCAGTGCCTGTACAGCCTGCTGGGTGGGCTGGTGGTTGTAAGGCACGATGATCACCGCCGTCGGCTCCCTGCGATGCGAGCGCGCCAGCGCCGCGAAATAGGAGTCATCGAGCGCGATCGGAAAGCGCGCCGTGAGCCGGCGCTCGGTCACGACATCGATGCCTGCGAGGATGAGCCGGGGCAGCACCACGATCAGGGTCACGGTGACTGCGTAGAGGTGGATCCACGGCGCGGCGCTCTCGCCCGCGGTCTGCGGGAATCGCATCGCAGCCAGCCGGGCTGCGTCGGGCAGGGTGATGCCGGTAATGAGCGAGGCCGGGCCGAGCACGAAGTCAAGCACCGCCCGCAGGCTCGTCGCATCCAGGAACGTGCTCTCCCAGCCGGCACGATACTCGAAGACCAGCCCGCGCATGTACATGCCGGCCAGCGCTCCCAGCGCAAAAAAAATGGCCCCCGTGTGCAGCAGTCTTGCGATCCGCGTCGCATTCAGCCGGGCGCTGGCGATTGCCCAGTCGGCGGCGAACCGGGTGAGCGGTGTGGCCTCGGCCCGCAACTCGTCGTCCTCGGATCGCCGCGGCGAACCGGGGCGGCGCGGCGCGGCGGCCAGGTGCGCAGCGCGGGCGAGCAGGCGGGAAAGCGGGCCGGTGAGCCGTCGCAAGGGCTCGCCGTGGTGTTCGTCCTTGCCGGCGAGGCGCCTCAGCGGCGTCATTGCCGCGCGCGCCGCGATTGCGCCGTAGACGAACAGGTTCCAGGCGATCAGCGCGAGTAGCGGGGGGGCCAGCACATTGATCCGGTGGCCTGAGCCGATCGAATCGGTGGCGGCGCCGAGCAGGAAAGCTGCCAGAGCCACGACCCAGCCGATCCAGGGGCGCCAGGTGAGGGTGCGCAGCGTGCGGGCCGTTGCGCGATGGCGCCCGGCAAGACGCTCGGCGGCAAACCGGGCGCGACGCGCGATGAAGGCGTCGGCCGGCGCGTCCTCGCCCTCTGCTTCGGCTGCGACCCGACTGGCCCACGCCCGGTCATCCTCGGTCCAGGGAATTTTCCCGGACGGAGCGATTTCCCAGGCGCGGACCAGCAAGGCGTTGCGGGCGTCGGTTTCGGTCATGCAAGTCCTGCGGCCAGCGCCGCGCTGAACGAGAGCCTACATCGGATTCGGCGGCTCATCGTCGCGCCCGATCGTTGGCGGATGCGAACGAGCCGGGTAAGCTCGCTTGCTTGAACCGCAAACCGGAGAAACACCATGAGCAACAACGTCTACAAACTGATCGAACTCGCGGGTTCTTCCAGCGTGAGCATCGAAGACGCTGTCAGTAACGCAATCGCGAAGGCCCACGAGAGCGTGCGCGACATCAGCTGGTTCACCGTGAGTGAAACCCGCGGCCACGTCGTCGACGGCAAGGTGGCGCATTGGCAGGTGCTGCTGAAGATCGGATTCACGCTCGAGTAGCGCGCGCCAGTTTCCACTTCGCTGCGATTTCACCGAGCTCGTGCGGCGGCGAGACGATCAGGGGGCCGGCGAAACGGCGGACCGCTTCGCGCCCGGTTTCGTCGCGCAGATATTCGACCGGCGACTTGCCATCGACTCGCGCAAGCAGCAGCGCCGGCAATAGCGCTGCTGCTTCGCCGCTTGCGCGGCGGCCCTCGCGCTCGAGCCGGTAGCTGCCGGGCGCCGAACCCTTGAGGGAACTTGCCGCCACGTCGATCGCGATGAAAATATCGCGTCCCGGCTGCAGGCCCGCGCGCTCGATCGCCTCGATCATCAGATCATCAATTGCAGGGCGCCCCCGTGGAGGCGCCTGAAGGCACCGAAGCGCGGCCCCGCGAACCATCGTGCAATTCGATGTCGACCTCCACGGTCGGGCGACCGCGTGAGTCGAGAACCTGTCGGGCGTAAAGGGAGCGAAGAGCGGTCGGGAGCATGGTTGCGGGGGAATCAGAGTTGGGATCCGATCAGCGAGGCGACGTGTTCGACGAGTTTTTCGCGCAGCGGCCTCGATTCCCATTGCGCCAGGCTCACGCGCCGCGACTTCGCCAGGTCTGCTTCGAAGACCGCCACCTGCTGCTTCGCAAAGGCTGAATCGTAGATATTCAGGTTGGCTTCGTCGTTCAGCTCGAAGGAGCGGTCGTCGAAATTGGTCGAACCCACCGAGACCATGAATTCATCGACGATCATGACCTTGCAGTGGTACATGGTCGGCTGGTACTCGTAGATCTCCGCGCCAGCCGCAAGCAACGCGCCCCATTGCGCCTTCGAGGCGCTGCGAACCACTTCTGCATCGATGTGATCGCCAGGTGTGATGATCTGCAATTTCACGCCGCGCTCGAGCGCGGCGATCATCGTGCGCAAGGCGATGTCGTTCGGAACGAAGTAGGAACTGGACAACCGGATCGTTCTTGTCGACGCCGTGATGGCGAGCAGGTACATCAACTCCATGCTGGCACTGCCGCGGCTCGGCGAACTGCTGAAGACCTGCGCCGAGCCGTCGGCCAGCGGCGCCAGCGGTGGAAAATATTCAACGCCATGCAGCATCGCGCCCGAGGTCTTGATCCAGTTTTCCATGAATACGGCCTGCATCTGCGCGACGACCGGACCTTCCACCTGGAAGTGCGTGTCCCGCCAGTGATCCGGGTCCTGCGCGTTGCCCGTCCAGTTCTCGGCGATGCCCACGCCGCCGGTGAAACCGATCCGTCCGTCGACGACGAGGAGCTTGCGGTGCGTGCGGTTGTTCAGGCGCGCCAGATTCGTCCAGTGCGGCGGATGGTACTTCTCGACCTCGACGCCTGCCGACTTCAACTCCTCGATGAGCGCCTTATCCATCTTCTCCGACCCTATCCAGTCGAGGAGGACATGCACCTTGACTCCAGCCTTCGCGCGCTCCGACAAGGCGTCGGCGAACTGCCTGCCGATCATTCCCGACCAGTAAATGTAGGTTTCGAAGGTGATCGTCTGTTTCGCGTTCCCGATGGCGTCGAGCATGGCCGGAAAGATCTGCTCGCCGTTGAAGAGCGCGCGGTACCGGTTCCCGGGGATCACCGGCGGACCGAGCAGCACGCCCACGACGCGAAGGAATTCCGGGTCTTCCACCGAGTAGAGACGCTCGATCCTGCGCTCGACCTTCTTTTCGCCGGCCATCAGGTTGACCGCGAACAGCACGACTACGAGCGTCGACACCACGGCGGCGACGATCCATGCCAGCGATTTTTTCGCTGAATTTCCTGAAAGATGCCAGTTCATTTCGTTCGGCTTCAGATGCGCACGCAACTCCAGTGCGCGAAAATACCATTCCCTGGCGGCGGTCGAGCGGAGGTTCTTCAGACTGGCGCTCGTTGCGGCAAGCTCGCGGGAGCAAAATGTCCGCATGCGCGACAAAAACAGCCCGCAGATCCTTGCCTTCTATTTCGGCAGCGGCACGACAGCCGCGGGCGCACGCTGGCGCAGATCCTCCAGGAAGATGAATCCTGGCTGGAGCGCACTCACGATTTCATTCAATGGCTGTTCCCGCTGGCCGAGCCAGGCGGCGCCATGCCGAACGCGCCGCTTGCCATGGCACAGGGGGTTGCCGCCTTTCAGTCCGCAGAACTGCTGCGGCAGGGTCTGCGCGACAGTCTTCTGAGGCTGCCGGTTTTCTAACGGCTCGCCTGGGCTGCGGCGTTTCGCCACACACCGTGAGCAATCGGCGCCGGGCGGTGATAACCAGCCTGCTGGTGGACTGCTGGTGGACTGATGTCCGGACCGATGGGTCGACCGCTCCCCTGGCCGATGCCGGCTCAGGGTTGCAGCACCACACGCCCGACGACGCGCCCCTGCTCGAGGTCCTTGAGCGCCTGGTTCACCTGCGCCATCGGACGCAGCTCGAGCGGGATCTGGGGCAGTTCAACCCGCTGGGCGAGCGCAACCAGTTCGCGAAGATCGTTCAGGCCAGCCACATACGATCCGGTGATCGAAAGGGACTTCAGGGCGAACATCGGAAGGGGCATCCGGAATTCGCCGCCGAACAACCCAACGATCACCACTTCGCCGGTCCGGCGCACGAGGTTGACGGCCAGCGACGAACTCGATTCGGCGCCCACGAAATCGACCGCCCCGGCGATGTTGTAGCCGCAGGCTTTGCCGATCGTCTTCAGGGCGCTGGGCGCGCCCGGGTCGAATGCAAGCGTGGCGCCGTAGCGCAGCGCCGCCTCGCGCTTGTCGGCATCGGGATCGATCGCGACGATTCGAGCCGGCGAGGTGGCCGAGAGCAGCGCTACCGCGGTCATCCCGACGCCGCCACAGCCGATCACGGCGATCCAGTCGTCGCTGCTTGCCGCGCTCAGCTTTCCAATCGCGCCAAAGGCGGTGATTCCGGCGCACGCAAAAGTTGCGGCGCGGGCCGGTTCGAGCGTGCCCAGCGCCACCAGGTAGCGGTCGTGCGGTACGCGAACCAGGTCGGCGTAGCCGCCGGGCAGCTGGATCCCGAGGTTGTTGGAGGCCTTCGGGCAGAGATGGTCGTCGCCGCGCTGGCAAACGGGGCAAACGCCGCAACCGAGCCAGGGATAGACGATCACCTGATCGCCGAGGGCCACGCTGGCGACCTGCGGGCCGATCTCGACGACTTCGCCGCAGATCTCGTGCCCCATCGTTACCGGCAGACGCGCGCCCGCACGCTCGAGCGAGGAAAGCTTGCCTGCGCCCATATCGAAGCCGCCAGCCTGGATGTGCAGGTCGGAATGGCACATGCCGCAATGGGTGACCCGTACCGTCACCTCGCTGCCTTGGGCGGGCTCGAGCGAATCCTCGCGCTGCGCGAGGGCGCCGCCCCAACTCGAGAATGCCCACCTGTGGGCGCAGCGGTAGTTCATGTCGGACCTATTCGGTGGGGAGGAATCCCTCGACGGACAGGTAGCGCTCTCCGCTGTCGTAATTGAAGCCGAGAACGACGCTGCCGGCAGGGATCTCCGGGAGCTTCTGGGCGATCCCGGCGAGCGCTGCGCCAGAGGAGATGCCCACGAGGATTCCTTCTTCGCGCGCGCAGCGCCGGGCCATCTCGCGCGCCGCTTCGTTATCGACCGTGATTGCGCCATCGATCACGGTGACATCGAGATTTTTCGGAATAAAGCCGGCGCCCAGCCCTTGGATGGTGTGCGAGCCGGGCGGGCCGCCGGAGATTACCGGGGAGCCGGCAGGTTCCACCGCGAACGCCCTGAGCTTGGGCCAGGCTGCCTTGAGCACCCGCGCGCAAGCCGTGAGGTGGCCCCCGGTGCCGACGCCGGTGATCAGGTAATCGATTCCGCCGGGAAAGTCGGCGAGGATTTCGTGCGCGGTCGTGCGGGCATGCACCTCGACGTTCGACGGGTTCTCGAACTGGTGCGGCAGCCATCCATCAGGTGTTCGGGCAAGCAGTTCCTGAGCCGTGGCAATGGCGCCGGTCATGCCCTTGTCACGAGGGGTGAGCACAAGCTCGCCGCCGTAGGCAAGGATCAGCCGGCGGCGCTCGATCGACAGGTTGTCGGGCATCACCACGATGAGCTTGTAGCCCCTGACCGCCGCAACCATTGCCAGGCCCACTCCGGTGTTGCCGGAAGTGGGCTCGATAATAGTGCCCCCGGGCGGGAGCCGGCCGCTGCGCTCTGCGTCTTCGACCATGGACAGGGCGATCCTGTCCTTTATCGAGCCACCCGGGTTGGCGCGCTCGCACTTGACCCAGACCTCATGGGAAGAACCGAACAGCCGGTTGATGCGAACGTGTGGCGTGTTCCCGATCGTGGCGAGTATGGAATCTGCTTTCATGTTCACGAACGCTACACCATAACGTGCCCGGCAGGTAGGGGACGAGCGGCGGCAATATGCTTATGTGCGATGGCATCCTGCATCAATCGGGACGAGCGAGCACCACGGCAAACCACTCGCGCGCATCGCTCCACGATGCCTGCAGACTGAACCCGGCACCGCCGAGGAGTGCGGTGAAGTCTTCGAGCCGGTACTTGTAGGAGCTTTCGGTGTGGATGCGCTCGCCGGCGGCAAACTCGCGTTCTCCGTCGGGCCAGCGCACGAGCGCCGGGCGGCGCGCCTCGAGGTGCATCTCCATGCAGCCCCGATCCGCGTCGAAAAGGGCCACATGGCGCCAGTCGGCGATCACGAAGTCCGTGCCGGCGATCCGGTTCGCGTGGCGCAGCACATTCAGGTTGAACGCGGCGGTCACGCCCAGGGCATCGTCATAGGCTGCCTCGAGCGTGGCCACATCCTTCACGAGGTCCACGCCGACCAGCAAGCCGCCCGCGTCGTCGAGTTGCTCGCGCAGGTCGGCAAGGAAATCGTGTGCCTCGGTGGGTGAAAAGTTGCCGATCGACGAGCCGGGATAGAAAAAGAGCCGCGTATCGCCCCCCACCTCGGCGGGCAGCACCAGCGAGCGCGAGAAATCTGCGCCGATGCCGAGCATCGCCATATCGGGGAAACGCCACCGCAGATATTCGAGCGAGCGCTCGAGGAACTGCTCGGAGATGTCGACCGCAACGTACTGACGCGGTCGCAGCGCCTCGAACAGTCGCGATGCCTTCTCGCAATCGCCGGCGCCCAGATCGATCAGGGTGCACCCGGTGCGCCCGAACGCGGCCGCGATCTCGTCGACGCGCGCCGCCATGATGGTGGCCTCGGTGCGCGTCGGATAATACTCGTCGAGCTCGGTAATCGCCGTGAACAATCGCGAACCCAGCGCGTCGTACAGAAACTTGGGCGATATGGTGGCGCAGGGCGCGTCGAGTCCGGCCAGGATCTCTTGCCGGTGGGCGCCAACTGACGATACAAGCTGAAACGACACTCTTTTCCCCTGTCTGGTGGTCGACGCGCTGCCGGTCGAGCAAGCAATTAACCTAAGCCGGCAGAGCCGGAACCAAACAGGTAATACGATGGTCGGCCCACCAGCGACGAGGTGAGCGACCATGGCTGCGATGGCACTGACTGAGCGG
>CAJDTU010000015.1_pt1 | contig 59040 bp, 52 predicted proteins | sample 7389901 | NCBI WGS metagenome assembly CAJDTU01 (sample SAMEA7055649, study PRJEB34461) | soil metagenome | biome: terrestrial ecosystem; feature: Peninsula; material: soil | place: Antarctica | collected 2016
GCGTCGTGGATCCGGTCGTGCAGGCTCTTGGCGGAGAAGCCGCCGAAGACCACCGAGTGAATGATGCCCAGCCGGGCGCAGGCTTGCATTGCAACGATGCCTTCGATCGACATCGGCAGGTAGATGATCGCCCGCTCGCCCTTTTTGTAACCGAGCGCGCGCAACCCGTTGGCGAACCGGCAGACGCGTTCGTACAGCTCCCGGTAGGTGACCCGGGTCACCTTGCCGTCGTCGGCTTCGAAGATGAGCGCGGTCTTGTGCTCGACGGGTGTGCCGAGGTGGCGGTCCAGGCAGTTATAGGACACGTTCAACTCGCCGTCTTCAAACCACTTGAAGAACGGCGCGTTGGAGTCGTCCAGGGAGCGCGTGAAAGGCTTTTTCCAGGTCAGGTGCTCACGGGCCAACCGGCCCCAGAACCCCGCATAGTCGCGCTCAGCCTCGTCGCACAGCGCTTGGTATTGCTCCATGCCTGAAACGTTCGCCTGCCGCTGAAACTCTTCCGGCGGCGGAAAGAGTCGCGTTTCCTGGAGCACCGAATTGAACTGAGAGGACATCGTCCCACCTCCTGGTTTGCCTGGGTTTTCAAAGGCCTTGCGAAAAGGCTCCAGGGCAGCACGGGTGCGGCCCTGCACGGCGTTTCGCGCCTGCTCGCAAGACACTAGGGAAGAGTACCGCTTAATCGCTGGCGATGGCGGCAATGGGATTGCGCGCTGCGCCCCGTTCGCACTCTACTGGAGTGGCGCGCGGATAAAATAGGCTGATCCGGAAAACGACGCCGCACAGGGATGCCTCATGATCGTGATCAAGAAAGACGACCTGGTTGAATCGGTCGCCGCAGCGCTGCAGTTCATCAGCTACTACCACCCGCGGGACTACATCGAGCATCTGGCGCGCGCCTGGCAGACCGAGCAGAGCCCGGCCGCGAAGGATGCGATTGCGCAGATCCTCACCAACTCGCGGATGTGCGCCGAAGGTCATCGGCCGATCTGCCAGGACACCGGCATCGTGAATGTTTTCCTTGAAATCGGGATGAACGTGCGCTTCGAGGGCTTTTCCGGCTCCGTTGCCGATGCCATCAACGAGGGGGTGCGTCGCGCTTACCTGGATCCTGACAACACGCTGCGTCCCTCGATCGTGGCCGATCCGCACTTCGAGCGCAAGAACACGCGCGACAACACGCCGGCGGTGACCCATATGGCACTGGTGCCGGGCGATACGGTCGAAGTGATCGTGGCGGCAAAAGGCGGCGGCTCGGAGAACAAATCGAAGTTCGCAATGCTGAACCCCTCGGATTCGCTCGTCGACTGGGTCATGAAGACCGTGCCCGGCATGGGCGCCGGCTGGTGCCCGCCCGGGATGCTGGGCATCGGCGTCGGCGGTACCGCCGAGAAGGCGATGCTGATGGCCAAGGAATCGCTGATGGACCCGATCGACATGTTCGACCTGCTCGCCCGCGGGCCATCGAACAGGATCGAGGAGTTGCGCATCGAATTGTTCGAAAAGGTCAACGCGCTGGGCATCGGCGCGCAGGGCCTCGGCGGCCTGACCACGGTGCTCGACGTGAAGATCGCCATGTACCCCACGCACGCGGCGTCCAAGCCGATCGCGATGATCCCGAATTGCGCGGCCACACGCCATGCGCAGTTCATCCTCGATGGTTCAGGGCCGGCCTTTTGCGATCCGCCACCGCTGTCGACCTGGCCGGACGTGCACTGGATCCCCGATGTGAATAAATCCGAGCGGGTCGACCTGGATACCCTCACCAGGGAGCAAGTGGCCGCGTGGCAACCCGGCCAGACCTTGCTGTTGTCCGGCAAGATGCTGACCGGACGCGACGCCGCCCACAAACGCATCCAGGGGATGCTCGCACGCGGCGAGACGCTCCCCGTCGACTTCACAGATCGCGTCATCTACTACGTGGGTCCGGTCGACCCGGTGCGCGACGAAGTGGTCGGCCCCGCCGGCCCGACCACATCGACCCGGATGGACGGCTTCACCGAGATGGGCGGCCTACCTGATGGCGGTGGGCGGCGCCGCCTACCTGGTATCGAAAGCCATCCGCAGCGCAAGGGTGCTTGCCTTCGAAGATCTCGGCATGGAAGCGATCTACGAGTTCGAGGTGCGCGACATGCCGGTCACGGTGGCGGTCGACTCCAACGGCACGTCCGTGCACCAGACGGGACCGGCTCAATGGCAGGCCCGGATCGGCAAGATCCCGGTGGTCGTGACGGCCTGAACGAACGCCGTGGTGACAGCGTGAATGACCGGCGCCCGCGGCCGCGCGAGCGGCTCGTACAAGATGGAAAATGCGCCAGCAAGAGCGCGCTCGGCACACTGCTTTTCCCCGTGGCTCACGTCGTAGTTGCCGGATTCAAAAGGACATTCACGGAGACATCGAATGACATTCAGTCTGCGGCTCGGAACCCTTTTGGCGACCGCGCTGGTGAGCGCGGCAGGCCTGCACGCGGTGCCAGCCACCGCTCAGGAAAACGTTGGGTCGCCCCGAAACGCCGGCCGACCGGCAGATCGACGACTACACCGGTTCCGGGCCTTATGGGTTCGTGCGCGACGCGCAGCAGCGGGTCAGCGCGCTGACCCGGGGCGAGGTCGCCAGTTTCTCAATGCCCAGCCAGGCGATATCATCACCCTTCATCGAGAGGTTCTGCCCGTGCGGGCCGAACGGGTGATCTTTGCGTAGCAAAGTAGCACGCAACCACTACGCACTCCTTTGCCGATGCAGGCGTCGGCGTTACACTCGCACCCCACCATGAGCTACATGCTGATCGACATCGGCAACACGTTCCTTAAGTGGGGCACCTACGGACACGCCTCTCCGCAAGGGCGCTCGCTGGCGCTCGATCGCCTGCAGGCCTTCGGCCGCGTACTGCACGACGAGATCCCGATGGTGATGGCCGAGTGGCGGCGCATGGCGGCGCCGGAGCGGATCGTCATCTCGAATGTAGCCGGCACTCGCGTAGTGAATCCCGTGATGCGGGCGCTCGAGGTCTGGGCCGATGCACCGGACCCGGACTGGATCGTTTCGCGCGCCGAGCAATGCGGCGTTCGCAACGGCTATCTGAACCCGGCTGCGCTCGGTTGTGATCGCTGGGCAGCATTGATGGGTGCGCGTGCCGTGCTCGGTGAGCGCCCGGCGCTGGTCGCCGTGTGCGGCACGGCCACCACCATGGACCTGCTCACCGCCGACGGCGAGTTCATTGGCGGCGGGATCATGCCCGGCATGGGCCTGATGATCCGGGCACTGCATCTGAATACTGCGACCCTGCCCGATGCACACGGGGACTATCTCGACTACCCGCGCCAGACCGTCGATGCGATCGCTTCGGGTTGCGCGCATGCGCAGGCGGGTGCCGTCGAGAGGCTCTACTTCCTGCACAAGCGCAAGCATCCGGACCTGCGCTGCATCATTTCCGGCGGCGCCGCTCGCAGTCTTGGCTCGCGGCTGACGATCGAATACCTCTACCACGAGAACCTCGTGCTCGAGGGGCTTTATCAGATCGCGTCGTCAGCACCGGACTGACAGACCCCACTACATGCGCGCACCCGAAAACCCATCGACCCGCCCGCCCGTGGCCCTCCCCTCGGAACACGACGCGATCGCCCTGGCCGACAGGATCGCCCGTGGCGAGGTGAGCGCGGCCCAGACCCTCGAGACTGCCATCGAACGCTGCGAGGCCATCAACCCGAGGATCAATGCGGTCTGCAATATGGCCCTCGAACCGGCCCGCGAACAGGCACGCGCGATCGACGCGGAACTGATGACGGCTCGTCGCTACGCCGGTGCCGTCCTGGCGCTGCGCCGGCAGCGCCCGTTTCTCGGCGTTCCGAGCCTGCTCAAGGACCTTTCCACTGCCGCAACCGGGCTGCCCTCGACCATGGGCTCGCGCTTGTTCGGCCGCATCGACTGGTCGCTCGATTGCGCGCTCGTTGCCCGTTACCGGCGTGCCGGTCTGGTCTTCTTCGGGCGAACGACCAGCCCCGAGATGGGCATCAGCCCGTCGACCGAAGCGGTAGCCTACGGCGGCCCGACCCGCAACCCGTGGGCGCTCGAATATAGCCCGGGCGGCTCGAGCGGCGGCGCCGGCGCTGCGGTGGCCGCCGATATCGTAGCGATCGCCCATGCCTCCGACGGTGCGGGCTCGATCCGGATTCCCGCCGCCAACTGCGGTCTTTTCGGTCTGAAGCCGAGTCGCGGACTCATGCCGGCCGGCCCGCTGGCGGGCGAGGGCTGGGGCGGACTCGCAACCGAACATTTCCTGACCCGCTCGGTGCGCGACAGCGCACTGGCGCTCGATGTTTCGGCAGGCGCCGATGTCGGCGCGCCGTATGCGGCCCCACCGCGCCCGCCCTCGTACCTGGAACTGGTGGAGGTCGCCCTCGGGAAAAACGACGCGCTGCCCCTGCGGCGCCGGATTCGCTTGCGCATCGCCTGCTCCTGGCACACGCTCGATGGCGACGAAGTCCATCCCGAGGTCGCCGCGGCCGTCCAGGAAGCCGCACGACTGCTCGAATCACTCGGTCACAGCGTCGAAGAGGCCGCGCCCTCGATGAGCACGATCGAAGCGCTCAAGCCGATGCTCGAGATCATCGCCAGCGGCACCGCACAGGCCATCGACCGGTTCGAGCGTCAGCGCGGCCGGCGCGCGGGCACCGATGAGCTGGAGCCGACAACCCACTCCGCAGTGGCGTTCGGGCGCAGCCTGTCGGCACCCCAGTACCTGGAGGCGCTCGGCACCTTGCACCGGATCGGGCGGGAAGTGGGCGGTTTCATGCATGGCGACAACTCCGAAGAGAGTGGCTTCGATCTGTTCCTGACACCCGTGCTCACGACTCCACCGATCGAACTTGGCCGGATCCCGATGAGCCACCCCGATTTCATGGAGTACCGCACCGGAGTCGATGGCATCATTCGATATTCGCCGTTCACGCCGCTGGCCAATGCCACTGGCCAGCCCTCGGCGTCGATTCCGTTTGCGTCGAGCTCCGGGAACCTGCCGATCGGCATCCAGTTGACTGGCCGATTCGGCGAGGACTCGCGAGTGCTGCAGGTGGCAGCGCAGATCGAGCGCGCCCGCCCGTGGCCGGCTTTCGCGCCCTTCATGCGCTGAGCGCTCGCCGCGCGCCCGGCGCTGCGTTCGGATGGAGCAAGCCATGATCCTCGAGATCCGAAAAATTGCTGCCCTGCAAGAAGAAGTGCAGCGTGACCTTCGCCCATTGCCCAAGCCGTTTCGGCATGTGATCGTCGCGGCGGTCCTGACCAATCCCTGGTACGGAAAGGGCTTCGTCGCAGACCTCTCGCCAGTCGTCAGGGAACTGGCTGCACCGCTGGGAAAGCTGCTCGCGCGCCGGGCAGTCGAAATCCTGGGCGGAGCCGATGCCGTTGAAGCGTTCGGCAAGGCGGCGATGGTCGGCCTCGAGGGTGAATACGAGCACGCCAGTGCGTTGATTCACACGACACTCTTTGGCGACGAATGCCGCGCCGCCGCCGGCGGCACGGCATGGATGGTGGGCAGCCAGAAGCTGTGCCCGGCCGGCAGCGCACTCGAGTTGCCGGTGGCACACAAGCACGATGGCAAGCTGCAGAACTACTACCACACGATTCACCTGCAACTGCACGATGCGCCGCGCGCCAATGAACTGGTCGTGGCAGTCGGCATGGCGAGCGGCACGCGTCCGAACGGGCGTCTCTAGCGCAGCGCCGGGCAGGCGGGCGCGCCAACCGCTGGGCAGGTGGCCCCGCCGCCGTCATCGGGGATCGACGCGCGCCGCGCCGTCAGTGGCGTACGCGCGCGCACGAATCCGGTACCAGAGCCTGCCCAGCAACTCGTGTCCGGCACGATAGCTCAAAAACGAGGCCTCGCCCGATGGCAGCAGGCGCAGGGGGCCGAAGTCGACCGGTGAACCGGCGAAGGCGCAAGGCGCCGGCAGCACCGACAGGCCCTCGCGCTCGAACGAAGCCTCGGCACGTGGCATGTGATAAGCCTCGGTGACAAGTACGATCCGAGTGATGCCCGCGCCCTTGAGCAATTCGGCCGAAAGGGAGGCATTGCCGGCGGTGTCGTCGGACGCGCCCTCGACCCAGCGCACCGGCGTGTTCAGGTCGTCTTCGAGCACCCGCTTCATCAACGCCGCCTCACTGCTCCTGCCGGCGCGTGGCACACCGCCGCTCACGAGCACGGGCAGCTTCGTGATCCTGGCGACCCAGGCACCGTGCACGAGTCGCTCGAGCGTACCCGGCTTGACGGTCTCGGGATCCGGGCGCTCACGAGCGTCGCGACGCGACCCGCCGCCGATGATCACGACCGCTTGCGGAGGGTTCGGCCGCGAGAGCGCCTCACGCAAGGAATCCGCGGTCTGCGCGCTCAATGAGTCGCCCTCGGCCCAGGCCGCCATCTGGGAAGCGCCGGCGCCCGTGGCCAGCAGCCAGGCGGCAATCAGGCCGACCCAGGCAGCGAGCCGACCGGCGCTCGGGAATCGCGAGAGCAGCAGCAGGCCAAGCGCGATCACCAGCAGCGGCAGTGCCGGGGGCAACAGCAGGGGGCCGAGCGTGTGTTGAGGCAGCATCGCCACGATCGACATCACAAGGCTGTCGACGCCGGCCTGCAGGCTCGCCCACCATTGCTCCAACCCGGTGGCGCTTGCGTCGAACGACATCTCCGGCGACGTCAGGATATCGCGAGTGCGGCGCGCACCTGATCGAGCGCGGTCGCGTCTTCGATCGTGGGAAGATCGCCGGGGTCGCGTCCCTCGCCAAGCGCCTGCAGGGAACGCCGCAACACCTTGCCCGAACGTGTCTTGGGCAGCAGCGAAACGAAGTGCACGCGAGCCGGCCGCGCCACTGCGCCGAGTTGCCGATCGACCGCTGCCGCCAACTCGCCTTCGAGCGCCAGGCGCCCGGCCTGCGATGACACCGCTTCGGGATCGCGGGCCACCACGAAGGCCATCGCGACCTGGCCCTTGAGCGCGTCGGCCACGCCGACGACCGCGCATTCGGCAACGCCCGGATGGCTGAGCAGACTCTCTTCGATCTCACGGGTGCCGAGCCGATGGCCCGCCACATTGATCACGTCGTCCGTGCGCCCGAGGATGAACCAGTAGCCGTCGGTGTCGCGCATTCCCCAATCGAAAGTCGAGTAGGCCCGGCGACCCGGAATCATCGAAAAGTAGGTTTCCAGGAAACGCTCGTCATCGCGCCAGATCGTCTGCATGCATCCCGGTGGCAAGGGCGGCATGATCGCGACCACGCCTTTTTCGCCGGTGCCGACCTCCTCGCCGGTCTGCTCATCGAGCAGGCGCACATCGTAGCCGTACATCGGCATCCCGGGGGAGCCGAAGCGCGGCGGCGTCTGCTCGACGCCATGCGCGAGGGTGAGGATCGGCCAGCCGGTCTCGGTCTGCCAGTAGTTGTCGATGACCGGGCACCCGAGCGCGTTGGCGATCCATTGCCCGGTTGGCTCATCGAGCGGCTCGCCGGCAAGAAAAAGGGTGCGAAGCGAGGACGTGTCGTAGCGCTTGAGCCAGGCCGGGTCCTGCTTCCTGAGCACGCGGATCGCGGTGGGCGCCGAGAACATCAACTCGACGTGATACCGCTCGACCAGCTCCCAGAGAATTCCGGGATTGGGTCGCAGCGGCGTGCCCTCGTACATGAGAGTCGCCATGCCGGCGATGAGCGGCCCATAGACGATGTAGGAGTGCCCGACGACCCAGCCGATGTCGCTCGTACAAAAGAAGGTTTCGCCGGCTTGTCCGCAGAATATGAGTTTCATCGACGCGGCGAGCGCGACCGCGTAGCCACCGGTGTCGCGCTGGACACCCTTGGGCCGCCCGGTGGTGCCGGAGGTATACAGGGTGTAGCTCACCTCGTTCGATTCGAGCCAGACCACCGGCACCTCGGCGTCCAGGTGCCGCTCGCGCAGTACCGACCAGTCGTGATCGCGGCCCTCGATCCGGCTCATCGGCGCCAGTCCACGGTCCACGAGCAGGACCGCCGCCGGCTTGCAGGAAGCCAGTTCGATTGCTTCGTCGAGCAAGGGTTTATAGGCGATCACCTTGCCGCCGCGCATGCCGGCATCGACGCTGATGACGAGCGACGGTTCCGCATCGTCGATCCGGCTGGCCAGGCTGTGGGCTGCAAAACCTCCGAATACCACACAGTGGATTGCGCCGATCCGGGCGCAGGCGAGCATCGCAAAAGCCGCCTCGGCAATCATCGGCAGGTAGATCACCACCCGATCGCCGCGGTTCACGCCGAGTTCGCGGATTGCCGCCGCCATCCGCGAAACTTCCCGATGCAGCTCGCTGAAGGTATAGCTGCGCTCCAGGCCGGTTTCGGACGAAACCGAGATCAGTGCGACCGCGTCGCCACGCGCGCCCAGGTGCCGGTCGACGGCGTTGTAGCAAAGATTGGTCAGACCGCCGACGAACCAGTGTGCGAACGGCAGATGCGAGTCATCCAGCACGCGCTCGAACGGTCGGTGCCAGTGGATCAGTTCTGCCTGCTCGGTCCAGAACCCGTCGCGATCCTCCAGCGAGCGGCGATGAAAGGCCTCCAGGGTCGTGGAACCGGTCGGAACTTGCGCGCAGGCGCCCTCATCGAGCTGCGCCGATTGTGCATTTGCCGGGGTCATCGTCATTGCCTCCTTTTCGCTGTGCGGACCGGTCGTGACGTTGGCGTGGCGCATCGGAGGGTGTCCGCCTGCACCTGGACTTGTGCCGTCTATCACGGTTTTGCTACCTATTCTACGGCTCCCCCTTGACAACGCCACTTTGACAGTGCTCGCGGGCATCAATTACTCTGAGCTCCATGCACGCCGGCCCTACCCGTCCCTGCGGCCCGTTCGCCTTGTTTGCCACAACGGCGCTCTGCGCGGCCCTCGCGATCAACGCCCCTGCCGCGCTCGCCAACGACGAGCATGCCGCGGGCTATGATTCGACAAAGGCAGCCGAATTGGTTGAACGCTCGTTGGCGATGCTCGGCGTGGACTACAAATGGGGCGGCAACTCGCCGGCCAGCGGAATGGACTGCAGCGGCCTGGTCCGATACGTCTATGGCGAAACGATCGGGCGGATGCTGCCGCGCCGCTCGGTGGAGATGAGCCGCGAGGGAGAGCCTGTTGCGCTCGACAAGCTCAAACCGGGCGACCTGGTTTTTTTCAACACGGTGCGGCGCGCGTTCTCACACGTGGGCATCTACATCGGCAACAACAAATTCGTCCACGCGCCTTCCACGGGCGGGACCGTGCGGGTCGAATCATTGCGCAGCCGCTACTGGGCACACCGCTTCAGTGGCGCGCGTCGCCTGCTCGCCAACGAGGACCGCCGTCGACCGGCGACCAACCTGTATGTGCGCTCGGGCTAGGCGCCGGCCGGAGTCGGCGCCCTGCCGTCGCGAGGCGCCGTGTCACGGTCAGGTGCTGCGTGTAGCCGAGCGCTGCGTGTAGTCAGGGGCTGCGCTGCCGTCAGGGGCTGCGTGTAGTCAAGGGCTGCGCCGTGTCAGGCGCCGGGCATGGCCGGCGTGGCGGCGCGGCGGCGCGGACATCGCTCGCAGTTGCTGTCGAGCGCGGATCGCAGGTCACAGACCGAGCGCCGGCAGGCAACGAAACGCATTCCCTGCCGCCTCGCGGCCTCCCGATAGCCGCGCATGACATTGTGGCCAACGAAGTCGGTGAACAGGATCAGGATGTCGATGCCGCGCGGCAGGGCGCCATTGGAGCGCTGTGCCGCCGGCCCGCGTCCTGACACATGGCGAGAAATATTGATTCCGTACGCGGAAAGCAGACCGGGAATGTTGCCCAGTCGGTCAGCCCCTACCAGTAACGCATTCATCCGTTGCCTCCGCTCGTCGATCGGCGTCAGTTGCGAATGATACGCATTCATGAGCTTGCGTCAACGCTATTGCGAATGTTTCTCGTTTAGAATGCGGTCGCGGCAGCCCCTGTCGCCCGATTCAATCCGCTCTCCAGTCCCCATGTCTGGATCGATTCTTCGACCCGACCTTTCCACGGATACCACGCCGAATGATCCTCGCCGAAAATCGTTTCACCCCCCGCGTCTACGCGCCTGGCCTGCACGCAACCGAGCCCCACGCATCGGGGCTCCGCGCACTCGTATTCGACGCATCCGGGGTCCATGCACCCGCTCCTGCGCACAGCAGCGCGACTGACGCGCGCCGCGACGGCGTGCGTTTCTCCTCCATCGCGCGAAAGCGTGCGGCCGCGGTGGCGGTCGCACTCGCCGCAGCGCTCGGCACCGGCCCCGCGCATGCCCAAGCGCCTGCGCCGGCCGAGGCTGCCGGCAGCAAGGTGCTCAACCTGTACTCCGCGCGCCATTACCAGACCGACGAGGCCCTGTTCGCCGGATTCACGCGCGAAACGGGCATCAGGATCAACCGGATCGAGGCGGGCGACGAGGCCCTGCTCGAGCGCTTGCGCAACGAAGGCAGCAACAGTCCGGCCGATGTGCTTTTGCTGGTCGATGCGGCCAGGCTCTGGAAGGCGGAGGACGAGGGGCTGTTCCAGCCGGTCAAGTCGCCGGTCCTCGAAGAGCGGATCCCGGCGCACCTGCGATCGAAAGACAACGGGCAGGGTAGCGACTGGTTCGGCTTCTCCACCCGCGCGCGCGTCATCGTCTACAACAAGGTGAACGTGGATCCCGCGAAGGTGCGGAATTATGAGGATCTGGCCATCCCGGCCCTCAAGGGCAAGGTTTGCACCCGCTCAGGTGCGCATCCCTACATGCTCTCGCTGATCGGTGCGATCTCCGAGCACCTGGGCGAGCAGAAAACCGAGGAGTGGGCCTCGGGGGTCGTGTCCAACTTCGCGCGCAAGCCGCGCGGCGGTGACACCGACCAGGTCCGCGCGGTGGCGAGCGGCGAATGCGGCGTGGCGCTGAGCAACACCTATTACCTGGTGCGGCTGATGCGTTCGGACAAGCCCGAGGATCGCGCGGCGATGAACAAGGTCGGCATCATCTGGCCGAATCAGGCAAGCTACGGGACCCACGTCAATGTTTCGGGCGCTGGCGTAGCGAAACATGCCCCGCACCGGGAAGCCGCGGTCGGGTTCCTCGAGTATCTGGCGAGCGACTCCGCCCAGGCCTACTTCGCCAACGGCAATAATGAATGGCCGGTTGCACAGGGCGTGAGTCTCTCGAACCCGGACCTGGAAGCGCTCGGCATCTTCAAGGCCGATACACTGTCGATCGGCGCGATCGGTCGCGCCCAGACGACCGCAGCGAAAATCATCGACCGGGTCGGCTGGCGCTAAATGGGGTGACGCTGAGCAGGCTGCGCGCTAAACGAGCGGACGCCAGGACGGCGAGCGGACGCCAGGACGGGCTGGCCGCCAGGCGGGCGGGCACCGGGAGCACGCCCGCTCAGGGGCGGGCAGCGATCACCAGGATCTCCACGCGGTATTCCGGGGAGGCAAGCCTGGCCTCGGTCGTGGCGCGCGCCGGCGTCTGCCCCGCCACGACCCAGGCATCCCACACCGCATTCATCGCGGCGAAGTCATTGATGTCGGACAGGAAGATCTGCGCCTGGATGATCTGCGTCTTGTTGCTGCCGCATTGGGCAAGCAAACCGTCGATCGCGGCGAGCACCTGGCGAGTCTGCCCGGCAACGTCGGCAGTAGCGTCCGACGCTACCTGCCCGGACAGGTAGACCGTGTCGTGGTGGATCACCGCCTCGGACATCCGCTGCCCGGGATGCAGACGTTCGATCATCATCGTGAGTCTCCATCCAGAAACGCTTCCACCGCGGCAATCTGGTCGTCGGCAATGAGGGTCGGCGCATGGCCGACTCCGGCGAATTCGACGACACGCGGCCGCGGGCCGCGTTCCCTCATGCGAGCGGCAACTTCGGTACTCAGGAGATCGGAGTCGCGCCCGCGCAGGACCAGTGTCTCGCAGGTGATCGCATCGTAGAGTGGCCACAGGTCGGGTTGCGGCAATCCCGCCGTGGCGCGAAACGGCACAGCGATCGCTGGATCATAGTGATAGCCCCAGCCCGCGCCGGCCGCCTCGCCTCTCGGTACGATGTAATGGCGGCTGAGCAGGCGAAACTGTTCGTCCGTGTGCGGGCCGAAGTCGCGCATCAAGTCGCGCAACACCGCTTCGCCCTTCGCGAAATCCTCGAACGACGGATCGTTGCCCACGTACCCGCCAATGCGTTCCAGGCCCGCAGCGTCGAGTTGCGGGCCGATGTCGTTGAGCACCAGCCGACCGATCGGATTGCCCGGCATCGATGCGAGCACCATGCCGATCAGCCCGCCCATCGAAGTGCCGAGCCAGTCGAGCCGTTCCACGTCGAGGCGCGCGATCAGCGTGACGCAATCGGCGACGTATTGCGGCACCGCGTAGAGCATCGGGTCAGCGAGCCGGTCAGAGCGGCCACGGCCCGCCATATCGGGGCACACGACCCGGTAGCGCTCCGATAGCCGCGCCGCCAGCGCGTCGAAGTCGCGCCCATTGCGGGTGAGCCCATGCACGCAGAGCAGCGTGCCCTCGCCCCCCGGGTAGCCGCTGCGCGCGTCCCATTGCCAGTACGCGACCCGGTGCAATCCCCTGGGGCTGGCACACGTGACGTAGCGCAATTCAGGTTCGAGGGGCATCGAGGCGGTCATGGTGCTGGTTCCAGTCTAGAATCGGATCAAATTGTACAGGGGGGAAAGATGATCAAGGGCAAGCTGGCACTGGTGACGGGATCGACAAGCGGCATCGGGCAGGGCATCGCAGAAGCGCTTGCGCAGCGCGGGGCGAACATCGTGCTGAACGGCTTTGGCGACCCCGCCGAAATCGAACGGCAACGCACCGACATGGCCAGGCGCCACAGCGTGGCGGTGGAATACGAAAACGCCGACCTGATGAAGACCGCCGAGGTCGAGTCGCTGATCGGCCGGCTGCTCGAGCGCCACGGCGCCGTCGACATCCTCGTCAACAACGCCGGTATTCAGCACGTGGCGTCGATCGAGAATTTCCCCCCGGAACGCTGGGACGCCATCCTCGCGCTGAATCTGTCCTCCGCGTTCCATGCGATTCGCTGCGCGCTACCCGCCATGCGCGAACGCAACTGGGGACGCATCGTGAACGTCGCTTCGGCGCATGGACTGGTAGCGTCCACCGAAAAGGTCGCCTACGTAGCGGCCAAGCACGGGATTGTCGGACTCACCAAGGTGGTCGCACTCGAGACCGCGCGCACCGGCATCACCTGCAACGCGATCTGCCCGGGCTGGGTGCTCACGCCGCTCGTTCAGAAACAGATCGACGCGCGCGCCCAGGACGGCGGGCTGAGCGCCGAGCAGGCGAAGGTGGCGTTGTTGTCCGAGAAGCAACCTTCGCAGGAGTTCGTGACGCCGGAACAACTCGGTGAGCTCGCCGCATTCCTGTGCTCGCCCGCGGCCGATCAGGTGCGAGGTGCCGCCTGGTCGGTCGACGGCGGCTGGACGGCACAGTAAGCATTGGCCGCACGCCCCGCTCGCGCGGCGCCACGTTCAGCGGACGCCGGGCCCGGAAATCGGCCGGCACCTCGACGGAGCGCAGCACTCGAAGAAGTCGCGCCACGTCCTGGCCCCGGGCCGTTGGAGAGCGCGGCCACCGTGAAAACCACGGCCGCTACACGGGAGCGGCATCGGCCGGCGCACCGCTGCTCACTTGCGCGCGGCGGCTGACCGATCGCTTCCCGTGTCGCTCGTCTCGCCTACGACAATTCGCCAGTAGCGGCCATCGTCCTGCCTCAGGCGCGCAACCGCCGGTGCGCGGCCGGCTTGCAGCGTCACCGAGATTGCGCCGTCGCGATCGGTACGCAGGACCGTGGTTCCGGCGGTTTCGTAACGAAGCAGCGCCTTGTCGCCAGGATGGCGATAGCGGTTCCGGTAGCCGGCCTGAACCAGTGTGAGCGCCGGGGATACAGCGCGCAGGAACGGCAGCGACGACGATCCGTTGCTGCCGTGATGCGCAGCCATCAGCACGTCGGCGCGCAGCCAGCGGGGCCCGACCTTTTCCACCAGGAAGCGCTCCTGTGCTGCCTCGATGTCACCGGTCAGCAGCACAGCGCCCGCCGGCGACTCGACTCGCAACACGCAACTGTTGGCATTGGTCACCGATTTCTTCGAGCCCGTGCGCTCCGGCCCGGGGTGCAGGAACTCGAACGAGGTCTCGCCCCACTCCCAGCGGTGCCCGCGCGAGCAGCGGTAGTGCGCGGCTGCGTTGGCAACTGCCGGATGGTCGTCGGCCATGGAACTGGCGACCCAATCGATGCGCACGCCGGCCTGCACGGCGGCGGCGCCACCGGCGTGATCCTCGTCAGGATGCGACACGACCATGGCCTCGAGCCGTCCGATCCCGCGGGCACGCAGATACGGCACGATGACCCTCGCGCCGGCCTCGGAATCGCCACCGTAGCGCGGGCCGGCATCGAAGAGCAGGCGACCGGACGGGGTCTCGACGAGGATTGCAGCGCCCTGGCCGATGTCGAGCGCGGTGACGACCAGCGTGCCGGGCGGCGGGCGGGGATCGCCGGGCGCGAAGAGCGGCAGCAGCGCCGCGAATGCGGCCGGCCGCCCGGGTACTCGCAGCGGTGCGAGCAAGGCCACGATGGCCAGGGCCGCGGCGATCGTCGCCGGCAAGGGCGGCGTGGCGAGCACCGCGATCGCGAAGCGCGGCGCCGCGAGCGGCACCAGCGCATCGAGCAACCAGCCGGTAGCGATGCACACTGCGCCGAGTACCGCGGCGCCGGCAGGCGGCCAGACCAGCAGCAGCGCGGTGCCCAGCAGGGCCAGGGGCGTGATCACGATCGACACCAGAGGGATCGCGAACGCGTTGGCCAGCGGCCCGACCAGCGAAAAGCTCGAAAAGAACAGCGCTCCCAGGGGTAGCAGCGACAACGTGGCTGCCCATTGCGTTCGCAGCGCATCGGCAAGCAGGGACCGGAGTCCGGCACGCCAGCGTGCGGGCCTCTCCAGGGGCCGCCGCTCCGCGGGCGCCGGCCGGGTGCCGTACCAGATGATCGCCGCCACTGATGCGAAGGACAGCCAGAACCCTGCGGCCAGCGGCGCCCACGGGTCGAATACCGTTACCAGGGCGGCGGCCAGCGCCAGCACGCGACCGAGTGACTGGCTGCGCCCGCCCAGGAGAGCAAGCCCGGCCACGGCCAGCATCCAACAGGTGCGCTGCGCCGGGACCCCCCAGCCGGCGAGCGCGGAGTAAAGAAAGGCGACCAGCAGCGCGAAGCCCCATCGCAGCCGATCGGCAGGGCAACGCTCGAGCAAGGCCCTGCGACCGAACCGGGGACTGCGCAGCATGCGCCGCGCAAGCCCGCCTGCCATCCCGGCAAGCATGGTGATGTGCAGGCCGGAAATGCTCATGAGATGCCCGACTCCGGTGCGATTGAAGGTTTCCCACCAATGCCCCGGGATCGCCGCCTGGTCGCCGATCGACAGCGCCGCAACGACGCCACTTGCATCCTCGCGATAACCTGACAGCGCCTCGACGATTGCGTCGCGCAGCACCGTGCGTGCCGCCTCGAGCAGCGCGCCGGGGCGCCAGCTTCGACCCTCGAGCCGCTGGTTCGGCCAGTCCGGATCGCGCGTCGCGCGCACCGCCCCGCTCCCGCTCACCCCTTCCTCGAGCGAGCGCAGCTCCGCGTCGAAGGCATGCGGATTGAGCAAGGCATGCGGACGCTTGAGACGAACCGTGAGCTGCCAGCGTTCGCCAGGCTGCGGGCCCGATCGCGACGGCAGCCTCGAGGCTTGTTGCGGCGGAGGCGCACCGAAATTGCGGTACCAGCCAAGCCGGATCTCGCGGTCGGAGGGACACGACGCCGACGCCTGCGCTGCAGGCCCCACGCAGCGCTCGATGCGGAACATGAAGAGATCGCCGCGCTCGACCGCTCGCGGCATCCCGCTCACATAGCCGTGCACGACGAAATCGACACCTTCCTGGGATGGCACCAGCCGCTCGCCGAGCGCAATGTCGGCTCGCAGCATGATCCAGCCGGCCGCGGCCACCAACAGGGCAAGAAAGCGCAGGCTGTCGCCCCGATCGTTGCGAGCGGCGATAAGCAGCGCAACGCCGACGGCGACGAGAACAGCCGACACGCCGGCCGGTGCGAGCGCGGGCAGCCGATGGACACCCAGGGCAGCCACAAGCACCGCCGCCGGCCACGGCGGCAGCCATGGATCGAGCCGGTGCAGCAGCGCAACCGCCGCTCCGCTTCCGGTCGATCGCGCTCGACCTGCTTGCAATGCCTGATGTGCTGCGCTCGATTGCCCCATGCAGCAATCGTAGGCAGCGACCGGTAAGCGCGCATCGGCCGATCGGGCAAGCCCTGCGGCCGAACCCGGACAGCCGAAGCTGTGCCTCTACCCTGAGTTCGGCCCGTCTACCAGCCGACCCGCCTACCAGCCGACCCGCCTACTTCGCGCCGCCGCTGGCGTGTGACACGTAGTAGGCCAGGGTCTGAATCTGCTCTTCGCTCAGCTTGTCCTTGAACGAGGGCATTGCACCCAGGCCGGTATGCAAAACGTTTGCGACCCGATCGGCGTCCGGCTTCAACTCGTCGAGCACCGGCCCGATCGTTCCGGTCGAACCGGCGTCCGCGAGCGTATGGCAGACGGCGCAGGGCGGCTTGGCTGCCTCGGTGAAGAGTTCTTTGCCCTGCGCCATCCGCGAGGCGTCGTCCGCCGCCCGGGCTGGGCAAGCCACGGCGCCGGCGATCAGCAGCGCGCCGAAGGCGAGCGCGCCGCGCGTACTTGTCGACATGATGAGCACCGCGTCAGGCAACGTTGACCGTGACCGCATGATCGGCCCAACTCGTGTTGTTGTAGCCGCTCGCGTTCTCGACTCGCATCTCGGGTTGCACATTGCCCGCGTCGTCGGTTGCCCGGCTCGCCAGCTTGTGCTCGCCGGCTGGCAGATCGGCCTCGAGCACGAAATCGCGCCAGGCAAACTTGCCCAGATCAGGGCCGAAGAACCTGGCATCCTGCCAGGTCTTGCCGCCGTCGGTCGACACTTCGATGCGCTTGACGGCGTGTGTGCCGCCAAAGGCCACACCGACGATCGGTACCTTGCCAGCGGCCGTCTTGTCTTTCGGGATGGGCGAGTTGATCCACGACTTTACGCTCATCTCCAGCACCGGTGGCTGACTCGGATCCGGCTTCTCGCCGGGCGGCGTCATCCGGTAGTCGTGCGTCATGATCCTTGCGTCGGTTTCCTTTGCCGTGAAGGCGAGCTTCTTGATGTACTTGATGTTGTTCACGCCCTGATAGCCGGGCACGATCAGACGCAAGGGCCCGCCGTGGGCGAGCGGGATCGGCTCGCCATTCAACTCCCAGGCAAGGAGCGCGTCGTCCAGGACCTTGACAGGTACCGAGCGCTCCACCACCAGGCTCTTTGGATCGATGCCCTCGGGCAGTTTTTCCCCTCCGGTGCCTGTCATGTACGGCATGCCATCTGCAACGCCGCCCAGCGCCTTTGCCACCGCGCTCACCGGCGCGCCGCTCCATATCACACAGCCGGCGGCGCCAACCGTCCATTTCGTGCCACTGGGCTTGCTCGGGAAAAAGCCGCGTCCGTTGCCCGAACACTGCAGCACCATCGCGACCGTGCCGATGCCCATCGTTTTCAGGTCCCCGACGCTGACGGTGCGTGGATTCTTGACCCCTTCGACGGCAATCTCCCAGGCATCCGGATCGGACACAATGGAGGCGTCCGGTGGCGACAGGTTATTGCGAACATAGAGCCGGTCCGAGGCCGTGATGACGCTGGTCCCCAGGTCGCCGCGCCTGGTTTCCATCGTGTTCGGACTATGAATGATCAGGCTGTCCTTGTCTTTCCAGCTCGCATAGGAGGGCAGCGGCTTCTCTTGCCCCAAGGCGCTGCCGGTCCAGGTCGCCATGCCGGCCGCGGCCAGCGCGCCGGTGGTTCCGGCAAGCAGGTGGCGGCGGCTCAGGGAGGTCACGGTATCGGTCATTGTTGTCTCCGGGTTCGAGGCGGACGAAACGATTGGTGGCGCCGGCGGCCGTCAGTGGGCGGCACTGTATGACGCCGGGATGCGGCCCAGTATCGCATCGGGCGCCGCGGAATGCGAGAGGGTTCGACTAAGATCAGCAACCGAACGACCTGAAGGAACACGCCGATGAAACCGCTGGTTCAGTTCATCGCCACGGGCGGAACGATCGCGATGAAGATCGATCCCGTGAAGATGGCTCCAGTGCCGGCCATTTCCGGCGACGATCTTCTCGCAACGATCACCGACGTAGCGAACTACGCCTCGATCGAAGTCGTCAATCTTTCCAACGTACCGTCCGCCTACATGGATCCGGTGCGCTGGATCGAGCTCACGAAGGCGGTTGCCGCGGCCCTGGCGCGCCCGGAGATCGCCGGCGTCATCGTCTCGCACGGCACGGATACCCTCGAAGAAACAGCGTACTGGCTCGATCTCACCATTGGCTCGCAAAAGCCGGTCGTGCTGATTGGCGCGCAACGCAATGCCTCGGCGCCTGACTTCGATGGGCCGAGGAACCTTCTGAACGCGGTGCGTATTGCGGTCGACGCCGGTTCGACGGGCAAGGGCGCTATGCTCGCCATGAATAACCAGATCAACGCCGCCCGGCACGTGACGAAGACACATACCGGCAACGTCGAGACTTTCCAGTCGGGAGACTACGGCTTGCTCGGGGAGGTGTATCCGGATCGCGTGGTGTTCTCCAACGCGCCGCTGCGCCGTCAGCATATCGATCTTCAGGCCGACGACATGCCCGAGGTCGAAATCATCACGATGTACGGCGGCGCGAGCGGTGCGGCGCTACGCAACGCGGTCGATCGGGGCGCCAAGGGAATCGTCGTGCAGGCGCTCGGCATGGGCAACACGAACGTGCCTGTGTTCGAGGCGATCCAATACGCCCTGGGCCGGCAGGTTCCGGTTGTCATCGCGACCCGCGTGCTGAACGGGCGCGTGTTGCCGCACTATGGCTTCGAGGGCGGCGGCAAAACCCTCCTCGGGGCAGGCGCGGTGCTGGCCGACGACCTGAAGCCGCCGAAGGCCCGGATCCTGCTCATGCTGTTGCTGCAAAGCGGCGTCACAGACCAGGAAGGCCTGCAGGCAGCATTCAGTCGCTGACGACTTCAGGCCACCAGGCGTCCGTCGCGCAGCAACACCGTGCGATCGAGCCGGCCCGCCAGATCCATGTCGTGGGTCACGACGACAAAGGCGGTGCCGAACTCGTCGGCCAGTTCGGTCATCAGTCCGAAGACGCCGTCAGCCGTGGCGCTGTCGAGATTGCCGGTCGGCTCGTCGGCCAGCACGGCGCGCGGCCGGGTGATCAGCGCTCGCGCCATCGCCACGCGCTGGCGTTCGCCACCGGATAACTGACCGGGCGTATGGCTGACCCGCGAGGCAAGGCCTACGTGGCCGAGAATTACACGCGCAGCCTCCTGCGCATCGGCGGGCGCCATGCGGCGAATGCGCAACGGCATCGACACGTTATCGAGCGCGCTGAACTCGGGAAGCAGGTGATGAAACTGATAGACGAAGCCGAGCAGCAGGTTGCGACGCGCGCCGAGCCGGGCCTGCGACAGACCAGCGATCGGCTCGCCGAGCCAGCTCACGGCGCCGGCGCTTGGCTCATCGAGGCCACCAAGCAGGTGCAGCAAGGTGCTCTTGCCCGACCCCGAGGCGCCAACGATGGCAATGCGCTCACCGGGCTGTACTGCCAGGTCGATGCCATGCAGCACCGGCACCGCAAGCTCACCGCGGCCGTAGGTCTTGCGCAGGCCCGTGCACGCAACAACCGGCGCCCCGCTTGCGCGCGCGACAGGCGGGTCGCCCTTGGCATGCCGGGCGCGCGCCGGTCGTGTGACATCACTCATAGCGCAAGGCTTCGGCCGGGCGCACGCGCGAGGCGCGCCAGCTCGGATACAGCGTGGAGACGAGCGCCAGCACGCATGCGGTCACGCCGATCCTTACCACGTCGCCGGCGCGCAGATCGCTGGGCAACTCGTTGATGAAGTAGATGCCCTTGGGCAAGACATGAAAGCCGAACACCGTTTCCGCCAGAGCCACCACCTGGCCGATGTTGAGGGCGAGGAACACGCCGAGCGCCACGCCCGCGATGGTGCCGAGCAGACCCACCGAAGCCCCCTGGACCACGAAAACCTTCATGATCGATGACGGCGGCGCACCCAGGGTGCGCAGGATCGCGATGTCGGACTGTTTGTCGGTCACGGTCATCACGAGCATCGACACGAGGTTGAACGCCGCCACCGCAATGATCAAAGTGAGGATGATGAACATCATCCGTTTTTCGATCTGCACCGCAGCGAACCAGTTGCGGTTTTCGGCAGACCAGTCGCGCACGAACAGATCGCCCGACAGCATGTGGGTGAGATCGGCGGCGATCTGGGGGGCTTCCATCATGTCGGAAGTCTTCAGCCGCACACCGGTCACGCCATCGACACGGAACAGCTTCGCCGCATCGTCGATGTTGATCAACAACAGGTTCGAGTCGTATTCGTAGTGGCCCGAGGCAAACACCGCCACCACGGTGAACTGGCGCAATCGCGGCACCAGGCCGGCAGGCGTGGCGGTGCCTTGCGGGGCGATCAGCGTAATCTTCGAGCCGATATCCAGGAAGAGCTGGCTGGCCAACTCGCGCCCCACGGCAACGCCGAAGGAACCGGGCTCGAGCGCGTCCAGCGCACCGCGCTCCATGTGCCTGGCGAAGTCGGCCACCTTCGGTTCCAGAGCCGGGTCGATGCCGCGCACCAGCACGCCGCGCACATTGCCCTCGACCGTGAGCATCGCCTGTCCCGACACATAGGGCGCGCCAGCGATCACCTTGGGGTGCTTGAGCGCGGCATCGATCACCGCTTGCCAGTCGGTCAGAGGCTGCTGGCCGGCAAACACCTCGATGTGCGAGAGCACCGACAACATCCGGTCGCGCACTTCCTTCTGAAAACCGTTCATCACCGAGAGCACGGTGATCAGCGCAGCCACTCCAAGGGCAATGCCGGCGATCGACAGCCCCGAAATGAACGAAATGAAGCCGTTGCGCCGCCCGGAGCGCCGGTTCGCCCGCGTATAGCGAAGGCCGATGAAGAGTTCGTAGGGGATATGCATGGAGACGCGGCAGTTTGCCACAGCTCGGGGGCTTCCAGCAGCGGGCTCGGGCGGGGTGAACGCCGCAACGGCGACAAAATGGGCGACGCGCCTGCGGCAAGACCAACAACCGGGGTGTCTAGAATAGCGTCGTGACGATCACAATTCTGTGCGCTGGCGCGCTCGCTCTGCCGGGCGGCTCCGAAGACTCCGCCCGCTCTGTCCTCCTGACGGCTTACGCACCGCGCGAAGACGGTGCTGCCGCGCGGCTGCTCGCGCGCAGGCGCGCCCCGCGCATCGGCCACGATGATTCGCTCGTGCCGCTCGAATTGCCTGAGGAAACCTGGCTGCGCGAGCGTTTTGGCGTGAAGGACGGCGATTCGGTCGCCGCCTTCGCCCTGCATGCCGGCGCCGGTTCGGCAGCCGACGGCGAGCAGGCTTCACTCGCCGATGGCTCGCTTGCCGACGCGCCGCGTCTGCTCGTGCGCCTGGTGCATCTGCACGTCGGGCTCGATCACCTGGTGCTCGCGGTCCCGCAGGCGAGCGACATCGACATCGAGGAAGCGCGCGCGCTGGCCGATACGGCAAACGGGCTGTTCGCAGAAGATGGCCTGCGATGGTCGCCGGACACCGCCAGCGCCTGGAGCTTGCGCGCGACCAGCGAGGCTGGCCGCGCCCGACTCGAGGGGTTCGAGCGGCTGCAGTGTCGCAGCGCCCGACTGGTCGACGGGCGCAGCATCGACGCATGGCAAGTCACAGGCGAGGCGGCGCGCGCCTGGCGGGCGCTGCTCAACGAGTTGCAGATGCTCTGGCACGAACATCCGGTGAACCTCGCGCGCGAGCGCGTCGGTCGTCCGGCCTTGAACAGCGTCTGGCTGGAGGGTCGCGCAGGAAGTCCGCGTTCGCGCGCCTTCGAATCCGTGATCACTGCCGATGAGGCGGTGGCCGGACTCGCCTTGTCGGCGGGCTCGGAAGTCAGCGCGTTGCCCACGCAGGCCTCCGCCGATGACTTCGCGCGCCTGGTATCGATCCAGGAGCTGAACGGCACGGTGCTCGTGGATCCCGCTTGGTGGCGCGAGGCCGTCGCGCGCGCCGACGCCGAATCGTGGCAGCACGCCTGGCGACACTTCGATACGCTGGTCGAGCGGCTCAGCGCTGCCGGACAGGCGATCGGCACCATCGTGCTCACGGGAGAACGCGACCTGCTCGAATTCGAGCCGCACGCCGACGACCAGTGGGCGCTGTGGCGGCGCCGGCGCCTCGCCGATCTGCTCACGGCCTACCAATGATCGAAATTCGCACGGTACCGCAGCCCGCCTTCGAGCGTCTGCTTGGCGCCGGCTTGTCTCCCGTGCTCGCCCGCCTGCTCGCTGCCCGCGGCATCGACGCGGCCGATGAACTCGACGAGCGGCTCGAACACCTGCTCGCCCCGGATGCGATGAAAGGCATCGCTCACGCCGCCAGGCTGCTTGCCGACGCAATCGCCGCGCAACAAAAGCTGTGTATCGTCGGCGACTACGATTGCGACGGCGCAACCGCGTGTGCGGTTGCGGTGCGCGGCCTGAGGCTGCTCGGCGCGCGGGTCGATTACCTGGTGCCGAACCGCCTCGAGCACGGCTATGGCCTGACCGAACCCGTCGTCGCGCTGGCCTGCGAGCACCCGCGGCTCGGTCGTCCGGACTGGCTGATCACCGTCGACAGCGGGATCGCCAGCGTCGAAGGTGTGCAGGCGGCGCGCGCGCGCGGCCTGCGCGTGATCGTGACCGATCATCACCTTCCCGGCCCGCAGCTTCCCGCAGCCGATGCGATTGTCGACCCGAACCAGCCGGGGTGCGAATTCGCCAGCCGCAACCTCGCTGGGGTGGGTGTCATGTTCTATCTGCTGATCGCGCTGCGCGGCGAGCTGCGCCGGCGGGGCCCCGGCACGCCGGCGGCCACCGCGCCCCTGCAGACGCTGCTCGACCTGGTTGCGCTCGGCACCGTCGCAGATCTGGTGCGGCTGGACCGCAACAACCGTCTGCTGGTCGCCGCCGGCTTGCGCCGGATTCGCGCCGGGCGCGCGTGCGCGGGCCTGCGTGCGCTGCTGCGGGTCGCCGGTCGCAACGCGCGGCGGGTCGCTTGCGCCGACATGGGATTCGCGGTCGGCCCGCGGATCAACGCCGCGGGCCGGCTCGCCGACATTTCGATCGGCATCGAATGCCTGCTGACCGATGACGACGCGAGGGCGGACGAGTTGGCGCTGCAACTCGACGCGATCAACCGTGAGCGCCGCCGCATCGAGGCGACGATGCACGACGACGCGCTCGCCGAACTCGACGCACTGCCTGCCGGCGGCCTCGGCATTGTCGTCTTTGGCCAGGCCTGGCATGAGGGCGTGGTGGGGCTCGTTGCGAGCAAGGTCAAGGAGCGCCGGCATCGACCCACGATCGCGCTTGCACCCTCCAGCGCCGATCCCGCGCTGCTGCGCGGATCGGCGCGCTCGATTGCGGGCGTGCATCTGCGCGACGTGCTCGACCTCATGGACAAGCGCGACCCGGGCTTGCTGCTGCGCTTCGGTGGCCACGCGATGGCCGCCGGCCTGACGATGCCTGCCGAGGCGCTCCCGCGCCTCGCGGCCGCTTTCGACGCGGCGCTGGCCGAACATGCCGATCCGGCCTGTTTCACGCAGGTCGTGCTCACCGACGGCGCGTTGGCTCCCGAGCACATCGGGCTCGAGCTGATCGAGGCGCTCGAATCGCGGGTCTGGGGACAGGGGTTTGCGGAGCCGCTGTTCTCCGACCGCTTCGTCGTGGTGCGCCAGACCATCGTTGCGGACAAGCATCTGAAACTCGCCCTGCGAAGCGGCGCACACCGGCTCGATGGCATCATGTTCGGCCGCATCAAACCGCTGCCTTCCCCCGCCTGGCTCGTCTACCGTCTCGCCCGCGACGACTGGCAAGGCCGGGCGCGCGTCCAGCTCGTCATCGACGCAGCGCATCCCTGAACACCTGACGACGCGGCAGCCGAGCGCCGCGCCCGCCGGCTTACGCTTGGCTCGCGCAGCTTATAATCGACGCTTTGACGAAAAGGAAAATGCGATGGAAGCCGAGCGCCTGAATCAACTCGACTCGCTGCTCGACGACCTGCGCGAGCGCGCGGCGGAACTTCGGAGGTACCTTTGACTTCGAGACGAAGAGAAACCGTCTCGAAGTCATCAACCGGGAACTCGAAAACCCCGACGTCTGGAATGACGCAGCACGTGCCCAGGAGCTCGGCCGCGAGAAAAAGAGTCTCGAAGGCGTTGTCGAGCGGCTCCTTCTGATCGATTCGCGGCTTGCCGACAGCGGCGAGTTGTTCGAGATGGCACGCGACGAAAACGAAGAGAGCATGCTGCTGGCCGTTGAAACGGATGTCGCGGCCGTTGCAGCCGAAGTCGACGGCCTCGAGTTTCGCCGGATGTTTTCCAACCCCGCGGATCCGAACAACTGCTTTCTGGAAATCCAGTCGGGCGCCGGCGGCACCGAGGCCCAGGACTGGGCGGCGATGCTGCTGCGCCAATACCTGCGATTTTGTGAGCGCAAGGACTTCAAGACCGAGGTGCTCGAGGAGTCCGAGGGCGACGTGGCCGGGCTGAAGGGCGCCACAATCAAGGTCGAGGGTGAATACGCCTATGGCTATCTGCGCACCGAGACCGGTATCCACCGGCTGGTGCGCAAGTCACCCTTCGACTCCAGCGGCGGGCGACACACCTCGTTTGCGTCGGTGTTCGTCTATCCGGAGGTCGACGATTCGATCAACATCGACATCAATCCGGCCGACCTGCGCATCGACGTGTATCGCGCATCCGGCGCCGGCGGCCAGCACGTGAACAAGACCGAATCGGCCGTTCGCATCACGCACAACCCGACCGGCATCGTCGTGCAATGCCAAAACGATCGCTCCCAGCACCGTAACCGCGACGAAGCGATGAACATGCTGCGAGCGCGCCTGTTCGACTTCGAAATGCGTAAGCGTCGCATCGAGCACGACAAGGTCGAAGCAAGCAAGACCGACATCGGCTGGGGCCACCAGATCCGTTCCTATGTGCTCGATAACTCGCGGATCAAGGATCTGCGCACCAATGTCGAGATCAGCAACACACGCTCGGTGCTCGATGGCGATCTCGACGAATTCATCGCCGCCAGCCTCAAGCAGGGAGTCTGACGATTTGACCGCCTCCCCTTTCGAGCAGCCGACCGATGCTGTAGCGCAGGAACCTGCAGCAGCCGACCGCTTTCTGGACAATTCCCTGATCGTGGAGCGTCGCGCCAAGCTCGCACAACTGCGCGAGGCCGGCCCCGCGTTCCCGAACGACTTTCGGCCAACGAACCGCGCCAGCGCGTTGCATGAGCAGCACGGCGCGAAGACGCGCGAAGCGCTCGAAGCCGAGGCCGTCGAGGTCGCGCTGGCCGGGCGGCTCATGCTCAAGCGGGTGCAGGGCAAGGCCAGCTTCGCGACCCTCCAGGAAGGGCCGGCCAGCGGTGGGCGCGGCGCCGCGCCGAACCGGATTCAACTGTGGCTCAATGACGCGGGAATCGGCACCGAGGCGCACCAGGCGTTCAAGCACTGGGATCTGGGCGATATCGTCGCTTGCGAAGGAGTTCTCTTCAAGACGATGAAAGGCGAGTTGTCGGTGCGCTGCACGGCCATCCGGCTGCTGTCCAAGTCGCTGCGGCCGCTGCCCGACAAATTTCACGGAATCGCCGACCAGGAGCTGCGCTATCGACAGCGCTATGTCGATCTGATCGTGACACCCGAGACCGGCGACACCTTCGTGGCGCGCAGCCGAACGATCAGTGCGATGCGCAGCTTCATGAGCGCCAACGACTTTCTGGAGGTCGAAACGCCGATGCTACACCCGATCGCCGGTGGCGCGGCGGCCCGGCCGTTCAGCACGCATCACAATGCGCTCGACCAGCAGATGTATTTGCGCATCGCGCCCGAGTTGTACCTGAAGCGCCTGATCGTGGGCGGGTTCGAGCGCGTCTATGAGATCAACCGCAACTTTCGCAACGAGGGGATCAGCACCCGGCACAATCCCGAGTTCACGATGATGGAGTTCTACGCCGCGTTCACCGATTACCGCTGGATCATGGAATTCACCGAACAGGTGATCCGCGATGCTGCGCATGCCGCAACCGGCTCACATGTGCTCAGCTACCAGGGCCGCTCGATCGATCTCGGGCAGCCGTTCGAGCGGCTCTCGATTATCGAAGCCGTCGGTCGCCACGCGCCGCACTACACACCTGCGCAGTTGCAGGATGCCACCTTCCTGCGCGAGGAACTGGGGCGGCTCGGTGTTGCCGTCAATACCGCGCCGCTCAGATTCGCCGGACTCGGCGCGCTGCAGTTGGCGCTCTTCGAGGAAGTTGCCGAGGCGCGACTCCACGAGCCGACTTTCATCGTCGACTACCCGGTCGAAGTCTCGCCCCTGGCACGCGCATCGGATAGCCGTCCGGGCATCGCCGAGCGCTTCGAGTTGTTCATCACCGGGCGGGAAATCGCCAACGGCTTTTCCGAACTGAACGACCCCGAGGACCAGGCGGCGCGCTTCCAGAGCCAGGTCGCGGCGAAAGACGCCGGCGACGAGGAGGCGATGTTCTTCGATGCCGACTACATTCGCGCTCTGGAATACGGCATGCCGCCGACCGGCGGCTGCGGCATCGGCATCGACCGGCTGGTGATGCTGCTCACCGACAGCCCGAGCATCCGCGACGTGGTGCTGTTTCCAGCACTCAAGCGCGAAGACTGAGGCGCTGGGGCGTCTGTCGCAACCGGCCCCGGGAGCACGACGATGAACGTCGCGGGCGCGACGGCCGAGCGCCGGGATGGCGACGCGGCCGGCGCGGCAGCCTCCGCCGCGCACGCAACCGATGGCGCCCCGCACCTCGGCCCTGTCATCGCTGCACTGGGCATCACGCAGATCATCGGCTGGGGCACGACCCATTACATGCCGGCGGTGCTGAGCGAACCGATTGCGAACGACCTCGGCCTGAGCACGACCGCCGTGCTCGGCGCGTTCTCCTGGGGTTTGCTGGTGGCCGGCCTCACTGCCCGGCGCGCCGGCCGCCTGATCGATCGACACGGCGCGCGCACCGTGATGAGCATCGCCTCGGCCATCGCTGCGGCAGGCCTGCTGGCGCTGGCGATGGCACGCGGGCTGGTCGGCCTGCTCGGCGGCTGGACGCTCATCGGGCTGGCCTTGCGCACGATTCTTTACGACGGCGCGTTCGCCGCGCTCACGGCGCTCGCGGGAGGCGGAGCACGGCGAGCGATCTCACTGTTGACGTTGTTCGGCGGCCTCGCATCCACGGTGTTCTGGCCACTCGGCCACTGGCTCGGTGCTGCACTGGGCTGGCGTGAGACCTTGCTGATCTACGCCCTGCTGAATCTGTGCGTCTGCCTGCCGCTGCATTGGCACTTCGCAGGCAGGCCGGTCTGCAGCGCGACCCCGGACACGGGTGCCCACGCATCGGTGCGCGCCGGGCTGGGCTTGAACAGCGCTCAGCGCCACGTCGCCCTGTGGCTGATCGGCGTGACCTTCACACTGCACGCCTTCGTCGCCTCCACCATGTCCGCACACATGGTGCTGCTGCTCGATGGACTGGGCCTGGGCGCGGCAGCAGTCGTATCGGCCGCCGCATTGATGGGCGTGGCACAGGTCGCAGCGAGATTCATCGAGATCTTCCTGCAATGCGCCTTCAACTCGGTCACGCTCGCCCCGCCTTCGATTGCCTTTTTGCCCACCGCTTTCATCGTCGTCCTCCTCGGGCCCGGAACGCCGGCCGTGGCGGCGCTGTTCGTCATCCTCTACGGTTGCGCCAACGGGCTGATGACGATCGTGCGCGGCGGGTTGCCGCTCGCCGTGTTCGGCAGCCGCGGTTACGGCGAACTGCTCGGCATGGTATCGGCACCCGCGCTCGCCGTTTCGGCGTTCGCTCCGGTGACGTTCTCCGTACTGGTGCAGGCCACCGGCCCACGCACGGGCCTGTGGCTGCTCGCCGCGCTGTCGGCCGGCGCGTTGGCCGCAATCACGGCACTGGCAATCCACGTGCGCCGCGCACAACCTGGTCTGGCTTGACCGACCGCACACCACCCTTGCGATGCCCGAAAATCAAATCATGCAGGCCCGCAGCGAGTCCGACTACCGGGCGGCGCGCGAACTCATCGAGGAGTACGCGGCACAACTGGGCATCGACCTCGGATTTCAGGGCTTCGCGGCCGAACTCGATCGGCTCGCCGAGATCTACGGCGTCCCATCGGCTTGCCTGCTGTTGGCGCGGCACGAGCCCGGATTTGGCGCCTGCGTCGGGGTGCGGCGCCTCTCGGCGGATACCTGCGAAATGAAACGCCTGTATGTCAGGCCCGTTGCACGCGGCCTGGGCTTGGGGCGCAGCCTGGCAATCGCGGCGATCGACGCGGCGCACGCGGCCGGCTATCAGCGAATGGTGCTCGACACGCTGCAGAGGATGGTCGCGGCGCTCGCGCTTTATCGCTCGCTCGGCTTTCGCGACACGCCACCCTACTACCGGAATCCGCAGCCCGACGCGAAATACCTCGCCCTCGAGCTGTGACGCCGAGCCCCGGTTCAGACCGAGAACGACTCCCCGCAACCGCATTCGGCGGTAACCTTGGGATTGTTGAACCGGAAACTTTCGTTCAAGCCGTCGCGCACGAAATCGACCTCGGTACCGTCGATGTACGACAGGCTCTGCGGGTCGACAAAGACCCGGATGCCCCGGCTCTCGAAGCTCACGTCCGAGGGATCGGCGGCATCCGCATACTCGAGCTTGTAGGCCATTCCCGAGCATCCGGTCGTGCGCACGCCGACCTTCAGTCCGACACCGCTGCCGCGTTGCTCGAGAAAGCGCGAGATGTGTCGCGCTGCCGATTCGGTGAGTGTGATCGCCATCTGCTTATTTCTCCTGCCTGTCGATTGACCGCGTGCTGACGCTCAGATCGTGGTGATCCGACCGTTATCGATCTTGATCGGTTGCAAGGTCGAGGTGGGAAACTCGAGCGCCGCCCGGTGCTCCTTGAGCACCGATATCTGGCGCGGCTGCTGGTTGCGCGACTCGCGACCCTTTTGCTGCTCGACCAGATCGCCGAGGCTGACCGAGTCGAGAAACTCGATCATTCGCTTGTTCAGGTTGGCCCAGAGCTCGTGCGTCATGCACGGACCGTTGTTGTCGCAGTTCTCCTTGCCGCCGCATTGCGTTGCATCGAGGGGCTCGTCGACGGCGAAAATGATGTCGGCAACGGTCACGTTCTTCGCTGGACGGGCGAGCGTGTAGCCGCCTCCCGGTCCGCGCGTGCTCTCGACGAGGTCGTGCCGACGCAACTTGCCGAACAACTGCTCCAGATAGGAGAGCGAAATCTTCTGGCGCTGGCTGATTCCCGCCAAGGTAACCGGACCCTGATGCTGACGCATCGCCAGGTCGATCATGGCAGTAACCGCGAAGCGCCCTTTTGTCGTCAGTCTCATGATTGCTCCAGTCAGGTTGAATCTAATTCCGACTATTTTAGTCGAGAATGCGTTCGAAGGGAAGCAGCGCCACGAGCACGGCTTCAATGCCCACGGATCTCACAGGAGTACCGTCGACCCCGACTGATGCGACTTACAGAGCGCGCGCCGCACGGCAGCGCGCGGAACGAGACTGGTTCAAATCAGGCAGCGGCCACCTGCGTGGCGCGACGCTTGGCGACCTCGAGCAGGCCATTGCAAGCGTCTTCGATGTAGTCGAGCGCCTGGTCGAAGCCCTGCTGGTTGCCGTAGTAAGGATCGGGAATCGTTGCCGATTCATGATCGCTGGCGAAGCGCATCAAAAGTTGCAGCTTGTGATGCGCGCTCTTGGGAGCCATCTGCTGCAGCAGGCCCAGGTTGTCCCAGTCCATCGCGAGAATCATGTCGTAATCCTCGAAATCCCGATCGCGGATGCCGCGCGCGCGCAACTCGGAAATATCGTATCCGCGCTTTGCCGCCGTAGCCTGAGCACGCTTGTCCGGCGGCTCGCCGGCGTGGAAACCATGCGTGCCTGCCGATTCGACGCGCACGACCTCGTCGAGCCCCGCCTGCCGCACCATGTGCCGAAACACGCCCTCGGCCATCGGCGAACGGCAGATGTTACCCATGCAGACAAACAGGATGCGAGTGTTCATCGCCAACGAAATTGGTTCTCTTTTTGCCATTTCAACCCCAGCCTTGAAAATATGATTCCGCCGTTGTGCACCGCCTCCGGAGCGGCGCCACTCAAGCAGCCCTGTCAGCCATGAAGGGAACCACATTGCCGCTCCCGTTCGAACCGAAGAACTGCTCCTTCAATTGGGCGAGCTGGTCGCGCATCTGCGCGGCCTTCTCGAACTCGAGATTCCTCGCGTACTCGAGCATCAGTTTCTCGAGCCGCTTGATCTCTCTGGTTGCGCTCTTCTCCGACATCACGCCGTAGTGCGCCTGCTGCTCGGCCGCCTTCAGTTCCAGGCGCGCCTGCTGCGGGTCCCAGACACCGTCGATGAGATCGCGAACCTGCTTGCTGATTCCGCGCGGAACGATCCCGTTCTCGAGGTTGAACGCGACCTGCCGGGTCCGTCGGCGATCGGTCTCCTCGATCGCGCGCTGCATCGAATCGGTCATGCGATCGGCATAAAGGATCGCCGCGCCATTCAGGTTGCGCGCCGCCCGGCCGATCGTCTGGATCAGGCTGCGATCGGAACGCAGGAAGCCCTCCTTGTCCGCGTCGAGAATCGCCACCAGCGACACCTCGGGGATGTCGAGCCCCTCGCGCAGCAGGTTGATGCCGACCAGCACGTCAAAGGTGCCAAGCCGCAGATCGCGCAGGATCTCGACCCGCTCGACCGTGTCGATATCCGAATGCAGATAGCGAACCTTCACGCCGTGTTCGGCCAGAAAGTCCGTCAGGTCCTCGGCCATCCGCTTGGTGAGAGTCGTGATGAGCACCCGCTCGCCGGCCGCCACCCGTGAGCCGATCTCCGAGAGCACATCCTCCACCTGCGTCGTCGCCGGGCGCACCGTGACGGCCGGATCCACCAGCCCGGTCGGCCGCACAAGCTGCTCGACCACCTGCCCCGACTGACGAGCCTCATAGGCCGAGGGCGTGGCGGACACGAAGACGCACTGGCGCACCTTGCGTTCGAACTCCTCGAACTTCAGCGGCCGGTTATCCAGCGCCGACGGCAGCCGGAAGCCGTACTCGACCAGCGTTTCCTTGCGCGAACGGTCGCCGCGGTACATTCCGTTGAGCTGGCCGATCGTGACATGGCTTTCGTCGATGATCATCAGCGCATCGGCTGGCAGGTAATCGACCAGTGTCGGCGGCGGCTGCCCGGGCGCCGCCTGCGACATATGGCGCGTGTAGTTCTCGATACCCTTGCAAAAACCCAGTTCCTGCAGCATCTCGATGTCGAAGCGCGTGCGCTGTTCGAGCCGCTGGGCCTCGACCAAGCGGCCCTGGTCGTAAAAGAACCTGAGTCGTTCGACCAGCTCTTCCTTGATCGTCTCGATGGCACGCATCACGGTGGCGCGCGGGGTCACGTAGTGAGACGAAGGGTAGACGGTGAAGCGCGGGATCTTCTGCCGCACCCGCCCGGTGAGCGGGTCGAACAACTGGATGCTCTCGACCTCATCGTCGAACAGCTCGATGCGCACCGCCAGCTCGGCATGTTCAGCCGGAAAAACATCGATCGTGTCGCCGCGCACGCGAAACGTGCCGCGAATGAACTCGGTCTCGTTGCGCTTGTACTGCATTGAGACCAGCCGTTGCAGCACGTCGCGCTGCGACATCCGGTCCTTCACGCGCAGGGTCATCACCATTGCGTGGTAGTCATTCGGATTGCCGATGCCGTAGATGCATGAAACGGTCGCCACGATCACGGAATCGCGCCGCTCGAGCAGCGATTTCGTTGCCGACAACCGCATCTGCTCGATGTGTTCGTTGATCGACGAGTCCTTCTCGATGAACAGGTCACGCTGAGGCACGTAGGCCTCGGGCTGGTAGTAATCGTAGTAGGAAACGAAGTACTCGACCGCGTTGTTCGGGAAGAACTCGCGCATCTCGGCATACAACTGCGCGGCCAGGGTCTTGTTCGGGGCGAGCACGAGTGCCGGGCGCCCTAGTTGCGCGATGATATTGGCCATCGTGAACGTCTTGCCCGAGCCGGTCACGCCGAGGAGGGTCTGAAAGCTCAGTCCGTCGTGGACCCCTTCGATGAGCCGCGAGATCGCCTCCGGCTGATCACCGGCCGGAGAAAACGGCTGATGCAACTGGAACGGACTTCCTGGATACGTGATGAGCTTCGAGCGGTCTGGCGCGAGCGGGATCATCGGTCAACGGGTTCCGGAAACAGCGTGATAAACTCCAAGGCCTATCGCAACGCACCATGGCGCATGGTGCAACCATCAAGTGTCGGGCGCATTCTTTGTAGTACATGAACTTTGCCGTACATGAACAGTGCTTGCTGCGCTGCAGCAGGTCCTGAAGTGTGGCCGCGAAACACTGGCATGTCGAGTCTTCATTTCGGCCTGTCTATGCCCATAGAGTCGGCGGGCCGAAAACCAATTATCGCCGGCCGACTTTGAAAAAGCTAGTGCTCTGCACAAAAAACGTGCACAGCGTTATGTTTCAGCTTGTAAATTTGGTTATCGATCAACTACTTGCCTGAGCGCCATGAGCCAGTCCATGTTTGCCGCCGTGAAGCTGGCGCCCCGTGACCCCATCCTTGGTCTTACCGAAGCCTTCAACGCCGATACCCGGGCGAACAAGGTCAACCTCGGGGTGGGCGTCTACTACGACGACCAGGGCAAACTGCCGTTGCTTGCCGCAGTGCGGGAAGCCGAAAAAGCCCGGCTCGAGGACGCGCCTGCACGCGGTTACCTGCCGATCGATGGCTTCGTCGCCTACAACCGCGAGGTTCAGCGGCTGGTGTTCGGCGCCGACTCACCGCTGCTGGCTGACGGCCGGGTAGCAACGTTCGAGGCGCTCGGCGGCACCGGCGGGCTGCGGATCGGCGCCGATTTCCTCAAGCGTCTGCAGCCCGAGTCGCAGGTGTGGATCAGCGACCCGAGCTGGGAGAATCACCGCGCCCTGTTCGAGGCCGCCGGCTTCATCGTCAACACCTACCCGTACTACGACGCTGCCACCCATGGCGTGAACGCGAAGGCCATGCTCGAAGCGCTTGACGACCTGCCGGCAGGCTCGATCGTCGTGCTCCATGCGTGCTGCCACAACCCCACCGGGGTCGACCTGTCACCGGAGCAATGGCACGAAGTGATTGCCACCGTGCGCGAACGCCGCCTGGTCGCCTTTCTCGATCTCGCCTACCAGGGATTCGGCGACGGCATCGAGTCCGACGCGGCCGCAGTGCGGCTATTCGCCGACTCCGGCCTGCCGTTTTTCGTGGCCAGCTCCTTCTCCAAGTCCTTCTCGCTTTATGGCGAGCGCGTCGGCGCGCTGTCGATCGTCACCCTTGACCGGGACGAAACCGCGCGGGTGATCAGCCAGGTCAAGCGCGTGATCCGCGCGAACTATTCGAGTCCGCCCACCCATGGCGCCACGATCGTCGCATCGGTGCTGTCCACCCCGGCGTTGCGCACGAAATGGGAAGAAGAACTTGCCGGCATGCGCAATCGCATTCGGCGCATGCGCGAGGAACTTGTCGCCAGGCTCGCGGCGCGCGGGATCGAACAGGATTTCTCGTTCGTGACCGATCAGCGCGGGATGTTCTCCTACTCGGGCCTGACCTCGGCGCAGGTCGACCGGCTGCGCGAGGAGTTCGCAATCTACGCGCTGAGCACCGGCCGGATCTGCCTGGCGGCGCTGAACGAGCACAACATCGACACGGTCGCCAACGCGATCGGCAAGGTGCTCGAGGCCTGATCGAGCCGGTTCGACTTTCCCGGGCCGGTCACGCTATAATCCGCGGTTCTTCCCCGATAGCTCAGTTGGTAGAGCGACGGACTGTTAATCCGCAGGTCCCAGGTTCGAGCCCTGGTCGGGGAGCCAAAACTCGCGAGCAAGCGCGCACGGAAGCACGCCATGGTGCCGGCGGACATCAGAAGGTCGTCCTCGGCTTCGAGCGCAGCAACGCAGGCGTCCGCCGTCGGCTCATCGAGGACGATCGCCATCAACGCGGACGTATCGACGACGATCATCCCGGCAGGCCATCGGAGCCATAGAGACAATCCCGGCTTCGCGCGGCACGTGGTCCTGCCGTCGCGTTTCCCGCGCCCGATGCTTGCATCGCCTCCATCAGCGCCCGGCGGGTTTTCCTGTCCGGCACCGCCTTGATCGGAACCACCGCCGGCGACCAGTTCGAGCTTCTTCTCTCTGGTCGCTCAGTTCGGATGCAGGACCAGCTTCTGGACGCGCCAGTTGAGCAACTCGGCGACGTACAGCTCATTCTCGGACGGGCAGGCAATTTCGTGCACCCAGCCGAATTCCTTGAGCTGACGCCCGGACTCGCCCAGGACCCCGAGCACCTTGCCGTCGAGGCTCAGCTTGTAGATGCGACCGGGATAGGCATCGGAACTGTAAAGCACCTGGTTCGGCCCCGGCGTGATGCAGATCGCCCACGGGGCGCCGGGCGAAAAGGTTCCCGAGGTCGCGTTCGGGTCCACCGGATTGCCGATCACCGGTCGCACACTGTGATCGAATGGCACGTCGATGACCATCGCGCGCAGGAACTTTCCGTCGCCATCGAAGACCTGGATGCGGCGATTGAAACGATCCGCGACGTAGATGTTGCCCTGCGCGTCGGCCGCGATGCTGTGTGGCGTGTTGAACTCGCCCTGGTTGCTGCCGCGCGTGCCCCAGGACTTGATCCAGTTGCCGTTCTTGTCGAACTTGGCCACCCGCGAGTTGATGTAGCCGTCGCTCACGAAGATATTGCCGGCTGGATCCCAGGTCACGTCGGTGACCTGCCTGAACCGGCCGTCTTCGGCCGGCAGGGGTGGCTTGGGATGCTTCAACGGTCCCGTCTCTTCGTCAGAGGCTTCCTGCTTGCGCCCCAGGACTAACTGCACCCGCCCTTCAGCACTGAACTTGATGACCAGATCGGAGCCTTTGTCGGTCACCCAGATGTTGTCGTCCTTGTCGATGCGCACCGAGTGTGCGAACGACCATGCGTACAGGTGCTTGCCGATCTCGCGGATGAAATTGCCCTCGGGATCGAACTCGAGCAGTTGGGCAGCCGCAGCGGCGAAAGCCGGCCCGCTGGTGTTGCCGCGTGAGAACACGAAAATATGACCTTTGGAATCGACCGCCACGCCGGAGACTTCACCGAGATAGAGGTCCTTCGGTAGTTTTACGGCATCGGGCACGGAATCGAACGGGATTTGCGGCACCGCCGACTGAGCGCATGCCGCCCCGCTGAGGAACACGCTGAAGGCCAACAGCCAGGGTTTCATGTCTGCTCCAGGAGGAAGAATCCAGAAAGTTCCCATCTCATCCGGGGCGTCTCGCGCAGCCAGTTGCGCAGGCGTCTCGTTCGCACGAAGCATGATAATCAGGCCCGCGCCCGTCAACGGCGAATAACACTCCTGGGCGTGATCGCGATTCCGTGATGCGGCGATTCAGCAATGGGGTCGATCGCGCGCCCACGGATTGCGGCGTTCGGCGCCGCATGGCGCGCCTGCTCCGACAGCAAATCCCTTATCTGCCGTGAAATAGCCCCGCGTGAAGTTTTCGCAATTCCCGCTTGAGCAACTTCCCGCTCGGATTCTTCGGCAGCGCGTCGGCGAAGACCACCGCCTTCGGTGCCTTGAAGCCGGCCAGCAGCGTCGAGCAATGCGACAACACGTTTTCCGCACCGAGCGATTGGCCGCTCTTGATCACGACCACCGCCACGACCGCCTCGACCCAGCGCGGATGCGGCACGCCGATCACCGCCACTTCCGATACCGCGGGCAGACGGTAGATCGCTTCTTCGACCTCACGGCTCGCGACGTTTTCGCCGCCAGTCTTGATCATGTCCTTCTTGCGGTCGACGACCGTGATGTAGCCCTCCTCGTCGATCGTGGCCAGATCCCCCGAGTGGAACCAGCCACCCTCGAATGCCGCTTTCGTGCGTTCGTCATCGTGGAAGTAGCCGAGCATGAGGTGCGGTGAGCGATGCACGATCTCGCCCACCTCGCCGGGCGCCACATCGTGCATCGCCGCGTCGACAATACGCGTTTCGACGTTGAGCACGGCCCGTCCGCAGGAGCCCGGCTTGCGCAACTGGTCGTCGGGCCCGAGCATGGTCGCGAGCGGGGCAATCTCGGTCTGGCCGTACAGGTTCCACAGCCGCACCTGCGGCAACCGGGCGGCGAGTTCGCGCAAAACTTCCACCGGCATGATCGAGGCGCCGTAGTAACCCTTGCGCAGGCTCGACAGGTCGGTGCGATCGATCAGGGGCGAGCGCAGCAGGGCGATCCACACCGTGGGCGGCGCGAAGAACGAACTGATGCGATGCCGCTCGATCAACGGCAGCAGGTTGTCCGGGGTCGGCTTCGCAGTGATGACGTTGCTTGCGCCAACATAGATGGCAGGCCCGAGAAACACGTCGAGTTGCGCACAGTGATACAAGGGCAGCGCGTGGAGCATGAGATCGCCCGCCGCGATGGATGCATCGGCCACGCAACTGACGTATTGCGCAATCACAGCGTCGTGCGTGAGCATGGCGCCTTTCGGCAGCGACTCGGTGCCGCTGGTGTAGACGATCTGCAGGAGGTCGGTGCCGGCGATTTCGACATTGGGAGGCGCGTCCTCGCAGCCGGCCAGCGCGTCGAACGGGATCATTCCGGCAACCGGCTCGCTCGCCTCTCCGGACGGCAACCAGACGAAATCGCGCACCGAAGTGTCGAGTGCCGCGGCGGCGCGCGCCAGGCCGGCAAGACCAGAGTCCGTCGCAACCATCCGTGCACCCGAGTGGCGCAGCATGTAGGCCGCATCCTCGGGCTTGAGCATGAAGTTGATCGGCACCAGCACGGCGCCCAGGCGCGCCAGCGCGAAGCGCAACGCAGCGAAGCCGTGCGAGTTGCGAGCGATCACCGCCACGCGCACGCCTTTGCCGACGCCATGCCCCGACAGGCCGGCGGCGACGCGATCGCACAGGACATCGAATTGCCGGTATGACCAGCGTGTCTCGCCGCACACGATCGCCGGCTTGTCGGGACGGCGCTGCGCGCTTCGATGCAACAGATCGGCGAGAGTCTGTCGTCGGATGATGGTGTCCATGCGGGCTCCTCCTTGTCTGAGCAGTATCGCAGACGCAGCGCGAGCAACTCTGCCTCGTGCGAGCTTCGAAGGCGACGGCCAGCAACGGGAATCTAAAGCCCGCTCGGCCTCGCAAGTCGTGCTGGGCCATGACACGCTCTCCTGTCTGTCCTCCTCGAGACCGCGGTCATTGACTGCCGTAGGGGGCGCAGTGCCAGAGGCACGCGCATATCGGGTGGCGGCTGGAAGTTGGCGCGCGCCGCGCCCCGCATCTGCTGGGCCGGCTTCGGAAAACCGGTACGCTCGCGGTAGTGTCGCAGGCGCGGTGAAGCCTGCGAGTTGCAGATCAGCGCCCGTGCGCAGGCCACATCGACCGCGCTGACACCGAGCACCACCCCCATCGCCGCCGTTGTACAGCCGGAGCGTGCATCGCCTCGGGCCTTTTGCTCGAGCACCGTCAGGTCCAGGGCATCGCCGGCGACGCAGCAAAGTGCCTTCATTCCGCGCTCCTGGAGTTCCTGCGGACCGCCGGCAGAGCGGCGGCGTATGCGCGGTTTCGGCAATCGACGTACCTGTGCGAGCCGTCTTGCGCCGCCTCCTGCCTACAGCCAGCCCGAGCGCCGGAAACGGCGGTACAGCGCCACGCAGGAAACGCCGATCACCAGCAGCGCAACCGGGTAGCCGTAGCGCCAATGCAGTTCCGGCATTCCGTCGAAGTTCATGCCCCAGATCCCCGCGAACGCCGTCGCCACGGCGAAGATGCCGGCCCACGCGGCGAGTCGCTTGGTCGTTTCGGACTCTTCGATGGTGACCATCGACAGGTTGACCTGCATTGCAACGCCGATCGTGGCGTTGGTGCTGTCGAGCGCGCCCTGGATGCGCACCAGATGGTCGTAGACGTCGCGAAAGTAATGCCGGCTGTTCTCGAAGATGCCGGGCACGCGGCCACTGTAGAGCTTGGCGGTCGCCTCCATCAGCGGCCCCACCACGTGGCGCAGAGTCGTGACCTGCTTCTTCAGTTCGTACAGACCCTCGATATTGGAGCGGCCCGAGCCTCGCGCGAAGATCTGCTCCTCCAGGGTTTCGAGTGCGGCCTCGAATTCCTCCATGATCGGGAAGTAACGATCGACGACGGCGTCCATCAGAGCATAGAGTACGAAACCGGCGCCGTGCTGCAACAGGTGCGGCTCGCGCTCCGCTCGCTCGCGCACCCCCAGAAAGCTTTGCCGGCTGCCGGTGCGCGCCGAGAGCACGAAGTTGTGACCGACGAAGACGTCGAGCTCACCCAACTGCAATTCACCGTCGACAAAGTCCACCAGCTTCATGACCGCGAACAGCGTATCGCCGTACTCCTCGATCTTGGGTCGCTGATGGCCGTGGCGCGCATCCTCGATCGCCAACTCGTGCAAGCAGAACTCCTCTTGCATCGTCTTGAGTTCCTCGGGCGTGGCATCGTGCATCGCCACCCAGACAAAGCAGTGCGCACGCCCGAGGTAGTCGCTGATCTGCTCGACCGTGATATCGGCGAGCTTCTCGCCGTGCTCGTAGGCAACGCAGTTGATCAGCATGGTCGGCCCCTTTCGCTGCCTGAACGCCTACGCCGCTACCAGCCGCTTCAGCCAGTCCAGGAGCACCGCGGGCAGCAGTTCCGGTCGCGGCAGCAACGCGTACTGGCTGGCGCCGAAAACCGCGGGCAGATAATTGGCAGCCTGGCGATCGATCGTCAGGCAGAACGGGAAGATACCCTGCAACTTTGCTTCAGTAACCGCCTGGCGCATGTCTTCGACGCCGTAGCGGCCCTCGTAGTCATCGACGTCGTTGGGCTTGCCATCCGACAGGAGCAGCAGCAGGCGATGGTGAGCGGGCTCGCGCATCAACACGGTACTCGCGTGCCGGATTGCCGCGCCGGCGCGAGTGTACTGCTCGGGCTCGAGGGCCGCAATGCGCTGCGCAATATCGTTATCGTAGCGTTCGTCGAAGCGCTTCAGGGCACGCACCGTCACCGCGTGAGGTCCTTCGCCGGAGAACGCCTGGACCGAGTACGGCTGGCCCATCCCTTCGAGCGCAATGCACACCAGCAGGAGCGCCTCGCGCTCCACGTCGATCACCCGCCGGTGCCTGGAGATCCAGCCGTCGGTGGAGCCGCTCACGTCGATCAACAGCATGATCGCGATGTCGCGCCGTGCGCGCCGATGCGACTGATATAGCGCCTGGGCGAGCGGCAGTCCCGACCGGAAGTCGGCGTAGCTGTCGATCCAGGCTTCGAGATCGATCTCTTCGCCGTCGAGTTGCTTGCGCACCCGCACGCGCTGCGCACGCAGCATATCGAAGTTACGCCGAATCGCATTGAGCATCGAGCGGTGTTCGGCCAACGTGTCGTCCACCCACTGCTGAGGCCCGAGCGCCGGCTCGAGCAGGCGCACCGTGGCACCCGGATCGCGATAGGCGCCGATCCGATAGTCCCACTCGGGATAGCTGAATGTCGATTCCGCATCCGGCCTGACGTTGACCTCGCGCTTTGCCCGGGCCTCCGGAGGATCATCCGAGAGGAGCACTTCCTTCGGGCGCCCCGGGGTGGAGACGAGCCGCGCCTCGGTCAGCTCGGAGATCGCGTCGGCGTATTCCTCGGCCGCCGTCTCGGTGTCGCGGTCGGTGGGCCGCTGCATTCCCATCGGGTCCTCGGCCTGTTCGTGCGGCTGCGCGGTCTGGATCATCCAGATGCCGGGACTGTCGTCGTCTTCATTTTCGCCCGGTTCGCGCACCTCGGGGCGCCGCTGCAATCGCGCGCTGCGCGTTCGAGTGCGATCCGGTGCGCCGTCGTCCCGATCGCCCTCGTCCAGAGCGCCGACGCCCGGGAGCAGCGACCTCGCCGCTGCAGGAGGACGCAGTTCACCGGTCCACCAGTCGATGAACAAGGGGTGCGCCCCGAACAGGCGCAACGCTTCACCCCCCGGATTCAAGGCGCTGGCCAGTTCCAGCGCCGCCGAGCACGAATCGGATGGCCCATTGCAGGTCGGCACGCCCGGCGCGGGCCGGCCACATTCCGCATGCAGCAGACTCCTGACAAAGGTTTCCAGCGGCCTGAGGCGGGGCGCGAACGCCGACAACTGGGGACGGCTCGCCAAAGCCGAACGGCGCAGGGCGGTGAGCCCGGCCGCCATGCCGGGCAGCAACCGGGCGAGCGCTTCGTCGGCCCAATAGCTCTCGAACACGAGATAAAGATCCGCCCGCAGCGGATTGGCTCGGCCCGGCGAGCCATGCGCGCTGCCTCGCGAGGCTCGCATCGCCTGTTGCAGGGCAATCGCCCGGTAGCGCTCGATGGCCAGCGCTTCGTCGGTCAGCCCGAGGTCGGCCGGCAGCCAGATGTTCAGATCGTCCGTGGCCGGCACTGCTCGTCGACGCACCGGCCCGTGGTGCCTGCGAAACAACCGGCTCAAGAAGGTTGGTGGCGCCGGGATCTGGGCAACCCGAAACGGGAAACCGTGCTCGAAGACGGCCGCCACCAGCAGGTCGATGCGCTGCGAGACATCGACCAGTCCGATCGTGCGCGGCCCGGCATGCGGCGGGCGATACCGCTTCCACAGGGTGCGCGTGAAAATCGTCGCGTGTCGCGCCGCATCGAGAATGACGTCTTCGGCTTCGGCCACGAGCCCTCGGCGCTGGGCGGGCGGTTCAGACGAAGGTCGCGTCGACCAGGTCGCGCATCGCACCGACCAGGGACGCATCGTCGGACAGGGGCGAGACGAGCGCGGCGTAGCAGGCCTGGTGCACCGGAATCCCGCTTCCGATCAGCCGGGCGGCGGCGATCAGCAAGCGCGTGCTCGGGACTTCGGCCAGGCCCCGGTCGCGCAGCGTGCGCAAGCGGCGACCCAGGGCGACCAGCGCGTGAGCGGTCGCGTGATCGGCGGCGCCCTCGCGCTCGACGATCGCCGTTTCGCGGTCGACCGGTGGAAAATCGAAATCGAGCGCAACGAAGCGCTGTCGGGTGCTTGGTTTCAAGTCCTTCAACATTCGCTGATAGCCCGGGTTGTACGACACCACCAGCTGGAAGCCGGGCGCAGCCTCGATCGTCTCGCCGGTCTTGTCGATCGGCAGCATGCGCCGATAGTCGGTCAGCGGGTGCAGCACCACCACCGTGTCCTGCCGGGCTTCGACGACCTCGTCCAGATAACAGATGGCGCCCTCGCGCACGGCGCGGGTCAGCGGGCCGTCCTGCCATGCGGTGCCGTCATGGCGAACGAGGAACCGGCCGATCAGGTCGCTGGCGGTCAGGTCGTCATGGCACGAGATGGTGACGAGCGGCCTGCGCAGCCGCCAAGCCATGTGCTCGACAAAGCGCGTTTTGCCGCAACCGGTGGGCCCCTTGAGCATCACCGCCAGGTTGCGCGCATGGCACTGCTCGAAAATGGAGACCTCGTCGCCGGACGAAAGGTAGTAAGGCTCCTCGCTCGAGTCGCCGCCCCCGGTGTGCGGCGCCTCGTGCAGTATTCGAGTCCCGGGCACCGGCGCCAGCACTACGCGCGCGATGCCGCCGCCAGCGGCCGGCCCTCCGGTTCAGTTTCGCGAGTCAACTCGAAGCGCGGCGCGTGCCTGAAGAAGTCGATGATGAACAGGGCCACACCGATGGCGAACACGGAAGCCGTCGCAACCAGCATCAGGAAATGGACCTGGATCTTCAACTGGGTATCGAGATAGCCCAGACCCATGATCCGCTCCAGATAGACCTGCCCGATCCCGGCAGTGCCGAACGACAGGGTCATTCCGAACATGCCGCCGATCTGCATCCAGAACGCCCAGTAACCGATCGGCGAGCCCTCGTCCTTGCGGCCACCGGTCATCGAGGGCAGCGCAAACGTGATCATCGCGAGCACGATCATGGCGTAGGCGCCGTAGAACGCGGCGTGGCCATGCATGGCGGTGATCATGGTGCCGTGAGTCCACTGGTTGATGCTGGGCCAGGTGTGGGCAAGGCCGAGCAGGCCGGCGCCGAAAGCCGTGAAAAGGGCACTCCCCACGGTCCAGTGCAGCGCCAGCGTGTTCGGATGCGCAATGCCCGAGCGGCGAATGGCCGAGTAGGCATAAACAGCCATGCCGATCAGCGCGAGCGGCTCGAGGGCGCTGAAGAAACCACCGATCGGCAGCCAGTAATGCGGCACCCCGATCCAGTAGTAATGGTGAGCGGTGCCGACGATGCCCGCGATGAACACGAGTCCGACGATCACATAGAGCCATTTCTCCATGACCTCCCGATCGGCGCCGGAGAGCCGGATCAGCAGGTAGGCGAGGAAGCCGGCCTGGATCATCTCCCAGACACCTTCTACCCACAGGTGAATGGTCCACCAGCGGTAAAAGATCGAGACCACGTAATTCTCGTAGTGCAACAGTGCCGGGAGATAGAGAACCGCGGCCATGCCGAGTCCGAGCAGAAGAACGCCTTCCGTGGTGGTGAAGCGGCCCGACTTCCAGATCGTCATGCCCACGTTGTAGAGGAAGATCAACATGACGATCACGATGACGATCTTGTGCGGCAGCGGCTGCTCGAGCAGCTTGTTGCCCGTGCCGTAGCGAAACAGATAGCCGATAACGGCGGTTACGCCCATCAGTGTAAACAGCACCAGCTGGATATAAGCCAGCTTGACACTGTAGAGTTCGGTGCGCGATTCGTCGGGAACCATCCAGTAGGTGGCGCCCATGAAGCCGGTAAGCACCCAGACGATCAGCAGATTGGTGTGGATCGTCTTGGTCACGTCGAACGGGAGGATGTAGAGCAGCGGATCCGGGCCGAGATACTTGGTTGCCGACAGCAGTCCGAATACGATCTGCAGGCCGAACAGGACCATCGCAACCGCGAAGTACCAATAAGCCACAGATTGGGATCTATATCGCATTGCAAATCTCCGTCGCGATGTCGTGTGTATTCATTTGAACGTCGACAGGTAGGCCACCAGGTGGTCGATCTGCTCCGGAGTAAGGTCCTTGCCGAAGGTGTCCGGCATGAACGAAGTCCCTTCCGCGGAGTACATCGGACCGGGAACGACGTACGCGCTCGGTTCGACGATCGACTCGCGGATGTACCCGGCAACGTCTTTCGCCTTGCCCTTGTATTCGGGCGAAGCGATCACCTTCTCGGCGCGCGCACTGATTCCGGACAGCGACGGACCCGCCATATCGACTCCCGGCGAAATGGAGTGGCACGCGGTGCAAGCTGGCGAAGCCGTGCGGAACACCTGCTCTCCCAGGGCGATCGGATCATTGTCGTTGGCAACCGGCCGGGCCCCCGGCGGAGTGGTCGCCCCCGGCTGATCGGTTTGCTGTGCCGCCGACATTGCGGTGCCGGGAATGGTGGCGCCACTCACGAGAATCGGACGAGGGGGCCAGCCCTGATTGTCAATGTTGCTGACCCAGTCGAGAAAGGCAATCAGGCCGTTGATGTCCGCATCGCTCAGTTTCTGGGTCGGCATCAGGCGACGGTGGCGTTGCTCATCGTAGAACTTCGATGGGTCGCGCATGTAGGCCTTCAGGTAGGCGGCGCCGCGGTGCTTGGTGATCTTCGTGAGGTCGGGGGCGTAATAGGCGCCCTCTCCGAGCAACGTGTGGCAGTTCACGCAGTTGTTGGCGTGCCAGACCGCATTGCCGAGGTCGACTTCCGGCGTGATCTTGTCGGCGTTGGTGAGCTTCGGAAACTGGCGATGACTGTCGAAGGTCATCCCAAGGAAAAGCACCGCACAAAGGGCGGTCCCGATGATGGCAAAAAGACGCGTCTGTCGCTTGTTCATGGTTCGATCGCTTCCGCTAGACGCCGATGCCGGCCCAGTATTTCAAGGAGATATACCCCGCGTACGCCATCGCAGAAGCTATCAGAACCACGACCACGTAGCCGACTGTCTTGAAAGTTCCACTCAATGCCGAACCTTGCATTCTTTTCCCCTTTGCGGAAGCACTGCGCCGCATCATAAGTGGCGCTGCCGGAGGGCAAGGGTAATCCATATCGCAGGCGCGGTCAGGCAGCGTTGCGAAATCGGAACATGCCAAAAAGCCGCCCTCCCGGAAAGCTTCATTCTTGACGAGGCTCAACGAAATGGCGCAAGTTCGGGCGACAGGAATGGCGTTTGCCGATCCGTAAGCAACAAATTTCCCCCTGCACAGGAAAGAAAGCCATGGCGTTTCCGTGTCATCGATCGTGGGGCGTCCTCGCGATCGTCCTGTCGTCGGCGGTCCTGTTCGGCTGCGGCGGGGCCGCAAAACTTCCCGTCTCGGCCGGCATCGGCCCCTCGCCGCAGCTCCCCGCGCCGGACAAGACCCTGATTCCTACAGTAAACATTGCTGACGCGATCGGCTGGGCACCCGGCGGAAAGCCGGTGCCGGTTGCCGGCACGATCGTCACCGCATTCGCCGACGGGCTCTCACATCCCCGATGGCTATACGTGCTGCCCAACGGCGACGTACTCGTCGCAGAGACCAATGCGCCACCCAAGCCTGAAGACAGCAAGGGAATAAAGGGCTGGATCATGGGTCTCGTGCAGAAAAAAGCCGGCGCCCGCGTGCCGAGCGCGAACCGCATCACGCTGCTGCGCGACGCCAACGGCGACGGCGTCGCCGAGGTGCGCTCGGTGTTGCTCGAGAACCTGAACTCGCCCTTCGGAATGGCCCTCGTCGGCAACACCCTGTACGTGGCCGACAGCGATGCACTGCTGCGCTTTCCTTACGCCGAAGGCGAGACCCGCATTGCTGCTGCCGCCACCAAAGTGGCCGATCTTCCAGCGGGTCCGATCAACCATCACTGGACGAAGAACGTCATCGCGAATGCCGACGGCTCGAAGCTCTATGTCACGGTCGGCTCGAACAGCAACGCTGCCGAGAACGGCATCGCCAAGGAGGAAGGGCGAGCGGCTATCTGGGAAATCGACGCCGCCACCGGCAGGCACCGGATCTTTGCCTCGGGTCTGCGAAATCCCAACGGAATGGGTTGGGAGCCGAGCACTCACGCGCTCTGGACCGTGGTCAACGAGCGCGATGAACTGGGCAGCGATCTGGTACCCGATTATTTGACCTCGGTCAAGGACGGTGCGTTTTACGGCTGGCCGTACAGCTACTACGGCCAGCACGTCGACGACCGCGTCAAGCCGCAGCGCCCCGATCTGGTGGCCAAGGCGATCGTGCCGGACTATGCGCTGGGCGCCCACACCGCCTCGCTCGGCATGACCTTCTCCAAGGGGACCAGCGTGCCGCCGGAGTTCGGCAACGGGGTCTTTGTCGGCCAGCACGGTTCCTGGAATCGCAAGCCGCACAGTGGCTACAAGGTGATCTTCGTTCCGTTTGCCGATGGCAAGCCGTCTGGTCCTCCGGTCGATGTGCTAACCGGGTTCCTCAGCCCGGACGAAAAAGCCTGGGGGCGACCGGTGGGTGTAGCGCTCGACCGACAGGGCGACCTGCTCGTTGCCGATGACGTCGGCAACACGATCTGGCGGGTCGCGCCGGCCGCAAAACGCTGAGTCGGGGCGCTACCTCCTGTTCGAGATCGCCCAACCGCCTTGCTTGTTTCGATCAGCGTGCCGCCGCAGGGCCCCAGGGCCGCAGCCGCAGATCGCGACGGCCGCTGCCGCCATCCGGCGCTCGAACACCCGAGTGCGGCAGGAACCCGGCGAAGCACACCAGTTGGCCGTCGGGCGTCGCCTGCGCGGCATCGCCCCAGCGCACATGCATGCGCAGCACGCTGGCATTTTCACCTCCTGTGTAAGCAAACGGGATCAACTGTCACCAATGAAATGAGGGTCTACTGCGCGTTGTCCTCAAAATCATCGATCTGACACACAAAAGCTACCGGCGCAGCGAACAACGGATGGAGTTGACATGAGCGGCAACGTCAGTGACTTCCTGCTGCATCGCCTTGGCGAGTGGGGCGTGAGACGCATCTACGGGTTTCCGGGCGACGGCATCAACGGATTGATGGGCGCGATGGACCGCGCGGGCGACGCACTTGAGTTGGTGCGCGCGCGGCATGAAGAGATGTGCGCGTTCATGGCCTGCGCGCACGCTAAGTTCACCGGCCAGGTCGGGGTGTGCATGGCCACCTCCGGTCCCGGGGCGATCCACCTGTTGAACGGTTTGTACGATGCCAAGCTGGATCACCAGCCTGTGGTGGCGATCGTCGGCCAGTCGCCGCGCGCAGTGCTCGGCGGCCAGTATCAGCAGGAAGTCGACCTGACATCGCTGTTCAAGGACGTCGCCAGCGCGTACGTCGAGATGATCACCGTGCCGGCGCAGGTGCGCCACGTAGTCGATCGCGCGTTGCGCATTGCCATTTCGGAGCGCACGGTTACCTGCATCATCGTGCCGGGCGATGTCCAGGAGCTCGATGCGGTCGAAGTCCCAGCACGCGCCCACGGCACCATTCATTCCGGATTCGGCTACCGCGCGCCACGAGTGATTCCCACCGACACCGATCTTCAGCACGCAGCCGAACTGCTCAACGCCGGCAAGAAAGTCGCGATCATGGTCGGCGCCGGCGCATTGGCGGCGGCCGACGAAGTCATCGAAGTCGCCGAGTTGCTCGCTGCCGGCGTGGCGAAGGCGCTGCTGGGGAAAGCCGCGCTGCCCGACGCGCTGCCTTTCGTGACCGGTTCGATCGGCCTGCTCGGCACCAAACCGAGTTGGGACATGATGATGGACTGCGACACCCTGCTGATGGTCGGCTCGCGTTTCCCTTATTCGGAATTCCTGCCCAAGGAAGGCCAGGCGCGCGGCCTGCAGATCGACATCGACCCGTCGATGCTGTCGCTGCGCTACCCGATGGAGATCAACCTCGTCGGCGACTCCGCGGCAACCCTGCGCGCAATGATTCCGCTGCTCGAGCGCAAGCAGGATCGCAGTTGGCGCCAGAGCATCGAAAAAAACATTGCCGAATGGTGGCAGGAACTGGAAGCGCGCGCGCTGAAGCCGGCGAACCCGATCAACCCTGAACGAATGTTCTGGGAGCTCTCTTCGCGTCTACCCGACAACTGCATCCTCGCATCAGACTCGGGCACGTCCGCAAACTGGTATGCGCGTGACCTGAAAATACGCCGTGGAATGATGGCATCGCTGTCGGGGTGCCTGGCGTCGATGGGTCCGGGCGTGCCTTACGTGATCGCCGCCAAGTTCGCGTTTCCCGAGCGCATTGCGATCGCCCTCGTGGGTGACGGCGCGATGCAGATGAACGGCAATGCCGAACTGATCACCATCGGCGACTACTGGAAGGAATGGGCAGATCCGCGCCTGGTCATCCTGGTGCTCAACAACCGGGATCTGAACCAGGTAACCTGGGAGGAACGGGTACTGAACGGCGACCCGAAGTACGACGCCGCGCAACATGTGCCTGATTTCCCTTACGCGCGTTACGCCGAGTTGATCGGACTCAAGGGCATCAGGGTCGATCGGCCAGAGGAGATCGGCGCGGCGTGGGATGCCGCGCTGAACGCAGATCGCCCGTGTCTGATCGAAGCGATCACCGATCCGGACGTGCCCCCGCTACCCCCGCATATCACCTTCAAGGAAGCCACCGCGTTCGCCGAGTCGATGCTGAAGGGCGACGCCGATACCGCCGGCATCATCAAGCAATCCGCCCGCCAGGTATTGGCGACCTTGCTGCCCGGTCAAAAGTAAGCACAGGAATACGACGTGGACCGATCCTCCCACCCGGCATAGCGCAGACCGCCATGCAAGGCGTCGATATCGTCGAGCCGGTCTTCAATTCGTTCGTGTTGCCGAACGCGCTGCTGGAAAAACTCGCCGAGGGCTTTCGCTTGCTCGAGGGCCCTGTATGGTTCGCCGATCGCGATTGCCTCCTGGTCAGCGACGTGCCGAACAACCGCATCATGCGCTGGACCGAATCGGGAGGGGTTTCGGTGTTTCGCCAGCCGTCGGACTATGCGAACGGCCACACGCGGGACCGGGAAGGGCGGCTGATCGGCTGCGCCCAACTGGGCCATGCCATCCGTCGCACCGAACTCGACGGCTGCATCACGACGCTGGTCGATCGCTATCAGGGAAAAAGCCTGAACTCACCGAACGATGTCGTCGTCAAGAGCGACGGCACCATCTGGTTCAGCGACCCGTACTACGGCCTCGTAACGGATTACCAGGGCTGCAAGCGCGAAGCTGAACTGCCGCCCAATCTTTATCGCTTCGATCCACGCGACGGGCAACTCGAGGTGGTGGCCGACGATTTCCAGAGCCCGAACGGACTGTGCTTTTCCCCGGACGAGCGCCGGCTCTACGTGTCCGAGAGCGGCGAGCCGTTTGCCACCGATCCGGTGCAGCATCTTCGGGTGTTCGACGTTTCCCCCGACGGCGCCCGCCTCACGAACGCGCGCGTGTTCCACAAGGTCGCTCCCGGCTTCACCGATGGCTTTCGCTGCGACGAGGAAGGCTGCATCTGGAGCAGCGCCGGCGACGGCGTGCACTGCATCGATCCGTCCGGCGCCCTGCTCGGCAAGATCCACGTGCCGTTCGTAGTCACCAACCTTGCCTTCGGCGGACGTCTTCGCAGCCGGTTGTTCATTTGCGGCTCGCAAACCCTGTATGCCATCTACGTCAACCGTCGCGGCGCGCAGCGCCCGTGAGATGCGCCATGCCCCCGGGGGAAACGACATGAAGCGACTCCAAGGCGCAAGCGCGAAGGAACATCACCTCTCAGAGGAAACAGGCGATCGCATCAGGGCGGAGGGAGGCCGTCTCATCCGGGCGCAGAAGGGCAATCGCGTCCGCCTGGAGAGAGACAATCCCATGAGCAGCGAACTGGCCTCCGATGCTGCCGAGGTCGGCCTCGACATCCGCGAAGGCCGCTTTCAACGCTGGCTGGCGCTCATCGCTGGCGTATCCAGCGTGTTGAGCGGGATCGAGGTTACCTACGAGCATTACAAAGGAAGCTACAGCCGTCGCGTGATGTACACACCCGTGATTCTCAGTACAGCACTGGTCGCAGCCGGGGTGGCTGGCTTTTTCAGCCGGCGTGCGTCACGAACGATCCTGCCGGTAGTTTCGGTGCTCACGCTCGGCGATTGTGCGGCGGGTTTCTACTTCCATATTCGCGGCATCCACCGCAAGCCCGGCGGATGGCGGCTGCCCATTGTCAACATCGTCATGGGGCCGCCCATCTTCGCCCCGTTGCTGTTCGGTGTCAGCGCATACCTTGGCCTCCTCGCTTCGTTTCTTCGTCGCTCAGGGCAGGAAGACAACCGGGTCCTCCTGCCCCGCCCGGCGCATGGCCGCCATTGGGCGGCTGCCCTCACGGGCGAGCATGAACCAATCAGTTGGGCGCAGGACGTGCGCGAAGGTCGCTTCCAGAAGCAAATGGCAATCGCGGCGGCCGCCTCGGCGTTCTTCAGCGGATTCGAAGCCTCGTACTCCCATTACAGGAACGATTTCCGCTACAAGGCGCAGTGGACGCCCGTGCTCCTGGCGCCGATATTGATGATCGCCGGGATCGGCGCAGCAAGGAGCGTTCGCGTTGCCCATACCTGGCTCCCGGCGGTTTCGGCACTGGCGATCGTCGACGGGGCCGTCGGGTTCGGCTACCACGCGCGTGGCGTATCGCGCCGCTCGGGCGGACTCAAAAGGCCGCTGTACAACATCCTCTACGGACCGCCGCTCTTTGCGCCCTTGCTGTTCGCGGCAAGTGGATTTCTCGGATTGCTGGCGAGCCTGCTTCGCAGGGGGAAGGAATGATGACGACTCGGCCTGCCGGAACAGCGCTGACGACCAAGCCTGCCAGGGTGGAAACGCGTTCGGTCGATCCCCGCACGGGAAGACCGATCGCACCGATGGCCCAGCCCGGCTACTACCCGGGCTTCAGCACGCTGCGTCAGCAGAAATTCTGGGATGCGGCGACGCGAAAAGTCATTCTGAACCGGGTCGACAACGTCCCGGAGATTCGATATTTCGATCCGCAGGAGGCGCGCCTGCTGGCGGCGGTGTGCGACCGCGTCCTGCCGCAGGACGACCGGGAGGAATCGCACAAGATACCGATCGTCCCGCAGATAGACAAGCGGCTGCACGAAAATTCGCATGACGGTTACCGCTACGTGGACATGCCGCCGGATCGGGAGGCGTACCGCCTCGGGTTGCGGGCGATCGAGGACATCGCCCAGCACCGGCATGGATGCGGATTCCTCGAAATCGGCCCCCGGGAGCAGGATGAAATTTTGCGCTCGCTCCACGACGGCCGGCCGGACGCCGCCCACGAGATCTGGAGTCGCATGCCGGTGCACCGGTTCTGGATGCTGCTCGTTTCCGATTGCGCCGACGCCTACTATTCCCATCCCTGGGCCTGGGACGAAATCGGTTTCGGAGGCCCTGCCTATCCACGTGGCTACATGCGTCTCGAACGGGGCCAGGCGGAACCGTGGGAATCGGAGGAAAGGCGCTACGACTGGAAGGCCCCCGACACATCGGCGTCGGACGAATACGAACCGGTTGCCGGCCAGGTCGACCAGTTCGGTTCACCGGGTCAGGGAGGCACGCATTGAAATCCCCACTCCTCGGGGCGTTTCGCGCGCCCGTCGGGAACGAACACAGGCTCGGTCCGATCCAGCGGATCGAGACGGCAATGCGCCGCTTTCCCCAGGGAGAAGAGGTGGATTACGTCATCGTGGGCGTCGGTGCTGGCGGCGGCGTCCTCCTGCAACGCCTGGCGCGGGCCGGGTTTCGAGTGATCGGCTTCGATGCGGGCCCGTTCTGGGATACCGAGCGCGACTGGGTGAGCGACGAAAAGGGGGCCCATGACCTTTACTGGAACGACATGCGGATCACCGCCGGTCAGCACCCCTTGGCGCTTGGCGCGAACAACAGCGGCAAGGGCGTCGGAGGCAGCACGGTTCATTGGGCTTCCTTTACGCCGCGCCTGCACCCTTCGGACTTCCGCATCCATTCCGAGGACGGTGTCGGCATCGACTGGCCGATCGGCTACTCCGATCTGAAGCCCTACTACGAACTCCTCGAACTCGAGCTGCCTGTTTCCGGTCCGTCTTACTATCCGTGGGGCGACCCTCATGGCTATCCCTATGGGCCGCACCCCATGGGCGGCGTCGGCAACGCCCTGATCCGGGGGTGCACCAGGCTCGGAATCAGGGTTTCCGCCGGTGGCCCGGTAGCGATCCTCGAGGGTTCGCGCGGCGATCGGCCGCACTGCATTTACCGCGGCTTCTGCATTCAGGGGTGCAAGGTAGGTGCCAAGGCCAGCACGCTCATTACCCATGTGCCAGACGCAATCCGCAACGGAGCCGAGGTCCGCCCGCACTGCATGGTTTCACGGATCCATGTAGGCGGCGCCCGGCGCGTGACGGGAGTGACTTATTTCGATCCGCAGGGGAACGAGCGCTTCCAGAAGGCGAAGGCGGTGGTCGTGGCAGGATATTCTATCGAGACCCCTCGCCTGTTGCTCAATTCCGCCTGCCCGGGCTTCGAGAACGGGCTCGCGAATTCGAGCGATTGCGTGGGCCGCTACCTGATGGCGCAAGCCGGTAACGTGGTCTTTGGCCGTTTCGATGAATTGGTGCGCATGTACAAGGCGCCCCCGGCTCATGCCCTGACCGAGGAGTTTTACGAGACCGACCCGAAGCGCGGCTTCGCGCGCGGTTTTGCCATTCAGAGCGTAGGGCCTTTGCCGATCGCGTTCGCCAAGCAGATGATGACTGCCAAGGGTGCCTGGGGATGGGGCCTGCGCCGCGTCATGATGGACTACAACCACTGGGCGGCATTTGGATTCCTGGGAGAAATCCTGCCCCACGCGGACAACCGCGTGCAACTGGCGAGTGAGAAAGACCAGTACGGTATTCCCGTCGCGAAAGTCACTTTCAATCTTCACGACAACGACAAGAAGCTGATCGAATACGGCAAGAACAAGACGATGGACGTGATGCGGGCCGCAGGCGCTACGGAAGTCGTGCAGGAGGCCCGCTATGCGCATCTGGTCGGAGCGGCGCGCATGGGCGAGGATCCGGCGACCTCGGTGGTCGACCGATTTGGCCGCACGCACGATATCGACAATCTGTTTATCTGCGACGGCAGCATCATGCCGACCCAAGGTTCGGCAAATCCCGGCCTGACCATCATGGCGCAGGCGGCTCGCATCGCCGATTACCTGATCGCGCAGGGCCCGTCTATTTTCGGATCCAGCGAACGGAACATGGAGACTCCTGCGGTGCGCCGCGACTTGTCTCCCCCCGACACATGGGGACACGGCATGCCACGGATTTGAATCCGAATCGGCTTTGTCTCACCACTTCCGGTTCGAGCGCGCTCAGCCGTCGTGCTTGTTCGGATCAGCATGCCACCGCAGAGCTGCAGCCGTGCAGATCGCGACTGCTGCTATAGCGGCGGCGAACAGCGGAGCACGATTCTCCTCGGCCCACAGTGCCGGGCTTTCTTCCTTGGCGCGATCGCTGAAGCGCCCCTGCGCGCCGGGATCGCCGCCGACCGGCTCGAAGAGGTTGTTTCAGCGCCCCGCAAGTCGCGATTTTTCGCGCAACGTTCAACTCTGCGGTTTGGAACTCTTCGAGTCCTCGTTGGTCGAGTTCTGGTTGGTTGAGCTCTTGTGGCTATTCGATGCGTCGGGCGAGTTGGCTTTGGGCGTGCCGTTCATCGCGACCGACTCGACGATCAGCCCGTCCTCGGCGGCTTTCAGCGCCAGGTTGGCCTGATAGTACTTTTGCTGGCCCATGAGCTTGCTGGCCTCGTCGACATGCTTCGTCGTGGCCTGAAGCGGCATCAGGACGCGCGTGATCGAAGCGCCGACGTCGGCCAGTTTCAGTTCGTCCATTGCGCCTTTGGAATCGCCTTTGGCGATATGCTCGTTGGCTTTGTCGATATGGGCCTTCTTGGCTGGCGAATCGACGAAACTGTCCACCAGGGTGATCCCGCCGTCGATCGGAACATAGCTGATCTCGTTAGCGGTCTGAGCACTGCTGCCGTTGTTACCGCTGCTGCTTGCGGCCCCGGAGGTGTTGTCCTTGCTGTTGCTGTTGCTGTTCGTGCTACCAGCGTGGCTCGCGTTTGACTCGAGGGTCTTTTCGTCCTTGGTCGCCGCCTTTAGCGACGAATCGGCCTTGGACACCATCTCATGCGCCAGTTTCGGCTCGCCATTGAAGATGGCTATCCGCGCCGCCCGCACCGACCGCATAGCGTTGAAGCCATCCTCCGACACTTTCATTGCCTCGCGGTCCAGGGCGCTGAGTTGCGACTTCGCCGCTGCCTTGTCAGCGGACTGCGCCGCACTGTTGGCCCCGGAATGCGCCGCATTGCTGGCGCCGGACTTCTCCGCGTTGTTGGTCGCGGATTGCGACGAGGTCGTGTTGCTGGAATCCTTGGTAGCGGTTTGTGCGAAGGCAGGGCAGGCCGTGGTTGCGATGGCCAGTGCTGCGGCAAGCGCGACGGGTGAGCGATAGAAGGGCTGAACTTTCATTTCAATCTCCTTGAATCTGGTTGAGGCAGAGTTAAGGTGAGTTAAGGTGAGGCAATGTGCGCGGTGGGACCATCGCACCGACCCTGCCGACTCGCGACGCCGGCAAGTCTTTCGGTCGGTTGGTCTCCTCGCCCCTGACACGAAGCCGACGAGAACCTCGCGGACTGCTTTGCAACTCACGAAGTTAGGCGAAAGTTAAGCGTACGTCGCCAAACCGTTATCTACGCGCAGGAAGACTTGCAAGCAAGTCATAGGACGACGAATGCCGAGATTCCCCCATAGCAAGGTCAAGCGCGACAATGGCATGTCCCTGCTGGTTTACGAAACGCTGTATTGTCCGACTATAGGTCGCAAGCAACATCTCGGCAAAGGAGCTGCGGCCTTTGATCCCGCCAGCGGCGCAAGCACCGGCGATCCTGCCGGATCGAGCCGCACCGCAAGCGGGCGACGTCATGGATCGGGCCGAGCCCCCAGAAACCACTATGCCGACAGTGCGGATTTTGCTGTAATGGGCGAGGCCGCCACCGGGACGTTCGGCTGCCCGCGAGCACCAGCCTGCACGTCAATCCTTTGCGACAGCCTTCGCCGCATCCATAATCATCATCGAATCGTTGCTACCACAGGCGGCCATCAACTTGGCCGTCGCCTCGTTCATCTTCTTGGCGTTATCGGCCTTCTGATCGTCCGTCATGGCGGCCGTTGCAGCGGCCTCCACAGACTGTGACTTGACCCTCTCTTCCTGGGTCATCGCGCCCATCTCCGCCCTTTCGTCATCGCTCATCGAGGCCATTTTCATTACCTCGGTGCTGATGGCCATCATCTGATCATGATCCATCGCCTTGACGTCACCACAAGTCATGTCCGACACGTCCATGCCGGTCTCGGTGACCACCTGAGCCAGTGAGGGCACCGCGAGAAATACGATCGCCATCGGGACGGCGAAGAGTGAAAAAGGCTTGTTCATCACTAAATCTCCCTACTGAAAGGTGGTCCGCAGTAGCGCGCACCTATAAGCCGACATTCCCCTGTGGAACGCCTTCTCTTTCATATTGCTGCCGCTTTGTGCACCGATCAAGCCCTGGCGCGAGTTGCACCGAGGTTCCGGGCATCTTTTCCCGTAAATTGAGCCTTTTCGGCTGACCGGGCACGGCCGCCGTCAATAAGCAGAAAACGGCTGTTGAGCGCGCAGACCCGAGCCAGCTCTGTTTTCTACGCCGTTCGTGAGCGAAGCCGAGTATGGTCACCGCGTCTGCACTCCTCATCCGTTGCTTGTGCTGGCGTTGATCAACCCGAGCCGCAAAGGCGAAAAACCCTGCGGATTGCTCGAATCACCGTGCCAGCCTGGTGCCGTGCCCCTGGCGGCAATCACCAATGACCGGGATGCCGGCGTCAGCCATCTGAACCTGATGCTGAACGATGAGGCCACGGTGCGCGGTATCTATCTGGCGACCAGCGACCCCGGGAACAAGGAACACTCGGACACCTCGGGGCAGGTGTACTGGCTCCAGGGAATTGAAAGCCGCGACGGCGTGGTTCTCGGTCAGGGACAGGGCATCGAGGCGATCTTCCTTCGGGGAACGATCCCTCCGCGCGGGGATCGGGCGGACTTGGTCATCAGATACCTGAGCAACGGCGTTCTCCGGCACTTTGCCGAATGCCGGATCGGCCTGCAGCGACTGGGCCCTTACAACTGGCAACGTGTCAATGCCTACACCGGCGTCCCCATCAAGAGCATTCAGGTGCGAACCTGGATGCTGGGCATCTCGACCCTCGCCAATGTTTGCCCTGACAAGGCGCCGTAGTACGCCGGCGCGTGTCGGTGCGCGCAAGCGGGTGATCAGACGCAGCGGATTTCGCGCGCTGCAAGGCAGCCGGGAGGGAGAAGGCTGCTGATGGACCTTGCGTCGATTCCTTGATCGATTCCCGATATCGGTCGCAGGCTTACTGGCTGCCGCGTTCGGCACTTTCAGCATACGCGCAGCACCTGACTTTTTCCGAATCGGCACCGCCTTCACCATCGGTGGGAAACAGCCGTCGGAGTTCCTTCCGCGCTCCCAAGCTCGCGCCGGTGACCCGATCGATTCGGCTTGCCAAGACCGAAAGAACAAGCAACGATCGTACTTGTGCCGAGTTTCCGGGTGGCTTCGGCACGGCGGCCCGCGTGCCGCGTGCCGCGATGAGCTTATCCAACGGAGATATCACATGAACAGAATCGTCCTGAGCGCCGCAATCGTTTCGTCGATGGCCGGTGCCGCTTTCGCGCAGACCAGCACGGCACCCACGCCGAGCACCACGACGCCGACGACGACCACGAGCGCACCTTCCAGCACGGCCCCGAGGACCGGGGCCGCTCCAACGGCCACCACCGGCGCTGACACGTCGTCGACGGGTATGAAGATGGCTGACACCGCAGCGGTGGGCGTCAAGTTCGTGACCACTCAGGCCGCCGACTTCATGGCGACCAGACTGATGGGAGCCAAGGTGTACAACAACCAGAACGAATCGATCGGCGAGATCGAGGATCTCATTATTGAAAACGGCAGGACGGTGAAGGGCGTCGTCGTTTCGGTCGGCGGCTTCCTGGGGATGGGCGACAACTACGTGGTGCTCGACCCCTCGACGGTGGTGCTCAATCAACACGACGGGAAGTGGCGTGCCTACATCGACACATCGAAGGACAACCTGAAGAACGCGCCCAAGTTCACCTATAAGAAGATGAAGAAGTGATGGGGTCTGCAGGCCGCCGGTCTTGACTGAGAGTGGACTTGACAAAACCGATGGATCTCGGCGTGCGTCACACGGCAGGCTCGCATCGGCCCGGGCAGGAACGCACCGCGATAGAACAACATCTGCGGCTCACCGGTAACGAACCTTCGCAGCCAACCTACCCGAACACTCAGCCAGGTGACGCAGAACTGCAGGATGATGAGCAGCGCGAGCGCTGTGAGACCATCTGCGAGCGGCACGGTGCGGCTCAACAGCACCGTCGCGAGCGTCGATCCCAGGGCGACGGTGACGATGAAATCGAAAGCGTTCATCTTGGACAAGGTTCGCTTGCCCGAGACGCGCAGCAATGCCACCAGGCCGACATAGGCGACACGTCCGATCACGAAGGTCCGCAGCAGGCTCGCCCATCCGTCGAAGAAGACGTGTTCCATGTCCGTTCACATTGACCGCAATGAATGTGTCAGGCCGGCCGACTGACGAAGAAGAACGCCATGCCGAGCAGCACGTAGACGCCGATCAGCAGCACGCCCTCGAACCACGTCGCTTCGCCATCGCTGGCGATGGCATTGACGATGAAGGCCGTGCCCGCAATGGCGAAGAGATCGAGCGGGTCGCCGAATACCAGCGTGATCGGCTTGCCGAGGATCCACGACGCAATGACGAGCAGCGGCGCAACGACCATCGCCACCTGGATCGCCGACCCGACGCAGATGTTGAGCGCAAGCCCCATCTTGCCGCCGCGCGCAAACCATGCGGCGGCGAAGAGGTCCGACACGGTGCCGATCAGCGCGAGCACGATGACTCCCACGAAGATGTCCGAAAGACCGAGGCTCGCGGCCGTGGCTTCCAGCGCGCCCGACACTTCCTCTGCCTCCAGGGCTATCAGGGCCGTCGCACCAATGAGCACGCTGATCGACACGGCCATCGGCCATGCCCCCTTGGTATCGCGCGGCTCGTCGGGCGCGAACACGTCGCGATGAGTGACCAGGGTATAGACGAGGTTCGCTGCGTACAACGCGACAAGAACGATCGCCACCCCGAGGCTCAGATCTTCCTCGTCGATCGCCCTGGGCGCTCCGGACAGCGTGCGCTGCGCCAGGTCGAATACCGCAGGCAGCAGCAGCGCGATGACGGCAAGTATCAAGAGGCTCGAGAGCAGGCCGGCACGCTCGCGCTTGAATCGAAGCTGCTCGCGACCCAAAGTACCGACCACGATCGCCAGGCCCAGCCCCAACAGGCTCGTGCCGAGGATCGATCCCGTAATCTGCGCCTTGACCACCTCGGCCTTGCCGGTGGCCAGAACGAACATGGCGAGAATGATCTCGGCGATGCTGCCGAAGCTCACAGTCATCAGTCCACCAATGGCCGGACCGACGCTCTTGGCTACTTGCTCCGTGGCTCGGCGGATCCAGTCTGCGAGTACAGCGATGCCGACGGCGCCGGCCGCGAAGATCCAGACAGGCGAAGCGCCAATGACATACTTCAGGATCGGCGCGATCGGCACGAAGAGCAGAAGCCCCATCGCGATCCACAGCGAGCGGCCGAAACCGGAATCCTGCCCGTCCAAACCTGCCATCAATGTGCACCCCAAAAATCAGTAAGCGAGCACGCGAAGATCGCCCAGAGTCCATCAAGAGCCGGATGGCGTGCGCCGAGAGGTCCTCGACGAGTTCCCTCAACCCCGGCACCGTGGTCAGTGCCGCCCCGTCCAAGGCGGCCATCGATCACATGACGAGCCTGGCGTTCGATGATGGCTCCGAAATCCACTTGAATGCGATCGGACCAGGCGCGGTTCGCCCCGACGCGCTGGCTTCCCTGCTAACGGCCGAAATCGAGAAGATGCTGGAGCACACGCCACTGCAACGGTTGGGCGAATCGAACGACATCGCCCGTGTCGTGCTGGTGAGATGCCGGCTATCGCAGCGTATAGAGACACGCGGCAATGTCGCGCGCTTCGGCTTCGCTGACGCCCATGTTCGGCATCGCATTCCCTGGCACCACGCCTTGCGGGTCGCGTATCCAGCGCACCAGGTTCGACGGCGTGTTGCGCAACACGCCGGCAATGTAAGTGCGATCGCCGAAGCGCGTCAAGGGCGGCCCGACGTTGCCGTTGGCGTCACGGACGCCAGGCACCGTATGGCAGGCGCCACAGCCGAAGGCGGTGATCGGCTTCGGGCCGTGTTGCGCATTTCCGCCGGCGACGATCCAGACCGGGCCGCCGGCTCGCACCGGGAGCGCCGCCAAGAGTGCGGCGACCGCAACGAAGCAGGCGATCGCGCACAGCGCGGCGCCTTTGCCTGTGCCGCTCCCTTTAACCTGAAGTTCCAGTGCGCCCCAGGCGAATTTTCCTTCTAGTGTCCTGAGTTAGAAATGCCTTACAATACAGTCGTGCGTCAGGAATGCTTTGTTTCATGGCGACACGGCGAGGCGGCGATGCAAGGCAGACCGAAGGCAGAACTGGTGTTGAGTGCATCCGAACATGAGCAGTTGCGATCCTGGACGCTGCGCCGCAAGACCGCGCAAGCTCTGGCCTTGCGTGC
>CAJDTU010000040.1_pt1 | contig 56034 bp, 54 predicted proteins | sample 7389901 | NCBI WGS metagenome assembly CAJDTU01 (sample SAMEA7055649, study PRJEB34461) | soil metagenome | biome: terrestrial ecosystem; feature: Peninsula; material: soil | place: Antarctica | collected 2016
CATGTTGCGGATGTCCTGGTCGTGGTGCATGGCGATGATCACCGAACCGGCAGCCAGGAACAGCAGCGCCTTGAAGAAGGCGTGGGTCATCAGGTGGAAGATCGCGATGCTGTAGGCCGAGGCGCCCAGCGCAACGGTCATGTAGCCCAGTTGCGAGAGGGTCGAGTATGCGATGACCCGCTTGATATCGTTCTGCACGATACCGACGAGGCCCATCGACAGCGCGGTGATCGCGCCGATCGTGATGACGACGCCGAGCGCGGTATCCGACAACTCGTACAGGGGCGACATCCGCGCCACCATGAAGATCCCGGCGGTCACCATGGTCGCAGCGTGGATCAGCGCGGAGATCGGGGTCGGGCCTTCCATCGAGTCGGGCAGCCAGGTGTGCAACGGCACCTGCGCGGATTTCCCCATTGCGCCGACGAACAGGCACAGGCAGGCCAGGGTGATGACCGACCACGGCGTGCCGGGGATGAATTCGACGGTGCGATCGGCGAGCGCCGGCGCCGCCCGGAATGCCTCGGCATAATCGAGCGTGCCGAACCAGGCGAGCACCAGGCCGATGCCGAGCACGAAGCCGAAATCGCCGACCCGGTTGACCATGAACGCCTTCAGGTTGGCCTGGATGGCGGTGGGCCGCGTGTACCAGAAGCCAATGAGAAGGTACGAAACGAGACCGACCGCTTCCCAGCCGAAGAACAACTGGAGAAAGTTGTTCGACATCACGAGCATCATCATCGAGAACGTGAACAACGAGATGTACGAAAAGAAACGCTGGTAGCCGGGGTCGTCGGCCATGTAGCCGATCGTGTAGATGTGCACCATCAGCGACACGAAGGTGACGACACTCATCATCGTGGCCGTGAGCGTGTCGATGAGGAAGCCCACCTCGTAGCGCACGCCTCCGACCATGGCCCACTCATATAGCGTGCCGTTGAAGGTATGACCCTGCATGACATCGACGAGAGTCCATATCGATGCCGCGAAGGACACCGCTACGCCGAGGATGGCGACGGTGTGAGCGCCGCGACGCCCGATCGTCAGGCAGAACAGACCCGCGACCAGCGCGCCGACGAGCGGCGCGAAGGCTGCGAGCAGGTAGGCCGTTTTCATGTCAGCCCTTCAGGTTGTCGATGGCTTCGGCATCGACGCTATCGAAGTTGCGAAACAGAAGCACCAGGATGGCCAGGCCGATCGCCGATTCGGCGGCGGCCACGGTGAGAATGAAAAACACGAACACCTGCCCGGCAGCATCGCCCAGGAAGTGCGAGAACGCCACGAAGTTCGTGTTCACCGCGAGCAGCATCAGCTCGATGGACATAAGTACGATGATCACATTGCGGCGATTCATGAAGATGCCGATCACGCCGATCGCGAAAAGAATCGCGCCGAGGATCAGGTAGTGCGCAAGGGTCAGGCTCATTCAGTGGTCTCCCGGCGCGGCTGCGCGGGCATCTTCACCAGCCGGACCCGGTCCGTGCTGCGCGTGCGCACGGCTGCCGACGGATCGTTATAGCGAACGTCTTTGCGTTTGCGAAGCGTGAGCGCGATCGCCGCCACCATGGCCACCAGAAGGATGACCGCCGCGACTTCGAAGGCCCAGACATAATCGGTGTACAGCAGCGCGCCGAGGGCCTTGGTGTTGCTGTAGTTGGCCGGCAGGCTGGGCGCATCGGCAGCGCCTACTCCGGCGAACGCGTAGATCAGCACCGCCGACAGTTCGAGCACCACCACGACGCCCACGAACAGCGCCACCGGCAGGTTGCGCCAGAAACCACGGCGCACCTTGTCGACGTTGATGTCGAGCATCATCACGACGAACAGGAACAGCACCATCACGGCGCCGACGTAGACCAGCACCAGCACGATCGCGAGAAACTCGGCGTGCAGCAGCATCCAGATGCCGGCCGTCGAGGCGAAGGCAAGCACCAGGAACAGGGCGGAGTGGACCGGGTTGCGCGAAACAATCACCCGCAGCGCGGCAAATAGCGCGATTGCGGCAAAGATATAGAAGAGGAAGGTTGTGGCTGCCATGGGTTCGATTCGCCTTGGCCGCTTCTCAGCGGTAGGGAGCGTCGGCCTCCCGGTCGGCTGCGATTTCGGGCTCGTAGCGATCGCCGATCGCGAGCAGCATGTCTTTCGTGAAATAGAGGTCGCCGCGCTTCTCGCCGTGGTACTCGAGGATCCGTGTCTCGACGATTGAATCCACCGGGCAACTCTCTTCGCAAAAACCGCAGAAGATGCACTTGGTCAGGTCAATGTCGTAGCGGGTAGTGCGCCGGCTGCCGTCTTCCCGGATATCGGACTCGATCGTGATCGCGAGCGCCGGGCAGACCGCCTCGCACAGCTTGCAGGCGATGCAGCGTTCCTCGCCGTTCGGATAGCGGCGCAGCGCATGCAGTCCGCGAAAGCGGGGTGACTGGGGTGTTTTTTCCTCGGGGTATTGCAGCGTGATCTTGCGCGCGAAGAAATACCGCCCGGTGATCCACATGCCCTGGAACATTTCGCGGAGCATGAAACTGGAGAAAAAATCCTTGATTGCTTCCATGTCGGTCACCTGTTTCCGGTTACTTCCAGATGTTCCACGGGGTCTGCATCCAGACGGCCACCACCACCAGCCAGACCAGTGTCACCGGAATGAATATCTTCCAGCCCAACCGCATGATCTGGTCATAGCGATAGCGCGGAAATGTTGCGCGCGACCAGATGAACAGCGAGACCACGAAAAATGTCTTGATGCCCAACCACAACCAACCCGGAATCCAGTTGAAGACGACCGAGTCGATCGGTGCATACCAACCACCGAGGAACATGATCGATGCCACGGCGGACAAGAGAATCATGTTCGTGTATTCGGCGAGAAAGAACACCGCGAAGCCCATGCCCGAGTATTCGACCATGTGCCCGGCGACAATTTCCGATTCGCCCTCGACCACATCGAACGGATGACGATTGGTTTCAGCCACCGAGGAAACCACGTAGACCACGAACAGCGGCAGCAGCGGCAGCCAGTTCCATGACAGGAAGGTGAGTCCCATGTCGGCGAAGCGCCCGCGACCCTGGCCGAGCACGATCTCGCTCATGTTCAGGCTGCCGGAAACCATCAGCACCACGACCATGCAAAAGCCGATGGCCAGTTCATAGGAAACCATCTGCGCGGCGGCTCGCATCGCACCGAGGAACGCATACTTTGAATTCGATGCCCAGCCGGCGATGATCACGCCATAGACTTCGACCGAGGTAATCGCCAGCAACAGCAGCAGCCCGGCATTCACATTGGCGAGCACGAGCTCGGGGCCGAACGGAATCACCGCCCAGGCCGCCATGGCCGGCATGATCGTGAGGATCGGGCCGAGCACGTACAGGCCGGGGTTGGCCTGCGCCGGCACGATGATCTCCTTGAAGATCAGCTTCAGCGCGTCGGCAATCGGCTGCAGCAACCCTTTCGGACCGACACGGTTCGGCCCGATGCGCACATGCATGTAGCCGATCATCTTGCGCTCCCACAGCGTCAGGTAGGCCACGAGGCCGAGCACCGGCACCACGATCGCGATGATCTTGACCAGGTTCCAGATGACCGGCCAGGCAATGCCCAGCGTGCCTTCGCCCCAGGTGGTCAGCCCGTTGATCATGTTCGGCGTCCGTTGCGGTTCGTCATGCTCGTTTCGTGTTCGGCAGGGCCCGCGGCATCAGGCCCGCTGCAGGCGCGCCGCACCGGTCATTGCGCCCAGGCTTGCGGTGGATTCGTGTCCAGCGGCCAGGCGCAGCACACCGGGGGCCACCCGGGCATCGGCGGCGACCTCGACGAGCGCATCACCGCCGCCGGCGGACATGCGCACCCGCACCGCCTCGCCCGCGTGCAGGCCCAGGCCGGTGAGCGTGGAAGGGTTGACTCGCGCCTGCGGCGGCGCCGCGTCGCGGGTGAGTTGCAGGCTGAGGGCACGGCGCACGATCGGATCGACCGAGTAGATCGACACCTCGGCGAGCCGCTCGAGCGGCGGCTCGCCGCCTTCGGAGGCCGCGCCGTCTCGTGCGATCGAGCCGGGTTGCCCCGATACCTGGTTGCCCAGCCGCGCGGCGATGGCGACCGGCTCCGCCGGCAAGGCTTGCGCGCGCACCGCGTCGGCCGTGTCCTGGTCGAACCCCGGCAACCCGAGCAGATTGCCGAGCACGCGCAGCACCTTCCAGGCAGGCCGCACGCCACCGGCCGGACGTACCACACCGTTGAACGACTGGACCCGCCCTTCCATATTGACGAACGTGCCGGCCGTCTCGGTAAACGGGGCGATCGGCAGCAGGCAATCGGCCACCTCGAGCAGTTCGTCGGAGCGAAAGGCAGCAAGGGCGATGACCGAATCGGCCGCTTGCAGCGCTGCGTGCATCGCCGCCGGCATTGCGTGATCGAGTTCGGGGTCGATGTTCATCAGCAGATACAGCGCGCGCCGATCCTCGATCATCGAGCGAGCGCTCAGGCCGCTCCCTGACGGAACTGCGCCAGCCAGATAGCCGCCCACCGAGTTGGCGGCATCAGGCAGCCAGCCGAAGCGCGCGCCGCTCACCTCGGCAATCGCGTGGGCGAGGCGCGCCAGTTGGGAAGCCTTTGCATGCTGCGCGGCAGCGGCTCCGAGCAGCACCGCGCGACGTTCTCCGCCAGCGATCGTTTCCGCGATCGAGCGCTCGGCCGCGCTCGGTTCGATGCCCGCGAGGTCACCGCCCAGATCGGCGGGCAGCGGGCTTCCTGCCGTTTCATGCAGCGCGATCAGTATGCCAGCCAGCGCGCGCGGCCACTTTGCCGGTGCGGCGAGCACCTTGTTGGCGATCGGCATGAGCAGGTCATCGTCGGCGCCGTGCACGATCGAAACCTGTGCCCCCGCCTTCACCGCGGCGCGCACGCGGGCCGCCAGCAGCGGCTGGTCCTTGCGCAGGAACGAGCCGATCAACAGCAAACGATCGAGCTCGCCGACCTCGGCGATCGCCATGCCCAGCCACGGCACGCCGGCGCGCGCGGTATCGAGCGAGAAATCGGCCTGGCGCAGGCGAAAGTCGATATTTTCGCTCTCGAGCCCGCGCACCAGGCGACCCAGCAGATACAACTCCTCGACCGTGCTCTGGCCCGAACCCAGCGCACCGATCGCCGAACCGCCGCGTTCGTCGCGTACCGACTTGAGCGCCTGCGCGGCATATTGCAGGGCCGTCTGCCAGTCGACTTCGAGCCATTTGCCATCTTGCCGGACCATTGGCGCAAGCAGTCGGTCGGGGCTATTGAGGCCTTCGTAGGCGAAACGATCGCGATCGGAGAGCCAGCATTCGTTGACCGCCTCGTTCTCGAGCGGCAGCACCCGCTTGACCTCGTTCATCTTGACCTGGACGGTCAGGTTCGAGCCGAGCGAGTCGTGTGGCGAAACCGATTTCCGGCGCGACAGCTCCCAGGAGCGAGCGCTGTAGCGAAACGGCTTGCTGGTCAGCGCGCCCACCGGGCACAGATCGATCATGTTGCCCGACAACTCGGAATCGACCGACTGGCCCAGGAAACTGAGGATCTCGGAATGTTCGCCTCGGTTGGCCATGCCAAGTTCCATGATTCCGCCGATTTCCTGACCGAAGCGCACGCAGCGGGTGCAATGGATGCAGCGGGTCATCTCCTCGGCGGAGATCAGCGGGCCCATCGACTTGTGATAGACCACGCGCTTGGGCTCGACATAGGTCGAGGCAGACGGACCATAGCCGACAGTGAGGTCCTGCAACTGGCACTCGCCGCCCTGGTCGCAGATCGGGCAGTCGAGCGGATGGTTGATCAGCAGGAATTCCAGCACGCCTTTTTGTGCAACCACCGCCATCGACGAGCCGGTGTGCACCTTCATGCCGTTCGTTGCGGGGGTTGCGCAGGCCGGCAAAGGCTTGGGCGCCTTCTCGACCTCGACCAGGCACATCCGGCAGTTCGCCGCAATCGAAAGCTTCTTGTGATAGCAAAAGTGCGGCACATAGATGTCGAGCGCGTTGGCCGCGTGCATCACCATGCTGCCCTCGGGGATCTCGACTTCCTTGCCGTCGATCTCCAGCTTGATCATCTTTCTGTCGGTCATTCTCTGCAGTCCGCTGCGGCGTCAGGTATCAGGTGTATTGGGGAACCAGACAGGTCTTGTGCTCCACATGGTAGGCGAACTCGTCGCGATAGTGCTTCAGGAACGCGCGCACCGGCATCGCGGCGGCGTCGCCCAGCGCGCAGATCGTGCGGCCCTGGATGTTGTCGGCGATCCGGTCAAGTTGCGCCAGATCATTCATGGTGCCTTCGCCGTGCTCGATCCGGTTGACGATGCGCCACAGCCATCCGGTGCCTTCGCGACATGGCGTGCACTGGCCGCAGGATTCTTCGTAGTAGAAGTGCGACAGGTTGAGCAGCGACTTCACCGGGCAGCGGGTTTCGTCCATCACGATCACGGCGCCCGAGCCCAGCATCGAGCCGGCCTTGACGATGGAGTCGTAGTCCATGTCGGTGTGCATCATGATCTCGCCCGGCAACACCGGCATCGATGAGCCGCCCGGAATGACCATCTTGAGCTTGCGCCCGCCGCGCATCCCGCCGGCGAGTTCCAGCAGTCTGGCGAACGACGTGCCCAGAGGCACCTCGTAGTTGCCCGGCCATTCGACATCCCCGGACATGGAGAAGATCTTGGTGCCGCCGTTGTTCGGGCGACCTACCGCGAGGAACTTCGGGCCACCGTTGCGGATGATCCACGGCACTGCCGCGAGTGTTTCGGTGTTGTTGATCGTGGTCGGCTTGCCGTACAGGCCGAAGCTGGCCGGAAATGGCGGCTTGAAGCGCGGCCAGCCTTTCTTGCCCTCGAGCGACTCCAGGAGCGCCGTTTCCTCACCGCAGATATAGGCGCCATAGCCGGGCGCGGCATGCAACTCGAACGAAAACCCCGAACCCAGGATGTTGTCTCCGAGATAGCCGGCGGCGCGCGCCTCCTCGATCGCCTCTTCAAAACGTTCGTAGGTCTCCCAGATCTCACCGTGGATATAGTTGTAGCCGACCCCCACGCCCATCGCGTAGGCCGCGATCGCCATGCCCTCGATCAGGATGTGCGGGTTGTAGCGAAGGATGTCGCGGTCCTTGAAGGTGCCGGGTTCGCCCTCGTCGGAGTTGCACACCAGGTACTTCTCGCCGGCGAACTGGCGCGGCATGAAGCTCCACTTCAGACCGGTGGGAAAACCGGCTCCGCCGCGACCGCGCAAGCCCGAAGCCTTCACCTCTGCAATCACTGCATCGGGCGTCATCGGCTCGGAAAGAATCCGCCGCAACGCCTGGTAGCCATCGCGCGCCTCATAGTCTCCGATCCGCCAACCGTCGGCGTGCGTGAGCCCTGCAAGGATCTGCGGCTCGATATGCCGGCCGTGAAAGCAGGTTTCGTACACTTGCGCGTCGATCAGCAAGTCTTTCGCACCCATCGCCTTACTCCTGCGCCGTCAGTTCGGCGAGCAGCGCATCGAGCTTTTCATTGCTCATGAAGCTGCACATCCGCTGGTTGTTCACGATCAGCACCGGCGCATCGCCGCACGAGCCCAGGCACTCGCTCTGCTGGAGCGTGAACAGCCCGTCGTGGGTCGTTTCGCCATAGTCGATGCCCAGCTTCTCCTTCAGGTACTCGGCGGCCTTCGCACCGTCGCGCAGCGCGCACGGCAGGCAGGTGCAGACCGCGATCTTGAAGCGGCCGATCGGCCGGGTTGCATACATGCCGTAGAAGGTGGCGATCTCGTGCACCTGGATCGGCTGCAGTTCGAGGTAGGCAGCCACGTCCTCGATCGCCTCGGGGGACACCCAGCCGATTTCGCGCTGGGCGATCGCAAGCGCCACGATCGCCGCCGAGCGTTTGCGCTCCGCTGGATACTTGACGAGTTCGCGATCGATGCGCTGGTAGGCCGCGTCGCTCAACAGTCGTCCGGAGGTGGGTACAGCGCTCATGACTCGGTCGATCCCTTCTGTTGTTCCGTATCGGGGCTCAGCGGTCGATCTCGCCGAACACGATGTCCAGCGTACCGATAACGGTGACCACGTCGGAAATCATGTGGCCGCGCGTCATCTCGTCGAGCGCCTCGAGGTGTGCAAAACCCGGGGCGCGAATCTTCAGCCGGTAGGGTTTGTTGGCGCCGTCCGACACGATGTAGATCCCGAATTCGCCCTTCGGATGCTCGATCGCGGCGTAGGCCTCGCCCTCGGGCACGGCCATGCCCTCGGTGAAGAGCTTGAAGTGGTGGATCAGATCTTCCATGCCGGATTTCATGTCGACCCGGCTCGGCGGCGCCACCTTGTTGCTGGCAGTCATGACCGGACCCGGATTGGCGCGCAACCAGTCGATGCACTGCCTGATGATGCGATTGCTCTGGCGCATCTCTTCAATGCGCACCAGGTAGCGGTCGTAGCAATCGCCGTTGGTGCCCACTGGAATGTCGAAGTCGACGCGGTCGTAGACCTCGTAGGGCTGCATTTTGCGCAAGTCCCAGACCACCCCGGAGCCGCGCAGCATCGGACCGGTGAAGCCCAGCGCCTTGGCGCGCTCCGGACCGACGACGCCCACGCCGACCAGGCGCTGCTTCCAGATCCGGTTGTCGGTCAGCAGGGTCTCGTATTCGTCGACGAGATGCGGGAAGCGGTCCGTGAACGCTTCGATGTAGTCCAGCAAGGAACCCTCGCGGTTGCGGTTCATCTGGCGCACCGCAGCGTCGCTGCGCACCTTGACAGCACGATACCTGGGCATCGCGTCGGGCAGGTCGCGATAAACGCCGCCGGGCCGGTAGTAGGCCGCGTGCATCCGCGCCCCCGACACCGCCTCATACACGTCCATCAGGTCTTCGCGTTCGCGAAACGTGTAGAGGAAAATGCCCATGGCGCCGACGTCGAGGCCGTGCGAGCCGATCGACATCAGGTGATTGAGCAGTCGCGTGATCTCATCGAACATGACGCGGATGTACTGTGCGCGGATCGGAACGTCGACGCCGAGCAGCTTTTCGATCGCCAGCACATAGGCGTGCTCGTTGCACATCATGGACACGTAGTCGAGCCGGTCCATGTAGGGCACGGTCTGCAAGTAGGTGCGAGTCTCTGCCAGTTTCTCGGTTGCCCGGTGCAGCATTCCGATGTGGGGATCGGCGCGCTGGACGACCTCGCCGTCGAGTTCGAGCACGAGTCGCAGCACGCCGTGCGCGGCCGGATGTTGCGGCCCGAAGTTCAGCGTGTAGTTCTTGATTTCTGCCACGGTCAGCCTCGATTCGCGTAGCCGTCTTCGCGGATCACGCGGGGTACGATTTCCCGGGGCACGATCGTTACCGGCTGGTAGATCACCCGGCGCTGCTCGGGGTCGTAGCGCATCTCGACATAGCCGGAGATCGGGAAATCCTTGCGAAACGGGTGCCCGACGAAGCCGTAATCGGTGAGAATGCGACGCAGATCAGGGTGTCCGTCAAAGAGGATTCCGTACAGATCGAAGGCCTCGCGCTCGTACCAGCCCGCTACCGGCCAGACGCCGGTCACCGAGGCGATCATCGGAAAATCATCATCGGCGCAGAAGCTGTGCACGCGCACTCGCCAGTTCTTCTCGACCGACAGCAGGTGCAGGGTGACGGAGAACCGCGCGCCGTCCCAGGCGCCTTCGCGCCAGGTGCTCCAGTCGATGCCGCACAGGTCGACCATCGTGTCGAAGCGCAGCGAAGGATCGTCACGCAGGCGGCGAGCGACTTCGACATGATCGGCGCTGCGCGCAACGACCGTGATCTCGCCGCAACGCTCGCTCAGTGAAACGAGCGCCTCGCCAAGCACCTTCTCCAGATTGGCGCGCAGCGTCTCGAGCGAGGTCATGATTGGCGCGCGATCGTATGCTCGCGCCGAATCTTGGCCTGCAACTGGATGACGCCATAGATCAGCGCCTCGGCGGTCGGCGGGCAGCCGGGAACATAGATGTCGACCGGCACGATCCGGTCGCAACCGCGCACCACCGAGTACGAGTAATGGTAGTAACCGCCGCCGTTGGCACAGGAGCCCATCGAGATGACCCAGCGTGGCTCGGGCATCTGGTCGTAGACCTTGCGCAGCGCCGGCGCCATCTTGTTGACCAGCGTGCCGGCAACGATCATCACGTCGGACTGACGCGGACTGGGCCGGTAGAACAGGCCGAAGCGGTCGAGGTCGTAGCGCGCGGCGCTCGCATGCATCATTTCGACGGCGCAGCAGGCCAGGCCGAAGGTCACGGGCCACAACGACCCGGTGCGCGACCAGTTGATCAAAGAGTCGAGCTGGGTCGTGACAAACCCTTGATTCAGTACACCTTCGAGGCTCATTGTTGTGCTCCGCACGCGCCCTGAGGACCGGTGCGGCCGGTCATTCCCAGTTCAGCGCGCCTTTTGACCATTCGTAAACGAATCCGATGACGAGGATCGCGAGGAAGATCATCATCGAGACGAACCCGAAGAAGCCGATTGCGTCGAGCGAGACCGCCCACGGAAACAGGAACGCGATTTCGAGATCGAACAGGATGAACAGGATCGCGACGAGATAGTAGCGGACATCGAAGCGCATCCGCGCGTCTTCGAAGGCTTCGAAGCCGCATTCGTAGGGGGAAAGTTTTTCCGGATCCGGACGATTCGGCGCGAGGACCCTGCCGATCAGCAGCGGGCCTGCACCCACGGCGAGGCCTACGAGAATGAAGAGAAGGACCGGAAGATAGTTTTCTAGGTTCATTCGGTTTGCCGCCCCTTGGACTGACCACCGCCCAGAGCGAGCGGAGCCCGTTGTTCACTTTGGTGCCGACGGCGAGACTCGAACTCGCACAGCTTTCGCCACTACCCCCTCAAGATAGCGTGTCTACCAATTCCACCACGTCGGCACTGCGAAAACCCGGGGCACTGCACAGCCACGGATTCTACTACACGCGTGGTCTACCTAGGCACGTCGTTGGCCGGCGCGTCGTTCGCCCGCACGCCCGTACCCGCGCCGCCCGTCGCAGGTGCCGGCGCGCGGCTGGGCGTTGCGCCGGCTCCCGCGGACGGCACGTCGGATGGCGGTGCCTGCGCGGGCGCGGGCGCGGGCGCGGGCACCGGTTGCGTCACACCGTGCATCACGCTCGCGGGCGCCTCGGGGCGCTTGTTCACCAGCAGCGCCAGGACCAGCGTGAAGATGAAGAACAGGGTGGCGAGCACGGCGGTGGTGCGGCTCAGGAAGTTGGCCGAACCGGTTGCGCCGAACAGGCTCCCCGAGGATCCGGAGCCGAATGCGGCGCCCATGTCGGCGCCCTTGCCATGCTGCATGAGCACAAGCACGATCACGCCCAGCGCCGTGACGACCTGCGCGATCATCAGAAGATTCATTACCATCGACGCGACTCCGGTCGGTATATGTTCCGACACCGCTCAGGCAGCGGCGCGGCAAATCTCGAGAAATTCTTCGGCATCGAGCGAAGCGCCGCCGATCAGGCCCCCATCGACATCGGGCATCGTGAAAATGTCCTGTGCGTTCGACGCCTTCACGCTCCCGCCGTAAAGAACCCGGATCGACTCGGCATGACTCACTCCCCCGTCGGAGAGCCGCCCGCGGATGAACGCGTGCGCCTGCTGGATCGTTTCGGGCGATGCACTGCGACCGGTTCCGATGGCCCAGATCGGTTCATAGGCGAGCACCGTACGCGCGGGATCCGCGTTGCGAAGGGCGCCAGCCACCGCGCCGACCTGGCGGGCGAGCACCGCTTCGGTCCGGTCCTGCTCGCGCTCGTCGAGCGTTTCGCCTACGCAAACGATCACGCCGAGCCCGCTGGCCACGCACACGGCAACCTTGCGCGCAATCAGGTCGTTGCGCTCCCCAAACTGCGTGCGCCGCTCCGAGTGACCGACGATCGCCCAACGGCAGCCGAAATCGTTGAGCATCGACGCCGAGACTTCGCCGGTCAACGCACCGTTGGGCGCCGCGGCAACATTTTGCGCGCCCCACGCAATACCGCACCCTTGAAGGCTGTCGCGCGCCTGGCCCAGATACGGAAAGGGCGGCGCGACCGCGATCTCGACCTGCGGAATGGGCGCGCGTTCGATACCGGCGCGTAACGTCGCAAGCAGGTGCTTGTTGGTGTCGATGTCGCCGTTCATCTTCCAGTTGCCGGCAACGAACGACTTGCGGGAGTTCATCTTGAGCGACCGTGGAGAAAAACCAGTGATTTTACATCACCCACGGCGCCTGTCCTCGCGGGTGTCGCCCCTGGGGGCGTTATCCCTGAGATGATCGTCCCCGGGGCGCTTGTCGTCGGGGCGATTACCGTCGGCATCCGGGGCGCGCGGGCGATCGGCGGGCGGCACTGCTGCATTGGGCGAGGACTTCCAGGGCATCGATGCGCTCCAGGGCAAGGCCTGCCCGGTGCGGCGCCGCCAGTACCAGACCCCATAGCCGGACAGGCCATAGGCGAGAAACAGGGAAAAGAGCACGATTGGCGGATCGGAAGAGACGAGCACAAAAATCAGCACGATGCCGATCACGAAAACAAAGGGCACGCTGCGACGCAGGTTGATGTCCTTGAAACTGTAGAACGGTACGTTCGACACCATCGTGATGCCGGCATAGACCGTGAGCACGAAGGCGGGCCACGCGAGATCGTCGCCGGTGGAGGTGATCCAGCGCGTCGCGCGCAGATCGGTCACGATCCACACGAGACCGGCGATCAGCGCCGCAGCCGCCGGGCTCGGCAGGCCCTGAAAAAAGCGCTTGTCCACGATACCGATGTTCGCATTGAAGCGAGCCAGCCGCAGCGCTGCGCCGGCCACATAGATGAAGGCGGCAAGCCAGCCCCACTTGCCCAGACCGCGCAGCGCCCACTCGTACATGACCAACGCCGGCGCCGCACCGAAGGAGACCATATCGGACAGACTGTCGTATTGCTCGCCGAACGCGCTTTGCGTGTTCGTCATGCGCGCAACCCGCCCGTCCAGGCTGTCGAGCACCATGGCGATGAAGATCGCAATGGCAGCTGCCTCGAAGCGATCATTCATGGCCTGCACGATCGCGTAAAAACCACAGAACAGTGACGCTGTGGTGAACGCATTCGGCAGCAGGTAGATCCGGCGCGATCGCTGCGGCGCCAGGCCGGGTGGCGCGTTCGGGTCCTCGACTTCGTCGAGCCGATCGTCCTCGTCGAGCCGATCGTTCTCGTTCATTGGCGCTCGTTGGAGGTCGGGGCGAGCTCGGCCAGCACGGTGAGCGTGGCGTAGACCTTTTCTCCCACGCCGACCCTGGGTCGCGCGTTGGTGGGCAGGTACACGTCGACCCGCGATCCGAAGCGGATGAAGCCAAAGCGTTGCCCGCGAACCAGCGTGTCGCCGGCGTGAACGTAGGACAGGATCCGGCGCGCCACCAGTCCGGCCACCTGCACGCAAGTGACGAGCGCGCCGTCGGCGGTGCGGATCTGAAGCGCGTTGCGCTCGTTGGCCGAAGACGCCTTGTCCAGATCGGCGTTCACGAAGGTGCCCGGAAAGTACTCGATCTCCTCGATCCGCCCATCGACCGGCGAGCGGTTCGAATGAGCGTTGAACACGTTCATGAATACCGAAACCTTGATCGCTTCGCGCCCCGCATAGGGATCGGTGACGGTGGTGACCGCGACCACCCGGCCGTCGGCGGGCGACAGCACCAGGCGCTCGCCCTGCGGCACTTCACGGGGCGGGTCGCGGAAGAACTGCAGCACGAACAGCGTGACGATCCACAACGGCAAGGCCCACCGCCAGCCGGCCCCGGCGGTGACCGCCAGCGAAACGACGGTGGCAATCGCAAGGTACGGCCAGCCCTCGCGGGCGATGATCGGATGCGGATAGCGGGACTTGTTCGAGCGTTTGATTGCCATTCTCGAAGTATAGAGAAGAGCGCCTGCCGAACGGCACCTGCAAGCTGAATTCATAAGCCGACCAGCCGATACCCGACCTGCAACTCGGTGATCAGATGTTGCGGTTGAGCGGGGTCGGCTTCCAGCTTCTGGCGCAGCTTGGCCATGTGGACCCGCAAGTAGTGGGCGCGGTCGATATAGTCCGGACCCCACACGTCGAGCAATAGTTGACGGTGCGTCAGCACCCGACCCTGGCCCCGGATCAGTGCGGCGAGCAGCCGGAATTCGATCGGTGTCAGGTGGACGCTGCGCCCGGCCTTGCTCACCTCGTGGACGGAGAGATCAACGACGATGTCGCCGATTTCCACTTTGCTCGACGCCAGGCTCGCGCCAACTTGGAAGCGACGGCGCAAAAGCGCCCGGATGCGGGCAAGGAGCTCCGGGATTCCGAAAGGTTTGACGAGATAGTCGTCGGCGCCCGCGTCGAGCGCCGCGACCTTCTCCTCCTCCCGGTGACGCGCCGACAGCACCAGCACCGGTGTAGCCGACCAGCTTCGATATTGCCCGATCAGCAGCTTGCCGTCGCCGTCGGGCAAGCCAAGATCGACGATCACCAGATCGGGTTGGCGGCTGGCCGCTTCGATCAGCGCGCGCTTGCCGGTGCCGGCCTCGTACACCTCGAAACCTTCGTCGACCAGTGCGATGCGCACGAACCGACGAATGTTCGCATCGTCCTCGACAATCAGGATGCGCGCGTTCGTCATGGCGGGTCGGTCGCCGGGGGCTGACCGGCCGGCAGAGTGACGACGAAGCATGCGCCTTGCGGTGTGCGTGAATGCGCCTCGATGCGACCGCCGTGAGCCTCGACGATGCGCCGCGCGATCGCAAGCCCGAGACCGATGCCGGCAACCGTCGATTCGCGCTGGCCCCGGGTAAACGCTTCGAACAGCGCCCGGGATGGACCCTCGGGGAAGCCGGGTCCTGAATCCGAGACTTCAAGGATCACGACTTCGTCGGTGGCGTGCGCGGAGATCTCCACCCGGGTTGCAGCCGGCGTGTATTTCGCGATGTTATCCAGGAGATTGACGAGCACGCGTTCCATGAGCAGCGCATCCACTTCCACCAACGGCAGGTCCGCGGGCAAGGCGGTGTGCACCGGATATTGCGCGAGCGGCTCGCGCATCTGGCGCAATGCGCTACCGACGATCTCCTCCAGCGAGTGCCACTGGCGATCGAGTCGCACGCCGTGCTCCTGAAGCCGCGCCATGTCCAGCAGGTTCTCGATCAGACGCTGCATGGCACTCGATTGCTCGCGAATTCGAACCAACAGATCCGCCACGGGACCCGTCTTCAAGTGGCGGGCCGCTGCGTCGGCCGCACCGATGATGGTGGTGAGCGGCGTTCGCAGATCGTGCGAGACCGCCGCCAGCAGGGTATTGCGCATGCGCTCGCCTTCAATCTGCACCAGCGTGTTCCGGGCCACCTCCACAAAATGCACGCGTTCAAGTGCCAAGGCCACCTGGCTGGCGCAAGCGTCGAGCAAGCGCTGCTCCTCGGGCTCTCCGAATCGCTGAGGATCGCCCAGTTCCAGGACCAGAACGCCGCGCACGCGCATCGGCGCCTTGAGCGGCAGATAACGCCCCTGTGTCGCTGCCAGGGTGTCGGTGCCCTGGCCGGCGGGACGGCCATGCTTGTAGGTCCATGTGGCAATGCTCTCGTCGACGGGACAGGCGCTACCTTGCGCGCTGTGCACCTGGTCGGCGGCATCCGGCAGCGCGAGCCCCACGCGTGCCTCGAACACGCCGGTGAAGGTGCGCAGCGCGGTTTCGGCGATCTGCTGGACGGTCAGCGCACCCGAAAGATCGCGCGCCAATCGGGCCAGCGAGGCGGCGCGCCGCTCGCGGGCAGCCGCCACGCGCGCCTCCTGATGCAGCCGCGCGGTCAGTTGCCCGATGATCAAGGCAACGCCAAGCATCAGAGCAAAGGTAAACAGGTACTGCGTATCGCTCACCGTGAACGACGCAGGCGGCGGCACGAAGAAGAAATCGAAGCACAACACCGACAGCAGCGCGGCCCAGGCGCCCGGACCGGGTCCGAGGCGCAGCGCGACCAACACGACTGTCAGCAGGAACAACATCACTACATTGGCGGGCTCGAAGACCCGCAGCAGCAGCGAGGCAATTGCCGAAGCGGCGAAGCATGCAAGGCTTGCCCACAGGTAAGCCAGAATTCGCACCGGTTGTGTCGAGGGTTCATGAGCGGCCGGCGCGGGTCGCGGCGCACGAACCGCTGGCCCGTACGCGATCAGGATCTGGTCGATGTCGGGGTAGTGTCGCGCCACGCGGTCGGCGATCGATTGGCGCCAGATTTGCCACCTTGCCCGTGCCCGGTAGCCGAGCACCAAACGATTCGCGTTACTTTCGCGCGCGTGGGCAACGAGCGCATCGGCCACATCGGTGCCCGGGATCGTTGCAGTGTCGGCACCGAATCCAGCGGCCAGCGCAAGCGTCTCGAGGGCTGTGACCCGATCGGCCCTGCGCAGTCGGCGGGCCTGGGGCGCATCGACGTGCACCGCGATCCAGTCAGCCTCCAGCTTTTGCGCAAGTCGTGCGGCCTCGCGTACCAATCGTTGGCCGCCCGGCCCCTCTCCGATGCCGACCAGCAGGCGCTCGTGCGCCGGCCACACCGACGCGATCGAGCGCGCGCGGCGGTAGTCGCGCATCTGCGCATCGACGCGATCGGCGGTGCGGCGCAGTGCCAGCTCGCGCAGCGCGAGCAGATTGCCCATCCGGAAGAAATTTCGCGATGCATGTTCGGCCTGCTCGGGCAGGTAGACCTTGCCCTCCTTCAAGCGTCGCAGCAACTCATCGGGCGTCAGATCGACGACGACCACTTCGTTGGCCGCATCGAAGACCCGGTCCGGCACGGTTTCGCGAATCCGCACGCCGATAATGCCCCCTACAATGTCGTTCAGGCTTTCGAGATGCTGGACATTGAGCGTGCTCCAGACATCGATCCCGGCATCCAGCAATTCCTCCACGTCCTGCCAGCGCTTGGGATGGCGCGAACCCGCCACGTTACTGTGCGCGAGTTCATCGATCAGCAATACTTCCGGGTGGCGCTGCAGAGCCAGGTCGAGATCGAATTCGAGCAGGCTGCGTTCACCATGCGCGAGACTGTGCAAAGGCAACTGTTCGAGTCCCTCGAGCAGTTCGGCTGTTTCTGTGCGTCCGTGCGTCTCGACCACTCCGACGCTCACCTGCCGCCCGGCGCGTTTTTCGCGGTGGGCGGCTTCCAGCATCGCGTAGGTCTTGCCAACTCCGGCGTTCGAGCCGAAGTAGATGCGCAGCCGGCCACGTCGCGCTGAACTCTCGTCCATGCGCATGCGTTCGAGAAGCAAGTCCGGGTCCGGGCGCTCGCCCCGTGCAGCACTGGCGTAACTCGAATCCATCGGCGCTTCCTCTATTGGCTAGCGCTAGCCGCTCGCAACTCGATATCGCGACACTGTCAAGTTTCCCGATTCAGGCAAGGCCGGCCGCGAAGATCAACATATCGATCGCCTTGATGCCGATGAAGGGCGCAATCAGGCCGCCCACTCCATATATCAGCAGGTTGCGGCGCAACAGCGCCGTCGCGCTGGCCGCGCGGTAGGTCACGCCCCTGAGCGCAAGCGGGATCAGGAAGACGATGATCAGCGCATTGAAGATCACCGCGCTCAGGATCGCCGAATCGGGGCTTGCCAGCCCCATCACGTTCAATGCAGACAATTGCGGGTAGGTGGCAACGAAGGCTGTCGGCACGATGGCGAAGTACTTCGCCACGTCGTTTGCAACGCTGAAGGTAGTCAGCGCACCACGGGTCATCAACATCTGCTTGCCGATCTCCACGACTTCGATCAGCTTGGTCGGGTTACTGTCCAGATCGACCATGTTGCCAGCCTCCTTGGCAGCCTGTGTGCCGCTGTTCATCGCGACCGCAACATCGGCCTGGGCAAGTGCCGGCGCATCGTTGGTGCCGTCGCCCGCCATCGCGACCAACTTGCCGGCGGCCTGGTAGTCGCGGATCAGCTTCAGCTTGTCTTCGGGCGTGGCTTCCGCCAGGAAATCGTCGACGCCGGCTTCGGCGGCGATCGCCGCAGCCGTGAGGCGGTTGTCACCGGTGATCATCACCGTCTTGATCCCCATTCGGCGCAGTTCGGCGAAACGCTCCTTGATGCCGCCCTTGACCACGTCCTTGAGTTCGATCACGCCCAGCGCGCGCGCCCCGTCGGCGACCACCAGCGGCGTGCTGCCACGGCGTGCCACCTCATCGGCGGTTGCCTGCAAGGCGGCTGGAAAACTGCCGCCCAAAGTCTCCAGGTGCCGGCGAATCGCGTCGGCTGCACCTTTGCGCAGGCTCCTGCCGTCCGCCAGATCCACTCCGCTCATCCGCGTCTGGGCCGAGAAGTGCACGAAGTGAGCGCCCAGACCGGCAATGTCGCGCTCCCTGAGCTGGAACTTCTGCTTCGCGAGCACAACAATACTGCGGCCCTCGGGGGTTTCGTCAGCCAGCGAAGCGATCTGCGCGGCGTCGGCCAGCACGGCCTGCGGCACGGCCGGCGCCGGCACGAAACTGCTCGCCTGCCGGTTTCCGAGCGTGATGGTGCCGGTCTTGTCGAGCAGCAATACATCGACGTCGCCGGCGGCCTCCACCGCGCGGCCCGAAGTGGCAATCACGTTGGCGCCCATCATGCGGCTCATGCCGGCAACGCCGATGGCGGACAGGAGGCCACCGATGGTCGTCGGGATCAGGCATACCAGCAGTGCCACCAGTACGGTCACGCTCACCGGGTCGCCCGCGCCGCTCATGACCGTTGCGAACGCCGAGAAGGGTCGCAAGGTGACGATGACCATCAAAAACAGCAGCGTGAGCCCGACGAGCAGGATCGTCAGCGCGACCTCGTTGGGTGTTTTCTGCCGCCTGGCGGTCTCGACCATCGAGATCATCCGGTCCAGGAACGATTCCCCGGGATTCACGCTGACACGCACCACCAGCCAGTCCGACAACACGCGCGTTCCGCCCGTTACCGAGGAAAGTCGCCGCCGGCTTCGCGAATCACCGGTGCCGATTCGCCGGTGATCGCGCTTTCATCGACCGAGGCGACGCCCTCGATCACCTCTCCGTCGATTGGAATGAAATCTCCGGCTTCCACCAGTACCAGCGCGCCCTGCCGAAGTTCATTCGATTCCACCGGGATCCATCGGCTGTCGCGATGCGGTTGTTGCAGCAATTTCGCGATTGTCGCGCGCTTCATCCCACGCACGCTGGCCGCCTGTGCGCGGCTGCGCCCCTCGGCAAGCGCTTCGGCAAGATTCGCGAACAAGACCGTGAACCAGAGCCACAGTGCAACGGCCAGGATGAACCCGGCGTGCGCCTACCCTTCACCCGACAAGGCCTGCAGCCACAACATGCTCGTGAGAACGCTGCCCAGATAGACCACGAACATCACCGGGTTCTTCCACTGCGCCTGAGGGGCCAGCTTCTTCAAGGCGTCAAGCGTCGCCGATCCAAGCAGCGCGCGGTCGAACAACTGCAAGCGGGTCCTGTCATTCACGATCGTCTCCCCGTGCCTGCCGGGCGCGTGCGCTGCTTTGCGTTGGGCGAGCCGCCAGCGCGTCCAACGCCAGATTGACCTGCAAGACGTTGACGCGCGGCTCGCCGAGCAGGCCCAGGACGCGATCCGAGGTGTGCTGCTCCACCATCTGCAACACCTTGTCCTGCGGCAATCGGCGTTGCCGGGCAACGCGCATTGCCTGGATACTCGCATTCGCCACGGAGATGTCGGGGTCCAGCCCGGAGGCGGATGCCGTGACCGCATCGACCGGTACCAGCGCATCAGCGGGCAGTCCGTTCGCGGCGCGGTAGGCATCAACGCGGTCCTTGACCGCTTCGATCAGCGTCCGATTGGTGGGACCCTGGTTGCTGGCGCCGCTCAGGCTGGCGTTATAGGGCATTGGCGACGTCTTGCTCGAATCGACCGGATCCGCCCCGACCGTGGCGCTGGGGCGTGGATGGAAGTACTCCGGCCGGTTGAAGTCCTGCCCGAGGAGCGCCGAGCCGATCACCTTGCCGTCGCGCTCGATCAGGCTGCCCTGCGCCTGGAACGGAAAAAGCAGGCTTGCCACGAGCGTGCCGAGCATCGGATACGCCAGGCCGGTGAGCAACATGAAGAAAATGGCTGAAACGATTACCGGGCGGGCAAGGGCCGTGTACGGCCGCACCGTGCTGCGCACCTGATTCACTGCGAATCCCTCACGGATAGGTATGACCCGCCAGCATCTGCAACTGCTCGACCAGCGGGCCGAGGGCGAGCGCCGGCAGGAAGGTCAGACCGCCCACTACCAGCGTGACGAACACCAGCAAAAGCATGAAGAGCGGCGTGGCCGTGGGGAAGGTACCGGGGCCTGCCGCCACCGATTTCTTCGCTGCCAGCGATCCCGCGACAGCCAGCATCGGCAGCATCGTGAAATAGCGCCCGAACAGCATTGCCAGGCCGATCGTGGTGTTGAAAAACGGGGTGTTGGCGTTGAAGCCAGCAAAGGCCGAGCCGTTGTTGGCGGTGGCCGAGCTATACGCGTAGAGCACTTCGCTGAAGCCATGCGGCCCGAGATTGCCGAGGCTGTTGACTGTATCCGTCCAGAGCGTTGCCAGCGCGGTGAAACCGAGGATGCCCAGAGGATGCGCAAGCACGGACAGCATGACGAGCTTCATCTCGCGCGCCTCGATCTTCTTGCCCAGGAACTCGGGGCTGCGGCCGATCATCATGCCGGCCAGGAACACGGTCAGGATGGCGTACTGAATGAGGTTGATGAAGCCCACGCCATCGCCGCCGAACACGCAATTGAGCATCATCAGGGCAAGCGGGACGAGGCCGCCCAGGGGGGTCAGCGAATCGTGCATCGCGTTGACGGAACCGGTGGTGGCCGCGGTGGTAGCGGTAACGAACAGGCTGGTATCAGCGATAGCGAAGCGCTGCTCCTTGCCTTCCATGTTTCCGCCTGCCTGCGTGGCCGACATCGCCTGGTCGGCGCCGACCCTCGTCAGCAAGGGATTACCGATCTGCTCAGCGGCGTACACAAGCCACAGGAACCCGACGAAGATCACCAGAAAGGTTCCCAGGAACACCCAGCCCTGGCGCCGGCGCACCAGCATGCTGCCGAAGGTCCAGGTGAGCGCCGAAGGCAACAGCAGCATGCTCAGGATATGCAGCGCATTGCTGATCGGTGTCGGGTTCTCGAACGGGTGCGCGGCATTCACGCCAAAGAAGCCGCCGCCGTTGGTCCCGATGTGCTTGATGCTCTCGAGGCTCGCCACGGCCCCCATGACAAGCGACTGTTGCATGCCTTCGAGGGTGCTGAGGACCGTCTGCGACTGCAGCGTCTGAGGAATGCCCTGCCAGACATCGATCAGCACGATCAAGAAGCACAGCGGCAGCATCACGCGGTACAGCACGCGCGTGAAGTCGACCCAGTAGTTGCCGATGTCGGCCACGTTCGCACGACTCAACCCCCGGATGAATCCAGCGGCCGCAGCAAGGCCGCCAGTGGCTCCGGCGAACATCAGGAACGTGATGGCCGCCATCTGGCTGAAATTCGACAGGCTGTTTTCACCGGAATACGCCAGCTCATGCGTTCACCCGGATCGACGCCCAACAGCCGGTAAGTCCAGCGCTCCGGAACGGTGTGTCGCGAGTCGGTAAAAACCCTTGTCAACCATTCGCCCATGAGCATGGCGAACCCGGTCATCAGGCCGAGAATCACCGAAAATTCCGCCAGCTCGATCAGCATCCCGGGGCCTCGTTCAGATCCTTTCCATTGCCAGGATAAGCAACGCGGTCGCCGCGAAAAATGCCACCGTCATGGCTGCAAACATCAGGTCGGACACGGCAGACCCCTCTGGTTCATACCGGGGTCAAAGCTTTTCGGCACGGATCAGGGCATAGCCGAGATAGGCAAACAGCCCCAGGGCGACCAGGCCGCTTATGGCGTAGATGAGTTCGAGTGTGTTCATGATTGCCTGCGAGACGCGATGACAGCGCAAAGATAGGCGCTCGCATATCAAGGCCGGGTACTGATTCAGCGCGCGGGCATCAAGACGGCATCAAGATTGCGGCGGTGCTGATGTTGCCGTGGGCAGGCACGAAAAAAAAGCGGGGAAGGAGCTTTCGCCCCTTCCCCGCCTGCTCCAGGACGACAAACCCGACGAACCGGGCCTTCGTCCTGCGGGCGTTGCCGGGATCAGTTCTTCGTCTTGTCGACCAGCTTGTTCGCCTTGATCCAGGGCATCATGGCGCGCAGCTTTTCGCCCACGACCTCGACCTCCTGCTCGGCCATGTTGCGGCGACGCGACAGCAGCGTCGGCGCACCCGCCTGGTTCTCGAGGATGAACTGCTTGGCGTATTCCCCGTCCTGGATGTCGGCGAGGATGTCGCGCATCGCCTGCCTGGTCTCTTCGGTGATGATCCGCGGGCCGCTCACATACTCGCCGAACTCCGCGTTGTTGGAGATCGAGTAGTTCATGTTGGCGATGCCGCCCTCATAGATCAGGTCGACGATCAGCTTGAGCTCATGCAGGCACTCGAAGTAGGCCATCTCCGGCGCGTAACCGGCTTCGACGAGCGTTTCGAAGCCGGCCTTGATCAACTCGACGGTGCCGCCGCAGAGCACCGCCTGCTCGCCGAAGAGGTCGGTTTCGGTCTCTTCGCGGAAGTTGGTCTCGATGATTCCGGCTCGCCCGCCGCCGATCGCCGCTGCGTAGGACAGGGCCATGTCACGGGCAACGCCCGACTGGTCCTGGTGCACGGCAACGAGCATCGGGACGCCGCCCCCGGCGACGTAAGTCGAGCGCACGGTGTGGCCAGGCGCCTTGGGAGCCACCATCACGACGTCGAGATCCGCACGTGGCATGACCTGCCCGTAGTGGATGTTGAAGCCGTGAGCGAAGGCGAGCGCAGCGCCCTGCCTGGCGTTCGGTGCGACCTCGGAATGATAGACCGTGGCGATATGCTCGTCGGGCAGGAGCATCATCACCAGGTCTGCGTCCTTGACCGCGCTCCCGACTTCAGCGACGCGCAGTCCGGCCTTCTCGACCTTGCTCCACGACGGGCCGCCCTTGCGCACGCCGACCACCACGTTCACGCCTGAATCATTCAGGTTCTGCGCATGCGCATGGCCTTGCGAGCCGTAACCGATGATTGCTACCGTTTTGCCCTTCACGAGCTTCAGGTCGCAGTCCTTGTCGTAGAAAACCTTCATTCCTTCCTCTCCCTGAGGTGAAGCTGTCAGACCTTCAATACGCGCTCGCCACGCGCGATGCCCGAGGTCCCGGTGCGAACCGTCTCGAGAATCGCCGCCCGGTCGAGCGCTTCGATAAACGCGTCGAGCTTGGCGCCGTCGCCGGTCAACTCGATCGTGTATGTCCTGTCGGTGACGTCGATGATCCGGCCCCGGAAAATATCGGCCATCCGCTTGACTTCGTCGCGCTCCTTGCCGGTAGCGCGCAGCTTGATGAGCATCAACTCACGCTCATTGCACGGGCTTTCGGTCAGATCGACGACCTTGACCACGTCGATCAGCCGGTTCAACTGCTTGGTGATCTGCTCGATTATGTCGTCAGAACCGCTGGTGACGATAGTCATCCGCGACAGCGACTTGTCTTCGGTGGGAGCTACGGTAAGCGTTTCGATGTTGTAGCCACGCGCGGAGAACAACCCGACCACTCGCGAGAGTGCGCCCGCCTCGTTTTCGAGCAGGACTGAAATGATGTGTTTCATGGCGCGCTCCTCAGAGGTCCTCGGCCCCGAGCAGCATCTCGGTCAGCCCCTTGCCGCCTTGCACCATCGGCCAGACGTTCTCGGTTTGATCGGTGATGATGTCGAGAAACACGAGGCGTTCCTTGTACTTGCCGAACGCATCGCGCAAGGCCGGCTCCACATCGGCCGGGTTCTCGATGCGAATCCCCACGTGACCATAGGCCTCGGCCAGGGCTACGAAATCGGGCAAGGCGTCCATGTACGAACTGGAGTACCGACCGCCGTATTCGATCTCCTGCCATTGCCGGACCATGCCCAGGTAACGGTTGTTCAGGTTGATGATCTTCACAGGCAGGTTGTACTGCTTGCAGGTGGACAACTCCTGGATGCACATCTGGATCGACCCCTCGCCGGTGACGCAGGCGACCTGCGCACCGGGATGCGCCATCAGTACACCCATGGCATAGGGAAGCCCGACGCCCATGGTGCCGAGGCCACCGGAGTTGATCCACCGGCGCGGCTTGTCGAAGCGATAGTATTGCGCGGCCCACATCTGGTGCTGGCCCACGTCGGATGTAACGAAGGCATCGCCGCCGGTGACCTCGAAAAGCTTTTCGATGACGTACTGCGGCTTGATCAGCTCCGTGCTGTGCTTGTAGTTCAGGCAGCCGCGCGTGCGCCATTCATCGATCTGCTTCCACCAGGCCTGCAGGGCCGCCGCATTGGTCCGCACACCGGCTGCCAGGCTTTCCTGGAGCATCGACGTCAGTTCGATCAAGGTCGCGCGCACGTCGCCCACGATCGGGATATCGACCTTCACGCGTTTGGAGATCGACGAAGGGTCGATGTCGATATGGACGATCTTGCGTGGGTTCTGCGCGAAATGCTTCGGATTGCCGATCACCCGGTCATCGAAGCGCGCGCCGATCGCGATCAGCACATCGCAGTACTGCATCGCCATGTTGGCTTCGTAGGTGCCATGCATGCCCGGCATGCCAACGAACCTGGGGTCGCTCGCGCGAAAGCCGCCCAGACCCATCAGGGTATTGGTAATGGGGCAACCGAGAAGGTCGACCAGCCGGTTCAGCTCGGCCGAAGCGTTCGACAGGATCACTCCGCCGCCGGTGTAGAGCATCAGGCGCTCGGCGCCCAGCAGCAGGTTCAGCGCCTTCTTCAGCTGGCCCTGGTGGGCCCGCGTGACGGGGTTGTACGAGCGCATCGACACCGAGGCCGGATATTCGAACCCGCACTTGTTGCGGCTGACATCCTTGGGGATATCGACCAGCACCGGTCCGGGGCGCCCGCTGGCCGCGATATGGAACGCCTTCTTGATCGTGAAGGCCAGATCCTTTACGTCGCGCACCAGGAAGTTGTGCTTCACGCAGGGCCGGGTAATGCCGACGGTGTCGCACTCCTGGAAGGCGTCTTCGCCGATCGCGTGAGTCGGCACCTGGCCCGACAGGATCACGATCGGGATGGAATCCATGTAGGCGGTGGCAATACCGGTGACCGCGTTGGTCACGCCAGGGCCGCTAGTCACCAGGCAGACGCCGACTTTCTCGGTCGATCGGGCATAGGCGTCGGCAGCGTGCACCGCAGCCTGCTCATGCCGGACAAGAATGTGCTTGATCTTGTCCTGCTTGAAGATTTCATCGTAGATATAGAGGACCGCGCCGCCGGGATAGCCGAACAGGTGTTCGACGCCTTCTTCCTGCAGACAACGGACAACGATTTCCGCGCCAGTAAGATCCATGTGTAGTCCTTTCAAGATCCAGGATGTCCGCCCGTCGGCGCCATGGTGCCCTGCCGGACCCGATCGGCGATCGTGATCCTCTGCACCGCGACGCAGACCTCGAAACGGGGCCTGCGAGATTGAACGGATGCCCGTGCACGCCTCTCGTGAAAGCGACCGTGGCAAGCGCGTCTCGGACATTTCGCGGCCGATGAGCCGCGAGATGCTAAAGACAACGCCTCCTTGCTGCTGGAAACCACGGCCACCAGCGCTCGAGGAGGCGGTAATGGGTAGCGAAACAGGATATCGCACTGCAGCAGGGGCGGTCAAGGCGAAGCGCGGGTCTGCTAGCATGCGTTCCAGACCCGCTCTTCCCCAGGAATTGCTCTTCCGCAGAATGGCCAGCCGACAGGAGTTGTCCGATTTTCTAATTGCGGCCGAACGAAGGGCCTTTCGCCAAGCGGCGTTCGCCGTGCGCGACGACGACACGGCGCTCGATCTCGTGCAGGACGCCATGTTCCGGCTCGCCCAGAAATATGCCGACCGCCCCCCCGCCGAGTTGCCCCTGCTGTTCCAGCGGATCCTGCAAAACGGGATCACCGATCACTTTCGGCGGCAGAAGGTGCGCAACCTCTGGACGACCCTGCTGTCCTCGCTCAGATCTTCGGAGGACGACGAAGAAGGTGGCGACCGCGATGCCCTCGAGTCGCTCGAGGCGGAGCAGACCAACGGGGTGGGCCGCAGCGTCGCCGACCTGGTCGAGCGCGGGCAGACCCTGACCATCATCGACGAAGAAGTCAGCAAGCTGCCGGCGCGTCAACGCGAAGCCTTTCTGCTGCGTTACTGGGAGGACATGGATGTTGCCGAAACCGCAGCAATCATGGGTTGCTCGGAAGGCAGCGTCAAAACCCATTGCTCCAGAGCGAACCACGCTGCTGCCCTGGCGCGTCACGCACCGGCTGGAACGCGCTCGCAAGACGGCGCTGGAGGACGTGCGCGATGATGCACGTCGCGCAAGCGACGCAAGCCGCGCAAGCCGCCGGGTCATCGTTCCGGTACCGTCGCAAGGACATCTTTCGCACGATGGCTGGTCGCAATCGGCATCGGGATTCGCCGATCGCCCGCGCGCACGCCTGGGGTGGCGCCTGATGGCAATCCTGCTGCCGGCGGCAGTTCTCATTGCCGGGTTATTCGGCTTCAGCGAGCTCGAATCCTCGCGAAGCGCCGCCGAAGTCGCCAATCTCGAGACAACGGCAGTGCTCGCCGATGAGGTGCCCATTGCCGCCTACGCGGATCGCGGCTTCGGCGTCTTTCTGAAGAACTCGAAGCCATGACGTTCGTTCGCTGCGCGAGCGACGCGTTGTTTCTGGCGGCCATCGCCTGCTTGTTGCCGCTTGCGGCGATCGCCCAGCAGGCCGATCCGACTGCACCCGGGTCGCACCCCTCCGGTCCCCGCAACACCATGCTGCCGCTCGTGCAGCCGCTATGGAGTGAACTGAGCGCCCAGCAGCGGCAGGTGCTCGAACCTTTCGCCTCACAGTGGAATGCCTGGCCGTCGGCGGAGAAACGAAGCTGGGTTACGCTCGCCAACCGGGTCCCGAAGATGAAGCCCGACGACGAGGCGCGCACCCAGCAGCGCATCAAAGAGTGGGCGGCCCTCACGCCCGAGCAGCGACGCGTGGCCCGGCAGAACTACCGGCTTGCGCGGCAACTGCCGCCCGACGAACGCAAGGCTCAGTGGGAGCGCTATACGCAGCTCACGCCCGAGCAGCGCGCAGTGCTGCGCACCAGCGGTTGGACAAGCAACACGGCGGCCCTTCATGCGGGTGCGCCGACCGGGCTGGCCAAAGACGCAGCGCAGCCGTTCGTCGCGCGCCCGCTGCGCACGCGCAACCCGCAGTGACCGCTCCCGGGAGCCGTGCGCAACCCGCAGTGCCCGTTCCCGGCGGCGCGACGCAACCTGCAGCGACCACTTCCGGCAGTGGGCCGCCACACCGGCCGCCGCCGGCCGATCCGTGGCGCCGGCTGATGGGAATCGTCTACGAGCTGATCCTTTTGTTCGGCGTGCTGTGGATCGCCGACTACACGTTCTCGGCCCTGACCCGGTTTCGCGGCGACCCGGGGCTGCTGCGTACGGCCTTTCAGCTTTTCACGCTAGCGGTGCTGGCGGTGTATTTCACCGGTTTCTGGAGTCATGGTCGCCGCTCGCTGCCCATGAAGACGCTCTCGCTGCAGTTGCTCACGGACAACGACCGGCCGCTCGGCGAGTTGCACGCATTCGCACGTTTTGCGCTGGCTTTCGGCCTGTGGATGGTTGGCCTCGCCGCCGGCTACTACCTGTCTGCCTGGCTCTACCTGCTGGTCCTGGTTCCGTTCGCCTGGGCCTTGTTCGACCGCGACCGGCGCGCGCTTTACGACGTGCTCGCAGGCACCCGGCTGGTGAAGCTCGCGCCCGACCCGGCCCTGCGCTCGATCGACGCCTGAGCGACGACGCGGCTCGCAGCCGGCGCATCGCGCCGCGGACCTCGCGAGACCGTCATTGCTGCACGCAGTCGACGTAGTAGTGGTAGGCAACGCCTTCGCGCTCGATAACCAACCCGTGCACGTCGGTTTCGAAACCCGGAAAGCGCGCATTGAAGGTACGTACGAACTTCAGGTATTCAACGATCGAGCGATTGAAGCGCTCGCCGGGGATGAGCAACGGAATTCCCGGCGGATAGGGCGTGACCAGCATCGTGGTGATCCGGCCCTCGAGTTCGTCGACCGGCACGCGGTCCACCTGCCGGTGCGCCAGGCATTCGTAGGCGAGCGACGGCTTCATCGCAGGCTGCATGTTCGAGAGATACATCTCGGTGGTGACCCGCGCGATGTCATGCAGGCGGTACTGCTCGTGGATCTGCTGGGCAAGATCGCGCAGGCCGACCTTCTCGTATTCCGGATGCGAGTGGACAAACTCCGGCATGACGCGCCACAGCGGCTGGTTGCCATCGTAATCGGATTTGAACTGCTGCAACTCGGTGACCAGGGAATTCCAGCGCCCCTTGGTAATTCCGATCGTGAACATCACGAAAAACGAGTACAACCCGGTCTTCTCGACTACGACCCCGTGTTCGGCGAGATATTTGGTGACCGTGGACGCCGGGATTCCCCAGTCCGAAAACCGGCCGTCGATGCCGAGCCCCGGTGTCACGATCGTGGCCTTGATCGGGTCGAGCATCGTGAAATTCCGGGCCAGCTCGCCGAAGCCGTGCCAGTCGTCGCCGGACTCGAGAAACCAGTCTTCGCGCTGCCCGATCCCGGTGCTCGCCAACTCGTTCGGCCCCCAGACCTTGAACCACCAATCACTGCCGAATTCGGCGTCGACCTTGCGCATCGCCCGGCGAAATTCGAGCGATTCAAAAATCGACTCCTCGACCAGTGCGGTGCCGCCCGGGGGTTCCATCATCGCAGCGGTCACGTCGCACGACGCAATGATCGCGTACTGCGGGCTGGTCGACGTGTGCATCAGGAAAGCCTCGTTGAACCGGTACCGGTCAAGGCGGCGGCTCTCCGAATCCTGCACAAGGATCTGCGAGGCCTGCGACAGCCCGGCAAGCAACTTGTGGGTCGACTGCGTGGAGAAAATCATCGCTTCCTGGCTGCGCGGCCGGTTTACACCGATCGCATGGAACTCGTGATAGAACGAATGAAACGAGGCGTGCGGCAACCAGGCTTCATCGAAGTGCAGGTTCTCGATGTAGTTGCCGAGGGCATTCTTGATCGTTTCCACGTTGTAAATCACACCATCGTAAGTCGACTGCGTGATCGTCATGATTCGCGGACGCGCCGATTTGTCCTTGATCAGAGGGTTGGCATCGATCTTGCGCTGGATATTCTCCGGCTCGAATTCCTCGCGTGAGATAGGCCCGATGATTCCCAGATGATTGCGGGTCGGTTGCAGGAATATCGGCACCGTGCCGGTCATCATGATCGCGTGCAGGATCGACTTGTGGCAGTTGCGATCGACCAGCACAACGTCGTCGCCGCCCACGGTTGAATGCCAGACAATCTTGTTCGAGGTGGACGTGCCGTTGGTCACGAAGAACAAGTGATCGGTATTGAAGATTCGCGCCGCGTTGCGCTCCGATGCGGCTACCGGCCCCGTGTGGTCGAGAAGTTGGCCGAGTTCGTCGACCGCATTGCAGACATCGGCGCGCAGCATGTTTTCGCCGAAGAACTGGTGAAACATCTGTCCGACCGGACTCTTCAGGAACGCGACTCCGCCGGAATGGCCCGGACAGTGCCACGAATACGAGCCATCGTGAGCGTAATTGACGAGGGCCTTGAAAAACGGCGGGGCGACCGAGGACAGGTAGTTCGTTGCTTCACGAATGATGTAGCGCGCAACGAACTCCGGAGTGTCCTCGAACATGTGGATCACGCCGTGCAACTCGCGCAGGATCTCGTTCGGAATGTGCTGCGAGGTGCGGGTTTCGCCGAACAGGAAGATCGGGATGTCGGCGTTGCGTCGACGGGTTTCGCGGATGAACTTGCGCAGGTCCTGGATGGCCGCGCTCTCGGCGCCGTCTTCGCCGATCTCCTCGTCGTCGATCGAGACGACGAAAGCCGAGGCACGCGCCGCCTGGTTGGCGACCATCGCAACATCGATGTAGGTGAAGCCGCCGACGACCTCCCAACCCTCGTCTTCGATGGATTTTGCGAGCGCCCGGATGCCCAGGCCACTGGCCGACTCGGATTTCCAGTCTTCGTCGATGATGACGACGGGGAAGCGAAATTTCATCGCGAAACCTCGAACAATCAGGAGAGATGGAAGGCGGCAGGCGCGCAATGCGCCGCGAGCCGAATCCGCAGGCAGATCATAAGGCCCCGGGAGAGGCGGCGGCTGCGGTGAACTGGACCATACGCGCGGAGTCGACGCGAATGGACGATCCGGCAACCGTGCCGCGCCTGCTGCGCGGGGAACGAAGCGCCTACATCCGGACAGGCAGCATCCGCACGGACGGGCGGCAGGAGGCGATCATCATTTTTCAGCGGGCTTGTCCGCGCCTTCGACCGCGCCTTCGACCGCGCCCTTGTCGGCGCCCTTGTCGGCACCCTTGTCCGCGCTCTTGTCGAGGCTGCGCACGTAGGCGATGATCTTCAGCATGCCATCCTGCGTGAGGTCGCGCCTGGAGAACGGCTGCATTGCGCCCGAGGCGCCCGCATAGATGATGGAGAACATGCCGACGTCTGTCGACGTCTGCTTGTAAACATGATCCTTGCCGACCAGCGCCGGCCCCATGTTCCCGGTGGCATCAGCGCTGTGGCAGACCTGGCACCACTGGTCGTAGAGCGCCTTGCCCTCGGCCACAGCCGCGGCGTTGCCGCGATACGGGTTCTCGCCCGTCTCCTTGAACTGCTCGAGCGCCGGGGTTGCGGTTTCGCCCGGCTTCAGGGGCACCTGGATCGGTGCCCCGTCGAGCGGGTGCGTGAACACCGGCTTGTCGGCCAGTGCGATGCCGCTGATCGCGAAGGCCCAAGTCGCGATCGGCGGCACCAGGAACGTACGAAGACCCATTGCCCACCTACTGCTGCGCTTGCCGCACTCGCGCCACTTCGGCGCCCTGCGGCACCTCGCTGGCCGGGAGGATACGCCACAGCGCGCCCGGCGGATTCGCGCCCGCACCCTTATCCTCCGTGTAGAAGCACACGCAATTCAGCGCAAGCACATGGCCGTCTGCATCGAGATTGCCGGAGGTGAACTGCAGCGAGCTCTGCATCATTTCCTGCATGTTCCACTTCAACGCGCCTTGATCCCAGGCAACGGCGAACAGCCGACCCGAACACCAGTCACCGACAAGATAGGTGTCCTTCATGCCGCCGTAGTTGGCGACGCCAAGGCCCTGGATCGAGCAGCCCCAACCGGTCTTCAGCTTCTCGGCGCCCGGATAGGGTTCCTGGTGCGGGTATTCGGCAACCGGCAAGACGCCGACGATCGGGCACTTCTCGCCCGGACCGGTGGTCGGGTGGCAATGCGAACCCTGGTTGAACTTCCAGCCGTAGTTCTCGCCGCCCTTGGACGAGGCCGGCTGCCAGTCGATCTCTTCCCAATGGTTCTGGCCGACATCAGCGATAAACAGATCGCCCGTTTTCTGGTTGAAGTGGAACGAGTACGGGTTGCGCAGGCCGTAGGCCCAGGTTTCGGGCCGCGAGCCGATCTGGTTGGCCGTGAAGCCCTTCTCGCTGATGCCGAACAACGACATCAGCTGCGGGCGATCGGCCTTCGCGTACGGGTTGTCCTTCGGGATCGCATAGGGCACATCATCGGGTGTGTCGACATTGATGCGCAAGATCTTTGCCCAGAGCACGTCGAGGTTTTGTCCGGCGTTGAGCGGATCGCCCTCCCAGCCGCCGTCGCCCTTGCCGATGTAGAGCATGCCGTCGGGCCCGAAGGTGATCATGCCGCCGTAGTGGTTGTAATACGGCTGCGGGATGTTCATCAGCACCTTCACGCTCTTGGTGAGTTGATCCTTGGTGATCCGGTCAGGGCTCGACGGATCGACCGTGAAGCGCGCGACGATCGATGCACCGTTGAAGGGCAGCGACGCGTAATGAACGAAGACGTAGCCGTTCTCCTTGAACTTCGGGTGCAGCGCGATCGACCAAAGCCCCTGCTCGACGAAACCGGTCTGCACGTCGGAGCCCAGCGGATTGAAGTTGGTCAGGTCCAGGAACGGCTCGGGGTTGACCTTGCCGTCTTTCTGCACGACTCGCACGCGACCGATGCGTTCAACGACGAAGATGCGACCCGAGCCGTCGTTGGCGGCGGTCACGCCCACCGGATCGATGAAGCCGTCGGCCACCTTGACCAGCGCGAGCTTCGGCATGCCCGGAATCGTGCCACCGGGATGCGCAACCTGATCGCGGGTCTCCGGAACGGTCTGGGCCATGGATGGCGTGAGGCAGAGGCCCGCTGTTGCCGCCAGTCCAGTCGCGCAGATGCTCCAAGCGAGCCAACCTGACCACCGGGCAGTCTTGTTCTTCATTGAGATGTCTCCTGTCGAGTGCGACGCCAAACTGCAGCAAATATAGGCCGGCGTGCGGGGAAGCTCAAGCAGAATCAGTGTTCCGTCGTTCTCGTTGTCGCAGGCCCTGCCCCGCGGTAGCATGAGGGCAAAGCAGGCGTACTGAACCGGGGGACGACATGAGTATGGCAACGGGCTTCGCGCCCAGGATTGGTGCGGTCCGGAAAGACCCGCGGGAGTGACAGCGATTTCCGCCCAGCGCATGCGACCCGTCGTGGTGATCGACGTCGTCGGACTGACACCCAGGATGGTCGGAGACCAGACACCCAACCTGCACCGCCTCGCGAAGGCCGGCGGCATGCGCCCTTTGGAGACTATCGCGCCGGCGGTCACCTGTTCGGTGCAATCGACACTGCTCACTGGCAACCTGCCTCGCGATCACGGGGTCGTCGGCAATGGCTGGTACTTCCGCGACCTCGCGGAGATCTCGTTCTGGCGGCAGTCGAACCGGCTCGTCGCCGGCGAAAAGGTCTGGGACGCAGCGCGGCGGCGCGACCCGTCCTTCACCTGCGCGAACATGTTCTGGTGGTACAACATGTATTCGTCGGCCGATATCGGCGTGACGCCGCGTCCGATGTATCCGGCCGACGGCCGCAAGGTGCCCGACTGCTATGCCGCACCGCCGGAGCTGCGCCGCGAGCTGACCGAGCGCCTCGGCACCTTCCCGCTCTTCACCTTCTGGGGACCGGCAACCGATATCGGCGCGAGCCGCTGGATCACTCGCGCGGCGCTGCACGTGCAGCAGACCCGGCGCCCGACGCTCTCGCTGATCTACCTGCCGCACCTGGACTACAACCTGCAGCGTCGCGGCCCCTCGGACACCGCAAACGCACGCGACCTCGCCGAGGTCGATGCACTGTGCGGGCAGATCATCGAGCAGGCCGAGCGCGACGGCGCCGCGGTGATCGTGCTCTCCGAATACGGCATCACCGACGTGCGCCAGCCGGTTCACATCAATCGCGCGCTGCGCGACGCGGGCCTCATCCAGGTGCGCGAGGAACTCGGCCGCGAGCAACTCGACGCCGGTGGCAGCAACGCCTTCGCCGTGTCCGACCATCAGATCGCACACGTTTATGTTCGCGATCCGGCCCGGGTGCCCGAAGTCAAGGCGCTGCTCGAGTCGCTGGCTGGCATCGAGCAGGTGCTCGATGAAGCGAACAAGGCCGACTACGGCCTCGATCATCCGCGCTCGGGGGAGCTGATTGCGCTTGCTGCCGAGAATGCCTGGTTCACCTACTACTTCTGGCTCGACGACGAAAAGGCGCCCGATTACGCGCGCACCGTCGATATCCATCGCAAGCCGGGCTACGACCCGGTCGAATTGTTCCTGGATCCGGCGCTGCGCCTGCCCAGGCTGGGCATTGGCTGGCGGCTGGCGAAGCGCGCAGCCGGAATGCGCGTCCTGATGGATGTGATCCCGCTCGACGCAAGCCTCGTGAAGGGCTCGCACGGGCGTATCACCGACCGGCCGGAAGATGGGCCGGTGTTCATTACCTCGCGCCCGGATCTGCTGCCGATCGGTCCGGTGCCGGCCACGGACGTGAAGGACCTGATGCTCACCCATCTTTTCGAGGCGGATGCGGGATGAAAATCGCCCTGGTGCAAGACGGTGGCCTCCTGGACGGCCCTCGGCTGCAAAGCGCTGCAGAAGAAGGGGTGCGCGGTGCGCGGCCCGCAGCGGCCACCGAGACTCACGTGCAGCGCTTCACGGTCACCTACGAATATCCGGTCGCCTTCACCGACGGGCTGTTCGATCTCGACAACCCGGTGTTCGTGGACACGCTATCGCACCTGGAGCCCACGCGCCGCCATCGCCTCGCGGTGTTCATCGATGCCGGCATCGCCGCAACGCAACCGACGCTGGCGAGCGACATCGAACACTACGCCGCGCATCACGGGCAGCGCCTGGAACTGGTCGCCTCGCCCCGGACAGTGCCCGCGGGCGAACGCTGCAAGAACGATCCCGCGCTCGTGGAGTCGCTTCAGCAGCGGCTCGTCGCGCTCGGCATGGACCGCCACTCTTTCGTCGTCGTGATTGGCGGTGGCGCCGCACTCGACATGGTGGGCTACGTGGCTGCGACCACGCACCGCGGCATCCGGCTGGTCAGGGTGCCAACCACCGTTCTCGCCCAGGACGACTCGGGTGTCGGCGTGAAGAACGGCATCAACGCCTTCGGGGTGAAGAACCTCCTCGGCACGTTTGCGCCGCCCTTCGCGGTGTTCAACGACTACCGCTTGCTCGCTTCGCTCGCGCCACGCGATCGGCTCGCCGGAATGGCCGAAGCGGTGAAGGTGGCCCTGATCCGCGACCATCTGTTCTTCGCCTGGATCGAGCAAAACGTCGAGCTGCTGCGGCGCTTCGAGCCGCGCGCAGTGCGGTTCCTGATTCGCCGCTGCGCGCAGTTGCACATGCGCCAGATCGCCACCGGCGGCGATCCCTTCGAGTGGGGCAGCGCCCGCCCGCTCGACTACGGCCACTGGGCCGCGCACAAGCTCGAAGCACTCACGCGCCACGCGCTGCGGCACGGAGAAGCGGTTGCGGTCGGAATGGCGCTCGATGCACGGTATTCGGTTCTGGCGGGGCTGCTGGCACAAGGCGACGACCTTCGCATCTGCCGGCTCCTCGAACAACTCGGCTTCCGGCTCTGGCACCCGATGCTCGAGGCGTCGGACGACAACGGTGCGCTCGCCGTGCTGCGCGGCTTGCGCGAGTTCCGCGAGCACCTGGGGGGCGAGTTGAGCATCACACTGCTGGCCGCCGTGGGCCATGGCGTGGAAGTCCACGAGATGAACGAGCCCCGGGTGCGCGAGGCGATCGGCTGGCTGCGCGCCCAGGATGCAGCGCGATGAGGATCGGCTCACCGACGAGCAGCCACCTGACCTACTGCATGAACATCCATCCGGGCGAAAGCTGGCCCGAGGTGCGCTCGAATCTGGAGCGCTTCGTGCCCGAGGTCAAGCGGCGGGTGGCGCCGGAGCGCGAGTTCGGTGTCGGGCTGCGCCTGTCGGCTGCGGCGAGCGCGGCCCTGCGCGAAGCGGCGGCGCTCGAGGAGCTGAAAGACTTCCTGCGCCGTGAGCGGCTCTACATCTTCACCGTCAACGCGTTTCCCTATGGGGTCTTCCACGGCCAACGCGTCAAGGAGGAGGTGTACCTGCCCGACTGGCGCGACCCCGAGCGTTTGCGTTACACGGGCGAGGTGGCCGATCTTCTCGCCGAGCTGCTGCCCGACGACCCTTCGATCGAGGGCAGCATCAGCACCGTGCCAGGCGCCTTCAAGGCGGCAATCTGCAGCCCTCGCGAAGTCGAGCGCATGGCGGCCCGATTGATCGACCAGGCAGCGCATCTGTTCGGCCTCGGTGAGCGCACCGGGCGCACCATCTCGCTGGCGCTCGAACCCGAGCCCTGCTGCTTCATCGAGACCGTCGCAGAAGCGGTCGATTTCTTCGAGGGGCGGCTCTTCGCCGAGACCGGCCTCACACGCATGATGAAAGCGACCGGTCTGGCGCGGGCGCAAGCCGAGGATGCCGTGCGACGGCATCTCGGTGTCTGTCTCGATCTTTGTCACGGCGCCGTCGAGTTCGAGGACCCGGCGGCAAGCGTGCAGGCGCTCAGGGGCGCCGGTATCCGGATCGGAAAGCTCCAGATCAGCGCCGGCCTGCGCGTCGCGCCGGTCGACGCTGACACGGAAACGCTGCTTCGCCCGTTCGACGAGGGCGTGTATCTGCACCAGGTCGTCGAACGAAGCGCTGGCCAACTCAGGCGTTATGCCGATCTGGCGGAGGCCTTTGCCGCCGTCGCATCGAATCCCACGGAAAGCGACCGGGAATGGCGGGTGCATTTCCACGTGCCGATCTTTCTCGACGACCTCGGCGCCTTCGGCACCACGCAGGCCTTCATTCGCGAGTCCCTGGCTCTGCATCGCGTGGAGCCGATATCGGCTCACCTGGAGGTCGAAACCTATACCTGGGACGTCTTGCCCGAGTCGCTGCGCCTGACCGATGCGGCTACTGCCGTTGCGAGGGAACTCGAATGGGTCCTCGGTCAAGTCGCCTGAGCGCCACCTGGTCGGTGGGGCTGCGGCTCGGCCGGGTGTCGAACCTGCCCACGGTGTGGACAAACGTGCTGGCAGGCACGGCACTGGTGGGCGGCTCGGCGTTCTCTGCGCCGACGATGGTCGTGGTGGTCGCGCTGTCGTTGTTCTACATCGGTGGCATGTTTCTCAACGATGCGTTCGATCGGGATTTCGACGCCCGCGAGCGCCCCGAACGGCCGATCCCCTCCGGCGAGGTCACCCCCGCCGTCGTCTTCGCGGCGGGATTCGGCTTGCTGGCCACCGGGCTGGCCCTGCTGGGGCTTGCGACCCACGGCATGGAGCCGTCAGCGCGATGGCAAGCGCTGTCCATCGGGGCGGCGCTCGCCGCAGCGATCGTTCTCTACGACGCATGGCACAAGCAAACCGCACTCAGTCCCTTGCTGATGGGCTTGTGCCGCATGCTCGCGTATCTCACGGCAGGTGCCGCGGCGAGCGCCGCCTTGCCGTCCGAGTTGTGGAAGGCCGCACTGGTCGCGCTCAGCTACCTTATCGGCCTGACCTACGTCGCAAAACAGGAAACTCTCACCCGAGTCGAAAACCTGTGGCCGCTGCTTTTTCTCGCCGCTCCGTTCGGCTACCTGCCGGCAGCCGTCGGTCAGGGGCCGGTAGGGGTGCTGGTCGGCCTGGCGCTGCTCGCCTGCGTCGCATACGCGGTCAGCCTGCTTCTGCGCCGGGGTCGCCCGCAGGTCAAGCGGGCGGTGATCTCGCTGATCGCCGGCATCAGCCTGGTGGACGCCGTTCTAGTCGCTGCGCACGGCTATACGGTGCTCGCGCTGGTTGCCGTACTTGCATTCTTTCTGACGCTCGCCTTGCAGCGCCATATAGCAGGGACTTGAGTCATGACACCGCACGCCGAACTGCTTAGCACCTGGCTGAACCGCCAGTTGAACCGCCCGTCGCGCGACTGGCTCGAGGAGACCCAAGAGAGCCTGCAACGGTCGCCCTCGGAACGATCGATCTTCCTGGCGATCGGGCTCGTTCCACGCCGCATCGGCAAGCACGACCTCTTGCTCTCGCAAGCCGACCTGCAGGCGGCGCAAGACGCACGGCCTGGCTGGTACCCGACGGGCTGGAGCACCGATCAGGCTGCGCGGCTCATGCTCCTGTCGAGTGTCGCTGACGACCCGGAACGCTTTGCCCTGCTGCTGGAGCAACTGTTCCGGACGGCCGACCTTGGAGAACTGATCACCTTCTATCGCGGATTGCCGCTCTACCCGGCTCCCGGGCGCCATCTGGCGCGAGCGCGCGAGGGCGCGCGCACGAACATGAAGGCGGTATTCGAGGCGGTGGCTCACAACAATCCCTACCCGGCCGAGGAGTTCGCCGAAGACGCCTGGAACCAGATGGTCGTGAAGGCCGTTTTCGTGGGCAGTTCGCTCGACCGGATCGACGGGCTGGACCGACGCCGCAACCCGGAGCTCGCCAGAATACTGCGCGATTACGCCCACGAGCGCTGGGCTGCGCACCGCGCGGTCAGCCCGGAGCTATGGCGCTGTGTCGGGCCGTTCGCCGATGCTGCCGGCCTCGCCGGCCTCGGCACCCGCGCCGAGGCCGGCGCCCTGGACGACCTGGAACGGCTCCTGGCAAGCGGCTCTGCAACCGAGCGTCGCTGCGCGGCGCTGGCACTTGCCGAGTGCCCGGCGCAACGGGCGCGGCGGCTCCTCGACACGGTCCCGGCGCTCGCAGCTGCCATTGAACGCGACGAGATGAACTGGTCGTCCGCCACGACATCCGAGAGCTGAAACGCTTCACGCATCAAAGGAGAAGCCTCATGCAATTCATCGATCCGCATATTCACATGGTCTCGCGAACCACCACCGACTATGAAGCGATGGCTGCGGCCGGCATCGTCGCAGTGATCGAACCGGCGTTCTGGCAGGGTCAGCCGCGCACCTCAGTGGGCAGCTATATCGACTACCTGTCGATGCTGGTTGGTTGGGAGCGCTTCCGCGCGGCGCAGTTCGGTATCCGCCACTACTGCACGATCGGGCTAAACAGCAAGGAGGCAAACAACGAGGCCCTGGCCGAGCAAGTGATGGAGATCCTTCCCCGGTTCCTTCTGAAGGAAGGGGTCGTCGCCGTGGGCGAGATCGGTTACGACGAGCAGAGCGCAGCCGAGGACAAGTACTTCCGCGCCCAACTCGATCTTGCAAAGGAACTCGGCATGGTGGTGCAGATCCACACGCCGCATCGCGACAAGAAGCGCGGCACCACGCGCTCGATGGACGTCTGCGAGGAACAGGGGCTGGACCCGGGCCGCGTCATCATCGACCACAACAACGAAGAGACCATGCAGGAGGTGCTGGACCGGGGATTCTGGGCGGCCTTCACGATCTATCCGAAGACCAAGATGGGCAACGAGCGGATGGCCGACATCGTGCAGCGTTACGGCAGCGAGCGCATCATTGTCGATTCGAGTGCCGACTGGGGCGTGTCCGATCCGCTGGCGGTGCCCAAGACCGCCCGGCTGATGCTGGAGCGCGGCATTACCGAGCACGACGTGCAGCGGGTTTGCTATGGCAACGCGCTCGCGGCTTTCGGCCAAAGCGGCCAGATGCAGGAAAGCGACTGGACCGATCCGCCGGCAATCGATCAGCGCACGCTGTTCGAAGACAATTCGGTGCTGCGCGGCCAGGAGCCGCGCATCGATGCGGCCGACGGCGATGACGAAGACACCGCGCGCGTCCACCTGATCGAGTGACGAGGAGTGGGGCTACAACGTCCGTTTGCCGCCAGTCAGGCCTCGCTTACCCGGACCGTCGCGCCATACGAGCCAAGTTGCCCGTCGTACGCTGACTCGCGTGAACAAGTCCTTTACAGTAGCGCCCTGTTACACCGTCCCTCTCTTCAGGAGAAGCATCGATGCGCCCATCCACCCGGGGCCTTGCGCTCGCCGCATTGCTCGCCGCCATGCTTGCCGCACCTGCTGCCTGGAGCCAGGCGCGCGATGATGCCCTCTTCGCCGCGGCAACCGCCGAGCAACTTGCGGTCATCCAGACGCTCGATCATCTGGTGAACATCGAAACGGGCACGGGCGATGCGGAGGGGATTGCCGCTGCTGGCAAGTACCTCCAGGAGCGCCTGGAGACACTCGGCTTCACGGTCACTCGCAACAAGGCGGCCGGCTCCGCAGTGGGTGACAATCTCGTCGGCAAGCTGCAGGGCAAGGGTGGGAAGAACGTTTTGTTGCTCTCGCACATGGATACCGTGTACCTGAAAGGCACCCTCGCAAAAACGCCGTTCCGGATCGAGGGCGCCAAGGCCTACGGACCCGGCATAGCCGACGACAAGGGCGGCAACGCGGTGGTGCTGCACACACTGGGGCTGCTGAAGGCACGCGGCTTCGAGGACTTCGGCACGATCACCGTGCTGTTCAACACCGACGAAGAAAAGGGATCGTTCGGCTCCCGCGAGCTGATTCAGCAGGAGGCCGCGGCGGCCGACTATGTGCTCTCGTTCGAGCCCACCAGCGTCGGTACCGAAAGACTGACTCTCGGCACTTCGGGCATCGCCTATGTGAAGGCCGAGATCACGGGCAAGGCTTCGCATGCGGGCGCGGCGCCCGAACAGGGCGTGAACGCGCTGGTCGAAGCGTCCGATCTGGTGCTGCGCACGATGGACATCGACGACAAGGCGAAGGGACTGCGTTTCAACTGGACGATCGCGAAGGCCGGCGCGGTGTCGAACATCATCCCCGCAAGCGCCACGCTCAACGCCGACGTGCGTTACGCGCGCACCGAAGACTTCGACGCCGCCATGAAAACGCTCGAGGCAAAGGCGCAGCAAAAGAAGCTTCCTGCCGCTGAAGTCAAGGTAGAGGTAACGCGCGGGCGCCCTGCCTTCAATGCCGGCGAGGGCGGCAAGAAACTGGTCGACAAGGCGGTAGCGATCTACAAGGAAGCCGGCGGCGAGTTGACCATCGAAGAGCGCACCGGGGGCGGCACCGATGCGGCATACGCAGCACTTTCCGGCAAGCCGGTGATCGAAAGCCTCGGACTACCCGGCTTCGGCTACCACAGCGACAAGGCCGAGTACGTGGACACCAGCGCCATCCCGCGCCGGCTCTACCTGGCGAGCAGGATGATCATGGAACTGGGGCAAGGCAAATAGGCGCCCATGCCGTAAGCGCCGCGGGCCTCGGCGAGTTCGAGCACGCCGCCGCTCGCGAACCCAATGGCCCGGCAGGTGCAGAGACGAACGATCATCTCCGGAACCCCTGGCGCCATGGGCCGGAGGAGATCTGCTGCAGTCCTTGACAACCATCGAGCGCCGTAGTAACCCACGATCTTGCCCTTTTCGAGCGAGGAGGCTGCGATGGAAAAACGTGGTGGCGGGGACCAACCCGGCGACCCTGGGTCGCCCCCTGTACACAGGCCGCCGTCGCAGCCGCACCCGGCCCCCAAACCCTCGGCACCCGCGCCGACTCCTGCGCCGGCTTCGCCGCCGCCGAGCGGCGCCATCAAGGGCCAACCGGCTGTTCCCCGACCCGAAGTCAATCCGAAGACAGCGCAAGCGGTGCGCGCCCTGGTCGGCTGGTATCGTCTTCAAGGCACCGGAAAGACCTTCGAGCAGTTCCTGAACGACAAGACCGCTGCTTTCCTGAAAGCGCATCCGATGACTCCGGGTTCGGGCGATAGCATCAAATCCGAAGGGTCAGGGCCGAACGGATACCTGCTCACCTTTACGACCGGACCATGACGGATGCGCGCTGGCCGCGCGTGGCCGTGTACGGCGCTGGCGCCGTGGGCTGCTATTTCGGCGCGAGGCTTGCGGAAGCGGGCGCTCCGGTCACGCTGATCGCCCGCCCGGCGCGGGTCGAGGCGATCCGCCGTGACGGGTTGCTTTTCGAAAGCCAGGGAACGCGGCGGCGTATCCCAGCCGCCGCGGACAGCGAGCCCGACGCGGTATGCGAAGCCGACATCGTGCTGTTCTGCGTGAAAACACGCGACACCGATGCAGGCGCGCGTGTGCTCGCGCCGCTACTGCGCGACGGCGCAGTCGTCGTGAGCCTTCAGAACGGTGTCGACAACGTTGCGCGGATGCGCGAAGCCGGCGTCGACGCGCTCGGCGCGGTCGTCTACGTGGCCGCGTCGATGCCCGCTCCCGGCCACCTGCTGCATGCCGGGCGCGGGGATCTTGTCATCGGTGAATACGGTGGCGAGGGATCGAGCGCCAGATCGCAACGAGTGGCGGCAGCTTTCGAGCGAGCCGGCATCCCCTGCAGGATTGAAGCAGACGTGCGCGGAGAACTGTGGACCAAGCTGGTGATGAACTGCGCGTTCAACGCGATCTCGGCACTGGGCCGATCGAACTATGGCCGCATGCTTGCGGACCCCGGCACGCGCACGCTAATGCACAACCTGATGGCGGAGTGCGTCGCGCTCGCACGCGCAGAGGGCGTGCAGATTGCAGGGGCGCACGAGCAGTACGAAGCCGCGATGCGCCTCGGCGCGGCGATGGCGCCGGCGACCTCGTCCACCGCGCAAGATCTCGCCCGCGGCCGACCGACCGAGATCGATTCGCTGAACGGCTACGTGGCGCGCCAGGGCGCGAAGATCGGCCTGTCGACACCGCTCAATGCAACGCTGGCGACGCTGGTGCGCCTGCTCGAACGAGGGGCGCACCCGCCGGATCCCGCCTTGAGTTCTTTCTCCCGTGACTCCGCAACCGAAGTGCCGGCCGGCTTCACGAGCGAAGAGGACCGCCGGCAAGGGAGCCACGACCGCGATCGGTTCGTCTGAACCGACCGCTGAGCGGAGATCTACCGCTTAATCAGCGCTTCAGCGCCTTCGCCAGCGCATTGCCCAGGGCCGTCACCGGCGCTGGATTGCGATTGCCACCCCCCGCGGCTCGTGCGTTGCGATCGCCCCGGTCGCCGCTCGCCCCGCGCTCCCCGGCGGTCCCCTGTCCGGCACCGCGTCCCGCCTTCAGGCCCGCTCCGCGGATGGTCTGTCGAGGCCCGCTGCCGGCACCGCCACGTTCCTTGCGTCGACCCGCGTCCGCGCCCGCCGGCGCGGCCTGTGCCCCCGGCCCGCCTCGCTCCGCTCCCCCCGCGCTCTTCATCGACAGCGCAATGCGCTTGCGCGCCGGGTCGATCTCAATCACGGTCACCGACACGAGCTGCCCCGCCTTGACGACCTCGCGCGGGTCCTTCACGAAGCGGTCGGCGAGTTCGGAGATGTGGACGAGGCCGTCCTGGTGCACCCCAATATCGACGAAGGCGCCGAAATTCGCCACATTGGTCACAATGCCCTGCAGTTTCATGCCGGGGCGCAGGTCCGAGATCTGCTCCACGCCCTCCTGAAAGGAGGCGGTGACGAACTCGCCGCGTGGGTCGCGGCCCGGCTTTTCGAGCTCCGCCAGGATGTCGCGCACGGTCGGTTCACCGAAGCGCTCGTCGGTAAAGGCCCTCGGCTCGAGCGTGCGCAGCGCCTCGCGGTTGCCGATCAGCTCGTTGGCGCCGCGGCGCACGCTTGCGAGGATTCGCTGCACCACCATGTAAGCCTCGGGATGCACCGCCGAGGCATCGAGCGGATTCTCGCCGTCGCGGATGCGCAGGAAGCCCGCGGCCTGCTCGAATGCTTTCTCGCCAAAGTACGGCACCTTCATCAGTGACTCGCGGCTGGCGAACGCGCCGTTCGCGTCGCGGTGAGCTACGATGCGCTGCGCCACAGTGTTCGTCAGCCCCGACACCCTTGCAAGCAGAGGCGCCGACGCCGTGTTCACGTCCACGCCTACGCCGTTCACGCAGTCCTCGACGATCGCATCGAGCTGGCGTGCCAGCGCGCGCTGGTTCACGTCGTGCTGGTATTGGCCGACGCCGATCGACTTGGGATCGATCTTCACGAGTTCGGCAAGCGGATCCTGCAGACGGCGCGCGATCGACACGGCGCCGCGCAGGCTCACGTCGAGCTGCGGAAACTCCCTGGCCGCGAGTTCGCTGGCCGAGTAGACCGAGGCGCCCGCTTCGGACACGACGAGCTTGCGCAGGTGCAACTCGCCGCAGCGCTTGATGAGTTCGCCGGCCAACTTGTCGGTCTCGCGCGATGCAGTGCCGTTGCCGATCGCAATCAGCTCGACCTGGTGCCTGGCCGCGAGAGTTGCCAGCACCGCGAGGGAGCCCTCCCAGTCGCGGCGCGGCTCGTGCGGAAAGATCGTTGCCGTATCGAGCAGTTTGCCGGTGGCATCGACAACCGCCACCTTCACGCCGGTGCGAATGCCGGGATCAAGGCCGATCACCGTCCGTGGGCCCGCCGGAGCGGCGAGCAGCAGGTCCTCGAGGTTCGAGCCGAACACGCGAATCGCCTCGGTCTCGGCGGCCTCGCGCAGTCGCCCGAACAACTCGGTCTCGAGATGCGGCAGCAATTTCACCCGCCAACACCAGCGGCAGACCTCGGCAAGCCAGGTGTCGGCGGGGCGCGCGGCGGCACTGGCCCTGCCGTTCCCGACTCGCGCAGGGATTGCTGCAGCAGACGCCGAGCGCGCGCCCGCCGCGACCTGCACCGACTGCGCGAGCCCGACCAGTCCGGCCAGCTTCAACACGTTCGGATGCGGCACCTGCTCTTCGAGCGACGCTTCCAGGGCGAGCTTGATCGATAGCACCCCCTGCTGGCGACCGCGAAACAGCGCCAGCGCCCGGTGCGAAGGCAGTGCAGCGATCGGCTCGGCATGGTCGAAGTAGTCGCGAAACTTCTCGCCCTCGGCCTCCTTGCCCTCGCAGACCCTCGCGACGACCCAACCCTGGCTCCACATCCGCTCGCGCAGCGCCTCGAGCACATCGGCACGTTCGGCGAAGCGCTCAGCGAGGATGTCGCGCGCGCCGTCGAGCGCGGCCTTCGCGTCAGCCACCCCATGCTCCTTGTTCTCGTCGGGCGAACGCAGATACTTCGCAGCTTCGGTTCCAGGCTCGAGCGTCGGATCAGCCAGCAGCGCATCGGCCAATGGCTCGAGGCCGGATTCCTTCGCAACCTGGCCCCGGGTGCGCCGCTTCGGCTTGTATGGCAGGTACAAGTCCTCGAGCCGCTGCTTGGTGTCGGCCGCGGCAATCTGCGCCGCCAGTGCCTCGCCAAGCTTGCCCTGGCCGGCGATGCTCTGGACAATCGCGAAGCGTCGCTCCTCGAGTTCCCGCAGGTAAGTGAGCCGTTCGTCGAGCGTGCGAAGTTGGGTGTCGTCGAGGCCGCCGGTGGCCTCCTTGCGGTAGCGCGCGATGAACGGCACCGTTGCACCGCCATCGATCAGTTCAACGGTCGCAGCCACCTGCGCGGGGCGCACGGCGAGTTCTTCGGCGACGCGGGCAACGATGCGCGCGGCAACGGCGGGGTCGGTGTTCACAGCGTCCATCGGCGATCGGTTCGGTGGTCCAGGGAGGGCGCAATTCTGCCACGGCGCGACCGCGTGGCCCATTTGCCGGCCGCGGCGAAGGGGCGTTTGTTCAACCCACGCGCGGCCGGAACACCAGGCGAGATCGAAGCAGGTAGGCCGCGATGAAACTCAGGATGATCGCCGCACCTTTCGCGACCGCCACTGAGGTGCCGAGCCGCACCGACAGCACGTGCACCACCACCACCGTTACTGCGAGTCCGCACAGGCCGGACACTACGAAGGCCCCGAATTCGACCCAACGGACTTTGTGGAGCCATCCGACCGAAAAGACGTACTCGCGCGACAGCCAATAGTGGACGATCGCCCCGACCGAATAGCCCACGCCCGATGCCCAATCGGCCTGCCACCCAAATGCGGACACTCCAAGCGCAAGCGTTCCGACATCGACCACCAGCGCTACGATGCTGGCCAGGACGTAACGTTGGAACATCAGCCCGAAACGCGCTCGGGAACGGCCCGCACGCCGGCCAGCGCCGCAGCGCGGTCGTCGCGCAGACCCTCGTGGTACTCGGCGTCTTCGTTCACGCCCCAGACATCGAAGCGCGAGCGTCCGGCCAGGATGTTCTCGACGGTCAGGATCGCGGTCATCATCGCGTGATCCTGGTTGTTGTACTTGTGCATGCCGTTGCGGCCAACAAAGTGCAGGTTCGGATAGCGCTCGTCGAATTCGGCCTTCACGGTATCGACAACCGAGCGGTAGTGGTCGTCGTAGACCGGATACGCTTTCGACTGCCTCACGACGCACCCGTCCGTGACGCGGCCTCGCGCGACCAGGCCGAGTTGCTCCAGTTCGCGAGCCGCCTGGGCAATGAGCTCGCTATCGGGGCTGTCCCAGACGCCGTCACCCTCGAAACAGAAATACTCGAGCCCCAGGCAGCCAAACCCCTTCTCCGGCAGCATCTCCGGCGACCAGGAGCCGAAATTCTGGATGCGTCCGACCTTTACCGAAGGGTCGTGGATGTAAATCCAGTTGTCGTCGAACAGATCGCCTTCGTCGCGAAGAATGAGCGCCACGGTAAGAAAATCCCGATACCGCAGCCCGGCGGCCGCTTCGCGCGAGGCGGGTTCGGGCGTTACAGCGGCAACGACATCGCGCATCGGTGCCGAGCAGATCACGTGGCGGGCGCAGATCGTTTCGCGCCGTCCGTCCTGGTGCGCCACTTGCACCTGCCATGAGCCGCTTGCCTCATCCCGATGGAAACCTTCGGCACGGCAACCCATCAGCAACTCCACCCCGCTCTGCTGCACCGTTCGCGCCACGTTCTCCCACAACATGCCCGGCCCTCGGCGCGGATAGCGGAACTCGCCGATGAGCGTCTTGATCGTGTTGCCGCCGTGCGGATCGGTTCGCGCCCGCTTGAACGGAAGCGCGGCGCCGATGGCGTTGATGATGGCCGAACCCAGGCTCAGTCCCTTGATCCGCTGCGCGGCCCAGTCTGCGGACAACGCGTCGCAGCTCATTCCCCAGACCTTTTCGGTATAGGTCTTGAAGAAAATGCCGAACAGCCGCTCGCCGAACTGGTTGGCGACCCACTCGTGAAAGCTGCGGGGCTTCGCGACAGGTCGCACCCTGGCCTTCGCATACGAGAGCACGCAGCGCGCGCTTTCGAACACGCCAAGATTGCTCAGCGCTTCGAAAGCCTTCAGGGGATAGCTGTAGAACTTTCCGCCGTAGAAAATCCGCGACTTGCGTGGGCGCAGAACGAAATCGTGGGGCAGCATTTCCGACCACAGATCCTCGATCTCCTGCGACTTCGAAAAGAACCGGTGACCGCCGATATCGAACAGGAAGCCCTTGTACTGCTGCGTGCGGCTGATGCCCCCGACATACGAGGGATCGGCCTCAACGACGCAGACGCGTTTGGATGAGTGCTTCGCCAACTGCCAGGCAGCCGTGAGACCGGCCGGGCCCGCCCCGACAACCAGGACCTCGACTTCTTTCCCGGCAACGACAGGGTCGACCATCGGTTGATGCTCCAAGATCAAGGTAAAGCAGGAATTGTACCGGGGAAGCCGCTCGCGGCCCTGCCCGCTTCCGCGCAGCGATAGAGGTAGAAGCGCTTGCCGCCCGCGGGTTCAACGAAGGGCGCAGCAGCAGTGGGCGCCAGTTCCCGGTCGAGCACGACGAAATCCAGCACAGGATCGGCGCAGGCGCGCTCGAGATCGGCACGAACCGGAGGTCTCGGAGCTGCGAACGCGCTGATGTTCCTGAAACTCAGCACCGCCAGTTTGCCGCCGATGAACCTGGCGTTATCGAGCCGACGCTGGCCTTCCTCGAGCGTTTCACGCCCGAAGATTCCCCCGGCAAGCTGGTACTTGGAAACGTAGCTTCGCCTCTGAAGGACGAACCATACGTAGCGAAGCCGCTCGGGCCAGTAAACCGTCGCGTCCTCGGGAATGACAGCCGACCACGCCGGGATCCCCGCTCCGGCAAGCCGGTCGAGGTTGGTCGCCACCTGGTTTCGCGCATCCCACAGGGTTGCTGCCCCGACGACGACGGCGACGGCGAAGACTCGAGTTCCGAGCTGCCGCCATCGTGCGCCGCTGCCTCTGGAGACAAACCAGGCGGCCACCCCCAGTACTGCCCAGCTCAGGTAACCGAGTCCAACCTTGATTCGATAGGGCTCGAACAAGCGCCCCGGCGTGCCGATGTCGTCTCCGGCGATATGCAGCACCACCCCCAGGATCACCGCCACCAGGAGCAGGCCGGCCAGGACAAAGGCGAGCGCCCGAGCCGCCCGGGTATCTGGTTCCGGTCGTCGCAAGTAGATCGCCAGAGCGCCCGCGTGAACCACCGGGAGGATCCACGAGGCCGTCCACCAGAACTGTTCCGTGAGTGCCATGGCCGGGATCGTGGCGAGGACGATAATCCTGCGGGCGGCCATGCTCCCCGGTAAGGCGAGAGCGGCGCTGAGCGCCGCAAGGGGCGCGGCCCACGCTGCAATCCAGAGGAACCGCCACGTCTGGGCCTGCAGCCCCAGCTCCCAGCGGGTGGCCCACGCGAGCACGGACAGCGCCAATCCGATTGCTCCGGCGGCCGCAATTGCGCACCAGGTGGGACCCCACCGGCCGTCGCTGTACCGCCCGATCAGAGCCAGCACGAAAACGGGGTACACGAGCACGATCCAGTCGCGCATTTCCCACTCGCCCGCCATCACAAATGGGCTGCGCAGCGAGGCAAGCGCGAACCAGTTGGCGTCCATCCGGCTGAAAAGCCCGCCTGCAAGCAACAAAAGGATGGCAAGCGCACCGCCGAAAAACAGGGCGACCGTGGACCGCCAGCCAAATCCGAAATCGCGCCTGGCGATCAACAAGCCCGCCGAGACGGCGCCCGGCATCGCCATGATCGGATGGAACAGTGCCGCGAGCAGGATCGCAACCCACCCGATCGTGGTTCTTCCCAGCACGATCGCCAGCAGCCCCGCGAGCGCAAGCGGCTCGGCAAAAGAGCGCGCCGTGAGGACCGACTCGGCCACGCGCAACGCGCTATCACTGCTGTAGTAGGCCGGCAATGCGAAGACGACTGCTGCGGCGACAAGCAGGTACCGCGACGCAACGACCCGCCTGACCCACGCGATGGCGACCCCGAACCAGAGCAACTGTGAAACAGCCCAGAGCGATCTCGAAGCCCAGGTCAAGCCCATCGCTTCGACGGCGGCTGCGTAAAGCCGGCCGAAGACAGTGAAATCGTCCTGTGAGCCGTAGGCGAAAAAGAGGTCGCCTCTGAACACGTCCGGGCGAACATGCGACATGGCTTGGGCGGCGTACAGGACGCCGTCTTGCTGCAGTCCCTGCCAGCGATGCGCGAGGGCCCACAGGCCCGCCATAGCCACCCAGGTCCATACGTCGATCGGAGCGGGGTTCGCCTGCGGCGCTCTCGCTGCCGGCGAGCTGAATCGAAACAAGGAAGATCCCCCGGGTTGCGCCGCCTTCAGCACATTGACCCAAGGCGACGGCGGGCTGGCAACCGCGGATTATAAGTCACTGGCCCGGCAGCCGACGCCCCGACTCTGCTAGTCTTGAGCGCTTTCGCACCGGAACGCAAGTTGTGCATGTTCGATCGAGATCTGACTGGCTCATCGCCGTGATGGGCGGCGCCTTGGGCCTCGCAGCCATGGAGGCCGGACTTTTCTCGCTCCTGTTCAGCAACACGCGGCCCGGGCAGACGCTCAACATCTTTTACGAACTGATCTGGCGCTACGACACTTATGCGCTGATCCCGTTCGCAGCTTTGTTGATCGCGGCGCTGGCCTTGTCCGGCCGCGCCGCCCGTGCGCTGGAACTGGCGGACTGGAGCGCGCGCCACCCGCGAGTGCTTGCAGCGCTTGCGCTGGTCGTCTACTGCGTGGGCGCCGTGTTCGTCTATCACCTGCAGCCGCTGCTCACCATGGACGAGTTCGCGCCCGTGTTCCAGAGCAAAGCCTTCGCCGCAGGATCGTTGCACGGAACGGTTCCCCCCGACCTGGTCGATGCCATCGTTTATCGGTCCTCGAATACGGCCTCGCCAAGTCACTTCCTGGTGGTGAACGGTACCACCGGTGCAATCGCTTCCAACTACTGGCCGGCATTCGCGCTGATCCAGGCGCCGTTTGCCCTGTTCGCACTCAACTGGCTGGTGAACCCCCTGCTCGGCGCCGGTTCCCTGCTGGTACTCGATTCGCTGGTTCGAAGGCTCGGCTTCGACGATCGCGAACGAGGATTGGTCCTGCTTGCCACCGCAGCCGCAGCCGCCATCGCGATCAACGCGATGAGCTTCTACGCGATGCCCCTGCTGCTCTTCTGCAATCTGCTTTTCACACGGTTGGTCATCGAACGGTCCGCCGCCGCACTGGCGGGAGCGGGCCTTTTCGGCTCGATCGCTCTGACTGCGATCAACCCGGTGCCGCACACCTTGTACGCGCTGCCATGGATCCTGTGGCTGATGTTCCGGCCCGGCGGCGGAGTTCGAGCGGTCGGTTGGCTGGCCGCTGGCTACCTGCCGCTGAGCCTGATCCTCGGGATCGGATGGCCGGTCGTGCTTCACGGGCTTTCGCAAGGGAAAATAATCGACGGTACCTCGGGCGCGGACGCGTCCGGATACGTGAGTGTTTTTACACTCCCGACCTTCAAGATCTTCACTGCCCGGGTCCTCGCCTTTGCAAAGCTCGACTTGTGGGCCGTGCCGGGCCTTGTCCCGCTTGCTGTCCTGGGAACATTCGTCTGGAAGGCGCCGGTCGCACGCTGTCTGGCGGCCAGCGCCTTGCTCACATGGGTCGGCTACCTCTTTGTCCCGTTCACCCAAGGTCACGGGTGGGGCTATCGTTACTTTCACCAGGCCTGGTTCGTACTGCCTATCCTTGCCGTCGGTGGACTTGCGCATCTGGCCGCGAGCGAAGGATTGGCGCGGCGCGCATATGGCTTCCTTGCGCTCTCCTGTGTCGGGAGCGCGCTGCTGCTCGTCCCGCTGCGCATGGTCCAGGTTGAAGGCTTCGTCCGCGCGCACCTCGAACAGTTGCCGCGGCGTGCACCCACAGACGCCCGGCAACTGGTCTTCGTCGACGCCGAATGCGGCTATTACATCACTTCTCTGATACAAAACGACCCGTTCTTACGGGGAAGTGAGTTACGCTTTGCGTCAATGGGCGGTGCGCGCAATCACGAGATCGCCACCCGCTTCATCGACAATCCCGTTGTGGTTGGCCGCACCCCATGCGCCGAACGCTGGGGACCGGGACGGCCCTCGCGAAAGGACGATCAGGTGGGCCAGCCGCAACAACCGGTCGATCTGCCCGGCACGCAGACTGCGATCGTCAACAAGTGACAGCCCATCTGCTTCGGCAAACCAGACATGACCACTGCAGCTCAAAATCTGATCGATAGCGTCACCGCGGAGCCTTCGCTCGCCCGCTCGCCACGCCGAACCCTCGTGTCCGCCGTCATGCCTTGCCTCAATGAAGTGCGCACGCTGCCCTTGTGCATCGAAAAAGCCCAGCGCTGCATGCGCGAGCTTGGAATCGATGGCGAAGTGGTGATCGCCGACAACGGCTCGACCGACGGCTCGGCCGAACTGGCATTCATACGACTGGGGCCAGATCGGCCGGTTCGTAGAAAAACTCGACGAGGGCTACGACCTCGTCATGGGCAACCGGTTTCAAGGCGGCATCGAAGCGGGTGCGATGCCCCCGCTGCACAGATACCTCGGCAACCCGGTGCTTTCGTTTATCTCGCGAATCGCGTTTCAGGTGCCGATTGGCGACTTTCACTGCGGCATGAGAGCGTTCAGAAAGCAGGCCTACGACCGGATGAACCTGCGAACCACCGGCATGGAGTTCGCCACCGAGATGGTCGCGAGCAGTGCGCACAACGGGCTGAAGATTGCAGAAATTCCGGTGCGCCTGCATCCGGACAAGCGTGGGCGCCCGCCACACCTGCATTCGTTTCGCGACGGATGGCGACATCTGAGATTCATCGTCACTTACGCCCCGGACTATCTCTACCTGTGGCCGGGGGCGCTGTTGCTCGTGCTGGGAGTCTTGCTTCAGGGTCTTCTGGTAATCGGTCCCGTCAAACTGGGTGGTTTCTATATCGGAATTCACTTCCTTGTCCTCGGTGGACTCTCGAGTATCGTCGGCCTTAACGTGCTCCTTATGGGGGTTATGGCTAAACTTGCCGTCCAGAGTCAACATCCCCGGTACATTTCGCCTTTTCTAAAATGGCTGAAACATCGCTTTCGCCTCGAGTGGGGATTGTTGACGGGGAGTGCGCTGATCTTGTCCGGCTTGATTGTCGACGCCTTGATCTTCAAGCGCTGGTTGACCCTCCCGACCATCCCCATGGACGACACTGTGCATCCCGCCTTCGTGGCGACCAACGGATTGGCAATTGGAGCGATCCTCGTTTTTGGCTCGTTCCTCCTCCACCTATTAATCACCGGAAACGAATGCGACAATCAGAGATCGTTTCCCAACCGAGAGTCTTCGCTCGGAGAAGTGTAAGTGCGTAGCAGCACCCGCACGATTCGCATTGCGGCCGTCGGACTCGGGTGGGTGAGCACGAACCGACACCTGCCCGCGATGCGGCGTAATCCGGCAATCGAGATCGTTGGCGCGATTGACCGACGAGGTGGCCGCGCGGAGGCAGTTGCGCGCCGCTTTCGACTGCGCCGCTCTGCCGAGACAGACAGCTTGGAACGCATAGATTGGATCGACGAAATCGATGCCGTTGTGATCGGCGCTCCCCCGCAGGCGCATTTCGGTTTAGCTCGGTCGGCGCTGAGCCTTGGCAAGCATGTTTTAGTGGAGAAGCCCTTTGCCATGGACCCTGATGAAGGCGCCGAGATGGGTGAAATCGCCGCCCGAAACCGGCTCACCCTTGCCGTCGTGCACAACTTTCAGTTCGCTAGTTCAAGTCGCCGCCTGTTGTGTGACATTACCTCCGGCCGCCTAGGTACGATTCGATCGATCGTCGCACGGCAGTATGGAAACCCGAAGCGTCGGCTTCCATCTTGGTATGATCAACTTCCTCTCGGCCTGTTTTACGACGAGAGCCCTCACCTCCTCTACCTCATGCGCAGGTTCTCGCCCGGGGCGCTGAAATTGGTTCACGCGCAGGCGATGCCGAGCACGATCGGGCTGCGGACGCCGGCCAGTCTCGATGTTCTCTTTGCAGGCTCCACTGAGCACAGACAGATCCCTGTTTCGATGAGCATGTATTTCGAGTCGCCGGTCAGCGAGTGGTTTCTCAGCGTCCTGGGCGACGAAGGGGCAGGCATCATTGACCTGTTTCGGGACATTTACGTCTTCCTCCCGAACGATGGGCAGCATACTACTCGTACAGTGCTCAGGACCTCGCTTGCCGCGACATGGCAGCATTGGTCGCAGCACTTCACCAGCGGGCTAAAGCATTCGACAGGAAGGCTCTCGTACGGCAACGACGAAATCATTCGACGATTTGTCGAAGCGATTCAAACCGGAAGCGGCGCGGCAGACATAGGCCCGGACGACGCGATCGCTGTGCTCCAGATGCAGCACGCTATCGTGAGCGCCTGCGCCGTGCCCGCCTAAAGCCATTTCAAGCCGGCGATAGTGCCGGAAGTTCGGAAACACGGAAGAGCGGATGGTAGCGTCGGCGTGCCCGGTACGCCATGGGCCCAAGTCCTCGGCGATCGTTAAGCGTCGTGCTCCGGGCAGTTTCGGGAGTACGCGGAGGGAGTCATCGGTGAGAGAGAACTTTTGGATGACCAGGCGATCGCTGCTCGAGCAATTTCTCCGTGAAGCGCCCTACCAACCAGCGACAGGTTGGTGGCGGGCAATCGAAATTGCTCACGTAGTGCGTCACGGCCTTCCAGTGGGTCGGGGATTGGACCTCGGATGTGGTGACGGGAAGCTCACCGGCATCGTCACCGGGGAACTAGGACGACGTGAGTTTGTCGGCATTGATCTCGATCCGAAGGAAACCGACGCCGCGAGGCAAACGCATCTATATACAGTCGTACATACCGCCTCTGCCGCCGCAATCCCGGAACCGAGCGCATCGTTCGATTTCGTTTTCTCGAACTCGGTGCTTGAGCACATTCCTGATATCGACGCTGTAGTTGGAGAGGTCGCGCGAGTGCTCAAGCCGGCGGGCAAATTCATCTTCACGGTTCCTGGGCCTGATTTTCACTCCTGCCTCGGGGGACCCGTCTTCGGTGATGGCCCGCGCTACCAGAGACGGATCGACCAGCGTTGCGCGCACCTACGTTACTGGGACCGAGAGCAATGGAGCACGCAGTTGGGGAGACACGGGCTGTCCATTCAACTCGCGGAAGGTTACATGACTGCACCCGAGGTCCGGCGCTGGGAACTTCTGTCAAACTGCACGGCAGGCCTTCTGAGCGCGCTCTTCCAACGTCGAAAAAGGCCAATCGAGATCCAGCGGTCGCTCCGACTTCGGGAATCCTGGGTGCGCCTTCCCGCAGCTCTCGTCAAAGTCCTGGCACCCGCGGTCTCATTCGGCGTGGCCTTGGAAGAACCGCAGGATGGCGATGCTGCTGGTTGCCTCTATATCGTTTCCGCGAAGGAGGGCGCGCGTGGCGCGCCGGAAGCCGGCTCCAGACCCGCATGAGACGACAGTTTGTGCGGTTCGCCGTCGTTGGCGGTCTATGTGCGTCCCTTAACCTTGCTTTCCTATATGTCGCTACTGGTTTACTCGGACTCCACTATGCATTCTCCGTTACCCTATCATTCTTGATAATTAACTACGTTGGCTTTTGGCTTAACAAAACCTTTACTTTCGGGGATCGGAGCCCACGTGTCGTGCAGCAAGCCGCTCGCTACTACGCAGTGATGGGCGCCAGCCTTGCTGCTAACCTCACTCTGATGTTCCTACTCGTCGAGAGGGCTGGCATTCATTATCTGATATCAGCGGCGATTGTCACCGTTCTGTTTTTCTTCGCTAATTTCCTGGGACACCGCGTCATCACGTTCGCGTCGACTGGCAAATGAGTTCGAAAGCGAATTTCAGCGTTGCTATTGTTACGCACTATTATTCTTCGCATCGCGGCGGGGTAGAGATTGTTGCAGGGTCTCTCGCCGCACTACTCGCGGCCGAACTCGATTCGAGAATTCGCTGGTTTGCTAGCGACTCCGACGCCCCTCCAACGAACTGGGGTGTGGAGTGTACGCCGATCAAGGCGTGGAACTGGATTGAGCGGGCCACAGGTTTGCCGTACCCGCTCTGGTCGCCGCGGGGACTCGTCGGGCTATGGCGAGCGATTTCGCGAGTCGATGTGGTTCACCTGCATGACTACATCTACTTCGGGAATCTATTCGCGTTTGCTGCCTCTCGGTGGTACAGGAAGCCAATCGTCGTCACTCAGCACATTGGGGCTATTCCCTACAGAAACCGTGCTCTCCGATCTGTGCTCGAGATTGCCAACCGCACCGTAGGACGCATGGTGCTCGGACACGCCAATCACGTTGTTTTCATTAGCCACGAAGTTCGCGAATATTTCTCGGGTTTTACCGCTTTTCGCAACGCGCCATTATATTGGCCGAACGGCGTCGACACCGAAGTGTTTCGCGAAGCCTCTGCTAAGGAGCGACAAGACATTCGCATCACACTCGGCCTCAGCGTCGATCGGCCGCTCGTCTTGTTTGTCGGGCGGTTCGTGGAGAAAAAGGGACTGCATATCCTTCAACAACTGGCGTCGAGACTTCCCGAAGTGGACTGGTTGTTTGCAGGTTGGGGCCCAATGCACCCGGATCGCTGGGGTTTACGTAACGTTCGGGTCATGGAGGGTCGTGCGGGAGACACACTGCGCCCACTCTATCAGGTCGCGGACCTTCTCGTGTTGCCCAGCACCGGAGAGGGGTTCCCATTGGTTGTTCAGGAAGCAATGGCGTCCGGCACGCCGGCCATGGTCAGCGACACAACCGCCAAGGGCAGTCCAGAATCCGGCCCATTATTGTTCGCGGAACCCGTGCACGGAGATGACGTTCTCGAACGCTGGGAGAACCGAATCCGATCGATTCTCGCGCAGAATCCCCATCTCCTCGATATGCGGGCGAAAGTCGCGACGTTCGCTCGCCAGCACTGGTCGTCGAACGCCCGCGCAGCGGCATACGGTTCGCTTATTTCACAACTGGCTTCTGAGTCGCCCGGGCGACCGCGATGAACCAAGCTTTGCCGCGACCGTCTGTTGCAGAGCCCCGCCTCAGCGCAGTCACATGACCGATCACGGTTAAGATGGCTCGCGGGGTGGGCGGCACGGGCAGCAGGATCAACTTGACGTAATTGACGGGTTCCTTCGCTCGCGGACAGAGGGCGAGGCGGCGCTGATGCGAGAATGAAGGCATTCGCTCCCCAGCGAGAGTCCCTCATGAACCGGTTTCGTCGCCTTTGCCTCGCGGCCTTGTTCGCGCTCGTCTGGCTACCGGCTCACGCCGAGTCGCTGCGTTGCGACGGTGGTTCCGTTGATGTCGGCGATTCCCGGCTTTCAGTCCTGTACAAGTGCGGCGAGCCGCTGTTGGCTGACTCGTATTGCGCGCCGCTGTATCAGTACGACGCTCCGAGGTTCGACCTCGCGCCCGCGCCTTATACCGGAATGGTTGCGCCCTGCCTGGTGGTCAATGAATGGGTCTACGACCGGGGTCCCGGCTAT